>WNFV01013711.1_pt1 | contig 16853 bp, 13 predicted proteins | sample 5400101 | NCBI WGS metagenome assembly WNFV01 (sample SAMN13153361, study PRJNA577476) | soil metagenome | isolation source: 115 cm soil or saprolite under grassland replicate 1 | place: USA:California | collected 2016-06-15
ACCAAACTGAAGATCGCCGTGTTCGCCCCAATGCCCAGGCCGAGCGTGATGATTGCAATCAACGTAAAACCGGGCTTTTTCAACAACATTCGCGCTCCGAAGCGCAGGTCTTGCCAATGGACTAGAGTCATAACGCTTTGTTTCCTTTCGGAAGTAAGTTTCTATGAAGCCGTCCCCACACTGGGCGAACACCTTTCAGCGTACCCAGCGTTCCAACTCGACTTCCTCTTTGCTAATTGAGTCGCTTCATTTCCTCAGCCACGTTGAGCATAGATATTCTCTATGTTGCGGCGACTTGTCCGCCCGCAACTGAGTGTTATGTCGCGTCGAGTCTCTAAGGCCCTTCGCCCTGTGAACGGCTCTCCCGTTCGCCCTGAGTGGTCGTCACTTCACCGACTACTACGGCCTCGCTGCCCCGGCTCGGACATTGGCGATCTGCCCGCCTTCCCAGTTGGGAGTCCGTTCCGGTTCCGGCGTCGCTCACAAAGTAATTTCTCCGCTGATTTAGGTCTTCTTCTGATCCCTTAACGCGGCGTACCGCGCTCGGACTCAGATCAGTTGTTGTGAAGACTTCTGATACCGACTGCCTCACTGACAACTTCAGGCAATCGGGGAGGACGTAACACTCTGTCCGCCTCCCTTGAGTCCCACACCCGATTAGCCACCGTGGGTGTGTCTATGCTTATAGGTGATCTCGAATTCGCCATTAACCGGCTGACCATATCAGCTTCCGCGACGTGCTCATCTTGATGGTGTGGCTCCATCTCAAGCCTCGCCTGTTTCCCCGACGAGCTTGATCTCATGCCCGCCTCTGATGGCAATCCCAGAGGCTTCGGTCGGGTCAGGACAGGTCTGCTTCACCAGACCTGACTGGATTATCCAGCTTTACTTTGCGGCCTAGCGCCGCGCCCGAGGGCAAGGACGACGATGATTCCCCCAAGGATTACATAATGGCGGTTGAAATCAATCGCCATGACAAGTTCCGGCGTCGCGCCGTCTCGCAATCGGATGACACGCGGAGCTGCCCAAACGCTCAACATGACCAGCGGGCCGTTGGGGCGATCCTCGAGCGCGTAGATCGAATTTCCCTCCGCCGCAACCCCGGTCGGCGTCCACAGGTAGCCTGATTGGTAGAACTGCTCTGGCGAGCCGCCGGCGGTGATCTTCCAGACTATGCGGTATTGGCTGTCGGCGACATACACCGAACCGTCTTCCGCAATCGTGAAGCCGCGAATCGAGTCAGGTTTATGAGGCAATCCGGCGAACTGGTCTCCTCCTAAAAGCGTCGTCTCGCCGGTAGCCCGGCGCGCGACCAGGCGAAGGCCATCACTGCGGAGCGCCAGTCCCTGGCGGTCTGTGGCGTCTTTCACTTTCTCCGGAATCTCCGCGATTCGGGTCAGTGTTCCGTCGCGCGAGAGGCGCCATTTGTAACCATCAAATCGCCGCTCAGTCTCGACATAGTAAACATGCTCTCCGTATAGAGTATCGTCCGCGACGTCAATCCATAAATCGTGGGAGTGTATTCCGCTCGCGAGCTGGGTTAGCCGTCCATCAGTTTCGACGCGCCAGACCGCGTTCTGTCCGACATCGGTGAAGACGATTCTCTTCTGCGAGTCGACCACGATGCCCCACGCGGGATGCGCGGACACTTGCAGCGCAAGCGAGAGCGCGACCACCGGCGCGAGCGTTTTATAGGAGAGGAGCATCCGCGCGTCAAATCTCAAATCTTGAAACATCTCATCCTTCAATCTTCATGGCTGTCTCTCATTTCGATGCGCTATCCAAATTATCGATGATCACTCGCTCAAGATAGTCGGCGCCTCGTTGCGGATTTTCGCCGATCAAGTGCTCGATCACGCGGCCCTCGCGCGAGAGGACAAATATTTGCGGAATCGGCGGCGCCCCGGTTTCATCTTCCGTGCCTTTCAAGAACGCAGACGACAGCCATCGATTCTCGTACCCGACGGTATAATCAGCGCCGGCTTTCTTGAGAAACTCGATGACATTGCTTTGCTCGCTTTTCTCATCGGAGGTCAGACCGACAACTTCTACGCCCTTGTCGCGATACTGCCTGCTCAGTTTGGCAAGTTTCGGAACGAGTCTGACGCAGCCTCCGCAATTAGTCGCCCAGAAGTCCACGACGAGAATCTTGCCGCGAAAATCGGCCAGTTTAAATGTGGCGCCGTCCAACTTTTCGATTTCGACATTCAGCGCTGAGGCGACGTCCTGCTCGTCCGGCATCGGAATCGGGAGTGTTTCGCGCCCCGCCTGCTTTGTGGCCGCGCCGCCTTCAGCCGGCCGAGGTGGGAGGGCAGTATTGCAGGCAAAAGAAAACACCGATGCGCTTAAGAGAATGGTTGTGATATTTCGCTTGCTCATTATTCGCAAGCCATAACGCGAGTCTTGAAGCATTTCATCCTCCAATCTTCGTACTTGCAGTAAGAAGTGGTTATTCTTTCCGTACACGCAATTGAAATCCGGCCTAATAACCTCCTCGGATTTCTCTCTCGTACTCTTCACGCAGGATGGACATCACTACCAGCGATTCATAGCCTGTCTCTGTTTTTAAGCTCTGTCGCAAGACTCCTTCGACTATGAAACCTTGAGATGTATATAACGATTGCGCTCGCCGGTTGCCCTCCTTCACGTCCAGCCATAGCCTGTTGGCTCGGTAGCGCTCGAACGCCAGTTCTTTGACGAGTTGAACCGCCCGTTTGCCAAAGCCTTTTCCTTTTTCGGTGATTACAATCCGCCGAAACTCTATGGTTTCGTTCGGGTCTTGTAAGCCCGCCAAAATAACATACCCCAACTCGCGCTCGCCTTGAACAATCAGATGCGCCAGGTCAGGTTTTACCAGCGCCTGGCGGTGTTCGTCTCGTGACCAGGGTATGACAAACATACGGTTTGCCGGGTCTTGTTCTGCGGCGAGAACATAATCCAGATCCTTTTCCTCAGTTTTGCGTAAGCTGATTTGAAAGTTCATTGGAAGCAGGCTTGAGAGGTAGCGCGTCATCGCCATCGCCCCGGCCAGCCCCAGGCCGATGCCAAGGCTGAGAGTCAATACTGCGATGATTGTGAAGCCCGGACGCTTGGCGAGCATCCGCAGGCTGTAACGCAAATCTTGAAACATGGTGTCCTCCCGAAAATAGCAGTGTAGGCCCCGAATTTATTCATCACGTCACATGGCGAATATATAGTCTCGAAAAATAAAATGCGACAGCAAGTGTGGCGCGATTTGTTTAATCGCGCAGCCTTGCGGCCGAAGCGGCGCGATTGAACAAATCGCGCCACACAGTCGAGGGCGCTCTTTCGCCGGCAGGTTTTTATCCGGCGCCCGAATTTTCGATCATTGGAAAAATGGAAAGAGCCGTTTCAACTCGGCCTTTTCAGGCCGCCGCCCGTATTCGCAAATCTCAAACGCCTCGGCGTGTCGCACCTTCGCCGCAGCCTCGTCGCCGTACCATTCTTTCAGCACGCTTCGAAAACGATCCGCGACGCCGACGTTGCGCGCGGCGTGGCCGTCGCGGACCTGCTTGACGCGTTTGGCTCGCTCTTCGGCGTTCTTGGGAATCAACCCCTCGTGGCCGTTCGCGCCGCCTTCCAGGAACTGCGACTCCATCACGGCCAGCGCGTCCAGTTTCTTGTCCATCACCGCGTCAATCGAGACGGCGATGTCGGGCTGCGACGCGTTGGGTTTCATAAATCGGTCGGTGTAATACATAAAGACCGGATTGTTCTTCATCGGCGGCGTTTCGGGACAGATGAACGGCACGGTGACCATGTAGGCCGCGTCCTGCACCAGGATGCCCGTGTAGCGATGGTCGGGGTGGTAATCGTTTGGGCGCGGGCTGAGGACGATGTCGGCCTTCCAATCGCGGATCAATCGAATGATCGCGCGCCGGTTTTCGAGCGTCGGCGTCAACTCGCCGTCGTGATTGTCCATGACCTCGACCGTAGTCCCCAGGATTCTTGAAGCCTCTTCCACCTCTTTTTTCCGGCGCGTGGCGAGCGGCCCGCCGGCCTCGCGCCAATGGCCGATGTCGCCGTTGGTGACCGAGACGAATTTGACGTGATGGCCTTTCGCGGCCCACATCGCCCCCGTCCCGCCGACCGACAACTCGCAATCGTCGGGGTGCGCGCCGAAGGCGATGATGCGCAACTTGCCGTCGCCCGTCTGCGGGCCGGCGGCGGTCTTTTCAAAATTGATCGTCAGAGCGACGGCGAGCGCCGACAGGAGCGCCAACGCGACGCGACGGAAAGTGAGCAGGGATGTCCTCTTCATTTCGCTAGTCCTCCGAAAATCCTGGGTACGCGCCGCTTGGGAGCGCGCCGACTTCGGTGAAGAGTCGATGGCGGAAGCCAAGCGCTCCGGGAGCGCCGCGCGCCCAGGATTGATCTGATGGTTTTGTGTTACGCAATGCAGCGTGGGGTGATATGCTGAAGTTGTTCGGCAATGATTTCAATAGCGTTTCAGTCAAAAGTAATGAAAATGTGGGACGGACTTTAGTCTGTCCCGGCTGCGGACAGACTAAAGTCCGTCCCACATTTTCCGCAGGAGGCAAGAGATGTCCACCAATTATGAGAACCTGATTGTCGAAATGAGCGCGCCCGTAGCGCGCGTCACGCTCAATCGTCCCGAGCGGCGCAACGCGCTATCGCTGGCGTTGATGCGCGAATTGACCGCCTGTTTGCGGGAGATCGGCGGATCGGATGAGACGCGCGCAATCATTCTCTCCGCCGCCGGGAGCGTCTTTTCTTCGGGCCATGACCTGACCGAGATGCGTGGACGTTCGATCAACGATTACCGCCGGATATTCGACGCCTGCGTCGAGATGATGAACGCCGTCCAGAGCATCCCGCAGCCAGTCATCGCCGAGGTTCAGGGAATGGCGACCGCCGCCGGATGTCAACTGGTCGCGGCCTGCGATCTGGCCGTCGCCGCCGAGGAGGCCAAATTCGCCACGCCGGGCGTCCGCATCGGATTGTTTTGCAGCACGCCTATGGTCGCGTTGACGCGGGCGATCGGCCGCAAACGCGCGCTCGAAATGTTGATGACCGGAACTCCGATTGACGCGCGCACGGCCGCCGAATGGGGTCTGGTCAATCACGTCGTCCCCGCCTCCCGGCTTCGCGACGAGACTCTGGCTCTGGCCCAACGGATCATAGAGGCAAGCCCGCTCGTCGTCGGCATAGGCAAACAGGCCTTCTACGCGCAGATCGATCTCGATCAGGCCAAGGCTTACGATTACACCAAGGAGGTCATGAGCCTGAACATGATGGCGGATGACGCGCAGGAAGGCATCGGAGCGTTTTTGGAGAAGAGAGAGCCCTGCTGGAGCGGACATTGATAGAGCTTTTCAACACAAAGGGTCAAAGGTTCAAAGGGGCAAAAAGGAAGAAAGCTCAAACCTGTCTCACGCCTTCGTCCCTTTGAACCTTTGACCCTTTGTGTTGTTTCAGTTCTTTGTATATGAATATCCTATCGCTCGAAAACGTCACCAAAACTTACGGCGTCAAGCCGCTGTTTGAATCCATCTCATTCGGCCTGGACGAATCGGACAAGGTCGGAGTGATCGGCGCGAACGGCAGCGGTAAATCAACGCTCTTGCGCATCATCGCCGGAGAAGAGTCGCCGGACGCGGGCCGCGTGGTCGTCGCCAACGAGAAGATCGTCGCCCACCTTTCGCAAAACCCTTCCTACGATCCCGATCAGACAGTCATCGAAGCGGTATTCACCGGCGGAAACGAAGCGCTGCGGCAGAAGCTGGAGCTTGTGCGCGAATACGAAGAAGTTTGCGAGAAGCTCGCCGAGCAAGGGGGCTCGGACGAAAAGTTGATGAACCGCGTCGCCGATCTCACCCGGCGGCTTGAGACTTCGGGCGCGTGGCGGCTCGAAACCGAAGCGAAAAACATTCTGGCCCGGCTCGGCGTCTCCGACCTGCGCGCGCGAATGGGCGCGCTGTCGGGCGGCCAGCGCAAACGCGTGGCGTTGGCGCACAGCCTGATCATCGAACCCGACCTGCTGATGCTGGACGAGCCGACAAACCACCTTGACGCAGAAACGGTCGAGTGGCTGGAAAGGTATCTGGCCGAATTCAACGGGGCGCTGTTGCTGGTCACTCACGACCGTTATTTCCTGGACCGGATCTCAAACCGCATGCTCGAAATTGATCGCGGCCGGGTACAGACCTTCGCCGGCAATTACGGCTACTACCTCGAAAAAAAAGAGGAGCAGGAGGAGCGTCAGGCGGTCGAAGCGCAGAGGTTGAAACAGATGGCGCGGCGCGAGCTCGAATGGCTGCGGCGCGGCCCGAAAGCGCGCACGACGAAAGCCAAAGCCAGAATTGATCGGGCGAACGAATTGATCCAACAGTCGCGCCAGGCCGCAAGCGAGATCGCGGGTAAAAGGTCGCTCGACATCGCGTTCGAATCGGCGCGGCTGGGAGGGAAGATACTGGGCCTGCGGGGCGTCAGCAAATCTTATGACGGACGCGCGATCATCAGTGACTTCAATTATCAATTCAAGCGCGGCGACCGCATAGGCGTCATCGGCCCGAACGGCGCCGGCAAAACCACTCTGCTCGAAATCATCGCGCGGCGGATCGATCCTGACGCGGGCGAAGTCGAGGCTGGCAAAACTCTGGTCATCGGGTATTACGATCAGGAGAACTGCGAATTCGACGAATCGCAGCGACTGATTGATTACATCAAAGATGTGGCCGAACGCATCCGGACGGCGGACGGCGGTTGGGTCACCGCCAGCCAGATGCTCGACCGGTTCCTCTTTCCGCCCGCGATGCAGTATCAACCGATCGCCACACTGTCGGGCGGCGAACGTCGTAGACTCTATCTGCTAAGAATCCTGATGGGCGCGCCGAACCTGCTGCTGCTCGACGAAATTACGAACGATCTTGACATTGCGACGCTCTCAGCGCTCGAAGATTACCTGGAGACTTTCCCCGGCTGCCTGGTAGTCGTCAGCCACGACCGATACTTCCTCGACCGCACGATTGATTACATCTTCAGGTTTGAAGGCGTCTCTGAGGGGGCCTCTGAGGGGAGAGGACGGATTCGGGAATATCCCGGCGATTACTCGGCCTTCATCGAGATCCGTGACCGCGAAAACGCTGAAAGGGCATTGACAGAAACGGCCACGAAAGGCGCGTCCGAACGGCGGGAAGAGAGCGGGCCCGCGCGGGATTCGACGGCCAAGCGCAAATTGTCGTTCAAAGAAAGGCGCGAGCTGGATGAATTGGAAACGCGCATCCACGCCGCCGAAGCGCGAAAGGCGGAGGTCGAAAGGGAACTCGACGCAAATTCGAGCGACCATGTACTAGTGCAAAAACTTTACGAAGAGCTGCAATCGCTCAACGAGCAGCTCAACCGTGATTTGGATCGGTGGTCTGAACTGGCGGAGTTGGCTTGATTATTTGTAGGGGTAATCGTCTGGTAATTTGAAGGGAGGAATCAGCCTGCCGTCCACGTCGGTGAATCCATACTCTCTCGCCAGATCGCCTACGGTCAGAATCCTTCCCGACTTTTCCATCACATTCGAATCTGCAGCGAGCGCGGCGACTGCCCGGCCAACGTATTCGGGCGATTCGGTGAAACTCTCGTAGCCTTTCATCCCTGCGCCGTCAAACGCCGCGACCACCCGTTCGGTGCGGATGAATCCAGGCGCAAGGGATACGGCGGCGATGTTGTGCTTTTTGAGTTCTTGCCCCATTCCGAAAGCCATTCGATTGATTGCGTTCTTTGCGGTGTCGTAAAAGATATTGACCAGATAGACGTCATCAACCCACGCGGTGATATTGACGATCAGCCCCTGGTTCCGCTGCAGCATTAAAGGGGCGGCGAAGCGGCTGGAGATCAAAGTCGCTCGAACGCCTGAGACAAACATTCTGTCCCAGTAATGCGGCGGCTGTTCCCAGAAAGGAGCCTGGCTGATCCGCCCTTCGACTTCGTAACCGCCCCACGCGCAATTGACCAGCAAGTCCAGCCTGCCTTGTTCCACCTTCACACGCTCGAACAGGGCTTCGACATCGGCGTCAATAGTGTGATCGCAGCGCGCGGCCACACCTACGCCGCCACGCGACGTTACGGATTCAGCGGTCTCGTCAATTGTGCCGGGCATATTGTCGGTCGTAGGTTGACCTTTCACGCTGCGACCTGTGACATAAACCGTGGCGCCACATTCGCCCAGAGCGAGCGCGATTCCACGTCCCGCGCCACGGCTTGCGCCGGTCACGACCGCGACACCTTTCAGATTCGGCATATTTCACTCCGATTTTTGATACTCAGCCAGCGCCCCGCGGAACCAATCCGGAAGCTCGACCGCTTGTTCCGCCGCGTAATTTGCCCACGCGTTCACGCTGCGCGCCGACGCGACAAGCTGATCCGTTCCGTGAACGAATATTCCGTAGCTCATCTCAACACTGCGACGCCCGACCCTCTCGACGCGCGCGCCGACGTCGAGCGTCGCCGGATAGACGACCTGCCGTTTGAAATCGCAAGAGGTCGAGACCAGCGCGGGGCCTTCGGCGTCGCCCGCCTGCTTGCCTTTGTAGCCGGTCTTCCTGATCAATTCGACGCGCGCCGATTCGAGGTAAGTGAAATATACGGCGTTGTTGACGTGGCCCTGCGCGTCCATATCGCCCCAACGGACTTCGATGGTTTTCCAGTATTTGAACTGGTCGCGTGTGACTGTTTGGTCGGTCATCGATTTTCAGTGTAGGGGCCGTAGAGAATACAGATAAAGACGGAAAAGACGGAACTGAAAACCTAGACAGGATGAACAGGATTTTTCAGGATGAAGAGAAAGGGGTGAGAAATAAATCCTTTACGGCCAATCCTGTTCAATCCTGAAAATCCTGTCTAAATATTTCCGTTTGTTCCGTCTTTTCCTGTTTTCCCCGCTACTTGCGTTCGCGTTGTTCACGCATTCGCGAATCTTCGGGCGTTAAGCTCAACGTCAATTTTTCGTTTCGCCGGATGACGGTCAGGTTAGATTCCACGCCGACCTTTTGATCCGTCAGCAGGCGGTGCAGATCGTCAATGCCCGCAATGGGCCTGTCGTCATAAGCGACGATCACGTCGCCTTCTTGCACGCCGGCTTTCGACGATGGGCCGCCGGGTTCGGTCGAAACTACGAGGACGCCTGTTTCGACCGCGAGGTTGTGGTAGCGCACGAGCCTGCGGTGAAGCGGGGCGGCCTGCCCCGCCACGCCAATGTAGCTGCGGCGCACGCGGCCTTCTTTGATCAACTGCGCGGCGACGAATTTCGCCGTGTTGATGGCGGTGGCGAAGCAGATTCCCTGCGCGGGCAGGATGACGGCAGTGTTGACGCCGATCACCTCGCCGCGCGAGTTGATGAGCGGCCCGCCGGAGTTCCCCGGGTTCAACGCCGCGTCGGTCTGAATGATGTTGTCGATCAGGCGGCCCGTCCCCGAACGCAGTGAGCGCCCGAGCGCGCTGACCACGCCCGCGGTCACCGAGTACTGGAAGCCGTATGGGTTCCCGATGGCGATAGCGAGCTGGCCGACGCGAATCTTATTCGAATCGCCGAATGCGACGGACATCAGGTGCGGCGCGTTGACCCGGATTACGGCCAGATCGGTTTCGGGATCGTCGCCGATCAATTGCGCCTCGCCTCGCCGTCCGTCGAGCAGCGTCACCTCGATCTTCGACGCGCCGTGAACGACGTGGCTGTTGGTCAACAGAAATCCGTCAGGCGTGAAAACGAATCCCGAGCCGCTGCCGCCACGCCGCCGGTCGCCGGTCGAAACCTCGATGTTGACCACCGAAGGGCTGACCTTCTCGGCCGCCCCGATGACCGCTTGCGAATAGGCGTCGAGCAGTTCACCGTCGGACAGGGCCGCCGCCTCGTTCGATTCGCTTCCCTCGGCGTTGAAATCCCGGCCAGTTACAAATTGGAAAAAGTCTTTCATGTCCCCTCCCTCGTTCAGCTCATCGCAACTGTCGCGTGAGCCTCGGCATCTTGTATAGCATTTAAACGCGGCTTCGTGAAGTAGGGGGGCAGACAGGATTTACAGTACTTGGAGGGTAAGCGACCTGAGCCTTGATCAATAGACCTCTTGATTGAAGCTCAGATCGCTTACGCCACTTGTTACCCCACAAGTCTTTGCGCCGGAGGCGCAGCGGATATTAGCCGGTGGTGGAGCGCAGCGTAACCACCGGAAACGCCGCAACAGGAGCACGCGCCCTGGAAGGGCGCCGGATCAGGATTGGCTCCTGCTAGGCGCCCCAGTCCGGCGTCCCTGCCGGGACGCAAAATCGGTTATGTCCAACTCCGGCGCCTACGCCCGGGCTTCGGCGCCGGCTAATATCCAGCGTCCCTCCGGGACGAAAACCCGTCTCTTGATTTGTGGGGAAACCAATGGCTTACGCTCTCTGTACTGTGCCGCCGGCTCATTGGCCCGCTTCCAACTCTTTCTCGTGGGCGTCGCGCAGCTTGAATTTTTGGATCTTGCCAGAGGCCGTCATCGGGAATTCGCCGACGAAGCGAATGTATTTCGGAATCTTGAACCGCGCGATCTTAGCCTGGCAGAAATCCCTCAACTCTTCTTGAGTGGCCGCCTCGCCGGGTTTCAATCTGACCGATGCCGCGACCTCTTCGCCGAAGAATTCGCTCTTCACGGCGTAGACATAGACGTCCGAAACTGCGGGGTGATGGCGCATCAGGTCTTCGATCTCCTTGGGCGAGATGTTCTCGCCGCCGCGAATGATGATGTCTTTGATGCGTCCGGTGATGCGCACGTAGCCGCCCTCGTCCATCGTCGCCTGGTCGCCGGTGCGCAGCCAGCCCTCGCCGTCAATCGCCGCGCGGGTGGCTTCGGGGTTGTTGTAATAACCCTTCATCACGTTGTAGCCGCGGACTGTCAACTCGCCGGGTTGGTTCGGGCTCAGAGTCTCGCGGGTCGCCGGAGCGACGATCCTGACCTCCATCTCGGGCAAGACCGCTCCGACGGTCTGGGTGCGGCGTTCGATCGTGTCGTCGCGCCGGGTCTGCGTAATGCCGGGCGAGGCTTCGGTCAGTCCGTAAATGATCGTTATCTCGCGCAGGTTCATTTCATCAATCGCGCGCCGCATCAAAGCCTCGGGACAGAGCGCGCCGGCCATCACGCCCGTCCGCAGCGTCGAGAGGTCGAAGCGATTGAACTCGCGGTCTTCCATCTCGGCCAGGAACATCGTCGGAACGCCGTAAAGCGACGTGCAGCGTTCGCGCTCGACCGTCTCCAGGACTTTTCGCGCGTCGAAAGACTCGATAGGGCAAAGACAGGCCCCGTGCGTATACGCCCCCAGCACGCCGATCACGCAGCCGAAGCAATGGAACAGCGGCACGCAGAGGCACAGCCGGTCCTGCGGCGTATAGCCCAGCGCGCGCCCCAGCCAGTAGCCGTTGTTGACGATGTTCCGGCTCGACAACATCACACCTTTCGGAAATCCCGTGGTGCCCGACGTGTACTGCATGTTGATCACGTCGTCCAACCCGACCTCGCGCTCGCGAAGGTCTAAGCGATCCTCAGTGACGTTCGCCGCCATCTCGCGCAGCTTTTCATACTGAGTCAGGTCTTCAGGACATTCATCGTCTTCGCCGCGACCGATGAAGATCGCGCGCTTCAGGCTCGGCAATTTCGCGTCTCCGACCGCGCCGATTTCGCGCAGCGCGCCGACGTAATCGACGTCTTTGAACCCGCGGATCGTGATGACCGTGGCCGCCTCGCTCTGCCGCAGCAGGTAATCGATTTCGTGGGCGCGCAAAGCGGTGTTGACCGTCACCAGGATCGCGCCGATCTTGGCCAGCGCGAATTGCAGCGTCACCCATTCTGGTACGTTCGTCGCCCACAAAGCCACACGCTCGCCGCGTTCGACGCCGCAGGCCATCAGGCCGCGCGCGATCAACCGAGCTTCCGATTCGAGTTCGGCGAAGTTCAATCGCAGGCCGCGCTCAGAATAGACGAGCGCTTCATTGCCGGGAAGTGTTTCGGCCAGTCGCGTGAGGAGCGCGCCGACAGTGATGTCGCGATATTGTGAATGTTGGGGATCCATGGCTCGTGTAGTATTTGATCAGGGCGCTGCTGTCAAAGAAGCTCTTCAATAATCGGATCGGTAATCATTCTCCTGTTCCCAGTTCTTGCGGCGCGCCGATAACCTATGCTACCTCAAGTTCCCGCTCCCTCAAATACTTGATCTTGTCCCGCAACTCCGCCGCGCGTTCGAACTCGAACTTCCGGGCCGCGTCGCGCATCTCCTGGTCGAGTCGCACGATGGTCTCGGCCAGTTTCTCGGCGCTGTACTCTTCGAAATCCTCCAGGTTGACTGGTACCTTGAAGTAATCGGCCTCGTAAGCCGTGACCAGCGTGGCCTCGATCGGCTTGATGATGGATTGCGGGGTGATGCCGTTCTCTTCGTTGAACGACGTTTGTTTGGCGCGGCGGCGGTCGGTCTCGTTGATCGCGCGGAGCATCGAATTAGTCATCGTGTCGGCGTAGAGGATCGCTTTGCCCCGGGCGTTGCGCGCGGTGCGGCCTATGGTCTGGATCAACGACGATTCGCTGCGCAGGAAGCCTTCTTTGTCGGCGTCGAGGATCGCCACCAATGAGACTTCGGGCAGGTCCAGCCCCTCGCGCAGCAGGTTGATCCCTACCAGAACGTCGAACTCGCCTTTGCGTAGGTCGCGCAGAATCTTGATGCGTTCGAGCGTCTCGATTTCCGAATGCAGGTAACGCACGCGGACGCCGAGGTCGCCGTAATAATCGGTCAAATCTTCGGCCATTTTCTTGGTCAGCGTAGTGACCAGAGTGCGTTCGCCCTGGGCGGCGCGTTCGCGGACTTCATGCAGCAGGTCATCGATCTGGCCGCGTATAGGGCGGACTTCGACTTCGGGATCGAGTAGTCCCGTCGGGCGAATGATCTGCTCGATCACCACGCCGACCGATTTCGTCAACTCGTATGGCCCCGGCGTCGCCGAGACGTAGATCACCTGTCCGACCCGCTTCTCCCACTCCTCGAATTTCAACGGACGGTTGTCGAGCGCGGAGGGAAGGCGGAAGCCGAAATCGACCAGGTTCTGTTTGCGCGAACGGTCGCCGTTGTACATTCCGCGAATCTGAGGGATCGATTGATGACTCTCGTCAATCACCACCAGCGTGTCTTCGGGCAGATAATCGAACAAGGTCGGCGGAGGCTCGCCCGGATTTCGCCCGGTCAGATGGCGCGAATAGTTTTCGACGCCGCGACAGTAACCGAGCTCGTTGAACATCTCCAGGTCGTACATGACGCGTTGATGCAGCCGCTGCGACTCGACCAGTTTGTTCTGATCGATCAACTGCGGCTCCCACCATTCCAATTCTTCTTTGATAGATTTGACGGCGCGTTTGACCGTGCCGCGCGTGGTGACGTAGTGCGTCTTCGGGTAGATGGGCAGGCGCGAGTCGTGCTTCCTGATTACCTCGCCGAGCAGCGGGTCTATCGTCGAGATCGAGTCTATCTCCTCGCCCCACAGCTCGACGCGGTATGCCTGATCCTGATAACTCGGGTAGATTTCGATCACGTCGCCGCGCACGCGGAACGTCCCGCGACGGAACTCGGTGTCGTTGCGCTCGTAAAGCAACTCGACCAGCTTTTTGATGATCTCGTCGCGCTTGATGCGCTGCCCCGGTTCGAGAAAGAGCAGCATTCCGTAATAGGCGTTGGGGTCGCCGATGCCGTAGATGGCCGAGACCGAGGCGACGATGATCACGTCGCGCCGTTCGAACACCGACCGGGTGGCCGACAACCGCAGCCGGTCGATCTCGTCGTTGATCGTCGCCTCTTTTTCGATGTAGGTGTCGGTGGCGGCGACGTAGGCCTCCGGCTGGTAGTAGTCGTAATAACTGACGAAGTATTCGACCGCGTTTTCGGGAAAGAATGATTTGAATTCCTGGTAGAGCTGCGCGGCGAGCGTCTTGTTGTGCGCCATCACGAGCGTGGGCCGGTTCACATGCGCGACGACCGACGCCACTGAAAAAGTTTTGCCCGATCCAGTAATCCCCAATAGCACCTGATGCTTCTCGCCGTCTTCGAGACCGCGCACAAGGGCGTCAATAGCTTCGGGCTGATCGCCTTGCGGTTTGTAGTCAGAAACGAGTTTAAAATTCATAGCTCGATCTCACGGTTGATTGTCGCGGATTTTTCGTCTTTGTTCGGAAACAATTGATTATATGAGGAGGCGAAGCGGGCGGCAAACATCGTCGACCTGCGCGTGAGCAAGATTTTCAGCTTCGGAGATCGGTTCAAAGCGCGTGGCTATGTCGACTTCTTCAACCTCTGTTCGAGCGCCCTCTTGAATCAGAACAACCGACATTGGCGCATTCGGTTTAACTACGCTCTCTTCCGATGGCTGTAATTTCATTCAATGCGCCGGGGCCGGTTATCTCGATTAGGCGCCCCAATCTCTCAGATCGACAATCCAGGCATAGGGTAGGCGTTGTGTGACCAATATCTCGCCAAGATTGATCCAGCCCTTCACGCCGTCGAGTATGTTCGAATCGGATGTCACAACGATCTGATCGGAGGATCGCAAGACCTTGTCAGGGTTCATCACGACTTCGACGCCCCACGGCCAGTTGTGTTCGGCGGCCATCTCCCGGATTCGCTGCGCCAGGCGGCCGCTGTTCGAAACGGGTTGATCCAGCAGCCACAAGGCCGAAGCCGGTTTCGCATCGAGCAGAGTCTCGCTGATCAGTCGGATCGCCTCCTCGGTCTCGGCTACCGATCTGTACGAGCCGTGAACGCTCGACATGTCGCGGACGCAGCCGTCGCGGCAGCGGATTAACACGCCGCCCGAAAGCGCGGCCTCAGTAGTGACGATGATGTTGAACCCGTCTATCAGCAGGTCTTGTCCCTTGACGGATTCGAGAGGCAGGCGGGTTTGTTCGCGCGATTCTCTCTGCCGGTCCGAGCAGGCGGCCCTGGCGACGGTCAGCCGCTGCCGCTCTTTGAGCGCGAAATGATCGCCGACCAGTTTCAGCGAGGCCGCCGCCGGGTAACCGCGGCTCAAGAGCCACGACAGATCGGCGACCGCCCCCCGCAGCGCCGGCAGGAACGCGGCGTCGAACAGTCGTCGATCTTTAGGATGCGCGCCGCGATGGCGGCGGTCTTCGCGCGTTCGATTCACTTCTTTCTGTCGTGAAGGATTGAGATGTAGGCCTGCCACGGCCCGACTTCGCTCGCATACTGTTTGGCCATCGTTCTGGCCACCTGCGCTATGTGATCCAGATCATGCGTCACCCATCGCGGTACTGATCTAAATCGAACAACGCAAGATTGGTACAGTACCGCGCGCGTAAGCAAGCGGCCGTCTCATCAGTAGGCCGCTTGCTTACGCGCGCGGTACTATACCGGCGTCCCAATGTTGCGTGGCCTGATTTAGCGCTCCACCGAATTCGGGAAATTAATTTTTACGCGCCCTAAGCGCGAGCTCCTGCGGATTTACTTCGGAAACTTCTCCGCCTTCATCCCCGGCACGAGCTTCAACGCGTTCTGATAGTAAACCTTCTTCAACACTTCATCCGGTAGATACAAACCGTAAAGACGCCAGAACGCGTGGCGGCGGCGGTAATATTCGATGTAATCGTCGCGCGTCTCCATGACGCGGAAGTAGTAGGTGTACTCGCTCGGCTCGTAGATGTCTTTGCCGAACAGAATGCGATCCTGGTATTTGATGAAGAAGTCGCGGGCGAAATAGGGCTGGCGTCCGAACTCGGCCAGTACGGCGGCGATGTCCACGTAAGCGTTCGGATACGCGTCGAACAGTTTGCCCAATCGCGCCAGGTCATTTCCGTGGTAGCCCAGGTGAGCGAGAATGAACGTCGTGTTCGGGTGCTTCGCCAACATATGGTTCCGCTCGGTCATCAGCGTCTCGAACTTCGGGTATTTCTCAGGGGGCCGCGCGCGGTTCGGAAATTGTTTCAGCTCCAGCCATCGCTCGTTGTATTTGTCTATCGGGTCGAAGAATGCGGAGGGTTCGGCGGTGTGAATCAGCACGGGGATTTTCAGCCGTCCGCACGTCTCCCAGACGGGGTCGAATTCAGAGTCGTCAACCTTGACGCGCTCGCCGTTCTTGTACTTCAAATCCATCCCGAAATTCTTGAAGACCTTCAAACCCTGCGCTCCGTTCTGCACGTCCTGCTCCAATCGGGCCGCGGCGCGGGCGCCGTAGCCGGGTTCGTCCAAATCGTTGAAGCTCAGATTGGCGAATACGACGAACCGGTCAGGGTAGCGTCCCTTCATCGCCGCGACAGTCTGTTTCAAACGTTCGCCAGTGCCGCCGCTCAAATTAACGATCACGCGCAGGTTGATCGAATCCATCTCCTTGATCAGTTTGTCAACGTACTCAGGCGATAGAATTGTATGATGGCTGTGGATGTCAATCAGCGGGAATTTAGCGCTGGGGATATGATGTTCCGGCACGACCATCGTCGATTTCGGCTCGTACTCTTCGAAGGTCAGAGTCTGAGCGAGAGCCTGATCAACCGACGCGGCAAATAGCGACGATGCGACGCGGAATTCAGGGAATTTATCACGGCATCGGCGGTTGTAGATGAACAATAAAGTTGTTCCCTAAAACGGCTGTAAGTCCATTGTTTAGGCACTGCGTTGGACCCGCTCGGATAAATAAAGTTGTTCCCTGAGCCTTCCATTCAATCTGTGGAGTGATTGCCTGCGCAAGTTTCTTCTTTAACGGGGGAACGGTCTTCGAGCCTTGGGTGAAGAAGGCTTTGGAGCTGGTTGATGGATATCTTGGATATCTTGTCGCCAAATTATTAGCTTTGCCCTTGGTCACGTCGCCT
>WNFV01004680.1_pt1 | contig 16842 bp, 17 predicted proteins | sample 5400101 | NCBI WGS metagenome assembly WNFV01 (sample SAMN13153361, study PRJNA577476) | soil metagenome | isolation source: 115 cm soil or saprolite under grassland replicate 1 | place: USA:California | collected 2016-06-15
GGATGTCCTCGATGACCTTCTTGTACTCGATCGCCTCGACGAACCGGCGGTCGTTGATCGCCTCGCGCGCGTTCAGCAGGACCAGATCCGCGCGGCCGGGGTCGAGGCCGCTGGCGCGCATCTCGTCGACCTCGGACTGTGCGAACCGCACGAGGTCTTTCGCGGCCGCCTCGAGGCCGACCGTGAGGCCTGCGGCCATGTCCCGCGTCTCCGCGAGGGCGGGCCCGACGTCATGGTAGTGTCCCGCCTCGAACGCGGTCTCGGCCCGGGCGAGCGCCTGCTCCGCCCCGAGGATCGAGATGTCCGCGCGGGCCAAGTCTAGGATCGTCTTCCGGATCGCGACGAGTTCGGCGCGGGCGGCTTCCTGGGCTTTACGGAGGCCTTCCGCCTTCGCGTCCGACTGGGCCTGGAGGCCGTCCGCGACCTTCTTCTCGGCCGCCCGCGCGTGCTCCACCGCATCCGCGTACTCGCCTCGCTCGAAGTGTCCTTCTGCCTTGTCGAGGAGTGAGACGGCCTCCTCGAGGCCCATGCCGGCCTCGTGGCCGTCGTGAATCTTCCGCTCCGCGCGGTTGATGAGGTTCCTCGAGGCCGCGACGAGCTCGTCCATCAGTTCCTTCGCGGTCCCGTCGAGGCTCGTCAGGATTGTGTCCACGTCGTCGAAGTTCCGCTTCTCGAGCGCCCGCTCCGCGGCCCGAAGGCCCTCCTCCGCGCCGGCGATGTCGATGTCCGCCTTCCGGAGGTCCTCGATGAGTTTCTTGACCATGATGAACTTCGTCGCCGCGCCGCGCGCCTTCTCGAGGGTGCGTCGCTGCTCTTCCTGGTACCGCTCCCTGCGGCGCTCCCCGACCTTTCGTTCGAGGTCCGCGAACGCCGCGAGGACGACGGCGGGCCGGCCCTCGTTCACGGCGGCCTCCATCGTTGTGAGGATCGGGGTCAGGTCGTCGGAGGGCACGCCTTCCTTCGTCGCGTCGTCGGCGAGACGGAGCGCGCGTTCGTACGCTTCGTGTGCCTGCCGCTGCAGCGTGATCTTGACGCCGTGGACGATCCCTTCCGCGGAGGCGACCATGTGCTCCGCCTCGCCCAGCCTCCCCCGCTCGATTGCCTGTTCCGCGGCCACGAGGACCTCCATAGCCTTCTCGAGGTCGACCTGGTTCGCGACAAGGTCCGCGATCTCCGCGCGGACGGCCTCCATCCTTCGATGGATCGCCTCCGTGCGCTCCTGCTTCGTGCGGACCTCCTCTTCCTCCGTCTTCCGCTTCGAGTCGTGCGCGCTCCGCGTGAGCTCCTCGACCTCGGAGATGCACGCCTTGCCGACGTACAGCGTGTCGCCGTACCGCGCTTCCGTGTACGCTGTCTCGGCGTCCTGGAGCATCCGGGCCGCTGAATCGATCGGCACACCGTCCGCCTTGGCAAGCGCGACACCGCCGCGCGCTTCGCCGAGGACCTCCGCGGCGGCGCTGCGCAGCAGCTCCCGGGTCGCGTGAATGTCGTGCTCGATCCCGTCGAGGAGCGCGTCAGCCTGGAGGAACCGGTGTTCCTGGACGGCGATCGCGACATCCGCGAGCTTGCCCTCGAGAGACACGGTGTCGTTCTGGCCGGCCTGGCGCAATCCGACGATGTCGTCCCGGGCCCGCAGCACGTGCTCGTTCAGGCGGGCCTCCGTTTGGGCGTCGGCGTCGGCCATGCGGTTGTCGATGATCGCCTGCATGTCGATCTGCCGGCCGAGCGAGATCGCATCGTCGACCTCGCGGAGGAGCTGGCGCGCCAACGCGGGGTCGAGGCCCCGTGCCGCGTTCGCCAGGATGATTTGCAGGGACCGCTCCATAATCGAGCGGTGGTGGGCGTCTCGCGCGGAGTCCGCGGTGCGCCGCGCGCGGGCGACGAGTCGTCGCGCGTTCGGGAGGTCGTGGTCTTCGAGGGCGCGTGTCAGGTCGACCAAGGTCGTCTCGAACTCGCTCGCCTCCGCGCCGAGCTTTCGCAGGTCCTCCGCGTCGAGCCGGAGGCTCGCGAACGCGTCCTGGACGGACTTCAGGAGCGCCGCCTCCCGCACCGCCTCGTGCGCGTCGCGCGCGAGAGCCCGTACCTTCGCGTAGTCCTTCGATGCCAGCGCCGTCGACGCCTGTCCGAAGATCGCCTCCGCGTGGCTCAGGTCGGCACCTTTGCGCCGCTCGCGGGCCGCCTCCCGCGCCGACTCCCGCAGGGAGACGTCCGCCGCGGCGTACCGCCGCGCCTCCCGCAGGCTGTTCCGCGCCCGCTGTGCGAGGAGGGGGATGTCCGCGAACACGCCGCGCCGGAGCGCGTCCCGCGCCTGCGTGAGGACCTTCCGCGCCTCCGTGATGTTGACGCCGTCCTTCCGGGCCGCATCGACGTCCGCTGCGGCGCGGTCCAGGACGTCCTCGGCCCGGGCGTACTTCCGTTGCTGCTCCGCCTTCTCGATCGCTTTCGCACACAGCGACCGGATCTTGCCGTAGTCTCGGAGGGCGAGCGCCTTTCGGGCGTCCGCGAGGAGGGCCTCCGCGTCCGCGACGTTGCCGCCCCGCTCCTTCGCGTACCGGACCTGGGAGCCCGCCTTGTCAAGCAAGGCTTGGAGGATCCGTTCGCGGCGTTGGTCGAGCGTCCGCGTCGAGACGCGCCGGAGGAGTCCCTCGGCCGTGACGAAGTCGCCCCGCGCGGTGAGCGCCTTCGCCTGTTCGATATTCCGTTGGAACGCGAGCGTCTCGATGCCCGCCTGCCTCGCTTCCTCGAGGATCGTGTCGGAACGCGCGAGCACATCGACGACGCGCGCCTTGCGCTTCGCGATCTCGAGCGTGCGGCGCGAGGCGCGGGCGAGGTCCAAAGCCTTCCCGAGGTCGCCCGCGGCCTCCGTCTGCTCGGCCCGCTCCATCAGCCGTCGCGCGAACGAGGCGTCCACGGAGCTCGGAGTCGACGCGGCCAGGTCCTTTCGGGCTGCGTCGATCGCCTTGCGTACGACGTCCGGTGCGGCGCGGGCCGTGGGCGCGCGGTCGAACGGCTGCCCGCAGACGTCGCAGGCGGTCCGGCCGTCCGAAACATCCGATTCGCAGAGCGGGCAGCGGGCCATGGCCTCCAACCGAGGGGGTGCCCTCCATCCAAGGAGGGAAGACGTCGTTGGATGCCCGCTTGGCCAGTATAAAAGACGCGCTTTCGATATCCCTCCTGATAACTATGTGGCTCGGACGCGCGGCGCCCGCGACACCCGAAAAGCTTCAGTAGCCGGCGGGCGTTCGACGGGCCATCCGGGGCGTCCCGCCGGGGCGGCACCGGGGGTGTTCGGGTGGCGGCGCGGCGCGGGCGGTCCCTCGTCGGCATGACGGTCGTCGACACGGATGGCGTCGAGGTCGGCTACGTGTCCGCCGAGGAGCCGAACGCGCTCGTCCTAGGTGAAGGCTCTTCCGGGCGGATGCGCCTCGGCCGGCGGTTCGTCGCGCAGATCCTGGATCGCATCACGCTCACCGGCTCGGCGGCGGAGATTTTCACCGGCCTGAACGTGGTCGATTCGGACGGCGAGTTCGTCGGCGTCGTGAAGGACACGATGGAGGCCGAGGATGTGCTCGATTCGTTCATCGTCGAGGACGAGCAGGCCGAGATGGTCACCGTCCTCCTCGAGGACGTGCGGTCGATCGACGAGTGGGTCGAGCTCTCCGTGTCGGGCGACTCCCTGTACGAGGGCGGCTAGCCCTCCCCTTCCGAACTCGGAGAAAGGAACACGCCGAGTGCGATCCACACGATGAGGGCGATGGTCCCGACGATGCCCCCGTATCCCAGCGCCACGTTCACGCCGAGCAGGATGACCGGGAGGATCAGTCCGATGAAGAAGCCGACTCGGGCCATGGCGGGCGCCTCGATGGCCTCGCGGCCTTAAAGGTTTGCGAGAAGACGCCGACGTTTCATCATCGACCTTGCTTCCCGACTGACTTCGAAGTCGAAAAGAGGGTTCGGAAGAACCCCCTCAGCTTGCCGATTCGAAGGACGTTCCCCAAGATTGTGAGGATTTCGCGGTCGCGCTTCGCAATCGCCCTCTCGTACATCGCCTGGACGAGCGGGATGACGTGCCGCTGATATTGGAGGAGGTTGCGCCACTGGAAGGCCGCGATCGCGAGCGAGACGGCGATGGTCCAGATTGCGGGGACGCCCTGGAGAAGCGGATGGAGCCAAATTGGGAGGTACGGCTTCAGGGCGATCATCACGATCCAAAAGACGGGGAGCCCGGTCGCGATGGTGCACTTGATCCGGTCCCACTTGTGGCGTGTCGTGATCGAGGTCACGAGGAATTGGAGCGTCGCGATCTCGGCTTCCCGCTCGCTGAGACGACGCGGGTATGCCCCTCGCTTCCCTCCCACAACCGGTTGTACGTTCCGTCGCGCCAGGAGCCGCATCGGAGACCGCTCGATTCGTCGCCGTCAGGCGGGAGTCGCGCTATAAAGGGTTTGGGCAACACGGGTCGCGGACGGCGCGCGGATTCGAGTTTCAATGATGCCCGGGACGCCTGCGGGCGGCGTTCTCCGCGGCCGCTCGGATGGCCTTCAGGTTCTCCGCGATGCGGTCCGGAAAAATCCCCGAGCCGGACACGAGGATGTCCGCCCCCGCCTCCGCGACGATCGGCGCGGTGTCCACTTTGATCCCGCCATCGACCTGGAGCCCCGTCTCGAGCCGCTCTCGGTCGATGTACGCCCGGGCCTCGCGGATCTTCGGCACGACGTCCGCGCGGAAGGCCTGGCCCGAGAAACCCGGCTGGACCGTCATCACGAGGAGCAGGTCCGCGTCCGCGAGGAATGGCTCCGCCCGCTCGAACGGCGTCGCGGGATTCAGCACGAGTCCCGGGGCGATGCCGTGGTCGCGGATCATCTTGAACGTCGCACGGACGTCGTGATCGCTCTCCAGATGGACCGTCAGATCATCGGCGCCCGCGTCGGCGAAGGCCTTGACGAACTGTTGCGGATGGGTGACCATCAGATGCGCGTCGAACGGGACCTTCGTCAGCGGCCGGATCGACTTGACCAACGCGGGACCCATCGTGACGTTCGGGACGAAGTGTCCGTCCATGATGTCGATGTGGAGCATGTCCGCGCCCGCATGGACGGCCTCCATAGCCTGCTCCCCGAGCCGATCGAACCGGGCGGAGAGGATCGAGGCGGCGATCTTGATGCCCATCGGCGCGCCGAATGAAAGGATGCGGGATAAGGGTTCCCTCCCTCCCCTTCATGCGCGACAGGGGAGGGAGATGCGAAAGGGGTTCAGGCCCGGTGGTACGACGTCAGTTCGATCTCGACGTGCAGGCCATCGAGGAGGGTCACGGCCTTGACGACGTTGCCGACGTCCCCGTTGAACCACGCCTCGACCGCCGTGTGCGGCTCGCCGAAACCGTCGTCCCCGAGGCGCATCGCGAACGCCATCTGGTCCGTCGTCGTGCCGAGATCCATCACGGGCAGCCCGACCCGGACGGGGATCGCCGAGAACGTTCCCGCCGGCGTCGTGACGTCCTCGAACATCCCGCTGGCCAAGAGGAATCGGATCGGCACGGTGAAGGTGGCGTTCCGGCCCTTCTCGATGTACGAGTCCGGTCCGTCGAAGCGCCATACTTTCCAGACGTGGACCGTCGCGTTGCTTGCGGCCTCCCACGTCTCGTTCTCCCCGAGCGGGAACGACCAGACGTCGAGCGGCGGATCGTAGTTGGTCTCGATTTTCGCCGTGTACGACGCGTTGATCGTCGCGTTGTACACCCCGTACTCCGCGTAGAACGAACCGCTGATGTGGACCGTCCGGAACTCCGTGACTTTCGCGAGGTCCGAGGCGCGGTACAGCGTGTACCCGTCGACCGTCGCGTCGTTCAGGACGACGTAGGAATGCAGCATGATCGACGCGTTTCCGTATCCGGTCTCCTGCGAGAGGTCGATCACCTTTCCGATGTGGAACTTCGCCGCGAGGCTGACGTTGTACTGCGAGCCATCCGCGGCGTCGACCGTGCGCATCACGGTCCCTTCCAACGCGGGAGCGACCCACAAGCTCTCCATGGTATGGAAGGCGGAAGACGCATTCACGCTGTACGTCCACGAGTCGCCCACGTGCCAGGTCGGCGTCCCGATCGGCCCCGCTGCCGGTTGCGGCCGCGTGCCGTTAGGCGGTCCGAGGTTCGTGAGATTCTCGGGGCCGACGGCCACCGCGAAGGCGACGAGCAACAAGGACGTCGCGAAGACGCTGACGATGAGCGCCTTTCGTTGCGTTAGCATCATCCTCGATCCGGCAACTTACGAGCACTCCAGCTATATACGAATTATGATACAGACATAGAACCGCACGCTCGTCGGTTGGGTTTATCTTTTGAGAATGGATGTTCGCAGGCGGCTGCGGGGCGGAGCATGGAGCACAGTCCACGTCGATTCAACCGCTGGATTTTCGAAGGGATGTTCCTCGGATGGGGCGCGCTGATGAGCCTCGTCCTGCTAGCGGTCTTCGCGGTCATTGCGGCCTTCGCGCCCGAACCTGTTGCGTTCATCCTCGGCGCGGTGGCGGTCGCGTTCGTGTGCTGGCTCTCCCTCCGGACCGTATTCGATCGGAAGAGCCGCACACCCTGACCGCGAGGCTCACCAAAGCCCTTAAGCCGGTCGCGTCATCTCCCGGCCGTCCCAGGCCACGAACGGGGGCGGGGTGGGCCATGGTCGACGTTTCCGAGGAGTTGATTGCGGGTCTCAAGAAGAAGGCCGTGACCCTTCGGAAGCACATCATCCGCATGACGCACAACGTCCAGAGTGGCCATCCGGGAGGCTCGATGTCCGCCTGCGACATCGTGACCGCACTCTACTTCCACGTCCTCCGAGTCGATCCGAAGCGGCCCGATTGGCCGGATCGGGATCGGTTCGTCTTGAGCAAGGGCCATGCGTGCCCCGTCTGGTACGCGGCCCTCGCCGAACGCGGATTCTTCCCCGTCGACGAGCTGATGACGTTCCGCAAGATCAACAGCCGCCTCCAGGGCCATCCCGAACGCGGCACGACCCCGGGCGTCGAGAACGCCGCGGGGGCGGAGGGCCAAGGCCTCTCGTTCTCCGTCGGGCTGTCCCTCGCGGCCCGGATGGACCACAAGGCCTGGCGCGTGTACTGCGTCATCGGCGACGGCGAGCAGGACGTCGGGCAGACGTGGGAGGCCGCGATGGCGGCGTCGAAGTATGGCCTCGACAACGTGACCGCGTTCATCGACCGGAACGGGATCCAGCAGGAGGGCCGCACGGAGGACATCATGCCGCTCGAGCCCCTCGCCGAGAAGTGGGAGGCGTTCAACTGGCACGTCCTCACGATCGACGGGCACGATTTCCGGCAGATCCTCGCGGGGATCGAGGAGGCGCACCGCATCCGGGGACGTCCAACGGTGATCGTCGCCCGCACGGTGAAAGGGAAAGGCGTCTCCTTCATGGAGAACAAGATCAAGTATCACGGGGCGGCGACGAGCGACGAGGAACTGAAGCTCGCCCTCGCGGAGCTCGACGCGCAGGAGGCCGCGATTTGACCGCAGGCCCGTGGAAGATGGAGAGCCAGCGCTCGTACTTCGGCAAGGCGTTGGTCGAGCTCGGCCGCCGCAACCCCGACGTGGTCGTCGTCGGCGCCGACACCACGGAGTCGATCAAGACGATCGACTTCGGGAAGGCGTTCCCCGACCGCTTCTTCCAGCTCGGGATCGCGGAGCCGAACATGGTGTCCGTCGCGGCGGGCCTCGCGGCCGCCGGCAAGATCCCGTTCGCCGCGACGTACAGCGTCTTCGGCACCGCGCATACGTACAACGTGATCCGGCAGAACGTCGCGTACACGAACCTGAACGTCAAGATCTTCTGTTCCCACGCCGGGTTGAGCGTCGGCCCGGACGGCGCGACGCACCAGATCAACGAGGACATCGCGCTCATGCGGGGCATCCCTCGGATGACGGTCCTCGTGCCCGCAGACGGCCCGGAGACCGCGAAGTGCGTCGATGCGGCCGCCGAGATGAAAGGCCCGGTCTATTGCCGGTTTTCCCGCACGAACGTCCCGACGATCACGTCGCCGGAGGACGACTTCGCAATCGGACGAGCGCGTGTCCTTCGGGATGGCTCCGACATCACCCTGGTCGGCTGCGGGCTCATGGTGGCCCGCTGTCTCGAGGCGGCGGAGTCGCTCAAGCGGGCCGGGATCCAGGCGCGCGTGATCAACCTGTCCACCGTCAAGCCGATCGACGCCGCGACGATCAATCGGGCGGCGCGGGAGACGGGCGGGATCGTGACCGCGGAAGAGCACACGGTCGTCCACGGGATCGGGGGCGCGATCGCAAGCCTGATCGCGGCGAACCATCCCGTCCCGATGGCGTACGTCGGGGTTCAGGATGTGTTCGGCGAGAGCGGAGAAGCGGACGAGCTCCTTCGGAAGTACGGGCTGACCGCGGAGGACATCGTGGACGCGGCCCACGGCGTGATGAAGCGCAAAGCCTCACGATAGGCCCGGTGCCCAAGTCGCCTGTCGCGCTCAGCCGGCTCTCTTGACGGGACCCTTCTCGTTGTACCGCTGGACGGTCACGAAGCCCGCGACATTCTCGTGCGTAATGTTCCAGCCCGCCGCGTCATCCCGGAGGGACCATCGTCGGATGTTCGTCACGGCCGACTTCCTCATGTTGATCCCACCGGGCAAGAGGATGTAGCCTTCGAACGGCGCCCCCGTCGCGGGATTCCGGATGGGCTCGCTCTGGACCTCCCCCACCCCGTCGACGGCGAAGGAACTGTTCACTCCCTTGAACTTGAAATCGATCTTCGTCATCTTCGTCGGGAACGTCTTCGTGAACGTGCTGGGGAAGACCGCGAACACGCCTCCGCCCTCCTTGCCGCCGGTGATCTTCTCGATCGCTTCGCGTTGAGCCGGCTTCGCTTTCGGGTCGACGTAAAGACGGGCAATCCCGTTGCCCATGTGGATCGCGCGAGGCCACCAGATGCCCCATGCGAATGTCGTGCCGTCGAGTTTGGTCGACCCGAAGGCGCCCTGCCGGATATGCCAAGACACGAGCCCCTCGCAATTGCCCGTCGTCGGCAGCGCGTTGAAATTGCACGGGCATCCCCACGCGCAGTTGCAACTCTGGATGTACTCCGCCTCAAAATTCCATTTCGTTGGCATCGACCGAACCCCCCTGCCCGACGGGGCATCCGCGAGCAGCTACATAATCGTTCTTCGGGGACCGCGCGATTCGCGGTCCGGTCCGTACGTTCTTAGCGTCACGGTCGCTACCGGCGGCCGCATGGAGGAGGAGGCGACGCGGGTCGGACCCCCTGCGCTCTTGCGCCGGATGACCATTCCGATTGGCGTTGCGGTGGCCCTCGTCGTCGCCGCGACGTGGTACGTCACGTGGACGTCCACGGACTTCTTGATGGCCCTGATGGCCCCCTCGACGATCGCGTCTACGGACCTCGTCCTGTTCTTCGCCCTCCTGGTCGTCATGATGATTGCGATGATGTTGCCATCGGCAATGCCGATGATCCTGGCGTTCCGCGGGATGACACGGCTCGAGGGGGGTCGGCCGACAAAGCCCGCGGACAATGCCGCGACCGCTCTCTTTGTCATCCCGTACTTTCTCGTGTGGGGCGCTTTCGGAGTCGCCGCCTTGCTCGCGGTGATTGCCCTCGGCCTCGTGGGATCAGTGAAGAGCGTCCTGGTCTTCGCGTCCGCCGCAACGCTCGTCGCCGCGGGACTCTGGCAGGTCACCCGCACGAAAGAAGTCTGCCTGACCCACTGCACGTCCCCGATGGCGTTCGTCATGCGACACTGGCGATCCGGCCGGTTCGGGGCCTGGCGGATGGGGCTCCGACATTCGCTGTACTGCGTGGGATGCTGCTGGCTCTTCATGCTCGTGCTGTTCGTCGCGGGCTCGATGAGCCTTGCCTGGATGGGCGGGCTCTCGATCGTGATCTTTGCGGAGAAGCTCGGCGTGCGGCCGCTCCTCGTCTCGCGCGCGATCGGCCTGGGCCTTGTCCTCCTGGGCGGTCTCGTTGGGATCCAAGCGCTCGGCGCGCTCTAAGGCGCGGGTCGATGCCGCCACCCTCTCCGGATCGGCGTGCGTCGGCCCGCCTTCCTCACCGATTCCGACCAAGGGTCAGGCCGCGGACTCGGGCATGTCCTTGACGTGGCGAACGGGGGAGAAGAGGACGAACACGAACCCGAACGCCCCGCCGATAAGCCCGACGATGATCGCGGGACGCAGCCCGATCGCTTCGCCGAGGAAACCGCCCGCGAGGGCGCCCAGCGGGAGGGTTCCCCAGACGATTGTTCGCATCGTCGCATTGAGGCGTCCCTGGAGCCGCAACGGGACGATCGCCTGGCGGTAGCTGACCTGGTTGATGTTGTAGAACAGATTGCCGACGAACCCGACGAAGAACATCGCGGCGATCGCGGGGAACGCCAGGGGACCGGACACGAACGGCAAGGGCAAGGTCGCGAGTCCGAACATGACGGCCCCAACGATGATCGTGGGCCCCACCCCGATTCGCTTTGCGACGAGGCCCGCGGTGACGGCCCCGATTATCCCGCCGACCGAAGCAATCCCGAAGATCAGGCCAATGACGAAGGCCTCGAAGCCGAGCTCCTTCACGAAATACAGGAAGAGGAGAGCCGAGAACACGGCGCTCGAGAAGAAATTCGACCATGCCGTGCACATCGCGATGTGTCGCAGGCGCCGGTCCCCGACGACGATCTTCAGGCCTTCCGCGACCTCCGTGAGGACGGAGCGGTGTTGCTTCGCGTCCGGCGGTACCTCGCGCTTCCGGATGGCGAACAGGGTCCCGGCGGAGAAGAAGAAGGAGGCCGCGTCGAACAGCATCGACAGCGGGGCCCGCAAGATTTGGATCACGGCACCCGCGACCGCGTTGCCGCCCGTCCCCGCGATCCCGTTGCTCGCTTCGAGCATGCTGTTCGCGTCGACGAGTTGCCGGCGCTCCACGAGGACCGGCAAGTACGCTTGGTACGCGACGTCGAAGAACACCGTGAGGACGCCGATGAGAAACGAGAAGACGTAGAGGTAGAGAATATGGAGGACGCCGGAGAGCGCGAGGGCGGCGATCGCGAGGATGATGGCCCCGCGTCCGAGGTCTGACAGGAGGAGCACGGAGCGCCGCTGACGTCGGTCGACCCAGACGCCCACCAGGAGACCGAACAGCAGGAACGGGAAGGTCCCGGCGGCGCCGAGCAATCCCATCTCCGCGGGACCCGCGTTGAGGAATCCGATCGCGATGAGCGGGACCGCGAGGCCGGTGAACTGGTCGCCGACGCGGGAGATCGATTGGCCGAGCCAGAGGAGCAAGAAGTCGCGGTGCCGCCAGAGCGTGGGCGCGGCTGCCATCGGAGCGCCGGACACCGGGACGCGCCATAAGTACGTTCCCGCGTCGTACGCGGGGTGCGACCATTCGGCGATGGTAACTCAACATCCACGCGGCCAACGTCTTTACAGTCATCCTGATCGAATTGCGACCCAAAGATCGCCGCTCGCGGTCGCGGTTGATGCGGCGATTCTCCGTCGCGAGAAGAATCAATCGGGCACGTTCTCTCGACGTCCTTGACGGATCGCGTTGGTCGGCTTCACAGAGGCGTCGGTCGGGCCCTGATCGCGTCTTTTCACTAGGGTCGTTCGAGCCGTACGGCGAACACATCCGTTCGGTTGGCGACGTCGCCCGAGTTCGTCTGGACGAAGAAGGCGAGGAACGATCTCCCCACCACGATGAGGCCCTCGTAATCCCCAAGGAACAGCCCGCCCGAAAACGGCGCCGTCCGCATGTCGAAGGGGCCTGCGACGTGGGTCTCGGCCCAATGGTCAAGGGTCATGCAATCCGCGTGGCAGTGCACAAGCCAGTAGTCCGTCGGGAGGGTGAATGGGTCCGCGGTATCGCTCCGGAAGTCGTAATACGTTACGCCCACCGTGCCATCCGACGCGACCGCGATCGACGGGGTGAAAGCGGCGACACGAGGCTCCTGGTTGATCCGCATCGGAGGAGACCACGTGAATCCGCCGTCCGTGGATCGTGAAAGGGCGATCGAGGGAACGGCGAGGGCCAACGGCGGAGCGTTGAAGCTCGCGTCTTCCCACACGACGTAGAGCGCTCCGGTAACTGGATCTACCGCTATTTCAGGGAGGAAATCGCCCGCTCGAACCGGGATTCCCGTCTCAGGGTCCATTACGAAATTCGTTTCGCTGTGCGCGACGACGATCGGGTCGGACCACGTGTCCCCGTGGTCCTCAGAACGGATGACGGCCATATCCCACGCGCTACGCTGGAGCTGGGATCCTTGGCCGAGAGCCATCACGTCGACTAGGTCCCCATCGGGAAGGACGACGATGATATTCCCGATGGAAAACAGAAGCGCCTGGGGCGCGAAGATGGCCCGGGCGGGCGACCAGGTCAGGCCCCCGTCCGTCGTGCGGGAAAACATGGTGTCGCCACGGAAAGAGAACGAGTGGAGCGCGTTGGGGTCTGCACCATCACTGGGAAAGTCGATCCGGTCCCACACCGCGTACACGCGATGCGCGTCGGTTGGATCGGCCGTAATGGATTCTTTGTCGTTGAACTTCAGCGCGAACGTGTTGTCGCGGATGAGGGCCACCGGATTCCCCCAGGTGAGGCCGCCGTCCGCCGACTTGCTGACAAGGACTGCATTCGCTCCCGTCGCAGGGGTGAACGAGATCGACGACTGGTAGACATCCCCGTTCGGCGCGAAGGTCACCCAGGGATCGCTCGCCCGGCGGAAATTGGCGCCGTTTGCGGCGTTCCCTCCGGAGCAAATGCTGAGGGGCGCGTAGGAGAGGTGCCACGTCGCTCCCCCGTCAAATGACGCCCCGGTAAGAAGGCCTTGGGCCCCGCCGCCTTCGAAGCGGTCCTGCTGCCACACCCCGACGAGGTGGTCCGGGTCGTTCGGGTCCACCGCGACCTGCGGCTCGACCTCCGCGTTGACGAAAATCGTGATTTGCGGGGGCGCGCCGCTGCAGCCTTGCGAGAACGGAGTCGCACCGGAAACCAGTATGGGGGACGAGGGGTTCGGCGTGTCCGCACGGGTACTCGGCGCGGTTGCGATCCAAGCGAGCAGGGCCAACGTCGCGAGACCTACAATCTTCGCTCTTCGAAAGCTTCTAGCATCCTTTGAGCCGGTCAACATCCCTCCACCTCGATCCCAGAGAGGAGCCGTTCAGCTTCTGTTCTGGCCCGGTGCCAAAGGGGGGTTTCGAGTACTTATCTGTGGCGACTCCCCGCAACAGGAAACGGACTTTGCAACACGCACTCGGACATCGGGCTGCGGTGCCTCGCAGGTGAATCGCATCGGACCGTCAACATTCTTAACCCGCTCTCGCTATCGGAGGATGGCGGACGGCCATGGTCAAGATCTTCCTGGACACCGCGAACATCGACGAGATTCGGGAGGCTGCGTCATGGGGCGTCCTCGATGGCGTCACGACGAACCCGACGCTCGTCGCCAAGACGGGCCGCAAGTGGTCCGAGGTGATTCAAGACATCCTCGCCCTCGTCGACGGCCCGATCAGCCTCGAGGTCACGACGACCCAGGCGGACGAGATGATGAAGCAAGGCCGTCAGCTCGCGAAGTTGCACGAGAACGTCGTCGTGAAGATCCAGATGACGACGGAGGGCCTGAAGGCGATCAAGGCGCTGTCGTCGGAGGGCGTCAAGATCAACACGACTCTCGTCTTCAGTGCGAATCAGGCGATCCTCGCCGCGAAAGCGGGCGCGAAGTACGTGAGCCCGTTCATCGGCCGGCTCGACGACATGGGCCAGGACGGGATGCAGGTGATCCGCGAGATCGTCCCGATCTTCCGGAATTACGAATGGGATTGCGAGGTCCTTGTCGCATCGATCCGCCATCCGCTCCACGTCATCGAGGCCGCGAAGCTCGGCGCGGACATCGTCACCCTGCCCTTCGACATCCTGAAAAAGATGACGCAGCACGCCCTGACCGACGTCGGGTTGAAGCGGTTCCTGGACGACTGGCAAAAGGTGCCGAAGTAGACGGCGTTCCCTTTTGCGCAAGCCTCATTTACGGCATCGAGCATCGGGATGGCGTGAAGCTCCCGAGCCTCCGGATGCTCGGCGTGGTCGGGTTCCTGGCGCTCGCGGCCGTCGCGACGGCCCTCGGATGTCCGTTCTTCCGAAACCCGGGAAACTTCGCGAGCACGGGCGGCCTGATCGGGTACGTCCGCTACGTCGTGGACATCCACCGAAAGCGCTGACCCTCCTCGGATTGCGTCGCGCGGACGGTTAGGGTCCTCCCGAACCGGGGGCATTCCTTCAAGAGGTCCGGGGCCGATGGCACGGGCCGGATGGACCCCGGCACGCCCAAGATCACCCTCGACCAGGAGAGCTTCAAGGCGCTCGCTTCGGACGTGCGCGTCGGCATCCTCAAACGCCTTGACGTGCGGCGCGAGACCGTCACGGACCTGAGCAACCTCCTCGAACTGAGCAAGCCGACCCTCCTCGAGCACCTCGAGAAGCTGCAGACCGCCGGCCTGGTGAAGCGGATCGACGAGGGTCGCAAGTGGATCTACTACGAGCTGTCGGACAAGGGCCGCAAGATCTTGCATCCGGAGCGCGTCGCCATCACGCTGGCTTTGTCCGCCGCCGTCGTGCTCGCCGCGATCGGCGCGGTGTACGTCATCTTGACCGCCTCGGCCTTGCTAGGGTCCTACGGCTCGTTCCGCAATGATACCGCCACTCCCGCGGCCTCCCAGACGGCCGTCGGGGGCGTCGGCCTCGTGATCCTGCCGTTCGTCCTCTCGGCGTTCTGCGGCCTGCTCGCGCTCGGCCTCCGCGTCTACGGCCGGCGTCGGAGGGAGCGGTTCTTCGAGCAACTCGTCTCCGCCTAATCGCTCGGGGTCGAGACCGAGTCGACCGGACTCCGGGAAACCGTTATGAGCGGTGACCGCCTTCGCAGCGGCGTGCCTTGGCTCCGGCGGGGGAGGCCTGCATGGGCGGTCCCCGTACTCCTGTTCCTCGCCGTCCTGATCGTCGCCGCGCTCGCGTTCAACCTCGCGAACTTGGAAACGGGGGAGGAGTCGGCGCCGACCGCGGGAGGCACGGCGCCCGGGTCCGTTTTCCCGTTCGATTCGATGGTCGTCGACATCCTCCTCGTCGCGTTCGTCGGCGCCTTCATCGTGACCGCGATCTACATGATTCTCACGAACCGCGTTCGCCGCAAGGAACTCGTCAAGAAGCGGTCCTGGTGGGACGTCCTCTCGTCGATCCTCGCCGTCGTGATGGTCCTCGTGCTCCTGTTCGCATGGCCCCGGCTCGTCCACAGCCTCCAGCCGACGAACAACACGGCGGACACGACGACCGCGACGACGGGCTCCGGCAACGTGACCGCGTGGCCGACCTCCGTCGGCGCGCCGCTCGGACTCTTCCTTGCGGTCAGCGTCCTCGTCACGATCCTGGCGCTCACGTACCTCCTGCGGCGTCCGGGGAGCGCGTACGAGGGGGACCGAGACGACGAACCCGGAGGACCGGACGTCCGACGGAAAGCGACCGCCGCCGTGCAAAGCGCGATCCAGGAACTCGAGCTCGGCGGGGACGTGCGTCAGGTGATCCTCGCGTGCTTCGAGCGATTCTGTCGCCTCCTCGGGGCGCGGGGCATCACGGAGCAGGTCGCCCTCACGCCGCGGGAACTCGAGCGGCTCGCGATCGTCCGACTCCGGGTGTCGCCAGACGCCTCCGACACGCTGACGTCCCTATTCGAGGAGGCGCGCTACAGCGAGCACGCGCTCGGCGAGGCGGACCGTGTGCGGGCGATCGACAGCCTCGCAGGGATCCGGGTGGCGTTGGGGGCGTGACGTGTTCCGGCGGCCGTTCCCCGTGACGACGGACCATCCTCGGCTCGCGCCGACGGGGCAGGCCCGGAACGCGCTCTGGTCCGTGACGACCGTCCTCGTCGCGATGGCGCTCCTCCTTGGGATCCTCTTCTACCTCGCGCAGTTCAGCGGCTCGGTCCGGTGGTTCCTTGGCGTCGGGCTCCTCACCGCGTTCGCGGCCCTCGCGTGGGCTCTGATCCTCCGGCGAAGCGCCGACCCCGCCCCGCTCGTTGGGCCGGCGACCGAGGGAGCGTACCGGGACGGCGACCTCGCGATCCTGGCGGGGGCGACCCGCCGTGCCGGCCGCGGCCTTGCCTACAGCCAGGTCCTCGTCGCGTCCCGCGCACGGAGCGCGTTCCTCGAAAAGGCAAGGCTCGCGACGGGGTTGTCGCCGGAGTCGATGCGGGCGGTGCAACGAGACCCGGCGGCGTTGCGGCGGATGCTCCGCGACGACGTGATCGAGGACTTCGTGCACCTGGACGTCGGCGACCTGGAAGCGCGGGACCGTTGGGTCGCCGAGGCGCGGGAGCGCGGCGGCTTCCCGCGGAAATTCGAGGACGTCCTCAAGCGCATGGAGGCGTGGAAGTGAAGGTCGCCTCCGTCGCGGAGATCGGATCCTCGCTCCTCGACGCGGTCGAGACGGTCATCGTCGGGAAGCGCGGGGTGCTCGAGCGGGTCCTCTGGGCGCTCCTCGGCGACGGACACCTGCTCATCGAGGACGTGCCGGGGCTCGCGAAGACGCTCATCGCGAAGTCGTTCGCGGCGGGCCTCGGGCTCTCCTTCCGTCGCGTGCAATTCACTCCGGACCTCCTGCCCGCGGACATCACGGGCACGTACGTCTTCGAGCGCAAGACGGGGGAGTTCGTCCTACGCCGCGGGCCTGTGTTCACGAACGTCCTCCTTGCCGACGAGATCAACCGCGCACCGCCGAAGACGCAATCCGCGCTCCTCGAGGCGATGCAGGAGCGGCAGGCGACCCTGGAGGG
>WNFV01009394.1_pt1 | contig 16842 bp, 13 predicted proteins | sample 5400101 | NCBI WGS metagenome assembly WNFV01 (sample SAMN13153361, study PRJNA577476) | soil metagenome | isolation source: 115 cm soil or saprolite under grassland replicate 1 | place: USA:California | collected 2016-06-15
GGTAACGGGCTCGCCGATGTTCGCCTCGAAGCGGGGATAGAGGAGGGAGAACGAGACAGCCCGTCTCGACGAGGCCATGGAGGCCATCGCGGCACATGGCAGGGAGCGCGGCTTCGTCACCTCAACTGACCTTCTCCGGGGGCTTTCCGCAGAAGACCTCAGCCCCGAACAGGTGGAGGCCTTCCTCATGGACGTGCAGGAGTACCTTCGCCACGAGGGCATCGAGGTCCTCGAGTCCCAACGGGAGGCGCCCGAAGACGAGGTAGGAAAACCACCCGGGATCCGGCGGGGCAGAGACAAGGTCTTCGCCAACGATCCGGTCCGGCTGTACTTGAACGACATCGCCAAAGTCCGCCTCCTCACCGCGGCTCAGGAGGTCGACTTGGCCACGCGGATGGAGACCGGGGACTTGGCCGCCGAGGTGCTTGCCGCACTCGACTCCTCGGACGGGATCGACCAGGAGCGGGTCCGCATCGTGGTTCGCTCCGTGGTACGGATCCGCGAGCATCAGCTCGACCCGAAGAGGAGGCTTCGGCACGAGGGCACCGGCCTCGAGAGGGTGACTCGGGCGTATCGGCCCAAGAAAAGAAGAGGCTGATCGAGGCGAACCTTCGCCTAGTGGTCTCGATCGCCAAGCGGTACTCGCCTCATGGAATGACGTTCCTCGATCTGGCCCAGGAGGGGAACGTGGGGCTCATCCGGGCGGTGGAGAAGTTCGACTACACCAGGGGGTACAAGTTCTCCACCTACGACACGTGGTGGATCCGCCAGGCCTGAGGGGCACGGAAACTCCCGATCTGACCTCATGCAGCAAGGTCGTACTCGTGAATGAGCCCCACCCAGCAGATCGTGTCGTCGAACGCGCACGCCCTCAGCCGGCCACGGAGCCGCCTTGGGCCGAGGGTCCGGCGTGTTGAGCCCCAGGGCCCGATGTGGCCTTCGCGCGTTGTAATGAGCGGCGAAGGTTCGGAGGACCACTTCCAGGTGACGTCGACCGTACAACAGCATCCAGTCCAGGCACTCTGCCCGGACCGTGCGAACCCACCGCTCTGCGAAGGCGTTCGCTCGGGGAGCCCGGATCGGGGTCTTGAGGATCCTCACGCCCTCGCATCGGAAGACCTCGTCGAAGGCCGGAGAACTTGGCATCCCGGTCCCGGATAAGGAACCGGATCGTCTGGAGCCGCTCCCCCACCGCCAGGTTGCGAGCCTGCTGGGTCACCCACGCCGAGTCGGGGTTCTTCGTGACCCCGAGGATGTGCACCCGGCGAGACCCAACGTGGACGGCGAAGAGCACGAACATCGTTTGAAGCAGGACCGTTTCCACCGTGAAGAAGTCCAGCGCGAGGATCCCCTCGGCCTGCGACCGGAGGAACTCGCTCCAGGTCGGACCGGACCTGCGAGGGGCCGGACCGAGGCCGTTCCCCCGCAGCAACGTGCGGATCGTAGTCGCCGAGACCCGGATGCCGAGCTTGGCGAGCTCGCCCTTGATCCTCACGGAGCCCCACCTCGGGTTCTCCCTTCCCATCCGGAGGATCAGCTCTCGAACCTCACCTGTGACCGGCGGCCTTCCGCCGACGGGCCTTCGCCTGAAGGTCCACTTCCTCTGCACGAGGTCCCGGTGCCAGCGAAGGAGCGTCTGCGGACAGACGAGGAACGATGACCACCGATCTCGAGGAAGGGCCCTGCTGATCGCCGCCATGAACAAACCGTCATGGCGGCGAAGGCGCGGTCTGCCCACTTGGCGCTTGAGGACCATCAGCTGGTGGCGCAGGACCACTACCTCGACTTCGGTGTTCGTCTGGTCATTGGAAGAGCGAGCGATCAACCTGACCACACGGCGCAGCAACAGGTACACGAGAGCGAAGAGTACGATCCGAACCTCCCACGAGAGGAAGGCCCGATGGTACGGACGCCCTGGTCGCGGCAACGATCAGGGGTTTGTGTGCCCTTCAGGAAGCACTCCCCGAAAGTAAGCCTCCACCGGAGTCGAGCCCAGAAGGCACCACGTAACGAGCGGGCGCATACTGATCAGTCGAACAGGGACTGAGCCGCGACACAGAGAACCGGTCAGATTCGCGCTCGGAGTAATCTGTTCGTATTCGGGAATCGTGAGCACGCGAGGACCACTAATGTACCAAGACGACGCCCGCTGAGGCGCAGTGCTCACGATGGGAGGTAGCGGGCAACGGCGAACTTTGGATGTGGACCGAAAATTGCCGCTGCCCCTACCGCGACGATCTTGCCATCGGCCTGGATGGCAACGCCTTCTGCCTGATCCCACTTCGGAGTGAAGTTCGTCAATACGTCGCCGCGGTTCCCGAAGGTGCCGTCACGGGCACCATCGGCATCAAAGCGTTCAATCACGAAATCGCCGTGCGCCTTATCTCCGCCTCCGCAGTCAACGACACCGGCGGCCACGATCTTCCCGTCTGCCTGGAGGGCGACGGCGTTCGCCCGACCACAGATGCCGAAGGCCACGCCGCCGCTGGCGAATGTCGTGTCGAGGGTCCCGTCCGTGTTGTAACGGGCGATCATCACGTCGTCCGCGCAATCGCCCGCGGCGAAGCACTCGAACCATTCACCCGCGGTGATGATCTTTCCGTTGGATTGCAGCGTCGCATCGTAGACCGAGACGAAGGCGGGACAGCACGTCAACACAGGTATGACTTTCCCGTCGCCGCCGAACGTCGGGTCGAGTGTCCCGTCGATGTTGTAACGGGCCAGCTTGGGACCACCGCCTGCCGCAACAATCTTCCCGTCGGGCTGAACGGCCACGGCGTTGGCGGGGTCGTCGCCGTGAGTGAAATCGGTCGTCACCTTGCCGTCGCCGCCGAAGGTCGCATCCAACGCCCCGTCTGTGTTGAACCGGGCGACGGCGAAGTCGGCTCCGCCCGACCGACCGACGGCGACGATCTTGCCATCGGCCTGGATCGCCACCGCGTTGGCTTGGTCGCGGGCGTTCGTGAAGTCGGTCGTGACCTTCCCGTCCTCAGCGAAGGTCGAGTCCAAGGTCCCGTCCGTGTTGTAGCGGACCAGTGCGAACTTTCGATTGTCCTTCCCGGAACGCCCCGCCACGACGATCTTGCCGTCGGCTTGGATCGCCACACCGTTGGCCTGATCGTCCCCCCTGGAGACATCGGTGATGACCCTTCCGTCACCGCCGAAGGTGGGATCTAGCCGTCCGCGCCTGGTGTAACGGAGCACAGCGAATCTCGGTCTTTCGCCAAACGACTGACCCGCGGCCACGATCTTCCCATCGGTCTGGATGGCGACGGCGTTCGCGACGCCGCCGTCTCGGGCTGGCGTTGTCTTGACCGTTCCGTCGCCAGCGAATGTCGGATCGAGGTCACCCGGAGCCGCCTCCGCGAGCTTCGCGATGAGGACAGGAGTCGAAGCCAGAGCGAGTAGGGCAATCGCCCGATGAAGGCTACGGTACGCCGACAAGGTCCCCTCTCCCTTTCAGGTGGAGGCGATATGCCCACGAAGTCATCAGAGGCGGGTCAACGATCTACGCCACCATGACGAGCTTCTTCTGGGCGGGGAATCGACGTCAAGCCGGACGACCGTCCTGGCGCCCTTCTTGAGCGTGCAGCTGCGTTGTTTCCTGCCGCCGACCGGCGGCCCCTAGACCTTTGCCTTCCCTCGGACAAGCTCTGAAGGACCCGAGCCATCCGTAGCGCGCCGATTCGGTGTGTGGGTACGGCCTACCTTGAGGCCCCGGGGACGACCTAGCCACGTTCTTGATCTGCCCCTTGCATCTCTCCGCCTCGTGGAGCAGGTTTTCACGAGGCAGGTCGGACATGATCAGATACAGCGTCGGTCACGGTTACGTCCTTTTCGCGGTCCTCCTCGTCGCCTGCACGTCGAACCCGACCCCAAGCACGGAGTCACCGTCGCAGACGACAGCGTCCCCCCGTGACCTCGTCGTCACGAGCGCTCTCGACGGCGGACCCGGCAGCCTGCGCCAAGCGCTCCTTGACGCCGGACCAGGCGACGTCATCACCTTCGATCCGGCCGTCTTTCCGCCCGATGCTCCAACAGCGGTGTCCCTGAGCAGCGAACTGCCTCATGTCATTGGCAACCTGACGATCGACGGCAGCGATGCGGGGGTGATCCTGGACGGAGCGCAGCTTCCACGAGGCAAATTCATCTCTGGCCTTGTGATCGACTCGGACGGGAGCAGGATCTTCGGCCTCCAGGTGATCAACTTCCCCGGTCCAGGGATCGCCATCGCCGACGGTCGCAACAACGCGATTGGTGGTGAGCGTACGACCGGTGCCGGCCCGATCGGGCAGGGCAACTTGACGAGCCGAAACGGGACCGGCATCGCCATGTGGGGCTCGGCCTCGGGCAACGTCATCACGGGCAACCTGGTGGGGACCGATGCGAGCGGCAACCAGCCGCTGGGCAATCAGGCTCACGGCGTGTGGATCACGGAGGGGGCTGAGCGGAACGTCCTTGGCCCGGGAAACGTCATCGCCTACAACGGTCAGAGTGGCGTTAGCCTCGAGGACGGAGCCGAGGGCAACACCATCGGTCCCGGGAACGTGATCGCCTACAACGGCGAAACCGGGATCATGGTCGACGGCCCTCGGTCGCTCCGCAACACCATCACCCGAAACAGCATCCACGACAACGCCGCCACGGCGATCTACCTGTCCGCGGATGGCAACGCGGGAACGATAGCACCCGGCGTGCTGGACTTCGACCTGGCTGCTGGGACCGTGGCAGGGACGGCCTGCCCACGATGCACGGTAGAGGTCTTTTCCGACAAAGGCGATCAGGGCACGACCTACGAAGGCGTCACCCTGGCCGACGGATTTGGCGTATTCGCCCTCGACGCGGGCCGCCCGCTGGCCGGGCCGCATCTCACCGCGGTGGCCATCGATGCCGGCGGCAACACCAGCCCGCTCTCCCCGCCGACATCCGGCCCGGCGCAGAACACGATCCTTCAACACGGGAATGACCTGCCGAGAACGGCGATCACGATCAAGCCTCACGAGCAGCTCACAAGCAGCCGCATCGGGGACATGTGGGGCATGGATCGTCCGCAACCTCTGTGTCCGTCTCCCGAGGAGCACTGGTATGTGAGACACGTGCTGAACTACGGGTTCAGCTGGGTCCGGCTCTCCCTCGATCCCCGCGAGTGGTGGTACGGCAACGACGTCGGCGGCCCCCGCTACGACGGTCCCTTCTCGAGCTTCGAAATCAACCGGTGCCAGGACGAGATCATCACCGAGCTGGCCGAACGCGGCATCACGATCCTCCTCACCGTCGTCTACTGGGACCAGCGCCTGCATGCAGATAGGCCACCGAACTACGGGAACGAGCGCGAGGTCCGCCGGTACCTCGACTACGTCAGGCTGCTCGCGCGACACTTCGGCGATCGGGTTGGGTACTTCGAGGTCCTGAACGAGCCCGTCTTCTTCGTCGATCTGCCCGACTACTTGAGATTGATCCGTCGGGTGGTCCCGATCATCCGTCGAGAGGCCCCGGGGGCCCGCATCGTGGCCGGGGGCGGCGCCTATCTGCTCGACCCTCACAGCCGTGAGTACCTGTTCGGCCTCCTGAGGTCAGACGTGGTGTCGTTGCTCGATGCGATCGAGCTGCATCCGATGTACGGCACTTCGCCCGAGTACGACGACACCCGTCGGTACTATGACCACTACCCCGCGCTCATCGGGAAGATCAAGAAGGTGGCCGCGGCCCACGGCTTCTCGGGCGAGATCCTCGCCGAGGAGATGTTGTGGAGGACGCCGCGCAACGCCGGCGCGGGACAGCCCTGGGTCTACACCCCGACCACCGCCGCCAAGTACCTGCTGAGGGCCATCGTGATGAACCGAGGCTTGGGCGTCTGGGTCGGGATCGACACGCCCACCGACAACCTGGGGATCCGGGGCGGGTCGACGATCCCCTCGTTCTTCCAGACCGGGCCGAGGCTGACGACCATCATGGACGGTGCCGAACCTGCGGATCTCGCGTTCCATATCGACAGTGAGGCGGACGACATCGCGAGCTACGGCTTCACCCTTCCGAACGGTGACGCGCTGCTCGCGCTGTGGACGGACGGCGTGGCGGTCGACGACCTCGCCGGCGTGCCGGCGGACATCACGTTCCAGGGAGCGGCCGACGCCGTGGTGGGCGTGGACGCGCTCGCCGGCTTCCAGCAGGAGCTGATCGCGAGCCGGACCGACGGGAAGCTGGTCCTTGACGACGTCGTCGTGCCCGACTACCCGATCTTCCTGCGACTGAGCGGGTGGCGGAGCTAGTCGCGCCCGACCGCGGCGAGGGCGTTCGGGCCCGGTGTCCCGGGGGTGACCGGCGTCCAGGCGGCCTCGATCCTGCCCTCCTCGCAAACGAGGAACGACGAACGGATCAAAGGCGCTCGTCCGGTCGTCCTCTCGGGCGCGGGTCGGCGCGAGAATCCTCCGGTTCCATCGAAGACGTCGCTACCGGCGCCCGACGTCGGGGCGGGGGACATCATCGGTCGCAGGAACGGGGTGGACGACGCCGGTCCCGGTCGGTCCTCCATTCATTCGGGATCGACCCCCGCGAACGCGGGATGCGATGTTCCGAACCACGTGTTCTGCGTCCCTGCCCACCCCGCCGATCAGCACCGAGGACAGCGAATACTGAAAGACGAGTCCCACGAAGTACAGGCCGGGCTCCGATTCCGCGACGCCGCGGTCGTGCACGGGGTGACCGTCCTCGGCCAGGATCGGAAGTTCGATCCAGCGGAAGTCCGACACAAACCCCGTGCACCAGATCACGTTCGCCACTTCAAGAACTCGTCCGTCTTCGAGCTCGGGCAGGCCGTCCCGCACGCCCGCCGTTCTGGGCACGCACTCGACCCCTGCCGCGGCGAGGGCCTTCCGCCTGACGCGCGCGAGCGGGATGCCTCGGTCACGGAACTTCCGCTTCACCATTCGCCCGATCGGCGTCTTCACGGTTAGTACATGCGAGACGATGAACCACAAGACGGGCGTGAGCAGCCGGTCAGGCGCGGTTCCGGGACGAGTGGGTTCGTGGCCGGTGTCTCTGCCGGACAGCCACGTCTGGTGACCACGGGAGGCTTCGAGGGCGACCTCGGCCCCCGAGTTGCCGGCGCCCACGACCAAGACGCCGCCCTCCCGAAGCTGAGACGGGTTTCGGTATTCCGTGGAGTGCATTTGCACGATAGTCGGATCGAGCTCGGATGCGAACGCGGGGATCCTGGGGATCTGGTAGGCGCCGGTCGCCACCACCACCTGCTCGGCCTCGAATCGGCGGTCGCCGGCAGCCACGACGAACCGGTCCCCCTCCTGGGTGAGCCGGTCCACCCTGACACCGGTTCGAACCGGCAGATCGAACCGTGTTGCGTAGGCCTCGAGGTAGTCGGCCACCTCGTCCTTGGTGGGGAAGGAGTGGGCCGGTCCGGGGAAGGGCATCCCCGGCAGCCCGTTGTAGCGGGCCGGGGTGAACAGGCGGAGCGAATCCCACCGCTTCCGCCAAGCGTCGCCGATCCGCTCGTGGGCGTCTAGGATCACGAAGGGGAGATCACACTGAGCCAGGTGATATCCGATCGCAAGGCCTGCCTGGCCGCCGCCGATCACCACGGTCAGGAAAGGCCCTGGCTCACCTACACGGCTATCTGGCCACTTCCCTGTCTGCACGTTGGCACCGTCCTCACCATCCAACACCGGACGTACACCTCCGAAATCCGCTTCTACCAGCACCCTCCGCTTGCTCGGCTTGTAGGTGAGGGTCAGTCCGAGCTCTCGTACAGAGCGGCCTTCTTTGCCGGCTCAGCCGCCTCCAGGACGCGATCGGGACCCGTTAGGAGGTGCGTCTGCCCGGTGGTCTCAAGCGAACTTTGACTTTCATCCGCACGCTTCGTCCAGGTCATTGCACGAAGTCTGCGAGCGCCGCGGCAGCCTGCTCGGGCTGCCCGAGCCAGGGCGCGTGCCCGCCGGCCAGCACTTCCAGACGCGCGTGCGGGATCAGCTCGGTCACTGCCCGGGCGACCGAAACACTGCCCAGCGGCTCCTGCTCGCCCCATATGACCAGCGTGGGCACGGCCACCTGGCGCAGCTCGTCGGCCCTCACGCGTGACTGACGCCGGAACCCGCGCAGCGATACCAAGGCGAACGGCGACACGAGCACGCGTGCCTCAGCCCTGTCGACCGACGCAGCGAGCGAGTCCCGGCCGGCGGCCACCATGAAGTCGATCAGATCCGGGTGACGGGGGAGGGTCGCCCCCTCGCCCATGAAGCTCGCGAACCGCAACAGCGACTTCGGGCTGGCTGGCACCAACCGGGAGAGCAGCTCTCCCAGTCCGGGCGTAGCGATCAGCCGGTACGGCAGCGGACAGCGCGTCTTCGGCAGCGCGGGCGGACCGATCAGCACGAGCCGCGTGACCCGCTCTGGGTGAGCAAGCGCGTACCACAACGACCACACTCCGCCCGCGGAGTGGCCAACCAGCGCAGCGGTGTCCAACTCAAGGGCGTCGAGCAGGCCGTCCAGCCAAGCGACCGCGATCTCCCGGTAGCGATGTCGCGGCAGGTCGATCGGGTCGCTCAGCCCCTGGCCCGGTCTGTCTGGGGCTATCGCGCGGACGTGGTGGAGTTCGTTCAGCAGCGGCAGGAAGAACCCCGCTGGGCTCCCTGTGCCATGGACGAGCACTACAGGCCGCCCATCGCCGATCTCCAGGAGGTGGACCCGACCGCCGGCGCCCGCCTCGAGATAGCGGCTGCGAACCGAGGACCCGGCCAGCACGCGTTCGCACGCCTGCCGGACCTCCCCGGAATGGGCTGAGCGCACCTGCTGCCGCCTACTCATCGGTGCCGCCTCCGGAAGGCGAGCCCGCCAGCAGGCGCTCCCGGGCGTCCTGACTGGTGGGGCCGCTGATAGGGCGGTGCGTTCCCCGGGGCCATGCCTGTGTTCTTGTGACCAACATGACGCGCGGCCATGGGTCGCTCCTCAGCCCTTAGTACGAGGGCATAGTCGTCGCCGGAGTGCACGCTGCATCCTCCTGCGGGACGGTAGCTACGAGCCTAGACTGCCCGCATCGCACGCAAGTACCAAACTTCCGCTTACCCCGGCGTGGTCCGTTCGTACCAGGTGGCGATCAGACGAGGTTGTGCTGGAACGCGTAGGCCGTTGCCGCAGCGCGTGAAGACACACCGAGCTTGGTGAAGACGTTCTGGAGGTGCCGGCGGACCGTGTGCTCGCTGATGACCAGGGCGGCCGCTATCTCCCGATTTGTCTTCCCTGCAGCGGCGAGAGTGAGCACCTGGAGCTCGCGCGCGGTCAGCCCGCCCGCGGCTCCGGGGGCCGACTTCCCTGATAGCTCCTGCACCCGGGCAAGATCGGGCGCCGCGCCGAGCTCCTGGAAGACCGAGCGCGCCGCATCGAGCTCCATCTCCGCGGTGTCCTCATCCCCGAGGTGCCGGCAGGCCAGCCCCAGAAGGACCCGGACGCGAGCGGTTTCGTACGGCGCCTCGAGCTCCCGCCAGGACCTCCACGCGTAACGCAGCGCGTCGAGCGCGGCGCGGGCATTGCCCTCGACCAAGAGGACGGCCCCAGTGGCGTGCCAGGACATTCCATTCAGGAGCGGCGCGTCAAGGGCAGCTGCGATTTGCGACAGCTCGTCGGCGGCGGCCCGCGCCGCCCCGACGTCATTGGCTGCAAGCAAGATCTCCACGTACGCGGACAGCAGCCTCGACCTGGCCATGCGGTCATGGGCCTCGTCGACGACACGGCGCATCGCCGCCACCGCGGCATCGACCTGACCCTGGCCCAGCCTCAGCAGCGCCAGGCCTGGCTGCGGGCTCCGTCCCAACTGGTTGGCATGGCGGTACGACTCCTCCGCCTTTGCGAACTCGCCGCGCACCCGGTGGAGTTCGGCCAGCCGATACAGGGCCGCGCCGAGGGCTGGCTGGCCGGGCGGCTCGGAGAGTCGTTCGTGCGCCTGCCTGGCTTCTTCCATGGCGTCCTGCCACGCCCCATGCATCTGCAGGATCTCGGAGCGATAGACGAGGCACTGACCGCGGTAGGGGACGAGGTCGGGCTGAGACTCACACCAGTGGCTCAGCGCCGCCGTCCACTCCTGCGCCCGGCGCAGGTCGAAGGCCGCCTGGCACGCCTCAATCACGCCGCAGTAGACGATCCCGACCACGACCGGGGACACCTCGCCGGCCGTGACGGCGACCATGGCCTCATCGAGCAACGCCATACCCTCAGCGATCTCTCCCAACATGATCAGAGCATGGCCCTGGCCATCCTGAGCGAGAGTGACCAGGTCCCGGTCGCCGAAGCGGTCGCCGATCTTGGCGGCTTGACCGAAGGTGGCGTACGCAGTCGCGGCGTCGCCCTCGCCCGCGCTCTGGAGTGCCACCGGCAGGAGCAGATACCCATGCTCAACGCAGTCCTTGTGGCTGTCGTCGAGCAGCCGCCGGGCCCTGGCCAGCCACCCTCCACCGCGCGCCATCTCGCCTCTGTCCAGGAGCCCGAAGGCCAGCCAGAACGCGTACCGTACGGCTCGCGCTGCATCGCCCATGCGCAGGCACTCCTGATGCGCGCGCGCCAGGGTGTCGTCGCTGGCGTCGTCCCTGCCGATCAGGTAAGCCGCGACGGCTAGGCGTTCGAGATCCTCAAGCTGGAGCGGTGCCGCGTCGTCTGCGGCCGACAGGGCGGCGTATGCATCGCGCCACTTCTGCCGTTCGAAGGACTCCCGGCCTCGGGCGAGAGCGTCCTCGGTGGTAGTCACAGGCCCTCCCGCCACGGGGTTCGTAACCGGCGATCCTCCGCATCAAGGTGTCCCGGTGATTATGGACACTTCGGCAGGTAGCTGCGAAGCTCCGTCGGCCGGCCTGTCCACTAGCATCTTGGAGCTCCATCAGGAGCATCATCGGCTGTCTCGCCAATGTCAGGGTCCTCAGATCCCGTCACCACGGCCAGGACCGTTGCCAACCAAGGGCATCACCATCGGAGCTTGGCAAGCGGGACGCCAAAACATCTCAGGCATCAGGTGCCAGGCGTCACCCAGGAGACAATCTCGCTCTGCACCACGCGCCCGCCACACTCCCGCCATGCCGAGGGCTCGTTCGAGGATCCGGTTCCTAGCCCTGCGGCTAGTCCTTGTGTTGGAGCGTGTACCTGACGGTCTGGACCCTGATCAGCCCGTCTCGAAACACGAACGTGTCGATCCCGTCGTCCACGCGAGTGCGCTCCGAGTCCAGGAGCTTCGTGAAAGCCTGCCGGATCCCGTCCGGGCCCCGGAGAACTCCCTCCAGGGTGATGAAACGGCCACACGGCTGGCGACCAGCTCGCCTTGGACACCGGAGCCGCCTCCTTGCTCGCGTCCATAGAGAATGACGCGATGTTATCGTCCGACTTGATCAGCCGGTTGTAGAGACGCCGGTACTTCTGCTCGGACTACAAGTAGTAGACATCAGCCATCAGAAGGCCGCGACCGGCAATAGGCCGACAACAGCGATCCGCCGGCTCAGGCTCTTTGCGGCGAAGCCGTAGAAGGCCGCCGCCGAGGTCGGCTGGGGCGGAGTGAGTCGCCGACTACGGACCCCATGGCACCTTCGAGACAGATGATGTCGCACCCCGGGGAACTTGGGGCAAAAGTTGGGCAAAAGTCTTGGCGGCCCCGAGACTCGGAGCCGCCAGTATGCCCTCTGATCTGCAGTTTTCCTCGTCGCGGGGACGGGATTTGAACCCGTGACCTCTGGGTTATGAGTGCGGGGGACAAGCGCAGGATCTGCGGAAACGCTGGACGCCCATGATGCTCCCAGGCACGGCTGGACATACCTGATGTTGTCCATGTTTGTCCAGAGGCCCAGGGTGGGCGAGCTGTGGGGCCGTGATCTGGCCGGGCTCGCACCAGCCCTCACCCGCGACTTCTCTGGAGCGGACGACGGGACTCGAACCCGCGACCCCTACCTTGGCAATCACATGGCGGATGTCTCATGCGTCTCCGCCAGTCTCAGGGTGCCCCTGAGCTGTACGTTCTTGGCGCTCTTATCTCATTCATCTCACCAGATCGCTGTGGTCGACTCGATTTCGTTGGTGATTTCGTTGGTGGAAAGCGCCCATGGTCCCACGCCGGACAAAAGCCGCATGGAGCCGACGCCGGAGCGAGCGCCTCGTAGCACGTCAGTGCATGAATCGTGGAGACATGGCGCACCTGGACCCTCATCGAGCGCGCCTTCGCGGCGGATGTTGGAATGGCCCCTCGGGACGAGGAGGTGGGACCGTGCCGCTGGCGGGCAAGGAGCTGGAGGCGTTCCTGGAGGAGGCACACCTCGCACACTTCGCGACGGCCGGACCCGACGGCAGGCCGCGGGTCAGGCCGATCTGGTTCTGCTACGCGGACGGCGTGTTCTGGTTCACGACGCGGCTCGAGGCCCGTCGCACCGGAGCCGACGTCGCGAACGGATCGCCGGTGGCGGTGTCGATCGCGAACGAGAATCGGCCCTACCGAGGGGTCATCGCATACGGAAGGCCGGAGGTATGGAAGAAGGACACCAGGTTGGCTGCAGCGAATCGCCACCCGCTACGGCGAAGCGGAGGGGATGCGCTGGCTCTCCGGCGCGGTGAAGGAACCCGACCGCGTGGTGCTCCGCCTCGTTCCCGAGAAGGCCGTGGCCTGGCACTACGGGAAGGGGGACTACACACGGATGCAGAAGAAGGAGTCGCTCCGGGTAACCCTGCCCACCTCTTCCCGCGACGGGAGCGCCTGACCTTCTCTCCCCGACCACCTCGACGCGCGCGAGCTGGGTGTCCAGGAAGCGCAAGAGGCAACCCCTGTTTGCCTTCATGACCGACCCATTTTTCTGCTACGAACCCTCGTACGCTTTCTCCAATTGGCAAGGTGGCTCACCATGCAAGGCCGTCCCCTCTGCGTGGAAGGGCCCGCCTGGTCGGGTCGCGGGGGCTCCCTGCGCTAGGGCGCGTGAGGCCACCGTCACCAGGAAGCTTGTGGTCTGCGAAGCCTAAGTCGAGCGACGGTTTCCGTGCCTGCGCCACCCAGCCCTCTTGATCCGCGGACAACGTTCCTAAACCGTAGACCTTCAGAGGCAGCGCATCGGTATCTTCCTTGTGCGTCCGGAGACTGGCATACTCGCCCGGGAAGGATCATGCCAAGACGGAATGTGAACCCGCTCCTTGCACTCCTGGTTTCGCTCGCCTGTTTCGCCACGGCGGCGTGTACGAGCTCTTCCCGGTCCGAAGCGGGTTCGTCCGCGACAGCTTCAGCCGCGAGCCTGGCGCCCTCCTCGACCGGGGGTGTAGCTCCCTCCCCGACCATTGCGGCCGGCGAACTCACGGGCAGAATTCTATTCACCCGCGCCGGTGGTACCTACGGCGACGAGACAGTCTTCACCGCTGACGCGGACGGCACCAACGAACGGCGCATCACGGGGGTCGGTATGACCTGCTGCCCTCGATGGTCACCTGACGGCAAGCACGTCCTTATGGCGGCGTCCGCACCTGATGGGAGGATCACCACGGGGATCGCCGATCCCGACGGTTCTCATCTGCGAACCGTCCCGCTCCCGCCAGGGACCCTCAACCTCGGCTGCTCTCAGGCCCTCTCTCTCGTTACGGGCCGACTCGCCTGTGAAGGGTGGTCTGATACCAAGTCTGGGCTGAACGGCGTCTACACCGTTCGGGCATCTGATGAGGGAGGCGTCGTCCAGCTGACTCATTGCTCCGAGGAGTGCCGCGTCTTTGACTTCTCGCCCGATGGCTCGGAGATCTTCTTCTTCCGGGCGGTGGAGGGATTCCCGGGGATCGGTGATCAACCTGGGGGTTCGCTCTTCGTTATCAGCGCGGGGGGGACAGACCTGCATCGAATCACTCACGCTGATACGCCCGTTGAAGTTACGGGAAATTCCGGGGGAAGGCTCTCACCCGATGGCCAACAGATCGTGTTCACGAGCTCCGGCGCTATCTGGACGATCCACCCTGATGGCTCAGGTCTGACGAAGGTCTTCGAGGACGCTCAGGGAGGGCTGGCGATCACGCCAACCTGGTCCCCGGACGGTCGCTTCATCCTGTTCGGCTTGGACCCGCCCGGTTCCCTCGCGACGATCGATGACGCACCCGCGAACGGGCTATACGTCATCGAGGCCGACGGCACCCACCTCACTCCGGTGGTCCTCAGCGAGGACTGGAAACGTAACCCCGATTGGATAGCCGCGCGCTGAGACGGAGCAACGCCATGGCACCCTCTCGATCCGCCTACAAGGCTCCTAGTGCGTAGACCTCCAGGAAGAGCACGCTCGGGCACACAAGTCTTGACGAATGTAGCGTCTGCCGCTACTAGGACTAGCCGCGCCCTTTGCCGCGAAGGGAGCTGCACCATCACCGTTACCTGATATGCCGAGTCCCATGCCAGTCCATGCTCCTGGAGTCCGCCGGCGCGACGTGCTCGGCGGCTTGATCCACGAGTACTACAGGGTCGCCGCATGACGACTCGGGTTTTGGATCCCCACGCGGAGGAGGGGTAGTAAGGGTCGCTGACGACCTCGAGCGATACGCCTCGGGGTCGTGTTCCCTCGATCGATCCTGGTTCTGGTGGCGCCCTGCGGTGCCGGCGCGGGGCAGGGCTTTGCACTCCTTACCGACTGTGCGTCGTGAATAGCGCCACGCTCTGCTGGCACAGTGTCGAGATCTGTCGGGCCGAGGCACTGGCGGAGTACCCGACGTGGACGGCGACGATCCGGAACCGACAGAACGAGGCGGAGTTCGAACTGGCGACGAACGAGCCCCCTAATGAATGCCCCTACTTCGTGCACCTCGAGCGCGTCGGCGATTTCTGGGAAGAGCGGGTCAACTGGCCACGCTGGGCCAATCGGAGATGTCGACCTTCTATATATGTCAAACGCTCTGCATGGCTCCTCTCCAGTCGGTCATCATCCGGCGGTACACGACGTTGGACAGGTGTCGCTTCAGACACCGCATGGCTTCCTTGAACGTCTTGCCCTCGGCCCGTCGTCGCTCGATGTAGGCCTTGGTCCGCTCATCGGAGCGGTAGCGAACGAGCGCCATGTAGTGCAGCGCGAAGTTGAGCTTGCGGTTCCCGCCGCGGTTCAGCCGGTGTCTCGAGCTCATCCCGGAAGACGCGATCAACGGCGCCGTTCCGGCCATCATCGCGAACCCGCCTGGGAGCGGATCCTGTCCACGTCGCCGACCTCGCCGAGGATCTTCGCGGCGATGAGCGGACCGATTCCGGGGACCTCGGTAAGCGTCGTCCCCGACTCGGCGAGCGCCTCGCGCAGCCTGGCCTTCGTCTCGGCGATCTCTTTGCTCAGGCGGCGCAGCTCTGCGAGCCGTCGTCGCACGAGGTCTGCACGAACGGACAGATCGTGTCTTACCAAGGATGCGGCCCGCGACAGGTGCTTGGCCCCGACGAGGTTCGGCACCACGTACTGGTAGCCCGGACGAAGGATCACGAGGTCTCGGTGGACTCGGTTCGCCAGCTGGGTGCGCGCACAAAGCAGCTGGTCACGATAGTCGGACAGGAGCTTCAGGTCCGCGAGCGCCTGCACTCGCCGTGGCGAGGGGAGCACATCGCCCCGGGCCACGACGCGGGCGATCGCCACCGCGTCGACCGGATCTGACTTGCCCTGCGATCCCTTGCGCCGGCGCTCCCTGAACGTCATGGTCGCCGGGACCTCGTGCACCTGTTCACCGGCGGAGCACAGCGCACGGCAGAGCGCGGCCCCGTAGTTCCCGGACCCCTCGACACCGATCGCTCGAGGCGCCTCACAGCCTTGTGCCCACTCCAGCAGCGCCCGGTGGCCATCCGGATCGTTAGGGAACTCGCGTACCCCGATCACGCGGCCGAGCTCGTCCACGGCAGCGGCCGCGAGCGAGCACTTGTGCGAGTCCACGCCGATCGATGACCCCATGTGGCCTCCTTCCTCAACGGGGCCTACGATGTGGTCGGCGGGAGGACATGCGGGCGTGGGGTTGTCCACCCTTCTATTAGGTCACTTCCGCCGTCCCGGTCCGGCCGGGGAGACAGTCGACATCGAGGTCAGCGCCACAGGTGCTGGCACGACAGCTTTCCGCAGGGTCATCCCCGGCCGGTTACCGGGAGATCGTCACTCGGTGTGACGTCCCACCGTGGGATGTCATACGCCCGCTTCCCGCCGAAAGCGACGCCCGATACGCTCTCACCCGTGGGGGAGTGGTGGCAGGAGTTCTTCAGAGGTCTGTGGCAGCAAGCACAGCTCGGGTGGTGGAGCGAGGACGATAATCGTGCCGCGGCTGACAAGGTCGAGCGCGTGCTCGGGCTGTCGTCGCCGGCCAAGGTCCTCGATGTGCCCTGTGGAGACGGGCGGATCTCGATCGAGCTGGCAGCTCGCGGTCACGACGTCACGGGCGTGGACCTGAACGAGACCTTCCTCGCCGAGGCCGCACGAAAGGCGGGCGATCGCGGCCTGTCGGCTCGCTGGGAGCAAGGTGACATGCGCGACCTTCCCTTCGAGTCCGAGTACGAGGCCGCCCTCAATGTCTGGGGGAGCTTCGGGTACTTCGACGAGGCGGGCAACGAACGGACCGCGGCAAGCGCCTGGCGCGCACTAACATCGGGTGGTCGTTTCCTTATCGAGCTCCCGACGGCCGAAACCGTCTTCCCAAACTTCCGTGGGCGGTTCTGGTTCGGCTCGGACCAGGCTCTCGTTCTGGACGAGAGTCGGTACGACTTCGAGACGGGCCGGACCGAGAGTGACTGGACCGTCATCACGCCCGACGGAAGCCGCGAGCACCTGCACAGCTCGATCCGGCTGTATACCTACCGCGAGCTTGTTGAGCTCCTACGGAAGGTCGGCTTCACACGGTTCG
>WNFV01014995.1_pt1 | contig 16840 bp, 19 predicted proteins | sample 5400101 | NCBI WGS metagenome assembly WNFV01 (sample SAMN13153361, study PRJNA577476) | soil metagenome | isolation source: 115 cm soil or saprolite under grassland replicate 1 | place: USA:California | collected 2016-06-15
AAGAGTCGGTTCACACCGCTGGCCGGGAGATGAAAGTCGCGAAGATGCTTTCTCCAGAGACCGATACCGAGGCGCTGGCCAAACGCGCCTTCATGCATCTTCCCGGCGTGACCGACGAGTGGATTAAGAGCCTGGAGGTAGAAAAAGTGGCCGGAGGCCAAGTCTCACCCGAGGATGATATTCGGTTAATCGCGGAGTTGATCCAGAAAGACAGCGGCGATTCGTGTTGCCGCAGAAAAATGTTCGATCAACCCGATCAAGATGCGCCGAATCTCGCCGACCCTGACGCGCCGTGTCTTCAGAAAAATACAATAGCTGCCCAGAAATAAGCGAACCGGCAACGGCAGCTTCATTAGATTTTGGGCGAACACGGCCGGAGAGTAACAGCGCAGATCGGCTCAAGAGCGGATCGACACTGCCTTGGCTGATGCAGCTGGCTGTTCCGGTCGCAAGTTTGATTACCTTCGGAATTCATTTGCTGATTTCCAGAAATGCGCCGCCGCTCGAGACGCATTCTTACATGCTGCTGTTTTGGGAAATTCTCGGCGTCTCAATTGTTCTGGCAATCGCGCAAAGTTTCTGGCCGGCATTGCGCCAATGGATGCGGCACATGTGGCCGATTTTTACTGCTGCAATCCTGTCAATTGGTGTTTGGGACATTGTCACATCGGGCTTGCGATTGCTTCCGCTCCCGTACTTTCCCAGACCCGCGGCGGTTTTACGCAGTCTAATTAGCGATCGCGCGCTTTTGCTGGATAGCACCTGGCACTCGCTCGTTTTACTTTTGAGTGGCTACACGCTTGGGGTGATTGTCGGACTTGTTAGCGGGGTGTGCATCGGCTGGTCGAGTTCGGTGCGCTATTGGGGAATGCCGTTGCTGAAAGTTGTAGGGCCGATTCCAGCCACAGCATGGATCCCCCTTGCGATGGTAGTGTCCCCTTCGGCAATCGTATCCGCAGCGGGATTAATCGCGCTCGCGGTGTGGTTCCCGGTCACAATGCTGACTGCGTCTGGGATTTCCAATACTCGCGCATCCTATCTTGATGTGGCTCGAACACTCGGTGCCGGACGCGCCTATCTTATCTTTCGGGTCGCGATTCCAGCAGCGGTCCCGAATATTTTCATCGGCTTATTCATGGGGCTTGGCGCGTCTTTTCTGACTCTTGTGGTCGCGGAGTCTGTCGGGGTGAAGTCCGGGCTCGGCTGGTATGTCAGTTGGGCGCAAGGCTGGGCCGAATACGGCAAAGTTTTCGCCGCGCTGATTATTATGGCTGGGTTTTTTTCAAGCGTGATGACGCTTCTGTTTAAGATCCGCGACCGCATGCTGGTTTGGCAAAAAGGTATCATCAAATGGTAGCACTGGCTGAGACCGAAGCGTCCTCACTCCGCGTTCACGAGGTGAGCAAAAGTTTCCCCGCTCCGGATGACCCGTTCGCGCGCCTGCAGGCTCTCAGTAACATTTCGCTATCGATAGCGGCCGGAGAATTGGTCTCAATCATTGGCCCAAGTGGCTGCGGCAAGTCAACTCTCCTTCGTCTCATTGCTGGTTTGGATTCCACCGATTCAGGGGAAGTTTTGATCGGTTCTGAGCGAATCAGCGAACCAGGCGCGGAGCGCGGTCTCGTCTTTCAGGATCCAAATCTGTTTCCCTGGCTCACCGTTCGCCGCAATATCGAGGCCGGTCTCGTCGCGCGTGGAGTGTTGCGCGAGAAACGAAATGAGGTGGACGAATTCATGCGTCTCGTGGGCCTCGAAGCATTTGGCGACGCTTACCCCCACCATCTTTCCGGCGGCATGGCCCAGCGCGTTGCTCTCGCGCGAGCGCTCATCAATCACCCGAAAGTTCTCTTGCTCGACGAACCGCTCGGCGCGCTGGACGCTTTTACTCGCATGCGGATGCAGGATGAAGTCTTGCGGCTCTGGCAGACACGCCGCACGACCATACTCTTCGTTACCCATGACATCGACGAAGCCATTTACATGAGCGATCGCATCATGATCATGACTCAGCCTCCGGGCAGGATCGATCAGACCATTGCGAATACGCTGGCTCGACCGCGCGATCGCAGCAGCCCGGAATTTCTTCGCCTCCGCGGAAATATTCTCGAGCTCCTCCATTTCGCCGGCAACGCGACGGCTGCAAACGGCACTTGAGATTCACACCATCGCCGACGGAGTTTAGCGCGCTCGATTTTCTCACGCGCCTGAAAATGCCAGGTGACGGTGCGGCCGCTTGAACGGAACGTTACCTGGCTAAAATCCGCTGGCCAGAACCAGATTTCCTGAAGGACCTCCTGTCGCCGTGAAGATATAGGTCTGCCCGCTTTGCACATTCAAAGGCATTTCCCACGGAATCGGCGATAGCGACCTCGCAGTCGCCACAGCTAAAACGTGGCGGCCGGGTGTCAGGACACCGTGATAAGTGTGGCCATATCCAAGCGTTGCAGTTTGCTGACCATCGATCCACAATTGGACGACCACGTTGAAGCCTAGATTTGGCATTCGTCTTATGACCAAACGGGCCGGGGCTTGGCTTGGCGCTGCGGCGTGAGGGGACCGTGGATCGGCACCTATCGCCTGACCGGCGACAAACGCACTAAAGAACAGCGAGACCACGAGCAGGAGGATCGCGCTGCGGCTGCTGTAATTATGTGTCTTCATAGTTTGTTACTCCATTGATGAATTTTCGTTATTGGTTAACTAATTTGAAATCACTGAACGCGTGGCGGGAAACCAAATCGGCCATCCAGAATCAAATTTCCTGATCCGTCTGTCACTGCTGTAAAGCCGTAGGTCTGGCCGCTTCGCACATCCAAAGGCAGTTGCCAGGGTGTCGGCGACCGCGGATTGGGACTCGCCAGCACCGCTAAAACATGATGGCCCGGCGCCAGGAAACCTTCATAGGTGTGGCCATATCCAATAGATCCAGCCGGCTGGCCATCGATCCATAACCGGGCGATTACGTTAAAGCCCAAATTTGGATTGCGCCTTATGATCAAACGGGCAGGCGCTTGGCTTGGCGCCGCGGCGTGAGGTGACCGTGGATCGGCACCCACTGCATGACCAGCGACAAACGCACTAAAGAACAGCGAGACCGCGAGCAGGAGGATCACGCTGCGGGTACTGTAGTTATGTGTCTTCATGGTTGTTACTCTCATTCGGCTCAAGCTTTACCATTCCATAAACGCTCTATTCAAGCTTTATCGCATGCAATGATTCTACCGCGCCGTGCAAGACAATCGCCATTCGAAAATCGGAAATGGAGAGAGCCGGCAGTCGGATTCGAACCGACGACCTGCTGATTACAAATTATTTGGTTGACGTGTTCTGAACTTTTCGCTTGAGTTCGGAATTGCCCCCGTTTACAGAGGGAGTTGCCTATGAAATCGAGCGTTCGCCGTGAGATCAGTTTCGAACATAAAAACAAAGATCTGAAAGAGAAAAGTGTCCAAGAAGTGTCCAAGCGTAAAAAACGGGAGTCGAATGGACGCTTTCCAAAAACAGACGTCCGGTACTGGGAACAGGTGATCTTCCAACCCACGTACACGCGTGACGGTCAAGTTCGGAAAGTCGGTCAATGGGCGGTAAAAATTCAGCACTTAGGACGCCGTGAAACGTTTTCACTCGTTAAGGCGAACAAAACGAGCGCAGCCGCACGCGCGAAGGAAATTTACCTCAGCCTAAAGGCTGCCGGCTGGGACGCCACGATCGCGAGATTCAAACCGAAGGCTGCGCCCAAGGCGGTCTCGACGGTTGGTGATTTTTTGGAAGAGGTTAAGGCAAAGGCCGGGGGACGACCCAAAACAATCGAGAGCTACTGCCGCGCATTGCGAACGATCGTCGCTGATATGTTCGACATCGATGGCGGCAAAGAGAAGTATGATTACCGAAGTGGTGGACGAAAGGAGTGGCTCAAAAAGGTTCACGATATTAGACTCGCGGACATTTCTCCGGACGAGGGTCAAAAATGGAAGTTGCGATTCTTGCGGCGCGCAGGGAGCGACCCCATTAAACAGCGTGCGGCTATCGTCTCCGCAAACTCGTTGATGCGGCAGGCGAAGAGCTTGTTCTCGCCCAAGATCCTAAAATTCGTCCGGCTTACGCTGCCGGGAGTCCTGCCGTTTTCAGGTGTCGGTTTTGAGAAGCGACCATCGATGCGCTACCGGAGCACGTTCGACATCGAAGAACTGATTGATGCGGCACAAAAGCAACTGCCAACGGAGCAACTGAAAATTTTCCTGCTCGCAACGATGGCGGGCCTTCGGCGGGATGAGATAGATAAGCTTGAGTACCGGGCCTTTCGATGGGACGACCGGCTAATTCGTATCGAGGCTACCCGCTACTTCCATCCGAAATCAGAGGATTCCATCGGTGACGTGGAGGTTGATTCAGAATTGCTCAGAATTTTTCGCGGCTTTCATGCTCGCGCATCTAGCGAGTTCGTAATCGAATCGGATGTGGCGCCGCGGCCCGAAGCGACGTATTCGCATTATCGCTGCCAAAAGCACTTCGAGGCGCTGACTAACTGGCTGCGCGACAAATGTGTGCCGGGCAATAAGCCGTTACACACTTTGAGGAAAGAATTTGGTAGCCAGATTTGCAAAAAATATGGGATTTTTCTCGCCAGCCAGGCGTTGAGACACGCTGACATTGCTATTACAAGCCAACATTATCTGGATAAAAAGCGCCGGGTGACGGTCGGGTTTGGTGGACTGTTGGTGAAACCAACAAACGTTGTGCCGCTTGCGCCAGTCAGAAAACGAGAACTTGCGCTGACACTGCCGAAGCAAGTCGGCGGCCACCGACGAAAAGCGTGACCGCAGCAAGAAATAGCGGTCCGGCTAAGTTGCCACGGGGGGCCTTGTTGATTTCGCTCACAAAGCCACTTGCCTCGATGACTACGTTGGAAATCAGCGCAGATGCAATGGAACTGATTGCAGTGTTGTCTCGCTTAGCTCAAAAGCGAGACAGACAGGCGATACAGAGTCTTGCGAATATCGGAACCGCAATCTGCAAATTGCTTGAACGTGTCGAAGAGATCGATCCAAAGCTGTTGGACTTTCTTCCAGAGCTCGCAGGTATGCCGGTTTATCTCAGCCCAAAAGTTCAAGCCGTCGAGCGGGCAATGGGGCGCCTATCAAGACTTAGAGTGGGGTCTCGGTCCATTCCTCCGACGTGGCGCGGCACTCAAATCGAACCAGATAACTTCTACACCACTATCGCCAGGGAAATCATCCGTAGGGTCTCTGCGTACCGGCAGTATTTTCAGGTTAGACGCCGCCGCAAAAAGGCAGAACCGCTTCCGCATATTATCGCGCTCCTCAACGTGCAGCGGTTTGACCAAATCTGGCCGCCGCCCCGCCGCTTCTCGAACTGTTACCAACTTCCCGAGCTAAGCGCAGCAACCGAGCCAAAATGGTGGATCTATGGGAAACGAGTGCTCGAACAAATGTGGCGAGCCCAGCCTGAACTATATAGCAAATGCATTGAGTTAGACAGTGTAGCTGTCGAAGCAAAGGACTCGCGCGAAGGCGTTCGCCGCACCTATGCGCGAAAGAAAATCCATCAAGCTTTCAAGAGCATCGCGAACAACACGAAACTGATCCCGAAGGACTAGCTCCTCCGGCTCTCTAGTCTAATGACCAGTCGGCGCGTTTGCCACAGTGTTGGTTCATGCCTAAAACACGCAATGAACAACAGGACGGCGCGCTGGAGAAATTTCTGACCCGGCGCGAACTCGCAACCCGCTGGCGCTGCAGCCGCGAAACGGTCAAAAGAAGGCAACGGTCTGGAGATCTCCACGCCGTATACCTATCCGATCGAAAGGTCCTTTATTCGCTAGAAGAGATTGAGACCCTGGAGGCCGCGGGACGCGTGGAATGAGAACGGATATTCCGCGTCCGCCTAACAGAACGGGCGGGATCGTGACTCCCGCCCACTCCAAGTCGTCTAACAATGAAAGATTACCGGAACGGGTTCCAGAAATCAACACTTCCGTGTTCCAGACCTGGGTCCATGGAGCGTCGTGGTGGCTCGCACAGTACGAGCGGACACAAAACCCAAAATACCTAACCGCCTTCCACCGGCACATCGATGGAATCTGGCGTCGAATTGGCTATGCTCGACCTCAATAAACTCGAGAAGGTGCGCCAGTGCGGCAGCAAACGCATCGCGCGTTGCCCCGCTTGTGCCGAGGTCGGTGGTGACCGAAAAGGGGAACATCTGTTCATCCGCGAAGATGGTCGGTTCGGATGCGTGCAGTTTCCCGGTCCGGATGGCAACCAACACCGCAAACGAATCTTCGAGCTAGCCGGGATACGTGACAAGAAGTCGGTACGCACCACAAAGACACGGGTTAATAATGGCGAATGGCCAACGCTTGATGAGGCGATAGTTAATATAGAATGCCGGCTCCGAATGCGGGCAACGCGCCGCGATTGGTATTATGATCGCGAGGGAAACGAGCACTTCATTATCGTGCGATTTGAAGGCGAAAAAGGAAAGGATTTCCGGCCATTTCATCGAAACGGCTCCGGCTGGATCATGAAAGATCCCCCAGGAAAACTACCACTGTTTCGTCTGCAGGAATTGATCGGCCGAAAGGACGAGCGCGTCATCATTGTTGAAGGCGAAAAGAATGCCTCCGATTTGGCTACGGTTGGTTTGCTCGCAACTACCAGCGCCCACGGCGCCAAATGCGCGCCCAAATCTGATTGGCAGGTGCTGGCAGGCCGTGAGGTTGTAATCCTGCCTGATAACGACGCAGACGGACAGACTTACGCGCAGACGGTAGCGCAACTCCTCTCTCACCTTTCGCCGGCGGCCACAGCTCGGATTGTCAATCTTCCCAATCTGCCGCCAAAAGGCGATTGCACGGATTGGTTGGAGTGCCGTGATGCGCAACTGCCGGAGGACATCCGAGCTGAACTCGACAACCTTATTGCTCAAGGCAAGAAGGCAGAAACTGTTGCCCAATCAAAAGCAGAATCGTTTGGCTATTTTGATACAGGACGAAATTGCTACTGGATTCGTGACGATCGCGGAAACTGGATTTCGCTGAACGAGACACAGTTTAAGAGAATGCTTAGGAGGCAGGGTGTCTCACCGAAAACATTGGAGAACGCGTACGTCTCGCCTTTAGATCTCCGCTTGATCGACATACAGCAAAAATTCGATGTGCATTATGCCGGATCTCTAGCTGGTCATTCGACGGGCGTTTACAAGATTGGCGAGCGGCGGGTCTTAGTCATCGATTCACCGCGGATCATCGAACCGCATCCAGGTGAATGGCCAATTTTGAATGCTGTCATAACTGGCCTGCTGCATGATCCGCAGGTCGATCAACGACCATATTTGTACGGTTGGCTGAAAATCAGTTACGAAACCCTCCGAGCACGAGAACGTCGGCCCGGGCAAGCCATGGTAGTGGCAGGTGTGCATGATTGCGGTAAGTCGCTGCTACAAAACCTCGTCACGGTAATGCTAGGCGGCAGATCGGCGCGACCTCATCAATTCATGCTCGGATTAACGCCATTCAACAGCGATCTTTTTGAGGCTGAGCACCTCATGATCGAGGACGAGCAGGCGTCAACCGATATTCGCGCTCGACGCAATTTCGGAACGCACTTAAAAAGCATCACGGTGAACGAGTGGCAACGCTGCCACGCAAAATACCGTGTGCCGATCAGCCTTCCACCGTTTTGGCGCCTGTCTATCACGGTCAATAACGAGCCGGAAAATTTGATGGTTCTTCCACCGATCGACGACAGCATTGAAGACAAGCTGATCATCCTGCGCGGGTCAAGGTGTCCGTTCACATTTATAATTCGGACGGAAAACTCGCGGAACAACCAGACAGTTGGGCGAAAGCCCACCTTGCGGCTGCGCACATCATTCCGAAAACCACAGGCAGTTACTTTATCATCGTTAGCGTGGAGGAACGTTTCGATCACATTGCCAGCGCCGCTACTTTTTCCCCACGCGCTTTAGCCGCATCTTCTGCCCGTAAAACTCGAGACAGCTCGAATCGGACACGTGCTTCGTCTTTAAGGACACCATGATGCCCTCTTCGCCAGGGGCGATTCTTCCAGTCCCGGCGTTCTTGCTGCTGTCCTTAAATTTGAACTGGACTGTGCCTTTGTCGGTCACTTTGCCGGTGCCATCGGCCTCCGGAGCGGCGCCATGGCCGTCGTTGTAACTTGCGCTGAACCAGACCGACACCGTGTCTCCACTTTGCTGGAGGCTCATTTGAAACACGGCTTGACCGTTTAGAAAATTCTTGTCTGCGTATTCGCCGGCAAAATTTTCCACGGCGGGCGTCGGAGACGGAGATTTTTGTTCTACAGGCGGCGCGGTGGTCGGTTGCTCTGACAGCTTTTGATCCTGGGCGCAAAGAGAGCTGCTAGCAATTGCGCAAAACATCAAGATCAGGAGTGCGGCAGCGCAGCGCACAAGTTCGAGAACGACGTTCTGGAGTGTGTTTTGCCTTACGCAGATATTAAGCATTAGCGTTTTTGTTTCTGCAAGATCAGTAGAATTGATGCGTTCGTACATGGCGGCGGATTGTTTGTTCAGTCGTGGATTTTGGCCTGGTTCGAGCGAATTGATTACAGGTTCCGTCGCAAATAATCAGATTGCCACCAACAGAATTTGGCTCTGCGCTGGGGGAGTTGGGCACTTGCTTGCATATCGGGGCGAGTTGTAGCGCTAGCCGTTTCGCCGGACAAGCCGAAAAATAGCGAACCTTATGGCTCTTTGAAATCGCCCGCGTGCTCGTGCGTCTCGATTACGTTGCCAGCGTCATCGTAAATGCGAATGACCGCATCATGTGACCGGCTGCGGTGTTCGGCGTATCCGACTGCATTGCCGATCGCATTTGGCCCGGCATACCACAGGCGACCAAATGGGAGCGCATCGGAAATCAGATCAACGTCGCGTTTATCTTTGCGGGGCCGCACTTCGTGAAAAAAAACTCTATGTGCTACGAAGCTATCCCTGACCTAATCACATGTCTGCATCGTCTGGTTAGGCCGCGGTTGACCTAGGGTTTGGCGAGCTTCGCAGCGAGTTCCAATGCGCGGTTGTAGTCGGCGATGGCGCTGTCCACATCGCCCTTGGCTTGTTTGGCAAAGCCGCGGTTTATGTAGGCCTTGGGTTGTTTCGGATCGAGTTCAATAGCGCGATTGTAGTCGGCGATGGTGCCGTCCACGCAAAAAATGGCGAGCTTCGCAGCGAGTTCAATGGCGCGATTGTAGTCGGCGATGGCGCCGTCGTGATCGCCCTTGGCTTGTTTGGCAAAGCCGCGGTTCATGTAGGCCCTGGGTTGTTTCGGACAGAGTTCAATGGCGCAATTGTAGTCGGCGATGGTGCCGTCCAGATCGCCCTTGGCTTGTTTGGCAAGGCCACGGTTGTTGTAGGCACCGGCGTATTTCGGATTGAGATCAATGGCGCGGTTGTAGTCGGCGATGGCGCCGTCGTGATCGCCTTTGGCTTCTCTGGCAAGGCCACGGTTGTTGTAGTACGGCGCGAACGCGGAAGTTTGAGCTGCGGCGACAGCCGTAAGCATCAGACTTAGAACGAATGCGAGGAGCTTTGTTGGTAGGGTCGTATTCATGTCTTATGGTGAATTGGATGCGAGAGCGTAGTATTTTACGGAATTATTCCGTCTAATCCGCTCGCTTAGCTGGGAGGAGCCCGAAAAAAGCGGAGTCATGCGAGAATTGTGCCGAATTATTCAGCATTTAGGGAGCGGAATCGTCGGAAAGGTAGCAAGCAGGCGTTACCGAACAAAGAACAGTGAATCGTGCAGGATTGGGAGATTATCGCCGATAATCTCAGCAAAGCCGGTTGGAGTTGGGGCTGCGTCTCAGCGATTGATTCCAACGGGCGAAACAATCTGGATTGCAGACGCACATCGCGGTCAACGCTTTATCGTTCGTGCGGATGAGACGCTGGCTGCTTTTCGTGAACTCAAAGCGGCGATTCGTGCAGGTGACCCCCTGAATAGGTCCCACCTGTCCTGATATGGCTTTGCATCCTCCACGGTGAAACTATACCAGATATGCTTTCCAAACCGCTCAGCATACGCCTTGTTTGCCACCGCCTTGCTCGGAATTATGAAGAACTCGGCGGGCCCGCCATCGCCTTTGATATTGACAAAAACATAGATGTGCGAATCGGAAACGAACCGCTTGTCGTCCCGGTGCAGCAGCCAATAGGAAGCTCGGGTGGACTTGGTCTTGACTTGGATCGAAAAGGCTCGCTTGCACTCTGCGTCGGTAGCCAATATGTCTGCCCCGTGGGCACTACGCGAAGTCGGTGAAGCGATGAAACCGTGCTTTGACAACTCGGCTGCGACAAGATAGACGCCGCGCATCCCGGTAACCTGTTTATTCGATGCCATGGCCGTCCTACACTTTCACCGCGTTAAAAACTTCACTACTTTTTGAACTCGCCATTGTGCTCGTGCGTTTCGATCACGTCGCCAGCATCATCGTAAACGCGAATCACAGCGTGATGTGATCGGCTGTTGCGTGCGACTCTCGCGCAGACCGATGCCGGATGCGTAGGCGGTTTTGTCTGCTCCCAACTCTCTGAGGGAATTCTGCTGCGCACTGTTGGCTTCGCTAGTGGTAGTTGGCCGTTTTCGCGCTGGCTCATGTTCAAATGAACGGTTATGCTGGTTTTTGAAGAAAACAAGGCAAATTCAGACCATTTCCAAACGGGTGGACAGTTTTTGAAGCGCCGGGAGTCGAAAAAAAGTCTCCCATTAGCGGCCGCGATTCGGTTTAGGGGGCGCCAGTTCTTGCCTCGGGGATTTTTTTCTTGCCTACGGTTTCATCCGGTGATGAAAATTGAAGTGATCCAAAACTGAAGCTTGTAGTGGGGATGTTTTTCCGTCATAACCTTGGCTCATGAAAAGATTCTTTCTTATCCTCAGTTTAGCTTGCGCTTTGGTTCTGACATTCCAGCTAGCCGGCTGTCAGTCGCTCGCGACTTACAATGCTTATCCTGACCGATGCTACAGTTTTATGCCGTTGGATATTACGAGAGGTGGAGGCGGTCTTTTCGTCCGGCCACTTCCTACTTGTCAACCGTACTCTAGCGTCGCGACATATACTGGGAAATAATTGCTGACAATCTCAGCAAAGGCGGTTGGAGTTGGGGCTGTGTCTCAGCGATTGATTCCAACGAGCGAACAGATGTCAAGAGGCCCCTATTCCGCCAACCAGCTTCGCGCCTGCTCGAAGTCGTTGGGCGGAAAAAACTTGACTGGTGCGCGGCGGACCCATGCTCCGGCAAAAGAGAGCGCAGGAGTTTCCCAACGTGGCTCGGCGACGATGGCGATCTTGGAAATCTTGTCGGCATGCGAGAAGATAAAATCGAGATCATTCCAATCCGCGCCGGGCTCCCAGCCTTCGAAGCCTTCAAGAATTACAAGCAAGCGAGGTTTCGATCCGATGTCCATATTACGGGCGAGTGCGCTTTGCTCTGCGCCAAATTCGGATCGTTTCAAAATGCCGCTGATGCGTAGCACAAAAATGTCGTCAGCCTGGTATTGGATTTGAGCTGGCATGGTCGCGTCTTTATCTACTTGCTTTTATTTTTTCAAAAAACCACCGCTTCTCATCGGATCACCCATTCGGGAAAGAAAATACGATAGTGGAAATCCGCCCGACTTCCACGCCCGGTCAAGTGCGTATTCGCCTTTCAGAAATAGGTCGTACTCCTTTGGGTTCTTAGTGGCAAAGCGTTGAGCTTTTCGATTTGAGTCACAGCGCGATGTGAGCGGCTGAAAAACTTTGCGTAGCTGATAGCATTGCTGATTGCATCCGGTTCGCCATACCACAGCCGACCGAATGGTCCGCCCGTGCCGAACACAACGCATCCGTTAGTGCACTCTCTCGAGGACCCTCTTCCAGGTCTTCTGGTCGCCAATAATCAATGTATCGCCTTTCAGGATGAAGGGCCGCGGCTGATCGGTGTTTGTGTACATTGGATTTAGGCTCCCCTCCACGTGTGTCACGAAGGTGCCGTGGAGGCGTAGGTGCCAAAGTACGCGCCATAAGCGTCGAACGCGGCCTCTTTCTCAGCAGGGGTGACGATCTTCTCGTCCTTGGATGCGAATGGCGGCAATGCTGGCATCCGCATCAGGTTCACCGAGACGTGTCCTGTGGAATCGAAAATGATATAACCTCGCGGGTGCTCGCCATAGGGCCGCGACACCTTTCCTGTGGCATCCCAATCCTCGTATGAAACGAGGCGCCATGTACCAACGAGATCCTCGCTTCCCGGCGGCGGCGCCGCCGAGGCACCTCTGAAAACCATGAAGGAGGTTGCACCCGTCATTAGTGCAACGGCGAGGAAGCTGCGAGGAAAACGTCGCATCTCAGTGCCTCCTATTCTATTTCGTGCTCCACAGAGGGAATATCCGCTAAAAGGCTGCACGCTAGCAAGCCCGCTTTATGGTTCTTTAAACTCGCCCGCGTGCTCGTGCGTTTCGATCAGATTGCCAGCTTCATCGAAAACGCGAATCACAGCATCGTGTGACCGGCTGTAGAATTTCGCGTATCCGATTGCGTTGCTGACCGCATTCGACCCGTCTAAAACGAACGCCGCCAAGGTTTGGGTTGTCTATCAAAAGAACATGCGAAAGACAATCTTGCTCGCGGGGTGCGCGCTGCTTCTGGGTACAACCGTAATCGCGGGCGATTTCGCGGCGGACCCACTCAGTTTTAGGAACCCACAGCAAGACCTGTTTGGTAATCTGAGTGAGATGCTTCGCGAAACGAAGGAGCTTCAGAGTTGCGAGAAGCAACAGGAAGAAGCTTTGCAACGTTTTCTTGAAGTGGGTCTTTCGTTCAACGCTGCGGCTTTAATGGCGCACAACCAATATCCTTGCGACTGACCGCGTGAACGGGCGGAAAATCATTCGGTGTTAATCCCTTGCGCGGTCGGACTTCGTAAACGTGAAGCTTGATGTCCAGATAATGAGTCTTCGCAGGATGCGCCACGTAATCATGCGACTTCTCCAAGTCACAGCGGAACGTTACCACACGCCGGGAATCGATCGGAAGCGAACCCGCTGTGCGTAAGCTGTGTATCCCGGCAATTCCGCATGCAACGTGCGGTCTTCCCAGATGGTTCGCAGCACTAGCAACAGCGACGCAAAACCCGCGGGAATCAATGCCCAACAGGAGCCCAGCGACAAGGCGAACCCCACGAACATGACGGAAGCAGCAACATACCCAGGGTGTCGAACGATGGCGTAAGGGCCGGTATCAATCACGCGATGCCCGCGCTCCGTCTGAATGCGCACGCCCGGCTCGAAGAACGGGTTCACTGTCTCCGCCCAGGCAAAGAGAATCCATCCTGCAACCAGTAGGATATAACCCAGACCCACCAGCGGCCACCCCATGCTCGACCAATGAAACCGGCCATCGTCCAAGCCTGCAACTGGAGGGACGGCGAGTATCGCCAGGAACAGCAGACCAATCACAACCTTGTCCCAGCGCTTGGTTCCCGGATGCACCCGGCTGCGAAGTGCGAACATCTCCGGATTGACGCGTCGAAAGTAAAGGATCGCACCTGCCATGAGTAGAGTAAAGACCAGCAGGAAGAGCCAGCCTCGTGTCCAGGTGATGCGGCCAGCAGGCACGAAAAGGAGCATAGCCAAAATCACTAGCGTGACGGCCAAACGCTTGATGGTTGATCGCAATTGCGCTGGGCTGAGCCCTGTCGCGCTAATGGGGGTAGTCATTCAGTGTTTCCAAGCCTAGAATAAGCTCAGCTACCGCTGGCTGGACCGAGCTTTCGCAACATCGACATTCTGTTTCATAAATTCAAGCTGGTCATGGCGCAGGCCAGCGGTTAGCCGGTTGGAGTTGGGGCTGCGTCTCAGCCATTGATTCCGAGGGGCGAACGATCTGGATTGCTGACGCGCATCGCGGTGATGAAAAGCGGTTCGTTGTGCGTGCCGATCAAAAGTTCACAGCGTTCGTGGGTTTGGAAGGAGGGATCTGCCGCCCGCCCCTTTTTCGCTGGTGAAAGCGGTCAAGCTCAACGACGATCCATTCAGTCCGCAGCCCATGGTTGAACCAGAAGAAAGTTTACGGTCTCGCAGGGCATTTATAAAAACCGCTTTAGCCGGAGCGGCAGGCACGTTGATGGCGGGCATGAGCAAACACGCGACTTACGCTTATACGGGAGCCCAGCAGGGGCGACAGGGACCAAATCTTAATCAGCTGAGTCTCAGCGAAGCTTCTCAACTGGTGCGCAACAAGAAAGTGTCACCAGTGGAATTGACCCATGAGTGTTTGAGCCGCATCGAACAGCTCAATCCAAAGCTGAACGCCTTCATCACTGTCACCACCGAGTCCGCGCTTACCGGGGCTCATCTGGCAGAGGAAGAAATCCAGCACGACCGTTGGAAAGGCCCCTTACATGGAATCCCAATTGCTCTCAAAGACATGGTTGATACCGCTGGTGTGCGCACTACCGCAGCCAGCGGCTTATTTAAGGATCGCATTCCTACCCAAGACGCCGAAATCGTGCGCCGCTTGAAGGCTGCTGGAGCCGTGTTCTTAGGCAAGCTCAATCTGCATGAGTTCGCCTACGGCGCCAGTTCCGTGATCAGTTATTTCGGCCCAGTTCACAATCCTTGGGACATTGGTTACAGCCCCGGCGGCTCTTCCGGCGGGTCTGCGGCCGGCGTCGCGGCGCAACTCTGCTATGGCGCTATCGGTTCCGATACCGGAGGCTCCATCCGGATACCGGCAGCCTACTGCGGTATCGTTGGACTCAAGCCCACTTACGGGCGCGTAAGCACGAGGGGGGTCATCCCGCTGTCTTGGTCCCTCGACCATCTCGGTCCCATGACGCGCTCAGTCACTGATGCGGCACTCATGCTTCGCACCATCGCTGGCTACGATCCGGAAGATACAAACAGCACGGATTCACCTGTTGCAGATTACGCAGGAACATTGGAGGCCAAGGCCTCGTCCTTGCGTATAGGCATACCTCGCGCCCACTTTTACGATGGGCTCCATCCCGAGATTCAGGCGGCAATGGACACTGCCCTTTCCGAAATAGGAAAACTCACATCAAGTCAGCACGGGATTGAAATACCGGCCGTCAACGATACCGCGATTCTCATTCTGAAAGCGGAAGCCTACGCTTACCACCGGGATTACGTTACGAAGACTGCTGAGCTCTATCACGCCGAGACTCTAAAGAGAATCCGTGCTGGGGAAGGGATTAGCACGGCGGATTATATTTCCGCCCGACGCCAACTAGATCAATTTCGGCGGTCAGTCCCGAAGGTATTTGACGCAGCGGACCTCATCGTTACACCCACCACTCCCGTGCCGCCGTTCACGATTTCAGAGCTTCTAGCGGACATGGACCACCTTCGGGCCAAGGAGCTCCTAACCACACCCAACACGCGGCCATTCAACCTGCTCGGCCTGCCAACAATCTCTGTCCCCTGCGGTTTCACCAGGGCTGGCTTACCGATTGGCATGCAAATTACCGGTCCAGCTGGCGGTGAAGCAATGGTTCTTCGTCTCGCCTACGCTTACGAGCAAGCTACGGAGTGGCACAAACATGAACCAAATTTGGGCTGACGCTACAGCGTTGCGGCTTTTGTTTGGTCCGAAATCGTAAACCGTGATCCGGTCACGGCTCTCTGAAATCGCCAACGTGCTCGTGCGTTTCGGTCACGCTGCCAGCCGCATCATAACGCGATTTCACTTGATAATTATCTGCGAGACGTTTGTGACAATGATTTCCGGTTTGCCGTGATACAAAGTGATTTTTCCAGACACGGAAACTGTCTGCCCTTCATATTGTTGCGGGTTAGAGAACTGTGCGGCGCTGGCAGACGGGATGAAAGCGGTGGCATCGGCGAATCGCTCGACTGCTTGCTGCAATGCTCGGATGGCCGCGCGGCGCCGTTCACATCGTTCGGTTCCTTTAATCGAACGCAATCGTGCGCTCGAACTACGCATCACGCCGGCCAGGCATCCAGGCCCGCAAGTCACAAAGCGCCGACGGCGCAGGCCCCTCGATGCTCAACTCAGCGCGCCGGCATTGCACCTCCCGACGCCGAGAGCGACGGGTTGAGTGGAGTGACCGGCGGGTTGAGTGGAGTGACCAGCGACGGGGTATCGAACGCCTTCATTTCCGTGTCCGCCTCATTTGCCCGCGGTACGCCAGTCACGCGAGCTAGGATTCCGTGCTCAATGCCGGAAGCATCTCTGTAACGACCACAGATAAATCCCTGCGCATTGATTCCGTTAAGCGATGTAAAGGTTGACCCGGGATAATCGAAAGTGAAAAATTGGTTTGGCGGGACAAAGAAGAGTCCATGAGTCACGCCTGAGCTGTCCGAATATCTGCCCACCACCCAGTTACTATCGTTAAGTCCAAACAGGATTGTTCCAGTGGAGCCCGAAGGATCGATCGGGAAGTGCAGCGTCCCATTGGTGTCCCGGAAGTAGCCGTGAGGGATTCCTGAGCTGTCTAAATAGTATCCCACCACCTGGTTTGAACGATTGAGCTGGTCAGCAAAGGTCGTGCTAGCTCCCGGGACGCTAAACGGCGTTATGGTTCCGCCAAGGCTGACGAACGCCTGGAAGATTCCGCTGCCGTAAGAAAACCCGCCGACAAAGTCGGCGACATTATTTATCCCAAGCACAACGGTGGCGATCGCGCCGGGAAAATTGTATTCTGTGAAGGTGCTGCCCGACAGGAAAAACCCGTGATCGAAGCTATCGCTTCCGATGTAGTCACCGCAGACTGTGCGTGAGTTATTGATGCCTCGTCCTTGGGTAAGATTGCC
>WNFV01005262.1_pt1 | contig 16834 bp, 11 predicted proteins | sample 5400101 | NCBI WGS metagenome assembly WNFV01 (sample SAMN13153361, study PRJNA577476) | soil metagenome | isolation source: 115 cm soil or saprolite under grassland replicate 1 | place: USA:California | collected 2016-06-15
GATCGCGGCGCTACTGGCCGCGCTGGCCTGGTTCCTCGGCTCCATGGTGCGCGACGATTGGCTGCCCTGGTTCGGGAGCAGTCTGGCATCAGCCAGCGCCGACGACGTGGCGGCAATTACCGACGATCCGCTTGCGCTAGACGTGTTGCCCATTACGACAGTCGTGCCCCCGCCACGGCCGCTGGCGCTCGACGAGGAGCGCTACGCCGACGCACTATGGTCGATCAACACGCGCGTCGAGCAGACCATTGCTCGGGTTGGCCTGGGCGCGGCGTTCTACCGCAGTCAGGAGATCGATCGGGGCGAGCTGTGGGCGCGGCTCACGCAGAGCCTGGCCAGGTATCGCTCGGCGGAGCTCGAGGTTCAGGCGCTCGAGCCACCGCCAACACTGCGCACGACACACGAGAGCTATCTGGCCGCGGTGCGCCTGTTCCAGCTGTCCGCGCAGGAGATGCTGCGCATGTACGACGACGGCGATGACGAGCACCTCAGCGCTGCGGTACCGCTGAGCCTGGATGGGACGACCAAGCTGCGCGAGATCGGCGGCCAGTTCTGGCCCGAGAGTTACCCCGCTAGCTAGCTAGCCAGTATCGCCAGCAGCTCCTCGGGCGTCGACGCCAGGTGGATGCGTGCTTCGTGCGCCGCGCCGATCGTTTCTGGGCTAATGCCGTCGATGGTGTGTTGCCCGTCGAAGCCGAAGGCACTGCGCGGCAGGACGACGTCTTTGATGTCACCCGGGATGGTCTTGATGGTCCGCAGCAGGTCGGCCCCACTCAGCAGCCCACTGACCGTGACCTGGTCGCCGAAAAACTCGTTGTGGACGATCTCGACGATCGGACGCCAGCCCGCATAAAGCTGCCAGCGGTCGGCCATACGCTCGAGCGCCGGCGCAGCGAGCTGGCCGCTCAGCCACACCTGCCTGCGTGTCCGTGATGGTCTTGGCCTGCGCGCTTTCAGCAGTCGGTCCCAGGCATCCAGCATGCTGCGCAACATGCCCACGCCGTTCGAGAGCACGGGAAAGCCGTCGTAGTCCGCCGCTGAAGGTAAGTCAAGCTCGGCGCGGCCGGCCAGCAAGTACAGCTCGTCGCTGGGGTAGACAAAGCCGACGTCGATCTTTGACCGCAATTGTGCCTGCCATCGGCCTGCCGCGCTTCGTCGGGCGACGGCCGACGGATGTTGCGCGTGCGCGAGTAGCGCGTCAGGCCCACGGGCACGACCGAGACGCTGTGCACCGCGGGATACAGCAGTGCGAGGTCGGCAATGCTGCGCTCGAGAACGGGGCCGTCGTTGATACCGGCACACAGCACGATCTGCGCGTTGACGGTGATCCCGAGCGCCGCGAGGCGCTGCAGCTGGGCCAGTATTGGCGGGGCATGGCGATTGTTGAGCAATCGCCTGCGTACGGTTGGATCGGTGGCGTGGACCGACACGTTCAGCGGCGACAGACGCTGATAGCCAATGCGCGCCCAGTCGTGCTCGTCGAGATTGGTCAGCGTGAGGAAGTTGCCCCACACGAAGGAGTACCGGTAATCGTCGTCGAAGATGTACAGCGTCGAGCGCAAGCCGGGGGGCAGGCCGCGGATGAAGCAGAACTCGCAGTGGTTGTTGCACTCGCGGATGCCGCCTGGCACGGGCTCCTCCAAGAGGGCACCGCTGGGATCGGCTATACCCATCGGCGCTTGCAGCTCGAGACGACCTTGGCCGGGCCGGTCGATATGCAGTCGCGTGGCGCCCGGCAGCTCGAGCTGTAGGTCGATGACGTCGCGCGGCACCAGATCGTCTATGGCCAGGATGACGTCGCCAGCGCGCAGGCCAAGTCGTGCTAATTCGGAGGCGGGCTCGACCGCTTGCACGGGGAGGCCAGCGGGCGTGGCAGGCGCGAGCACGGTCACGCGTGACCGGAGAGGCGGCCGCTCGAAACGGCGCCGCGCGCTTGCGCCAGCTCGACAATCCGCGCGATCACCTGGGCGGGCGGCACATCATCAGTATCGACCACGACGGCATCGTCGGCGCGCACCATGGGCGCCGCGGCGCGTGAGCTGTCGAGATGATCGCGCTGGCGCATGCCCTGCAGCACCGTCTGGAAATCTTCGCCGGTTTGCTGCGCGCGGCGTCGTGCCCGCTCCTCCTGGCCCGCGTTCAGCCAGATCTTGAGCGGCGCATCCGGCACGATGACCGTGCCAATGTCGCGGCCGGCCATCACAAGCCCGGGCGGGTGCACCAGCGCGCGCTGGACCGGCACGAGCGACGCTCGCACGACGGGGTGGGCGGCGACCGTCGACACACTGCTATCCACTTCCGCCGACTGTAAGCGCGGCGTCACGTTGGTCCCGTCGCGCCAGACCTGGCCGACCTCATCGACATCTACCCCGAGATCGTCGACGAGTTGGGACAGGGCGCCAGGATCGTCGAGATCGATGGCGCGGGCGAGCGCGAGCCAGGTCAACGCGCGATAGAGCAGGCCGCTGTCGAAGTAGCGCAGTCCAAGTTGGCTGGCCGCCCCGATGCCGACCGTGCTCTTGCCCGAAGCAGCCGGTCCGTCAAGGGCGATCACGAACGCCTCCGTGCTCACCTACGCCTCCAGCCCGACGGACTCACGCAGTGTCGCGATCTCGCGCTGTTGCAGTCGCCGAAATGCACCCAGCTCGAGATCATGCAGCTTCAGCGTACCGATTCGTACCCGCCGCAAGCGGTCGACGACGCAGTCCACCGCGTTTAGCATGCGCCGCACCTGGCGCTGCCGTCCTTCGGTCAGCACGACACGTACCCAGATACCATCGGCTGAGCTGCGCAGGACGACTGCCCGCACCGCGCGGGCCAGTCCATCCTCGAGCATGACGCCACGTCGTAGCTGATCGAGCTGGGGTTCGCCAAAGTCGGCGCAGCGCACCAGTGCGTGGTACTCCTTCTCGATGCCGAATCGGGCGTGGGTAAGTCGAAACGTCAGCTCGCCGTCGTCGGTGAGCAAGACCAGCCCTTCCGAGTCGATGTCCAGTCGGCCAACGGGGTAGACACGCTGCTGCGTAGTGACCAGGTCCAGGACAGTTCGGCGGCCCTCGGGATCGTGCGCGGTGCTGACGACGCCAACGGGCTTGTTCACGGCGAGATAGTGATGCGCCGCCTGGGCGCGCGCCACGGGGTGTCCGTCGACCTCGATGCGATCGTGCTCCGGATCGACCTGTGTGCCAAGCTCGACCACGACGGCGCCATTGACGCGCACGCGATGATCGCGAATCATGCGCTCGGCAGCGCGCCGCGAGGCCAGCCCGGCGTGGGCGAGCACTTTGTGCAGCCGTTCTTTCACGGCGGATAGATGTCGCGAATGTGTTCCAGCCGCTGTACGTTGCCCGTCTCGTCGGTCTCGACCGCGAGCAGATCCACGCGCCAGTGCAGATCGAGTAGCTCTGCCTCCGATGCGTAGGTCGCCAGGCCGTGCACGATGCGCCGCAGCTGCCACCACCTGATGGCTTCCTCGGGTTTCTCGAGGTCCGTTTCGGCACGCGTCTTGACTTCGACGGCGACGAGGTCGCCCTCATGCAGCATCAGCAGGTCAACCTCGCCGCGGTCGTTGCGGTAGTTGCGTTCCAATATTCGGCCGCCGATGCCCCGCAGGTATGCCTCCGCCAGCATTTCGCCCAGGCGGCCGACGAGGTGCGTGTCCGCGATGCTCATGCCATTGCGGGGCTCGGCGCCGCGCCGTTCATGCCGAGCCGGACGCGGATCTAGCCAGGCTCATGCCAGAGCGGGGATGGGATCCAGCTCCTGCGCGGCCATGGCCTCCGTCTCGTCGAGCTGTTTGATCAGATCGTCGAGCGTCGTCGGTTGCAGCAGGAACGCCTTCACCGGCGCATACCCGGTGCGATGGAACGGCGTCAGCCCCTGCGCGCGCAGGCCCTGCAGGTGCAGGCGCGTGGCGTAGCCGACGTTGTGCTCCCAGCCGTAGCCCGGATAGCGCGCCGCGAGCCGATTCATCAGCCGGTCGCGGGTGACCTTGGCCACAATCGACGCCGCGGCAATCGCGTACGACAGGGCATCGCCGTCGACGATCGCCGTGTGCGGCCCCAGGTCGAGCTCGCGAATCTCGCGCCCATCGATCAGCGCATGGTCGTACGGACTGACGCGCCGCAGCGCGCGCTGCATGGCCAGATGCGAGGCGCGCAGGATATTCAGCTCGTTGATCTCGCGCACCGAGGCGGCGCCGACGCCGACCGCCTGCGCCTTAGACAGGATCAGCTCGTACAGCTTTTCACGCTGCTGTAGCGACAACGTTTTCGAGTCGCGCACGCCGGGGATCTTGCGACAGTACGGCCGCACCACGAGTGCCGCCGCGACCACTGGCCCGGCCAGACAGGCCATGCCCACTTCGTCGACGCCGGCCACGCGCTGCGCGCCACCGCGCCACAGCGCCCATTCGCGCGCCAGCGTCGGCACGATGATGGTCGTGGTGCGTGCCGCCACCAGCTTCTTCGCGCGCCGGGTCACGGTTGGTGCCCGCGCACGGCCAGGTCAGCGGCCAGGTCGGCGGTCATCGGCCAATCAGGCCAATCTGGCCAATCTGGCCAAGCTGGCCAATCGGGCGAAGCTGGCGAATCGGCGAAGCTGGCGAGTCTGCAGCCATCGACTGGTGTGGTCCTCGGAAGGGTGGGGCGTTGTGGGCGTGTTGCATCGGCCACCGTCAGTGGACTGCATTCGGCCGCGCCACGCACAGGGGCGTGCCGGCAGCCGGCGTCACGTCTGGGACGTCGCGTGGTGCGCGCTCAGGCGGTCGACCGCGCGCCGCGCTGCGGGCCGATGCGGCGCTCCTTGATGCGCGCCGCTTTGCCGGTCAGGCCGCGCAAGTAGAACAGCTTGGCGCGGCGCACCGCCCCGTGGCGGGACACTTCCACCTTCTCGACGCGCGGCGAGTGGAACATGAAGGTGCGCTCCACACCCACGCCATGCGTCACGCGGCGGACGCGAAAGGAGCCGTCATAGGCGTTGGGCTTCTTGACCTCGAGCACCACCCCTTCGAACATCTGGGGCCGCTCCCGGTTGCCCTCGACGACGCGCACGTGGACGCGCACGGTATCGCCCGGGCGTATGGCGGGCAGGTCGCTGCGGCGCGGGAGCTGCAGCAGGTCAGCAAGTTCAGGCATAGCTCGTCGGGTACCTTGGGCGAGTATAGCGGACGCCGTTGTGGGTTCGCCGGACGCGTTCCCGCGGCGAGCTTTGCGAGGAGGGCGATCGGTGGCGTGATGGGTGCGCTGGTCATGCCTCGAGTATCCAGAGGCGGCGTCACGCGAACCGTCACGGGACGGCTGAAAAGCGTCAGCGGGAGCGTCAGCTGTGTGTCACAAAAACGGCCGAAGCGTCACGCGTGACGGTGGCGCTGCCAGCCGTGACGGTTGTTCTGTCAAGTTAGCTCGGATTTTGGCGGCGGGCGGCTGGACGCGGCGCTGGCGCGGCGGCGCCGTGGGGACGTCGGCTTGGTCGAGGACGTGGTGTGCAGCTCGCCCGCCAGGCGGCTCGCGGCGCGGCGCAGCTCGGCCAGCCGCTCGGCCGGAAACTGGTGCTCCAAGCGTGCCAGCAGGCTCAGGGCACCTTCCAGCTCGGCCAGGCGCTCGGGTCGGACTCGCTGAAAGGCGAGCAGGCTGACCAGCAGGAACTCGAGCACCTGCTCGTCGACCAGACCGCTGTAGCCTCGGCGCGGATCGGCGCCGACGCGCAGCGCGGCGTCGACGCGCGGCAGATGACCCGAGGCGCGCAACGCGGCAGCCAGCGCGAGGGCGTCGGCCGCGGCGACCTCGGCGGTGGTCGGGCTCGGTCGGCGCTGGATGAACGGCTGCACGGACGGCTCGGTGAGAGCTGCATCCAGCTCTTGCTCGGTGCTGGCCTCGAGCAACACGGCCGGTCGCACGACCAGCGCGCCGAAACGGTCGCGCCAGGTCCGCAGGCGCTCTTCGATGGCATCTGGCAATGGCGCGCGGGTGAGTCGCACGAGCAGCTTGCGACACTCCTCGATCGACCCGCCACTGCCCAGGGCGGCCGCGACATGCTGCTGGACCAGTCGGTAGCGTGAGCTGCGCCCGCGCTGCTCTAGGACGAGGTACCGCTCGGCCGCCAGGAGCGTGCCGAGCTCGGCGCGGGCGGGCGCGATGAGCTCGGGCGCCGTGTCCCACACACACGGCTCGGGGCCGGCGCCTCGGGCGGCTTGGCCGCGGCGGGCGATTAGCTGACCGTCGGCGCTCGCGGCGATGACGCCCAGCCAGTACAGCGGACCAAGGACGACGTAGCGCAAGAGGCGGTGCTCCAGCGCCGACCATGGACGGGACTCGAGGAGGACCAGCCCTCGGGCGTCGAGCTGCTCGCGCAGGAAGTCGGATCGGGTCCGCGCTAGCCAGCTGGAAAAGTCATCGAGTGTAAGCCAGGCGCCCTCGGGCAGCTGGTCGACGGCCTCGAGGACGGCGGCGCGGACCAGCGTCGGCTGGGCCAACAGCTCGGCGTGCTCAACGCCGATGCTGGCGAGCTCCGAAATGGCCCGGTCATGCAGATAGGCTCGGCGCAGGCGTTCGGCCAACGCGACCGGATCATTCAGCGCGCGACGCAGCGCGGGCGCGGCGCCGTGGTCGTCCAGCAAGCCACTGGCGTGTGCGAGATGGCGTAAGAAGCTCCATCGGGCGGGGTAGCCAAAGTCTGCACCGCCGGGCTCGGCGGACCATTCGCCGACCTCGTGTTCGATATGCGAGCCGTGGCGGGCGAGGCTGCTGGCCAGGGCGAAGAGACTGAAGGCGGGGTCGGTAGCGCGGCGTTCCTCAGGCGCTTCGGCCTGGGTACGCGGCGGTTCTTGTGTGGGCGGCTCGGGCAGCACCTCGAGTAGCTCGTCGGGCAGGGCAAAAATCTCGCCACGCCGCGGACCGGCGGCGGCGAACGTCCGAAAGAGCAGGCCACGGTCGGCCAGCGCCGCGGCGGCGCCAGGTTGGTCGCGGTCGATGAGCAGACCGCGCATTTCACCCCCGCTGGCACGGGCGGCCAGGAGCGCCGCGCGCTCGTCTTCGGCGAGGCTGTCGATCAGCTCGGCGAGGTACACGCGATCAGCGAGGCGCTCTTCGAGGCGATCGACCAGCTCGGTGCGGGTGGTCGCCTCGTCCTCGGGCAGACCGTGGCTGGCCGCGATGCGCCGTAGCACGCCCGTCGCGGTCTCATCCAACGCGTCGCGCAAACGCACGCGCGGCAGCGTATCTCAGCTGCCGCGCGGCGTGGACCTTAGCGGCCGATAAACAGTGGCGCCATCACCAGCGTGATCGTGCTCAAGAGCTTGATGAGGACGTGCAGCGATGGGCCGGCGGTGTCCTTGAACGGGTCGCCGACCGTGTCGCCGACGACGGCGGCGGCGTGCGCATCGGTGCCTTTGCCGAGGACCAGGTCGCCTTCACCTTTAAGGTGGCCCAGCTCGATGTACTTCTTGGCGTTGTCCCAAGTACCGCCGGAGTTGTTCAACACCGTGGCCATGAGAATGCCGCCCATCGTGCCGACCATGAGCAGCGCCGCCGCGGCCTCGGCTTTCAGGACCAGGCCGACGACAATCGGAAACAACACGGCCAGCAAGCCGGGCAGGACCATCTCGCGCAGACCGGCACGCGCTGTGATATCGACCGCGCGGGCGTAGTCGGGCCGCTCAGTGCCCAGCATGATCCCGGGGTGTTCGCGGAACTGTCGGCGGACCTCTTCGATGATCGCGCCGGCCGCTGTACCGACGGCCCGAATGGCCAGCGAGCTGAAGAAGAAGATCAGCATCAGGCCCAGGAACCCGCCCAGGAAGACTTCGACTTTGGACAAGTCGACCGGGAACTCCTGAACACCCGTGCGAACGCGGATCTCGTCGAGGTAGGCCGAGAAGAGCAAGAATGCCGCTAGCGCGGCCGAGCCAACGGCGTAGCCCTTGGTCAGCGCCTTGGTGGTGTTGCCGACGCCGTCGAGGACATCGGTAATGTGCCGCACGTCGGCCGGCGCCTGCGAGAACTCGGCGATGCCGCCGGCGTTGTCGGTGATCGGGCCGAACGTATCCATCGACAAGATGTAGGCGACCGTCGTCAGCATGCCCATCGTGGCCACGGCGGTGCCGAACAGACCGGGATTCACGCCGCCGCGGGTCAGCTCAGGCGTGAGCGAGCCGGCTTGTGAGCCGAACCAGTACGACAGGCCAAGCGCCACGGCGATGATGATCGCGGTAATGCCCGTACTTTCGAGTCCGACCGCAACACCCGAAATGATGTTCGTGGCTGGCCCAGTGCGCGAGGCGCGCGCTAGCTCCTGGACAGGGCGCCAGCCGCCGGCGGTGTAGTACTGGGTGATGTAGACGAAGGCCACGCTGGTCGCCAGGCCAACCAGGCCCGCCAGTGCGAACCAGTAGTTGCCGTTGAGCATGACCCACACCGTGCCGATGATGCCGATCGCCGCGACCACGGTCATCGCCCAGTAGCCCTGGTCGAGCTTGCGCTGGGGGTCGGTGACCTCGCCCTGGGCGACGGCGAGGATGCCGACAATCGAGGCGATGATGCCAATCGAGCGCACGACGAGCGGGAAGAACACCCAGGCGGTGTTGCCGCTAGCGACGTACAAGGCGACGCCGAGAATCATGGCCCCGATGTTTTCGGCGGCCGTCGACTCGAACAGGTCGGCACCGCGGCCGGCGCAGTCGCCGACGTTGTCGCCGACGAGGTCGGCAATGACGGCGGCGTTGCGCGGATCGTCTTCGGGAATGCCGGCTTCGACTTTGCCGACGAGGTCGGCGCCGACGTCGGCAGCCTTGGTATAGATGCCGCCGCCAAGCTGCGCGAACAGCGCCACGAAGGACGCACCGAAGCCGAAGCCGACGATCTGGAAGGGCACGTTGGCGACGCCGTCACGGAGTCTGGCGGCCGCGTCCGCACCAGCCGGCGCGGCATTGAAGCCGCCGAACGCGGCGTAGATACCGAGGACACCGAGCAGGCTCAGCGCCACGACCAGGAAGCCCGAGACCGCTCCGCCGCGGAGGGAGACGTTGATGGCGTCCTTGACGCTGCGCTGTGCGGCGGCGGCGGTGCGCAGGTTGGCCTGGACGGCGATATACATGCCGATGAAGCCCGCCAGACCCGAGCAGAACGCGCCGACCAGGAAGGCGATCGATGTTTTGATGCCCTGTTCCGGGCTATTGGCGAGGACGCCGATGAGCAGGCCGATGATGACGGCGGCCACGAGAGCCAGCACGGCGATGGTGCGGTACTGTCGGTTCAGGAACGCCATCGCGCCTTCGAAGATCAGGCTCGCGACTTCCTGCATCGCCTTCGTGCCGCGATCCTGCCCCAGGACATCGCGCGCGAGGTACACGGCGAACAGCACGGCGATGATGCCTGCCAGCAGGACAACTGGCCAGAACTGCATAGGAACCCTGTTCCTCCTACATTCCCGTCGGCCCCACCAGTGCGGCCGGCGGCGGTCTGAGTGTCAGGGATGGCCGCCGACCATGCGGAGCGAGGCTCTTGTAGGAAGACCACGCACGGTGACGCTTCACACGCTGCGCCTGGATTTTACATCAGTTGCCTTGCACAACACTTGCGCCGCCCAAGCAGTACGCAGCCTGCGGCGCCGTTACGTGCGGAGTGGCGTTCGGCACATTTTGCACGATTGGCGTTTGGCGCTGTTCTCGTGCCCGCAGTTCGGACACGCCAGCCGATCGCCCGCGACGAATGCGGCCCACTGAATCGACCGGCCATCGGCAGTGAAGGCTGGCGCCAGCTTGGGCACGTCACCGCCGCCGCCTCACGGCGCAAAGGCCGCGCTCGCTGACGTGCGCGGGATTACGATTAGAGGTTAGGGAGAGATCGCCTCGATGACCTCCAGCTCTACGACGGATGGCGCCTTTGGCGGCGCGCGCGCTCGCCTCGACTCAGCGGCCGGCCCCGTTGCTTATTACCGATTGAACGCCCTGCTCGACCAGGGCTTCGGTGCCGTCGAGCGGATGCCGATGACGCTCAAGATCCTGCTCGAGAATCTGCTGCGCCACGTTGGCAACGGCGTCGTGCGCGACACCGAAGTCGAGCGCCTGGCGCGCTGGACCCCGCGCGGCGAGACGCATCACGAGTTTCCGTTCTATCCAGCGCGGGTACTCCTGCAGGACTTTACGGGTGTGCCCGCTGCCGTCGACCTGGCCGCTATGCGCTCGGCCATGGCGCGCCTGGGCGGTGACCCCAAGAAGATCAATCCGCTCGTGCCGGCCGACCTGGTGATCGATCACTCGGTGCAGGTCGACTACTTTGGCAGCGCCGACGCCTTCGGTCTGAACGTCGAGCGCGAGTACGAGCGCAACCAGGAGCGCTATGCGCTGCTGCGCTGGACGCAGCTCTCGATGGAGAACTTTCGCGTGGTCCCGCCCGGGCGCGGGATCGTCCACCAGGTCAATCTGGAATATCTCGCCTCGGTGATCTTCCGCAACAACGACACCGTCTACCCGGACAGCCTCGTCGGTACCGACTCGCACACGACGATGATCAACGGCCTGGGCGTGCTGGGCTGGGGCGTTGGCGGCATCGAAGCCGAGGCAGTGCTGCTCGGGCAGCCGTTGTATTTGCTCACGCCCGAAGTCGTCGGCTTCCGTTTCCACGGTCAACTGCCAGAAGGCGCGACGGCGACCGACCTGGTGCTGACCGTTACCCAGATCCTGCGCAAACGCGGCGTCGTTGGACGTTTCGTCGAGTTCACCGGGTCAGGCCTGAGCCAGCTTGGCCTGGCCGATCGCGCCACGATCTCGAACATGTGCCCTGAGTACGGCGCCACGGCCGCACTCTTCCCGGTCGACGACGAGACGCTGCGCTACATGCGCATGACCAATCGCCAGCCAGCGCAGGTCGACCTGGTCGAGCGCTACTGCAAGGAGCAGGGGCTGTTCAGGACGGATGCAGGTCCGGAGCCGGAGTTCGACGATCTGCTCGAGCTCGATCTAGGCACCGTCCAGCCGAGCCTGGCGGGTCCGCGCCGGCCACAGGACCGCGTCAACCTGGCTAACGTCGCCGAAAGCATCCGCGTCGCGTTTCCAGACCAGTTCAAAGCCCACGCAAACGGCGATGGCGGCGGCTCGATCAAGCTCGTGGACCAGAACGCGGGCACCGTCACCCAGGTACCGGTGCAGAGTGAGGACTGGCCGCTCGTCGACATCGAGATTGGCGGGCGCAAGGCACAGCTGCAGCACGGCTCGGTCGCCATTGCGGCGATCACCAGCTGCACCAATACGTCCAATCCGCTGGTCATGCTCGGGGCCGGGATTTTGGCGCGAAAGGCCGTCGAGAAGGGCCTCACTGTGAATCCGGCGGTGAAGACCAGCCTGGCGCCAGGCTCGCGCGTTGTGACCGACTACCTCAGGCGCGCCGGCTTGCTGGCATACCTCGAGGCACTGCAGTTCCACGTCGTCGGCTACGGCTGCACCACGTGTATCGGCAACAGCGGACCGCTGTCCGAGCCGGTGGCGCAGGCGGTCCAGGACAACAGCCTGGTCGTCGCGGCGGTGCTGAGTGGTAATCGAAACTTCGAGGCGCGCATTCACCCGCAAGTGCGGGCTTCTTACCTTGCGTCACCGCCGCTCGTGGTCGCGTTCGCGCTGGCGGGCACCGTTGATACTGACCTGACGACCGATCCAATCGGCCGGGATCCGAACGGCAACGCCGTCTATTTGCGCGATATCTGGCCGAGCCAGGCCGAGGTGCGCGAAGCCATGGAACAGGCGGTCGGACCGGATCTGTTCGCCCAGGAATACGCCGAAGTGTTCGACGGCGATGAGCACTGGCAAGCGCTGCCGCTGCCGGAGCGGGGCGACCTGTTCGAATGGGACCCGGACTCGACGTACGTCCAGGAACCGCCGTTCTTCCAGGACCTCTCGGCGACGCCGCCGCCCCTGACCAACATCGACCACGCGCGCGTACTGGTCAAGCTCAGCGACTCGATCACCACGGACCACATTTCGCCTGCCGGGTCGATTCCGAAGGACAGTCCCGCGGGGCGGTATTTATTGGAACACGGCGTCGCACTGCGCGATTTCAACAGCTTTGGCGCCAGGCGCGGCAATCACCAGGTGATGATGCGCGGCACCTTCGGCAACGTCCGCCTGAAGAATGAGCTGGTGCCAGGTCGCGAAGGCGATTGGACGTTGAAGATGCCTGCCGATTGGACGCTGGAGCCTGAGGGCGACGTACAGCGAATCTACGACGCGTCGATGGAGTACCAGAGCGAGGGCGTGCCGCTCGTTGCGTTTGCTGGCAAGGAGTATGGCAGCGGCTCTTCGCGTGACTGGGCCGCGAAGGGCACCGCGTTGTTGGGGATTCGGGCGGTGATCGCCGAGAGTTTCGAGCGCATTCACCGCTCGAACCTGGTTGGTATGGGCGTGCTGCCGCTGCAGTTCCTGCCTGGCGCATCGCGCGACTCGCTCGGGCTCAATGGACGGGAGATGTTCTCGATCGGCGGCATTACTGACGGACTGGTGCCAGGTCAACTGCTGACGGTGCATGCCAAGCGTGGCGACGGCACCGAGTTTTCATTTCAGGTCCAGTGCCGAATTGATACGCCGATCGAGATCGAGTATTACCGCCACGGCGGCATCCTGCCGTACGTCTTGCGGCTACTGCTGGCGGACGCCGTCGCGGCCTAGGAACGCGGCCGAAACCGCGCAATCCCCTTGTGAGCCGGTTGCCGCGTTCCTAGGCCCAATCTGTTGGACGAAGTACGGCCGACTGCGACTTGCAGTGAAACCGGGCTTGTCGGCCGAACTTCTCTAGCGGCGCGCCGTTCCAGGCAGGGGCTAGCGGGTGTGCCACTGTCAATGTACGCGCCCGCGCGGGAGAATTTCCGCTCCCCGAGAGGGGCAGGGTCCGGGAGTAACAGGGCTTCGGTGCCGTCTCGCCATCGAGGGAAGGTTCGGGCTCCTGTAGTACCCGTGCCGTTAGTATTTCGGCCATGGGCAGTACTGACCTGGGGTACTTCCGGTTCCCTTCGCTGCATGACGACGAGCTGGTCTTCGCCTGCGAGGACGACCTGTGGCGCGTTAGCGCGACCGGGGGCCTCGCCTATCGCCTGACCGCGGGTGTCGGCGAGGCCAGTCGGCCCCGATTCTCGCCCGACGGAAGATACATCGCCTTTGTCGGACGCGAGGAAGGCCCAGCCGAGGTGTACGTGATCGGCGCCGAAGGCGGGCCAGCGCGCCGCCTGACGTTTGAAGGCAGTGGCCCCGCGTGCGCCGTGAGCGCATGGTCCGCCGATGGGACCAGGGTCGTCTATTCGACCTCAGCGGGCAGACCGTTCACGCGCGAGTACTGGCTGAAGGAAGTGGACGTCCAGGGTCCCGTCCAGCTTTCACGCCAGCTGCAGTGGGGACCGGCTAGCGCCGTCGCCTTTGGACCGAATGGCGGCGTAGTGCTCGGCCGCAACACGGTGCGCGACCCGGCGCACTGGAAGCGCTATCGCGGCGGTACCGCGGGCACGCTGTGGATCGACGCCGATGGGTCGGGCACGTTCCGCCCGCTGATCAAGCTCGACGGCAACCTGTCCAGCCCGTGCTGGGTCGATGGACGCGTGTACTTTCTGTCGGACCACGAGGGCTACGGCAACGTCTACTCGGTCACGCCCGACGGCAGCGACCTACTGCGACATACTGACCACGACAACTACTACGCGCGCAACCTGACCACGGATGGCCAGCGGCTGGTCTATCACGCTGGTGCAGACATCTATCTGCTCGACCCGCGCAGCGATAGTCCGACGCGACTCGACATTCGCCTCAGCAGCTCGCGGACGCAGCGCCAGCGTCGCTTCGTACCGGCGCAGCGCTTCCTACACAGCGCCACGTTGAGCCCGGACGGTTCGGGCCTGGCGGTCAGCTCGCGCGGCAAGGCTTTCACGTTCCACAATTGGGAAGGCGCCGTTTCCCAGCATGGCGAACCTGACGGGGTGCGCTATCGGCTGGTGACCTGGCTGAACGATCACAAGCGACTCATCACGGCCGCATCGGACGGCGACTCGCCGCGCGAGGTGCTGACGATCCTTACCGCCGATGGTTCAGCACCGCCGAAAGCGCTGAGCGACCTGGATGTCGGTCGCGTCGTCGACCTGGAAGTGGCGCCGACTGTCGACACGGTGTGCGTCGCAAATCATCGCAACGAGCTGTTGGTCATCGATCTGAGCAGCGAGACGCCGTCGATGAAACGGCTCGACCACAGTCCATTCGGCCGTATTGAAGGCATGGCGTGGTCGTTCGACAGTCGCTGGCTCGCCTACGGCTACGCCGACACGGCACAGACGACCGCGATCAAACTGGGCGAGGTCGAGACGGGCAATATCGCCCTCGCGACACGTCCAACGCTGCGCGACACGCGGCCGGCCTTCGATCCTGAAGGCAAGTACCTGTACTTCATCGGCCAGCGCGACTTCGATCCGGTCTACGACGAGCTGCACTTCGATCTCGGCTTCCCGAAGGGGGCGCGGCCATTCGCGGTGACGCTGCGCAAGGACCTGCACAACCCATTCATCGCCCGACCGAAGCCGCCGCAGAGCAAGGAAGTCGAGGCCAAGAAGAAGGCCGAGGAGGAGGAGGCACCCGCCGCTCCGCCGCGCATCGAGATCGAGCTCGACGGCATCACCGAGCGCGTCCTGGCCTTTCCCGTGCCCGAGGCGCGCTATGGACGCATTCAGGGCATCAAAGGCAAAGCGCTGTTCTCGACGTATCCGATCGAAGGCGCACGCGGCCGACGCATGGAAGACGGTCCAACGGCGCGCGGCACGCTCGAGTCGTATGACCTCGAGCAGCAAAAGTCCGAGCGCTTGATGGATGGCGTCTCGGACTTCTGGGTCGGCCGCGACGGCAAGACCATGCTCCTGCAGTCAGGCGATCGCCTGCGCGTGCTCAAGGCAGGCGAAAAAGGCCCCGACAAGAAGGATGGCAGCGACAAGCCGAGCCGTGAAAACGGCTGGATCGACCTGGGTCGGATCAAGGTCTCGATCCAGCCGGCGGCCGAGTTCCGCCAGATGTTCCAGGAGGCGTGGCGCCTGCAGCGCGAGCAGTTCTGGACCGAGGACCTGTCGGGCATCGATTGGGAAGCCGTGCACCAGCGCTACCTGCCGCTGATCGACCGGATCACCACACGCTCCGAATTCTCTGACCTGTTGTGGGAGCTGCAGGGCGAGCTCGAGACGTCACATGCCTACGAGATGGGCGGTGAATACCGCAAGGGCCCCGACTACCGGCAAGGCTTCCTTGGCGTGGACTGGGAGTTCGACTCGGCGCACGGCGCCTACAAGGTCGCGCACATCGCGCGCGGCGACGTATGGGAGCCCGACACGACCTCCCCGCTGACAGGCCCGGGCGTGAATCTGAAGATCGGCGACCTGGTGCTTGCCATCAACGGTCAGCCGCTCAGCGCGCAGGTCACGCCAGGCGAGCGACTGGTCAATCAGGCGGGCAACGAGGTGGTGCTGACCGTGCGCGGTGCCGAAGATACCGAGCCGCGCACGGTGACCGTGAAAGCGCTGGCCGACGAGCGGCCGGCGCGCTATCGCGATTGGGTCGATGGCAATCGGGCCAAAGTGCACGAGGCGACCGGTGGCAAAGTGGGCTACATCCACGTGCCGGACATGGGCGCCGACGGCTACGCCGAGTTCCATCGGGCGTATCTCGTCGAGTTCGATCGCGACGCGCTGGTCGTCGACGTGAGGGTCAACGGCGGCGGCCATGTGTCCGGCTTGCTGCTGGAAAAGTTGGCGCGCAAGCGAGTTGGCTATGACTTCCCGCGCTGGTCGGCGCCCAAGCCCTACCCGGACGAGTCGCCGGCCGGGCCGATGGTGGCGTTGACCAACGAGCTAGCCGGGTCGGACGGCGACATCTTCTCGCACACCTTCAAGATGCTCAAACTTGGCCCGCTGGTCGGCAAGCGAACCTGGGGCGGCGTGATCGGCATCTGGCCCCGCCACCGCCTTGTGGACGGCACGGTGACCACTCAGCCGGAGTTCTCGTTCTTCTTCGACGATGTTGGCTGGCGCGTGGAGAACTACGGGACTGATCCGGACATCGAGGTGGACAATGCGCCGCACGATTATGCGCGCGGTCTCGATCCGCAACTCGACAAGGCCATCGAGGTGGCGCTCGATATGCTGGCCAAGCAGCCGCCGCATCGGCCGAGGCCGACTGACCGTCCGAGGCGGACGCCGCCGCGGCTGGGGCCGCGGCCAGGGCTCAGGGATCAGGCGTCAGGCGTCAGGGAGAACGGGGTCGCGGCTCGTGAGCCGGCCGGCACGCCCGGGCGCACCATAGATGGGACTCCTGACACCTGACCTCTGACGCCTGATCCCTGATGATTCGCGATCCCTGGCTGCGCACCCTGGCGATCCTGGGCTGTGCGATTGCTGGTGTGTACCTGACCGGTCTGCTGTGGCAGATCGTCCAGGAGTTCGCGGACATCATCCTGCTGTTCTTCCTGGCCTGGCTGATCGCGTTCGTGCTCGAGCCGCTCGTCGGCACGCTGGTCGAGGCGCGGCTGCCGCGGCTGGCGGCAATCGGCTTGACGTACGTGACCCTGCTGGTGCTGTTGTCGCTGGGCGTGATCCTGCTCGTGCCGGCGCTGACCCTGCAAACCGTTGAGGTTGTCCGCAACATGCCGGGTTACGTCGAGCAGGTGGCGGCCCTGCTGACCGACCTGCAGGCATCGACCAATGCCTGGCTGGTCGACCACCGCAGTCCGCTCCTGATCGACTTGCAATCCGCGCTGAATCCGCAGGAGCTCACCCGCCGAGCGGACGCGATCGGGCCACAAATCCTGAGCAATGTCGTCGGCTTCGCGACGGG
>WNFV01004688.1_pt1 | contig 16829 bp, 18 predicted proteins | sample 5400101 | NCBI WGS metagenome assembly WNFV01 (sample SAMN13153361, study PRJNA577476) | soil metagenome | isolation source: 115 cm soil or saprolite under grassland replicate 1 | place: USA:California | collected 2016-06-15
CCAGGTAAGCGGTCTGCTCGCCGATGTCGACCGCGTGGTCGCCGACGCGCTCGACGCAGCGTGAGACGACGAGCATCCGAAGCCCGTACTCGCGCTCCTCCGGCGAGTCTCCGAGGCCGAGCACGTCCTCGACCGCGCGGCGGTTCGCACGGTCGATCAGCTCGTCGAGCTCGACGAGCGACTGGGCGCGCTCGGGATCGCGAGCGGCGAACGAGTCGAGAGCGACACGAGTCATCTCCTCGGCGCGCTCGCCCATCTCCTGGACGCTGTCGAGGATCTCGCTGCCGTGCACGTCGAGCGGATGCATCAGCTTCGTCAGCTTCGCAACCGTGACGCAGTAGTCGCCCATCCGCTCGAGGTGCAGGTTGATGAACAGCACCGCGAGCACGAGGCGGAGGTCGCTCGCCACCGGCGTCTGCCGTGCGAGCAGCGACTCGACGGACTCCTGGAGCGCGAAGTACCGTCGGTCGATCTCGTCGTCGAACTGGATCACCTCGTCGGCAAGCTCCGCGTCCTGCCGTGCGAGCGCGTTGAGGGCGGACCGAAGCGCGCGGAGCACGAGCGTTCCCTCCTCCTGAAGGTCGGCCTCGATCTGCTCCAGCTCTTCGTGAAACGAAAGCCTCATCCGAACCGCCCTGTGACGTATGCCTCCGTCCGGTCGTCGGACGGCTGCGTGAAGATCTTGTCAGTCGAGTCGTATTCGACGAGCACGCCGCTGCGGTCGCCACCTGCCACCTCGAGCGTGAAGAACGCTGTCATCTCGGCGACGCGCGCGGCCTGCTGCATGTTGTGCGTGACGATAACGAGCGTGTAGTCGCGCTTGAGCTCGTGCATGAGATCTTCGATTGCGGTCGTCGAGATCGGATCGAGCGCCGAGGCCGGTTCGTCGAGGAGGATCACCTCCGGCTGGATCGCGATCGCGCGCGCGATGCAGAGGCGCTGCTGCTGGCCGCCGGAGAGGCTCAGCGCGCTCCGCTTGAGGCGGTCCTTGACTTCGTCCCAGAGCGCGGCGCCGCGGAGCGCGCGCTCGACGCGGCCGTCCAGGTCGTCCTTCATCCCCAGCACGCGGAGGCCGAATGCGACGTTGTCGTAGATCGACTTCGGGAACCGGTTCGGGCGCTGGAAGACCATCCCGATGCGCCGGCGCACCTCGATCGGGTCGACGTCGTCGCCGTAGATGTCGATGCCGTGGTAGAGGAGCGTGCCCTTCACGGTCACGTGCGGGATCAGGTCGTTCATGCGGTTCAGGCAGCGCAGGAACGTGCTCTTGCCGCAGCCGGAGGGGCCGATCAGCGCCGTGATCGTGTTGCGGTGGATGTCGAGATTGACGTCCTTGATCGCGCGGTTGCTCCCGTACGAGACGCTGAGGTCGTCGACGTCGAACACGACCTCGCGCGGCGACAGCTGCGCGGACGCGGCGTCGCGGACCGCAGGTTGGATGCGGGCGATCTCGAGCGGTTCCATGGCCAACTCCGCCAGTGTCGTGGGCAGGACTTCGTGCTTGGGTCGAGGACGGGTGAACGTCTGGTGTCGGAGTGGTGAACGCAGCCTCGGCGGGAGCGGCCAGCTGCGATCCTGTCGCGCGTGGAAGCTGCGAGCACGCCCGCGGACCCGGCCGTCCTGCGGCGGACCCGCCACGCCGGCGACCGGATCGGCGACGCCGCGCTCTACGGCCTGACTGCGGCCGCGGCCGCCTTCACGGTGGCGCTCGTCGGGTTTCTCGTCTACAAGGTCGTGCGTGACGCCTGGCCGGCGATCTCCGAGTTCGGGCTCGGCTTCGTCGCCGACCGAGTCTGGAACCCGGTTCTCAACCAGTTCGGCGCCCTCGACTTCATCTACGGCACCGCCTTCACGTCGTTCGGCGCGATCCTGCTGGCAGCGCCGCTCTCGATCGCGATCGCGCTCTTCCTGACCGAGCTCGCACCGCGGGCCCTGCGCGGCCTGATCGGGACGCTCGTCGAGACGCTCGCCGCCGTTCCGAGCGTCGTCCTCGGCCTCTGGGGAATCCTGGTGCTGGGGCCGTTCGTCCGGGACCACCTCGGGCCGTTCCTCGACCGGACGCTCGGGTTCCTGCCGCTCTTCGGCGGCGAGCCGCAGCTGACCGGCTATCTGCCCGCGGTCATCGTCCTGACGATCATGGCCTTGCCGATCATCGCGAGCATCAGCCGCGAGCTCTTCCTCACGGTTCCTCCGGACCTGAAGGAGGGGGCGCTGGCGCTCGGCGCCACGCGCTGGGAGATGGTGCGCGGCGTGATGCTCCCGTACGTCGGCGGCGGCCTCGTCGGCGCCGTCATCCTCGGGCTCGGCCGCGCGATCGGCGAGGCGATCGCGGTGACGCAGGTGATCGGCGGCCAGACCGGGATCCACATCTCGCTGTTCGCGAACGGGGACACGCTCGCCAGTCGGATCGCGGCCCAGTATCAGGGCGCGCCGACGGGCCTCCAGATCGCGGCGATCGTCTACCTCGCAGCGATCCTGCTCGTCTTCTCGCTCGTCGCCAACTTCGCCGCCCTCCTGATCGTCCGGCGGTCGGAGCGGCGCGTCCGCGGGCTCGCCTGAGATGACGGAGCTCGCGAGCCCTCGACTGTTGAAGGCGTCCGGTGGCGCGCGCCGCCGGAAGCTCGTCAACCTCGTCGTCCAGGCGCTCGCGGCCACCGCCGCTGTGCTTGCCGTGGCGGTGCTCGGCGTCATCGTCGTGTCCGTCTTCCTCAAGGGCGTCGACGCGCTCAGCTGGGACTTCCTGACGAAAACGCCGGTCACGTTCGGCGAGACAGGCGGCGGGATCGCGAACGCGATCGTCGGCAGCGCGCTGATCGTCGCGATGGCGACCGGCATGGCCCTTCCGGTCGGCGTCCTCGTCGCAATCTATGTCAGCGAGTTCGCACCGCCGACGCTCCAACGCCTCGTCCGCCTCGCCCTCGACGTGCTCAACGGCGTTCCCTCGATCGTGATCGGCATCTTCGTCTACGCCCTGCTGATCGTCGGGCGTCACCAGAGCGCGGTCGCCGGCTCGATCGCACTCGCGATCATCATGCTGCCGCTCGTCGCACGAGCTACGCAGGAGGTGCTCTCGCTCGTCCCGCGCGATCTGCGCGAGGCGAGCTTCGCGCTCGGCGTCAGCCGCTGGCGTACGGTCGTGAGCGTCGTCCTGCCGACGTGCGCAGGCGGGATCCTCACCGGGACGACGCTCGCCGTCGCACGCGCCGCGGGCGAGACGGCCCCGATCCTGTTCACGACCTCGATCGCGCCGAACTACGTCTCGACCGACGTCACGCAGGCGCTCGCCACGATCCCGTTCACGATCTTCACGTATGCGGAGGCTCCCGACCCCGCGCTGAACGCGCAGGCCTGGGCCGCCGCGTTCATCCTGATCTCGTTCGTCCTGGTCTCGAGCCTCACAGCGCGCGCGCTCCTCACTCGCAGCCGGCGCAAGCTCGGCCAGACGCGTTGAGTCGGGCCTGTCCAGAAATCCGAGCACGCCTGGCTGCGGCCCATGGCGCGGCGCGATGCGCCCCCGTCCCGGATCCCACATGGCGCCGCCATGCGGAGTCCGTGCCGTCGACGCCTCGCTTGGCCCTGAACCGCCCCAGACGCACTCGGCTTTCTGGACAGACCCGTTAACCGTTCCGTCACCGGATCGAAACGACGTCTCAGCCCACACCGAGCCGCGCTCGCAGCACGCTTCGCTCGATGAGTCAGGTATCCCGAGAGGAGTCGAAAGCATGCTGAAGAGAGGGGTTGCCCTCCTCGCGACGTTGCTCGTGTCGCTCGCGGTCGTCACGGCCGCGACCGCGAAGCAGACGGCGCCCGCGAAGGCGAGCGGCGAGACGCTCGTCGGCGCCGGCGCCACGTTCCCGTTCCCGCTGATCTCGAAGTGGATTCCCGCCTACGAACAGGCGACCGGCACGAGGATCACGTACAGCCCGATCGGCTCGGGCGGCGGCATCGCCGCGATCACCGCCCGCACCGTCGACTTCGGCGCGAGCGACGCTCCGCTCACGCAGGACCAGTTCAACGCCGCGGTCAGGGACGGTTCGGGAGTGGTTCAGATCCCGTGGGCGCTCTCTGCGACCTCGGTGATGTACAACGTCCCGGGTGCGCCTCCCGGCCTGAAGCTGACCGGCAAGGTCATCGCCGACATCTACCTCGGCAAGATCACCAACTGGAACGACGCGGGGATCAAGAAGCTCAATCCGAGCGCGTCGCTGCCTGATCTCAAGATCACGCCCGTCTTCCGCTCCGACGGATCCGGGACGACGTACAACTTCACCGACTACCTGTCGGCCGTCAGCCCCGAGTTCAAGTCGAAGGTCGGAACCTCGACGCAGGTCAACTGGCCGGCCGGAGTCGGCGCGCGCGGGAGCTCCGGCGTCTCGGGCGTGCTGACGCGAACGGACGGCGCGATCGGCTACGCCGACGTCGCCTACGCGCTCGCCAACCACATCAGGTTCGCCCGCGTGCAGAACAAGGCCGGCAAGTTCCAGCTGCCGGGCCTCCGCGCGATCCAGTCGGCCGCGGCGACGATCGACAAGGTGCCGGCGACGAACGAGATGCACATCGTCGACCCGCCGAAGTCGCAGGCGCTCGCCTACCCGATCTGCACGTTCACCTACGTCCTCCTGCCGACGAGGACGGCCAAGGCGAAGGAGCTGCGCCGGTTCGTCTTCTGGGCGCTCACCCAAGGTCAGAAGCCGGAGCTCACGGCGAAGCTCCTCTTCGTGCCGGTCCCGAAGCCGGTGCTGGTCTCGGCCGAGAAGACGCTCAAGCAGGTGAAGGAGCCCAGCTCCTAAGGACAGCCGTCAAGGCATGCAACGAGGGCGCCCTGTTGGGTGCCCTCGTCCGTCTACGCCGGGAAGCTGCAGCGGATCTCGAGGCCGGCGCCGCGCGCTCCGCGAGCCTCGACCTCGCCGCCCGCCGCCACGACGACATGCTTGACGATCGCGAGCCCGAGGCCCGTGCCGCGGCTCGCGCGCGCCTGGTCGGCGCGGTAGAAGCGCTCGAACAACCGCGGCACGTCGCGCTCCATGACGCCGATGCCGTCGTCGCGGCCGCTGAGCACGAGCCGTCCGTTCTCCCGGGTCACGGACAGCGTGAAGGCGGCGCCATGGCCGGCGTAACGGATCGCGTTCTCGGCCAGGTTCTGGGCGACGACCCGCAGCATCCGCACGCGGAGCGGCAGCGCGAGCTCGGGGTCGCACTCGACCCGCAGCTCGACGCCGGCACGCTCGGCCCGCTCGGACAGGTGTCCGACGACGTCCTCCAGGACCGGGAGCGCGCGGGTGGCGCCGAGCGCGACCACCTCGCCGCCCGTCTCGAGCTCGCTGAGGAACAGGATCTCGTCGATCAGCTCTCCGGCCTGCTCGACCTCGGCGCGGGCCTGCTCGAGCAGCGCCGAGACGTCGGCTCCGGGTAGTGCCGCCGATTCGAGATGGACCAGGATCCTCGCGAGCGGTGTGCGCAGCTCGTGCGAGACCGCCGCCGTGAAGCTCGTCCTGAGCGCCTCGTATGCGTCGGTCGTCGTCCCGCCGATATCCAGCTCCGTCGGCTCCTCGAGGGGCGGAAGCTCTTCGACGACCGGCTCGGGCACGGGCTGAGGATCCGCCGTCTGCGCCCTGCGAAAAAGCCGTTTCACCAGATCGTCACCATTCGTTCACGCCCGTTCGACCCCTGGCCCTGGGCGGAGTCGCGATCATGGTAGGCGAGCATGGCCAAGGTTCTCATCGTCGAGGACGACGACGTCATCGCCCAGGGCATGGCCCGGCACCTGGACGCTGCCGGCTTCGATCCCGTCGTGGTGGCACGCGGTGAGCTGGGGCTCGCACGGCTTCGGTACGAGCGGCCCGACGTCTGCGTCCTAGACCTGATGCTCCCGGAGCTCGACGGCTGGCGGCTGATCGAACAGGCGCGGGGCGAGGGGATCGGCACGCCGATCGTCGTCGTCAGCGCCCGCGGCACCGAGCACGACCGGATCCACGCGCTCGACCTGGGCGCGGACGACTACCTCGTCAAGCCGTTCTCGATGAAAGAGCTCGTGGCGCGCGTGCGTGCGGCCGCGAGGCGAGGCGCGAGCCCGGCGGAGCGAAAGACAGGCGAGGAGATCGTGCTGGAGGAGCTCCGCATCGACCCGCGCGAGGTGCAGGCCTACGTCGAGGGCGAGAGCGTCGAGCTGACTCCGACGGAGTTCAAGCTCCTCTACACGCTCGCGCTCGACCAGGGGCGCGTCGTTACGCGAGACGAGCTGCTCCAGAAGGTCTGGGGCCGCCGCGCCACCCACCGCGACCGCACCGTCGACGTCTTCGTGCGGCGATTGCGCCGGAAGGTCGACGAGCGGGCCCCACGGCACACGTTCGTGCAGACGCGCTTCGGTGTCGGCTACAAGCTCGAGCCCGTGCCCAAGCAGTAGACCGTTCTCCAGATCGAGACAAGTCCGGCACTGAGTCGTAACCCATGAACGTCTCGCGGCGCACGAGGATCGCGGTGAAGCAACTCCGAGCGAAAGGAGCGCCCTCCATGTCCGGACAGCTGATCCATTTCGAGTTTCCCGCGCGCGATCCCGAACGGGCGAAGCGCTTCTACGGCACGCTCTTCGGCTGGCAGTTCGAGGCCTGGGAGGGTCCCGACGAGTACCACACCGTCGATGGCGACCCGAGCGGCGCCCTCTACGGCGTCGAGAACGGCGACATTGGGCCGGTCGTCTACTTCGACGTCGACGACATCGACGCCGCGATCGAGCAGGTCCGTCGTCTCGGTGGTCGGGCCGACGAGAGGCACGCGATTCCGGCGGTCGGGTGCTACGCGCGCTGCTGGGACACCGAAGGCAACCCGTTCAGCCTCTTCCAGGGCGACGCGTCTGCGGACGAGGCGGAGTTCGAGTGGGCCGAGCGCCTCGTAGCTGCTTACGCGGACTGAGGTCGAAAGCGCGCACTGTTCTCGCGTAGAGACGCGACTATAGTGGGCGCGCGATGGACTTCTCGCTGAACGACGAGCAGCGTGAGATCCAGGCGCTTGCGCGGGACTTCGCGCGCGCCGAGATCGAGCCGCACGCCGGCGACTGGGACCGGGAGCACCGCTTCCCGCGCGAGCTCTTCGGAAAGCTCGCCGAGCTCGGGCTCATGGGCGCCTGCGTGCCGGAGGAGTACGGTGGTGCGGGCGACGAATTCATCTCTTACGTCCTGGTGCTCGAGGAGCTGTCGCGAGCGGACGCCGGAGTGGGTGTGACGGTGGCCGTGCACACGAGCGCTGCGACCCTGCCGATCCTCATGTTCGGCACCGACGAGCAGCGGTCGCGGTTCGTGCCGCCGCTCGCGCGCGGCGACTCGATCGGCTGCTTTGCCTTGACGGAGTCCGGCTCCGGCTCCGACGCCGGCTCGCTGCGGACGAGCGCCGAGCCGGACGGCGACGGCTGGCGGATCACAGGCTCGAAGCAGTGGATCACGAACGCGAGCCACGGCGGGACGTTCGTCCTGTTCGCGCGCACCGATGCCACGACGGCGGGCGCCCGCGGCGTGTCGTGCTTCATCCTCGACGGCGACGACGTCCGTGTGACGCGCGAGGAGGAGAAGCTCGGGCTCAACTCGTCGTCGACCGGTGACATCGTCGTCGAGGGTGCACACGTGGGCCGCGACCGGCTGCTGCACGAGGAGGGGCGCGGCTTCCGGGTCGCGATGTCGACGCTGGACGGTGGGCGGATCGGGATCGCCGCCCAGGCGCTCGGGATCGCCCAGGCGGCGTACGACGTCGCACGCGACTACGCGCTCGAGCGGGAGCAGTTCGGCCATCGGATCGCCGATTTCCAGGCGATCCAGTGGAAGCTCGCCGACATGGCGACGGAGATCGACGCGGCGCGGCTGCTGGTCTACCGCGCGGCGTGGCTGAAGGACAGCGGGCACCCGCACACGGCCGAGGGCGCCAAGGCGAAGCTCTTCGCCTCCGAGATGGCGCGCCGCCAGACGGCGGAGGCGATCCAGGTGCTCGGCGGCTACGGCTACACGAAGGAGTTTCCGGTCGAGCGCTACTACCGCGACGCGAAGGTGACCGAGATCTACGAAGGCACGAGCGAGATCCAGCGGCTCGTGATCGCCCGCCACATCCTCGGCAAGCAGCTCCGCGAGCCCGCCACCACGCCGTGAGCCGCCGATCCGCGCAAACCCGTGGCCCTTCGGGCCAGGTCCCGGTACCAGGTACCAGGACATGGCCGAAAGGGACGCGTCCGTGAGCCCGCGCAAGCCCGACGAGCCCGTTCGGCTCACGCGGATCTACACGGGCGGCGGCGACCGGGGCGAGACGAGTCTCGGCGACGGCTCGCGCGTCTCGAAGCTCGATCCGCGGATCCGCGCCTACGGCGGCGTCGACGAGCTGAACGCGACGATCGGATTCGCTCTCGCCGCTGACGCGCCGGCTGCGATGCGCGAGCTACTCGAGCGCGTTCAGAACGAGCTCTTCGATCTCGGGGCCGACCTCTCAGTGCCCGCGGAGGTCGAGGGCCGGCTCCGCGTCGAGCAGTCGCAGGTCGCCGCACTCGAGCGTGCCTGCGACGAGTGGAACGAGGGCCTGCCCGAGCTCAAGAGCTTCGTCCTGCCGGGCGGGAGCGAGCTTTCGGCGCGCCTTCACGTCGCGCGGACCGTGTGTCGCCGCGTGGAACGGGAGGCGCTAGCCGCCGCGCAGGAGGTCGACCTGAACCCGCTCGCGCTCGTCTACCTGAACCGCCTATCCGACCTCCTCTTCATCCTCGCGCGCGCCGCCAACACCGGCGGCGAGCCGCTCTGGAAGCCGGGAGCCTCCCGCTAGTGAGGCGGCTCGAAGAGCTCGATCCGGTAGCCGTCCGGGTCGACGATGGTGCACGCAGAGCCCCACGACTCGCGCGCGACCTCGCCGACCTCGACGCCGGCTGCGCGCAGCTGCTCCGCCGCGGCGTCGATGCCCGCGACCTCGAAGTCGAGCCGGACAGTGCCGGACCCGAGCTCACCAGTCTCAGTCGGCGCCTGGTGCAGCGCGAAACGGATGCCGCCGGCAAGCGTTGCCTCGGCCCAGCTGTCGTCGTGAGGGTCGTGCTCGAGCGGAATCCCCAGCAGATCGCGGTAAAACCGAATCGAGCGCTCCAGGTCGCTCACGTAGAGGAAGACGATGTTCAGTCGCGAGACCAGCGTCATCGAGGCAGACCCTAACGCGTGCTCGAGCTCGCGGCCGCCTTTCTCGGCTCCCTCTTCGCCGGCTACCTCGGCGCGGCTGTCGGCCTTGTCCTTGGCACGCTGCGGCTGCCGCTGATCCTGCTGCTCTCCGGCAACGCGAGCACCGCCGCCGGAACGAACATCGCGATCTCGGCCGCCGCGGCTGCCTCCGGCGGCTGGGAGCACGCTCGAGCTGGCCGAGTCGACTGGCGCGTCGTCGCGTGGATGACTCCACCCTCGATTGCCGGTGCGATTCTCGGCGGCCTGACCGGGCATTTCGTTCCGGAGACGCTCCTGCTCGGCGGTGTCGCCGCAGTGCTCGCCTGGAACGGCATCGACCTGCTCTTCCGCCCGATCAAGCCAACGCCGGCGGTGGAGCCGCACTTCGGCCCGGCGGTGGTCTTCGGCTTTTTGATTGGCGTGATCGGCGGCGCGCTCGGCGTCATCCTAGGGACGTTGCGGGTGCCGGCGCTGCTTCGAGCCGTCGGGTTGACCCCGCACCGCGCAGTCGGCACGAACCTCGTCGTCGGCTTCGCGCTCGGCGCTTTTGGCTTCGTCGCCCATGCGTCGCTCGGGGAGGTCGACTGGCCGATCCTCGGTGCGGGCCTCGCGGGCGGGGTTCCGGGCGCGTTCCTCGGCGCGCGTGTCACGGGACGGCTCTCCGAGGAAGCGGTCAAGCGCGCTCTGGGAATCGCGCTCCTCGTGATCGCAGCCTCGTTCGTCGTCGAGATCGCCATCCGCTGACGATCCGAAAAGTCACAGTTTTGGCGCCAAGTTGGCACAAAGCCGTGCGCTTTTCGCCAGTAGGATCGGCAGTGGGTGGTGGGATGGGGTGCCCCGGCGGAAAGCTGCAAAGTGCAGAGTTTCGCCGCCGCGTACAATCCGCCCGATGGCAACGACCGAAGATCGGGAGTCGCTGAACGCGACGCGCGCCTGGCGGGAGGAGCTCTACGACGCCCAGCCCGAGCGCCAGGGCGAGCTGCTCTCGACGATGTCGGGCCTCGAGGTCGACCCGCTCTACACGCCCGACAACGTCCAGATCGACCACGACCGCGACCTCGGCTACCCCGGCGTCTATCCCTACACGCGCGGCGTCTACCCGTCGATGTACCGCGGCAAGCTCTGGACGATGCGCCAGTTCGCGGGCTTCGGCACCGCCGAGGAGACGAACGAGCGCTTCCGCTATCTGCTCGATCACGGGCAGACCGGCCTCTCGACCGCCTTCGACATGCCGACGCTGATGGGCTACGACTCGGACCACGCGCGCTCGCTCGGCGAGGTCGGCCGCGAGGGGGTGGCGATCGACTCGCTGGCCGACATGGAGACGCTGTTCGATGGCATCCCGCTCGGCGAGGTCTCGACTTCGATGACGATCAACTCGCCGGCCGCGATGCTGCTCGCCTTTTACGTCTGTGTCGGCGAGAAGCAGGGCGTCCCGCGCGAGCGGCTCCGCGGGACGATCCAGACGGACATCCTCAAGGAGTACATCGCCCAGAAGGAGTGGATCTTCCCGCCCGAGCCGTCGATGCGGCTGGTCGTCGACATGATCGAGTTCTGCGCGCAGGAGATGCCGCTCTGGCACCCGGTCTCCATCTCCGGCTATCACATCCGCGAGGCCGGCTCGACCGCGGCGCAGGAGCTCGCATTCACGCTCGCTGACGGCTTCGCATATGTCGAGGCGTGCATCGAGCGGGGCCTTGACGTCGACGACTTCGCGCCGCGCCTCTCGTTCTTCTTCAACGCGCACATCGACTTCTTCGAGGAGATCGCCAAGTACCGCGCCGCGCGCCGAATCTGGGCGAAGGAGCTGCGGGAGCGCTACGGAGCGAAGAATCCGCGTTCCTGGCTGATGCGCTTCCACACGCAGACCGCCGGCGTGTCGCTGACGGCGCAGCAGCCGGAGGTGAACATCGTCCGCACCGCGATCGAGGCGCTTGCCGCGGTGCTCGGCGGAACCCAGTCGCTGCACACGAACTCCTACGACGAGGCGCTGGCCCTCCCGACCGAGGAGGCCGTTCGGATCGCCCTGCGGACGCAGCAGGTCATCGCGCACGAGACGGGCGTCACGAACACGATCGACCCGCTGGGAGGGTCCTACTTCGTCGAGGAGCTGACGAACCGCCTCGAGGCCGAGGCGTACGACTACTTCGACCGGATCCGCAAGCTCGGCGGCGTCGTTCCGGCGATCAAGGAGAACTTCTTCCAGCGGGAGATCGCGGAGGCGTCCTTCCGGTACCAGGCGGAGGTCGAAGCCGGCAAGCGCGTGATCGTCGGCGTCAACCGGTACCAGCTCGAGGACGAGCCGGGCCCCGAGATCTTGAAGATCGACGCGGCGCTCGAGCGCAAACAGACCGAGCGCGTCGGCGTCACACGCACGCGGCGTGACCAGGCCGCCGCCGACGTCGAGCTCGCGCGTCTCGAGGAGGCGGCGGCTCGGGACGACGTCAACTTGATGCCGATCATCGTCGACGCCGCCCGCGCCTACGTCACGATGGGCGAGATGTGCGACGCGCTCCGCGAGGTCTGGGGCGTGTGGCGAGAGACGCCGGTTTTCTGATCCTCTGCTAGCGCGGGCTTCGTCAGGCTCGCCCGCTGCTAGAGCTGGGGAACCGTCGGCTCCCCACGCAGCCCCCTCCCCTGGTGGCTGGTTCGTGGCCTTCGCCTTGCGATGCCGGAGTGAATCCGGCACCGCCGTTCGAGCCTTGACATCCCGACCTCGCGGCGGGAGCGTAGGGCGACGTCCAAAGAGAGGAGGCGCGGCATGGCAGGAAAGACCGTGGTGCGCAAGCCGGACGAGGGCGAGGCTTTCTGGATGCTCGACTCGCTCTACGAGGTCAAGGCGTCCGGCGAGGAGACGGGCGGAGAGCTCACCGTCATGCAGATGACGATCCCGCCGGGAATGGGGCCGCCGCCTCACACCCATCCGGGCGGCGAGTCGGTGCTCGTGCTCGAAGGTCAGGTCCGGTACCACATCGGCGATGACGTGCACGAGGCGGGGCCCGGCTCGTTCTTCCACATCCCGGCCGACACGGTCGAGAACTTCGAGTCTGCAAACGACAAGCCGATCCGCATCCTGGTCGTGTACACGCCGGGCGGGATCGACAAGTTCTTCGCCGAGGTAGGCGAGCCGGCCGAGCGGCGCGAGCTGCCGCCGAGGTCGGAGACGCCGCCCGATCTCGAGCGGATCGCGAGCATCGGCGCGAAGCACGGCCTGAACATCAAGATGCCGGTCAGTCCGTAACTCGTTCACGGCTCATCCTGGCGGTGCCGGAGTGAATCCGGCACCGCCGCTTAACAGCCCAACAACGCAGAAGCCAGCATGCCCTCCCTAGGCTGAGTCTGTGCGCACGGCCAGCTCGCCGGAAAAACGCCGCTTGCGCGGCTTCCGATCGGGCACCTTCTCGGTGCTCGGAGCGGCGCTCGCGGCCGGGTTGATCGCGTTCGCAGTCACCTTCATCCGCGATACAGGCAAGACGCTGCCTGCAAAGGACGTCTCCGCGACATCCCGAGACGCCGAGCTGCCGAACGGCGCCGAGGTAGTTGCGAAACGCTTCATCCGTGCCACCGTCGCGCGCGAAGGCCTGGGCGACGCGAACGCGCTCGCCTACCAGCTGAAGCTCGACTACTCGGGCCCGAAGGAGTCGGTGGTGACGGTCGCGTTCGCGCCGAGGGGTGGAGTCGACACCGAGCCTCAGATCTTCTATCTGACGCTCGTCAAAGTGGGGTCGCAAGGGAACGAGCGCTGGGTCGTAGGCGCCTGGGTCCCGCGCCGCGCGATCAGGGCCTCCGCGGGCGGCTGAGCCGCTCTCCGAGCACCTAACGGCTGTTGTCCAGCAGCGGTGCCGGATTCACTCCGGCACCGCCAAGAAGCAGCCCGCCCCAGCGAGACCAGGGGAGGGGGCCGCGTGGGGAACCATCGGGTTCCCCAGCCGAGCAGCGGGGAAGCTTGCCGTCCCCCGCGCTAGAGGGTTGCAGACTAGAGCTCGAGCCGCATTCCATCGAATGCGAGCTCGAGCTCGCCGTCGAGCGGCAGCTCGATCGGGCGGTGTGTCAGCAGCAAGCGCCGCGCGTGCGAGGCCTCGAACGCCGCGATCGCTTCGTCGGGCGCGAGGTGCCCGCGTGGCTCCCCGTCGAGGTCGCCGCGCTCGAGCGTCGCCTCGCAGATGAACAGGTCCGCGTCGCGGGCGAGGTCGGCGAGCCGGCTGCTCGGCCCCGTGTCGCCCGAGTAGGCGAGCGACTTGCGGCCGTCGGTGACGCGGAGGCCGTAGGTCTCGAGGGTGTAGTGCGGCAGGCGCATCGCGACCACCTCGAACCCGTCCGTCGCCCGGAACGGCACATCCTCCTCGTATTCCTCGGGCTCGAAGGCACAGGCCCACATCTCCTCCCAGCCGAGCTTCGAGCCGAACTCTTTCAGCTGCTCCTTACCTCCTGGCGGCAGCCACAGTGCAACCTTGGCCCGATCCCGACCGGGCCCGACCATGGCGCCCCAGACCCACGGGACGAGGTCACCCCAGTGGTCGAGATGCCAGTGCGTGACGACGACCGCGTCGACGTCCGGCCAGTCGCCGTCTCGCTCGCGCAGGCGCGCCAGGACGCCGGGGCCGCAGTCGAGGAGCACGCTGGTCCCATCTGCATCGACGAGGTACCCGGACTGGGCGCCGCCGGGATTCGGCCACGCCGGAGAGCACCCGACTACGGTCACTCGCACCTTCATATACTTGCCGAAGATGGCGGCCAAGATCCGCGTAGTGATCGCCAAGCCGGGCCTCGATGGGCACGACCGGGGCGCCAAGATCATCGCGCGCGCGCTCCGCGACGCCGGCATGGAGGTGATCTACACCGGCCTCCACCAGACCCCGGAGCAGATCGTCGAGACCGCGATCCAGGAGGACGCCGACGCCGTCGGGATCTCGATCCTGTCAGGCGCGCACATGACGCTCGTCCCGAAGATCGTCGAGCTCCTGCGGGCGGCCGGCGCGGACGACGTGCTCGTCGTGGTCGGCGGGACGATCCCGGGCGACGACATCGTCGAGCTGAAAGAGCTCGGCGTCGCCGAGGTCTTCACGCCGGGGGCTCCGACGAGCGACATCGTCGATTTCCTGCGCTCGAACGTCGAGGTGGCCGCATAGCCGTCCTCGCCGCTCGCGAGGACGGCGTCGCGCTCGTCACGATCGATCGTCCGGAGGCGCTGAACGCGCTCGATCTCGCAACGCTGAGCGAGCTCCGGGATCAGCTGCGCGAGCTGGCCGCCGACAACGACGTTCGCGTCGTCGTCCTGACAGGCGCCGGGGAGCGCGCGTTCGCCGCAGGCGCGGACATCAAGTACATGAGCGGCCTCTCCGTCGCGGAGGCGAAGGCGTGGGGGGCGCTCGGGCACGAGGTGGGCGAGCTGCTCGAGACGATGCCCAAGCCGTCGATCGCCGCCGTCAACGGCTTCGCGCTCGGCGGCGGCCTCGAGCTCGCGCTCGCGTGCGACCTCCGCTACGCGGCGTCGACGGCGAGGCTCGGCCAGCCGGAGATCAACGTCGGGATCGTCCCAGGCTGGGGCGGGACCCAGCGACTCGCGCGAGCGACGACCCTCGGCTTCGCGAAGGACTTGATCCTGACCGGGCGCCCCGTCGACGCCGAGGAGGCGCTGCGGCACGGCCTCGTCGACGCGGTCTACGCGCCCGGGGAGCTGATGGAGAAGACGTTCGAGACCGCGAGGCTCATCGCCTCGAAGAGCCCGATCGCGCTGGCAGCCGCCAAGGAGGCCGTCAACCGGGCGCTGCAGGGAGACCACCGCTCGAACCTCGCGCGCGAAGCGGGTTCCTTCGCAGAGCTGTTCGCGAGCGAAGACGCGCGCGAAGGGCTGACCGCTTTCGTCGAGAAGCGCGAGCCTCGCTTCGTCGGCCGCTAGTTATTTCGGAACGTCGAGCGTCGCTTGCACGATTGCCTTCGTGCTGCGCTGGCCGCCGACAATCGCCCAGACGTACCATCGGTAGTGCCCGGGGACGATCTGGAAGATCTTGCCGTTCTTCGTCCAGGTGGACGGCACCGTGATGCCGGTCGTGGCGGTCCGCTGGGTGTACAGGAGCTTCGAGCCGAAGAAGAGCTGGAACTCGTACGCGCTGGCGCCGGCGACGGGCGTCCAGGCAAAGGGTGGGAGGGTACTCGTCGGCGGGGGCACCGGCGCTTGTCGCGAGGGCGTCGTCGGCGTTGGCTTCGCCTTCGGGGTGGGCCTCGCGGCCGGCTTGGGCTTCGGTTTCGGCTTTGCCGTCGGCTTGGGCTTTGGCTTCGGCTTCGGCTTCGGCGTGGGTTTCGCGGCCGGCTTCGGCTGCGGCTGTGGCTGTGGCTGTGGCTTGGACGAGGCCGGAGGCGTTGCCGGCTTGGCGGCGGGACTCTTGGGAGCGCTCGTGCTCGTCTCCTGAGAGTCGAGCCGCGAGGCGGCGAAGATGAACGCGCCGGAGACGGCGAGCGCCACCAGCCCGAGCAGCGCGGCCCGGAGCCTGCCCCGATACACCCGCATTGTTTGCTTCGCGGCGGGCGCAGGCTGGGCGACGGCAGGCGAGACGGCGTCGTCGGCGACCTTGGTCGGCGCGATCGGCTCGACGGGGCGCGGCGGCGCCACGAGCCAGCGCCGCGCGGCCTCTGTCGGGGCTTCCTCCAGCGCGGCGGGGAGCGACGGCTCGCTTCGAGCGTCCCACGGCGGCAGTGGCAGGCTCGTGCTCGGACGAGTGCTCGGCACCTCCTCCTCGACCGCCGTGGCCGCGCGCGGCGGCTCGGTGACGGTCGGCTCCGCCGGCGGCACGACGACGACGCGCCGTCGGCGCGGTCGCTCGGGGCGGTCGAACCACTCCAGGCGCTCGAGCATCCGCTCTTCCTGCTCGCGCCTGGCGGTTTCCTTACGTTTCCATACGGCCAAGTTGAGACTTCCTCGGATACTGCATCGAACGCTTCTGTCTCTGACTTGAGCGATTCCTGACCATGTGCGCCTTCAGGAGATCTCTTGAAGGCGCACCGAGGGGATGATGACGCTTCTCGCCCGGACCGCGCGCCAAGGTGGTTACAGTTCCGAGCCGATGAAGATCGCCGTCTGTATCAAGCACGTGCCGGATACGGGCTCCCGCAGAATCGATCCGCAGTCGAAGCGGCTCGACCGCTCGGGTGAGGGCGCGCTGAACTCGTTCGACGCGCACGCGCTCGAGGAGGCACTGAGAATTAGAGAATCCGGCGGCGACGGCGAGGTCGTCGTCGTCTCGATGGGCCCCGAGAAGGCGATCGACTCGCTCCGCAAGGCGCTCGCGATGGGCGCCGACCGCGCTGTGCTCGTCAGCGACGAAGGCGCGGCGGGCTCCGACCTCGTCGCGACCAGCTACCTCCTCGCGAAGGCACTGGAGCGCGAGCAGGCCGATCTCGTCCTCTTCGGCCAGCAGGCCTCCGATGCCGACGGCGCCGTCCTGTGGGCCGCCGTCGCCGACCGCCTGCGCCGCCCCGTCATCTCGCAGGTGGCTGAGCTGACTGGCGCCGGCGGCAACGCGCGCGGCAAGCGGCAGACCGAGTTCGGGTACGACGTCATCGAGGCGCCGCTGCCGGCCGTCGTCGCCGTCTCCGACGCGATCAACGAGCCGCGCTACCCGTCGCTCAAGGGGATCATGGGCGCCAAGAAGAAGCCGCAGGACG
>WNFV01012467.1_pt1 | contig 16826 bp, 21 predicted proteins | sample 5400101 | NCBI WGS metagenome assembly WNFV01 (sample SAMN13153361, study PRJNA577476) | soil metagenome | isolation source: 115 cm soil or saprolite under grassland replicate 1 | place: USA:California | collected 2016-06-15
AGTCGTTCCGCCGTCGAGTTGTCGATAGGAAGAGCGGCCACGTCGCTCTTCGGCACCACGTACCGCCGATCGGCGAACGAAATCTCATACTCGGCGTCGCCTTCGTTGATGCCGAGAGTGGAGTTTCTGAGCGGAAGCAGAAAGCGGTGGTCCAGCTCCTTACAGATGCCAGCGACCATGTGTTTCGTCTCAGTGAAATCGAGCACCCAGGAATCGTCCGTAAGGTCACCCTCGATCTCGACGAACACATCGTAGTTGTGGCCGTGCAGAGGCTCACACTCGCCGGCGAACGTAGCGAAGTGGGCGGCGGCGAAGCCGAGGGTGTTGCGTTCAAGCGTGATGCGGTAGCTCATCGGATGCAGCGATGATACTAACAGCAGCCGCCGAGGCTTTCCAGCCTCGGCTACGGTGTGGCCGCCGAGGCTGGAAAGCCTCCGCTACGTTTGGCTTTGGAAGACGGACAGTGAATTTGACACTTCGGCCAAAAACCCTATGATGTATCGTGCCGGAAAAAGCGAGGAAAATTCACTCGTAGACAGGGCCAAGATGCAGATCGACTGGCAACGCGCGATCAATGACATTCTCGCCAAGAAGCTGGCCTGCCCACGCTGCGGCAGCTTCACGGACGACGTGTTCGTCGGCTACCTGCGCACCCCGGAAGCGGCTGAGTGGGCGCCTCTATGCGAGGGCTGCCAGAAGCGCGAAAACTGCGATGCCCGCAAGTTCGTCCTCCTCTGCGAGAACTGCGCCACTGAAGTGCGTCTGAGGGGCCGCCGTGTGGACGAAGACGGGTTCATGCACTCCCTGCTGGAGGAGTGCCGCCGTAACCTGGAAGAGACGCTGGACTATCTCGCCGACTTCTGGCGAGAAGACCTCGATGTAGACCCGGGCGAGATGGACAAACGTCTCGAGGAGGTGGACCCGGACCTCTTCGAAGAGGAGAACAACTGGCGTCGCTATCTGGAGGAGCAGTATCTCAAGATACACGCCTGGTTCCGCGAGCGTCGCCTTCCCGTGCCGAACCCCGGCTGGCGCTCAGAGTACGTGGAAGACATCATAGCTCTGGGTTACCCTACGCCGCTCGGCGATTAGGCCCTTTGGCCACCGTCCTGCTCCTGTTTGACTCAAGGGGTGGTCTCACGGAGCAACTGGCAGAGGCGATAGCTGCCGGCGTAACCGGCGTCCAGGGGGCGGAGCTGTGCTACCGCCGCCTGGACGACGCCAAGCTCGACGAGCTAAAGTCGTGCGACGCCCTGATCCTCGGCTCGCCCAACTGGAGCGGCATGACCGGCAAGCTGAAAGACTGGATCGATTACTCGGGAGACCTCTGGGAGACAGGCGAGCTGATGGGCAAGGTGGGCGCCGCCTTCACCGCCGGATATTCGCGTTCAGCCGGCACGGAAGCGACGCTCCTCCAGTTGCTGCACCTGCTCTTCGCCCACGGGATGCTTGTCTGCGGGCTGCCCTGGTCCGAGCGCATGCGCGTGTCGGGGTCATATTACGGCGCCACGGCGCACGGGCAGTTGACGGACGACGACCGCGAGCAAGCGCGGGCGCTGGGGCAGCGCGTGGCGGAGCTTGCTGTTAGACTGTTCGGCGCACAGCAGAAATCGTAGCTGCAGCGGCTTTAGCCCTGCTCCACGCGACCCCCGGCGGGCCTGAAGGCCCGCAGCTACAGAAAGGACCGACCGGAGATGCTATTTCACAGCCCCTGGTTCAGCCTCGAACCTTATGCGGACATCCCGCTCACCCAGCTTCTGGCCCCCGCGGCGCAGCGCTTCCGCGACAAGCCCGCGTTCATCACGGCGGAGGGCAACACGCACACGTTCGGCGAGACCTGGAGCGCCAGCCGCCGCCTGGGCCGTTACCTCCAGGACACCGGCATCGAGAAGGGCGACCGGCTCGCGATCCTCGCTGCGAACTGCCCCGAGTACTTCGCAGCGTTCTACGGAACACTTTTCGCCGGCGGGGTGGTTACGACGCTAAACCCCTTGTACAAGGAACGCGAGGTGCTCCACCAGCTGGAAGACTGCGGCGCGAGGGCGATCTTCGCGATGGGCGCCTTGCAGCCGCTGGTCCACGGCCTTCGCGAGCACCTTCCCGAGCTGCGACACGTCTTCAACATCGAGGATGTCTGGCTGCTCGCAGCGGAAGCCGCGGGCGACCCCCAGCCCGTGGCCCTCAACCCGAAGGAGGACCTCGCCGCCCTTCCCTACTCCAGCGGCACCACGGGATTCCCGAAGGGCGTTATGTTGAGTCACTACAACCTCACCTGCAATGTCCGGCAGACGCTGGCAACCGGTATGAGCAGCGGCTACTCAGTCTTGCTGGACTTCCTGCCCTTCTACCACATCTATGGGATGATCGTGCTCATGGCCTGCGGGTTCGCCGCCGGCGCTACGCAGGTGGTCATGAGCAGGTTCGATCCCGCGCTCTGCCTCGACCTGATTCAGAAGCACAAGGTGACCAACTTGTTCGCGGTGCCCCCCGCTCTCCTGGCGCTCGCCAACTTCCCGGGCACCGAGAAATACGACACATCCAGCGTCAAGATGATCATGAGCGGCGCGGCGCCCCTTCCGCCGGAGGTCGCTCAGGCAGCGGCGCGCGCTCTGCGTACGATCGTCCTCCAGGGATACGGAATGACCGAGACCAGCCCGGTCACGAACGTCAATCCGATGAACCGCGTGAAGGACGCCACCGTCGGCCCGCCCCTCGCGGACACCGTCGAGAAGGTGGTGTCGCTGGAGGATGGGCGCGAGCTCGGCGCGGGCGAGGTCGGTGAGCTGCTTACGTTCGGGCCGCAGGTGATGCAGGGCTACTGGCAGCGGCCCGACGAGACGGCGGAGACGCTCCCGGGCGGCGGCTGGATCCGCACGGGTGATATCGTCCAGATGGACGAGGAGGGTTATGTCACGATCCTCGACCGGAAGAAGGAGATGATCAAGTACAAGGGTTACCAGATCGCGCCGGCCGAGCTCGAGGCGCTGCTGATGGAGCACCCCGCCGTCATGGACTCCGCCGTGATCCCCAAGCGCGACGCCGAGTCCGGCGAGGTCCCGAAGGCGTTCATCCTCCTTCGCCACGGGCAACAGGTGGCCCCGGAGGAACTCATGCGTTTCGTCGAAGAGCGCGTAGCACCGTACAAGAAGGTGCGCGAGATCGAGTTCGTGGAAGCGATCCCCAAGACGCCGTCAGGCAAGATCCTGCGGCGCGAGCTGATCGAGCAGGAGCGCGCGAAAACGGCAAGCTGAGCACCCGCCGCGCGTGAATCGTAACGGGAACCGTCTCTCCCTCGTCATTAGAACTGCATATCATTAGCAGGTCTATGAGAGAGTAGCATTTTGCCGCTGGCCGCCTTCGTCGCGGCCCGGATAGGGGGCAACCAATGGCCGAACGAATCACAGCGATCCTGGTCACGGTGATCGGGCTTTCCGTGCTGGGCATATTTATCGCCGCGGTGGTCCTCGTCGCTCTGGCCGCAACAGGCGATGTCGGGGAAGCGAACGGCTGCCTCAGCGATCAGGCAAACGCTACGGGCGAACACGAAGTGCGCGGCGTGAACACGGACTCGACACTATCGGACGCGTGGCAGGCGAAGTGGCGGGAGTTCGACGCCAAGCTGGACGCCGGACAGTCCGCCAGCGTTTCCTTCACCGAGAGCGAGTCGACTTCACGCTCCACCCGCTACCTGGACTCCAAAGATGCGCCGATAAAAGACCTCGCCATCTGCTTCCACGACGGGGACGCCGAGGCGATCGCCAAGGTGGGCCTCCCGATCCTGGCCGATCTCCCGGGGATCGGCGACTCGCTGGACACGAACGTGCGCGTGCGCGGGACGATGGACTTCAGCGGCGTCAACCCGCGCATCGTGGTGAGCGAGATCGAGGCGGGCAACCTCCCAGACAAGGCCGCCGAGAGGCTGAAGGGCCGCATCGAGGGCGTCATCAACGACCGCCTGGACGACCTCCGCCTCGAGCACAAGTACACGCCGAAGTTCAGCGAGGGCGCGATCGAGATCACAGGCACGCCGTAAACCCAGACTTCGGCGACGCCAGCAGGCAGCGCGAAATAACGGCGCCTGGGATGACGCCGTTGGGCATCCGGCGGTGAGCTATCGCCGCTACTCTATGGTGTCGAGGAAGCTGAGCACGCGTTGCTTGAGCAGCGTCGCGGCGCTTTCGTCATAGTCGGGCAGGCTGTTGTCCGCGAACAGGTGCCGATCGCCGGGGTACAGGAACAGATCTGCGCCCTCGACCGTCTCAGCGAGCTCGCGGGCGGCGTCGAGGTCGCCCTCCAAGACCCACTCATCGGCGTCCATCATGTGGACCTGGAGCGGCACGCCCTGGGGCCATGGGACGCCGAACTCGGCCGGCGGAAAACAAGAATAAAACAGCAAAGCTCCTTTGGCGCCAGGACGCGTCTGGGCCAACATCTGCGCCGGCATGACGCCTAACGAGAACCCGGCATAGACGATTTCGTTCGGCAAGACGGCAGCGGCGAGTCGGCCGCGCTCGATGATCGTGTCGAAGCCGACCTGCTTGGCGTAGCCTACGCCGTCGGCGAGTTCGGTGAAGGTGTTCCTGTCGTAGAGGTCCGGGGCGTGAACGACGTGTCCGGCAGCGCGAAGTTCATCTGCGAAGGAGAGGCACCCGGCCGTCAGTCCCTGTGCATGATGGAAGAGAAGAACCTCAGCCATGGACTTAGCGTATCGGTCGAGCGGCAAGCGACTCCAGCAGCCGACGCGACGCCTCGCTGATCTCATCGACGGCCGCCTCGAACGCCTCCTCGTTCTTCCTAGAAGGCTTGCGGAACCCGCTCACTTTACGCACGAACTGGAGCGCGGCGGCGCGGACCTCTTCCTCGGCGGCGGGCTCGTCGCCGCGCAGGGTCTTGATGCTCCGGCACATCGCTACGGCTTCCTCGCCAGCGCGAACACGAACTCGCCGGGAAGGCTGTAGGCTGCCCGCCCGCCCGAGCCGTCTTGGCGGTATGCTTCCACGCTCTCCACGAACTCCTTGTGGACCTCCTCTCGCGTCTCGTCTGAGAAGCGGGAGTACGCCATTGCCACGGCCCCGCCTTTGAACACGGCCGCCAGCATCTCCCGGTCGCCCGGGAAGTCGAGCTGTCGGGAAAGCCGTTCCTCGCTCTTGACCTCGAAGCCCGCCTGCGTGAATGCGCGCGTCAAGGCGCCCTCGAACCCGAGCTGAAAGAACAGCGGGCAGACGTCCGACTCCACACGGGACTCGACGATCGGAAAGATCGACGACCAGCCGCAGCGCTCGCGAAGGCCCCAGACGCAGACGGCGATGCGGCCACCGGGCCTGAGGACCCGGTACATCTCTTCGATCGCCCGCTGGGGATCGGCGGGGAACATCAGGCCGAGCACACAGAGGGCGGCATCGAAGGAGCCGTCCGGTAACGTGAGCTCCTCTGCGTCCATGCGCTCGAACTCCATGTTCGAGACGCCGCTACTCTCCGCCTCCGCGCGCGTGGCCTCCACCATCCTCTCCGAGATGTCGGTCGCTGCAACGAGACCGTCCGGTCCTACCCTCTCGGCGGCCATGAAAGCCGCCACGCCCGGACCTGTGGCGATGTCCAGCACGCGCTCGCCCGATCTCGGGTCGATGAGGTCGACGCAGCGCTCTGAGCAGTGCCTGAGGACCGGCACGAAGTAGCGGTCGTAGTCTTCAACGGCCTTGTCCCACCCGTAGCGCTGGACGCGGCGGTGCAGCTTTGGTTCCATCGCCCTCAGGCCTTCGCCGTGGCGCTGATCTTGGTCTCGCCGGAGACAGGGATCGCGCGGCGGATGATATCGAGCACGGAGCTGTGGCGGTCCGCGTAGTCGATCAGCTCACGCACCCTCTCTTCCGGCGCGGGGCTGCTGATCTTCGTCGCGTAGCGGACCGCGCTCCAGCCGGGCGCGACGCCGTCATCGATGCCGTACATGCCCGTGGCGTCGTAGTCCGCTTCGACGGTCACTTCAACGCTGTCCAGTGGCACGTCGAAGACCGCCGCCCACATCACGTAGCCCATGGCGAGGCAACTGCCGAGGCCGGCGCGCGTGAAGACTCCCGGGTCGGGCCCAAAGCCGTTTCCGCCGTCACCGGGCCCCTCGTCGCCCACCAGCTTCCACTGGCCGTCCTCGATGTCGGCAGTCAGGCCGTCGCGTATGCGCACCGTCGTCGTAGCGGTGCCCTGTCCGATGTTCGGACGCAGCATGAGCGCCTTCTTGTTGCGCTCCATGATTGACTTCAGATCTTTGGGCTTCTCCGCCATGCGCTCCTCCCGCTTATGTCCAACAACACGATGCTAATTGCGGGAGACGAGTGCAGTCAACAAGCGGAGAGGCGCCCCGCACTCGGGGCGCCTCTTGCGACGGCTAGTCGCACGGACATTCGCCGCAGCCCGGACACGGACAGCACATGGCGTGCCTCCTTCCTGCGCGAATGCGGCCCAGCGGGCCGCATCTACGCGAATGTGGTTCTAGCAGCACTCGCCCGGGCCGCAGACCGACCCGCGCGTGGCCACCAGCTCGAGGGGCTCGAACGCTCGTGCATTGACCCCGCCTGGCTTCCGCGCGCGCACAATGGCGCTGATGAAGCCGAGCTTGTCCGCGCCCTGCTTCTCGTGGCGGCGAACGAGCTCGCCCAGGCCGCCGCTCTCCGCGTCGTCGGCGGTGTACTCGCGTACGGCCTCGATCTCGATATCGCCGAAGCCGGCTCCGGCGAGCTTCGCGCGATATTCGGCCTCGGATAGCGCGCCTGCGACGCAGCCCGCCCACAGCTCGAGGCTGCGCTTAAGCGCGGCGGGCATCTTGCCGCGCGTCACGATGTCGGCGATGGCGAAGCGGCCGCCGGGCTTGAGCACGCGGAAAGCCTCGCGCAGGACGCCATCCTTGTCCGGCGAGAGGTTCACGACGCAGTTGCTGATAATCACGTCGATCGACGAGTCCGGCAGCGGCATCGCCTCCATTTCACCCTTGAGGAATTCGACGTTGCTTACGCCGGCCTTGCGCGCGTTCTCCCGCGCCAGCTCCAGCATCTCGTCCGTCATATCGAGCCCGTACGCCTTGCCGTTGGGCCCGACGCGTCGCGCCGAGAGCAGCACGTCGATGCCGCCGCCGGAGCCGAGGTCGAGCACCGTCTCGCCTTCGCGCATGTCGGCGATGGCCACGGGGTTGCCGCAGCCGAGTGAGGCTACGACAGCCTCCTGCGGCAGCTCCCGCAGCTCGTCGGTCGTGTACAGGTGGGAGCTGATGACGTTGGAATCGTCACCGTCGCCGCAACAGCCGCCCGTGCTCTCTTGAGCGCGTTTGGCGCTCTTCGCGTAGCGCCTGCGCACCTCTTCCTTGATCTGCTGATCGGTTGTCATGTCAAACCCTCCTTTATCGATAACTCTCTATCTTTGATACCAGAGCGATTCAATCGCCGTCAGTTGAGCGTCCTCTGCCGAGATACGCAGGCGTAGACCAGGACCGCGCTCGATCTGCCAGCCGATACCCGCGCAGCAGACGCGTTCCGTCTCTACGAACGCCTCAAGTGTGTCTGCTACGCGCTCTTCGAAGTCGACAAGTAGCGCGCCCGGCTCACGGCTAACGCCCTGAACGTAGGTGATTAGCCGGTCGACACCGGGAGCGGCCATCGGACGGGCTTCGATATCGCAGTCGAGCACCTCGATGATTTCGGCGTGGTGGTCAGAGGTCATCTCTTATCCAATCTCCGCGAGTTCCCGCACTGCACCCAGGATTGCCTTCTGGTTCACTTGATGGTACACCCACTGCCCTCGGCGCTCGGACCGGACCAGGCCCGCCTCGCGGAGGACCTTCAGGTGGTAGTTCAGCGTCGGCTGCGTCAGCCCGAAGACAGGCACAATGTTGCATTCACATAACTCGCCGATCTGCGAGATCGCACGCAGGATGCGCAGCCGCGTAACGTCGGAAAGCGCCTTGAACACGGCAGCGGTCCGCTCTGCCGCCTCGCCGTCCTCAACGTGGAGGTGCGGCGACGGCGCGTCACAGCAAGGGGCTTGCTGCGTTGTCGCGGGCCGTAGCTCAATCACCATTGTGAAGACCATCTTAGAGGAGCTTATAGATGCTTGTCAATATCCATGCCCGGACCAAATTTCATGAGAGGCTGTTTCCCAGACTCCGTTGCGGGTAACGAGGCCGTTACCGGTCGCGTCTACTCCGTCGAGGACATGAAGAACAGCTCGGACCTCTACCGCTGCGGCTACTGTGGGGCCGATCTCCCTTACGAGACTCGGGAGACCCTGCGTCACGTCGTGCGCCACCTCGGCGAGGCCCACTACCTGCCGGCGTATCACCAGCACCTCGAACGACGCGGTCACGACGAGCTGAGCGCCCACTTGCTCACGATTCGCGTCGCGAGCGCGCTCACCCGCCTGTCGGCGTGACTGCCGCTGACTAGATCGCCTTCCGCGAGCCCTCCGTATCTGGGCATCGTGCCCGTAACGGTGAAGGCGTGGTAGCTTTACTCACCGAGAGAGGATGACGGAGCTTCCGCAAGGCGAGAGGTCTGGATCCGCCTCGGGCGAGGAGAGCCGGGGCGCGGTGCTCGCCGCGATGGCGGCGAATCTCCTCATCGCCTGCGGCAAGTTCGTCGCCGGAGCGCTCACTGGCAGCGCCGCCATGTTCGCCGAGGCCGGGCACTCGGTGGCGGACACAGTGAACCAGGTCTTTCTGCTCCTGGGGATCAACCTCTCACGAACAAAGGCGGACGATGATCATCCGCATGGCTACGGCAAGGAAGCATTCTTCTGGTCGTTCCTCGCGGCCATCTTCATCTTCGTCGCCGGCGCTGCCTTCTCGTTCTACGAGGGCACGCGCACTCTAATCCAGGAGGACACCCACGAACGAAGCTCGTTCGATCTCACGGTAGCGTTTGGCGTCTTAGGTATGGCTTTCTTCTTCGAGTCGTTCTCTTTGACCGTGGCCCTTCGCGGCCTGCTGTCCGGCGCGAGGCGGCGTGGCTGGAGCGTCGTGCGCTTCGAGGACGGCGCGGCGTTGACGGGCCTAGTCTTGGCCGCGTTGGGCCTATTGATTTCAGAGATGAGCGGTGATGAAGTGTGGGATGGGATCGCCTCAGTTGGCATCGGGGTCGTTCTTGCGATCGTGTCGGTGATGCTTAGCATGCAGGCTCGTCGCCTCCTGCTGGGCGCCGCTGCCCACGAGGAGCTCCGCGAGGCTCTGCACCGCGCAGTCACATCCTTCCCTGAGGTCACGTACGTCGTTCGCCTGCTCTCGATGCAACTCGGCTCGCACAGCGTCCTCGTGACGGGCGAGCTCGAGATCGGCCGAGGACTAACCACGGACGAGATCGAGGACCTACTCGTGCGCATCGATCAGAAGATCGCGGCCAACGTGCCGGACGTCACCGACACGTTCTGGGAGCTGCGGCGGCGACACACGCGCGGAATGTAGCGGAGCGCCTTTGGGCCTCCGCAAACACCTCGTTAAGGAATCAGCACCACGCGCCCGAACGCCTGACGGCTCTCGATGTAGGCGTGAGCGGCTGCGGCCTCGGCCAGGGGATACGTCCGATCGACCACGACTTTCAGCGCGCCGTTCGCCACCTCGCCGATCAATCGCTCGACGAGCGGGCGGCCGCGCTGGGGCTCGAACATCAGTGCGCCGCCGAAGAAGACTCCCGTGAAAGAGCGGTTCATCTGGCTGAGGAGGCTCAAGTCAACCCGCCGGTCCTCCGCTCTCCCCGCGTTACCCACCTGCACGATGCGGCCGCGGTAGCCGGTGGCCTCGATACTCCCGACGATCGTGGTCCCAACCGAATCGACGACCAGGTCTACGCCGCGGCCGCCGCTCAGACGTCGCGCTTCGGCCACCCAGTCGCCGCTGCGGTAGTTGATCCCGTGGTCAAGCCCGAACTCCTTCAGCCGCTCTAGCTTTTCATCGCCGGACGCCGTGGCCAAGACGGTTGCGCCCGCTCTCTTTGCCAACTGGATTGCTGCGAGGCCGACGCCGCCCGCGCCCGCCTGGATCAGCACCGTCTCCCCCTCCTTCAGGTGACCGAACTCAAACAGGCACTCGTGCGCCGTCCCGTACGCGATCGGAATGCAGGCCGCCTGCTGGAGATCAAGCCCCGCCGGCACGGGAAACGTCTGCTGCCCGGCGACGGCGACCAACGAGGCGTGGGAACCGAACGGCATAACGACTACGACCGCCTGCCCAACGCTGCGGTCCGTGACCTGCGACCCCACTTCGCGGATGATGCCCGCACACTGATAACCGACGATATGCGGCCGGGAGGGCATCTCGCCGCCCGCGCGGTTAAGGACGTCGCCGCCCTCGATGCTGATCGCCTTGACGTCGATCAGCACGCCGCCCGGCTGGCAGACCGGATCGGGCACCTCCTCGTAGCGGAAGACGTCCGGCGCACCGGTCTCGTAGTAGACTGCTGCTTTCATGGGGCGGCCTCCTCTCGCAGATTCGGTTCGATGTAATATCTAGGCTGCCATGATAGCCGTTGCGCCTTCCGCGCGGCAGTGGCGTGCCACGCTGCTCGCGTTTCTGCTACTCTTTCTTGGCCTGATCATCGCGCTGGCCGTGCTGACCGAGCGGCCCCCACTGGATGAGCTGCCGCTTAGAGGTGTGCCTGAGGATGAATACGCGCGAGTGGGTCTCGTCCCTGTCCCCGCGTACGACGAGTACGTCGCCATTGACCCGGGAGGCGTGGAGTTCCTCGCCAGGCTGATTGCATGCTGCGGCAGGATCCGCCAAATCGTCCTCGTTAGGCTGCACGAAACCGATGCGGGTGGCGCCGGCACGCTCACCTACGCAGTGAACTGGGATACAAGTACGGCACCGGAGTCTCCGCCGATGGGGGGGCATTGGCGCACGTCCTTCACGCGCGACTTTGAGTATTTCGTTACGTTCCTGGACGCAGAGACCGGAGAGCACATATATACCCTGTTCCCGGGCTCGCAGTTTCCCTGGCCGCCGGAGCGGCGCAACGCTTCCATCTCAGGCTTGGTGACCGTCCGAAACCCTGACGGTCCGAACGTACTGGTCACAGTATGGATGTTCGACTCCGAAACGACGGTGGTTGAATGCGGGGAGGAGAAGGTCATCACATCACTCTACGCGGGTGGCGGCCCGTTTTCCTTGACCGTGACCGACGCACGCACCGGCGAGTCGCTGTTCGAGTCTGACTCGATGGACCCTTCGGTAGACTGGACGCTGCTGGTGCGCAAAGACGGCGTGGTCCTGGGCCAAGACCTCGTTTCGTCCGGGCGGTTCCTCTCCAGAGGCCCCTGCGGTTAGGAGCCAGGCTCACCCCGCCAGCGCGGCCTCTAGACGCGAGCGCAACTCCTCCATCCCCCACCCCTTCGCCGCTGAGACCGGCACGGCCTCTCGCGTCCAAGCCGGCATACTCACCCCTTCCTCCTCCTTCCTCTTTCCTCCTTCCTCCAGGAGGTCAATCTTGTTCAGCGCCGTTACCCGCGGTCGCTCCGCCAGCCCTAGCTCCGCCAGCGTCTCTTCGACCGTACTCGCTTGCTCCTCGGCGTCTGGGTGCGTTATGTCGACGACGTGCAGCAGCAGCGTCGCCTCCTCCAGCTCCTCCAGCGTCGCGCGGAATGCCGCGACGAGCTGCGTCGGCAGCTTCTGGATGAAGCCCACGGTGTCGGTCAGCAGCGCGAAGCCGCCCAGCGGCAGGCGGATACGGCGCGTGATCGGGTCGAGCGTGGCGAAGAGCTGGTCCTGTACCAGCACGTCCGCGCCGGAAAGAGCGCGCATCAGCGTGCTCTTGCCCGCGTTCGTGTAGCCGACCAGTGAGACGACCGCCATGCCCTGCTTCGCCCGCTGGCGGCGGTGCAGCGCCCGCTGCATCCGCACCCGCTCGATCTCGCGCTTGAGTCGGCTGATCTTGTCGCGGATGAGGCGGCGGTCGGTCTCGAGCTGCGTCTCGCCCGGGCCGCGTGTGCCGATCCGGCCCTCCAGCCGCTCGAGGTGCGACCATTGGCCCCGCAGTCGTGGGAGGATGTACTCATGTTGCGCCAGCTCAACCTGGAGTCGACCCTCCTTTGTGCGGGCGTGCTGGGCGAAGATGTCGAGGATCAGCGCCGTGCGGTCCAGCACCTTCACCTCGAGCTTGTCTTCGAGATTGCGCTGCTGCGACGGCGTAAGCTCGTCGTCGAAAATTACGGTGGAGTAGTCGAGGTCGAAGCGCTGCGAGGCGATCTCCCCGACTTTCCCTTTGCCGACGTAAGTGGCCGGGTTACGGCCCTCCAGCCTCTGCATCGTCTGCCCGACGACGCGCGCGCCGGCAGTGTCCGCCAGCAGCGCCAGCTCTTCGAGCGAGCTTTCGGCGTTCCAACGCCCGTTTCCGTGCTTCAGTTGGGCCGCGACCAGGAACGCCCGCTCCTGCGGTTCAGCCGTCGGGTGAAGTTGTTGTCTGCCTATGCCTTACCTCCGGTGCCTTCCGTCCGATTTCAGTATAGCGATTGTAGCCGGCGATTGGCGGCATAGGGGCGCATGCTACAATCGGCGCATTCATGCCAGTCCTGAGCGAAACGGAAGTGACCTCGCCTGCCGAAGCGGGTAAGGTCCCGCGCCGCATCTTCTCGCCCATCGCGGCGGGCTACGACCGCCCGGCGTTCGTCCTGAGCCTCTTTCAGTATCGGCGATGGCACCGTTTCCTGCTCTCACGGCTCGATTCCCATCGGACGGCAAGCGTTCTCGACATGGCGACCGGCACCGGCGCGCTGGCGCTCGATCTGCTCGCCGGCACGGACGCGAACGTGACGGGCGCCGACATCACGCGGCCGATGCTATTCGAGGTGCAGTCGCGCGCGAACTGCCGTTTCGACGGGCGCCTGCGCCTCGTCGAATGCTCCGCGGAGGCGCCGCCGTTCGCCGAAGCGTCGTTCGACGCCGTGACCTTTGCCTACCTGCTCCGCTACGTTTCAAACGTGCCAGCGACCCTGCAAGCGCTCGCGTCCCTTCTAAGGCCGGGCGGCGTTATGGCCACGCTCGATTTCGCGCTTCCGCGCAGTGTCTGGTACCCGCTGTGGCGGCTCTACACCGGTGCTGTGCTGCCCGCCGCCGGCCGCCTCTACTCCCGGCACTGGCGAGACGTCGGCGCGTTCCTCGGCCCGAGCATCCGAGAGTTCTACCGCCGCTGGCCCGAAGAGCGGCTGCTCGAGGCCTGGCGCGAGGCGGGCTTCCGCGACGTTCGTGCGCAACGTCTTTCGCTCGGCGGCGCCGTCGTAATCTGGGGGACCAAGAGTTCGTGAGCGTGGAGGGGCGCCGTAGAGACGTTCCAGCCCAATCGGATTCACCGCTGGATCTACCGATCACGTCAGGCGGCGAAACGGCATTGCGGTTCGCAAAGCCACCGGAACGTCTCTACAACGAGGTTGACAGCGCGCGGCCAGCGTTCTACGCGCTCCCGAGAGGCGGCTGGCGCGACTACGTTACGCTGTTACACCCGCCGTACACGCTGTGGCACCTGAGTTATGTCGTGTTGGGCGCGGCCCTCTCCCCGACCCTTCGCTATGACAGGCTCGCCGCCACGCTGCTCGCCTTCTTCCTCGCGGTCGGCATCTCGGCCCATGCGCTGGACGAGCTGAACGGCCGGCCGCTCCGCACCCGGATTCCGAGTGGCGGGCTCATGGCGCTCGCGCTCAGCGGACTCGGGGGCTCCGTCGCGATCGGTCTGTTGGGAGTAGCGCTCGCCACTCCGTGGCTGGTGGCGTTCGTCGCCTTCGGCGCCTTCATCGCCCCGGCATACAACCTCGAGTGGTTCCGCGGACGCTTTCATTCCGACTCCTGGTTCGCAGTAGCGTGGGGCGTGTTCCCTTTCCTGACGGGGTACTTCGCGAGCGCCGAGCGGTTCGAGCTAGCTGCGTTTTTTGGCGCCGCAGCTATTTTCCCGCTGAGTTTAGCCCAGCGCACCCTCAGCCGCCGCGTGCGCACGGTCCGCCGGCAGGTCCGCAGCATCGAAGGCCGCGTTGTGTACGCCGACGGGGGCATGGAAGACATCGACCGGCACTGGGCGCTGGTAGCGGACGAACGGGCGCTGATGCTGATGGCGGCTGCGATATCGGGCATCAGCATTGCGACGCTCCTGGCCCGGGTGTAACCTGCGGGCAAGGCGAGGAAGGATATGGCTAAGCAAGACGACGAGAGCGCAGAGTTCTGGCGCAAGGTCCTCGTGGAAGGGGAGAAGCCGCTCCGTCTAATGCGGAGCATCTTCCGGCGGGTGCCCGCGAGCCCTCGCTGCAAAATCTGTTTATCGCCATTCGCCGGCATCGGCGGCCGGATTCTGCGAGTTACGGAGTTCGCGCCATCGCGCAAGAACCCGCTCTTCTGCAACGGCTGATTCGAGAAGGCACCCCTCGGCGGCGCCGAGGCAGACATCGGGGTCCTCTTCGCAGACGTGCGCGGGTACACTACGCAAACGGAGAGCAGCAACCCGGAAGAGATGGCGCGCCTGATGAACCGCTTTTATACCGCTGCCATCCACGTGCTGGCACACCACGACGCCATCATCGACAAGCTCGTCGGAGACGAGGTCATGGCGCTCTTTATCCGCGGCTTCGCGGGCGATTCCTACATCGAGAAGATGGCCGATTCCGCCGAGGAACTCCTTCGAGACCTCGGCTACGGCCGGGGCGATCCGTGGCTCCCGGTCGGGGTAGGATTGGACTTCGGCCGGGCGTTCGTCGGCAACGTCGGCACCGCTGATGTGAAGGACTTCACGGCGCTTGGCGATGTGGTGAACACGGCCGCGCGCCTGCAGAGCCATGCACAGCCCGGCCAGATCGTGATGACGGAGCGCGTATACGAGGCGGTGGCCTCGCGATACCCGAATGCCCCGTCTGCGGAGTTCTCGCTGAAGGGTAAGGCCGAGCCCGTGAGGGCGCACGTCATTACGCCTCATGCGAGCGATCGCGCCTAGATCGCGACTTCTTCTCGTCCCGGAATTAACTCTACGCAGCCACTCACGTTTTCTATTGCGGTCATAGAGAAAGGAGCGGCATGAGCAATCTAATCGAACGCTGGGCGCCGCTTGGCGGGATAATATTCGTGGTCCTGCTGATCATCGGGCTCGTTCTGATAGCCGACAGTCCGGACTTCGACGCGTCCGACCAGGAGGTGACCGACTATCTGAACGACGACGGTAATCTCGTGCGCAACGTGATCGGCTTCTACATGTGGGGCGTTGCCGCCATGGCTTTCCTCTGGTTCGCGTCCGGCGTGCGGACAGAACTCAGGCGAGCGGAAGGAGAGTCTTCGGCGCTGTCAACACTTGGCTTCGGCGCCGCGATCGTCTTTGCGGCCATGCTCCTCGCCGCCGGCGGGGCCGTAGCCTCGGTGGCAGGGGCGATCGAGTTTGGCGATGCCACGAAACCGGCGCCCGACTTTGTCAGGATGCTCCCCCAGCTCGGCTTCGCGATGCTGCTTGTGGGCGGGGCCTTCTCGGCGATAATCTTCTTGCTATCTACCTCTGCGCTCACCCTGAAGACCGGCGTCCTCCCTCAATGGATCGCCTGGTTGGGGTTCGTGGCGGCGATCGTCCTCCTCTTCGGCTCCCTCTTTATTCCGATGATCGCCCTGCCGATCTGGGTACTCGCCGCGTCAATCGTGCTGCTGATGCGACGCCAGGAGAGAACGACGGCCGCCGCCTAAAGCCGGAGCGACTCCAGCCGCCGCACGCCCTCCTCAAGTCGCTCGTCCGGGATGGTGAGCGAGAGCCGCACGTAGCCTTCGCCCGTCGGCCCGTAGCCGATGCCGGGAGTGACGACGACGCCGGCCTCGTCCAGCAAGCGCGTCGCAAATTGCACGCTCGTCAAGCCTTCGGGAACGCGTGCCCAGAGATAGAGGCTGGCCTTCGGTGGCCGCAATCGCAAACCCAACTTCGATAGGGCGCTAACCAGCCGGTCCCTCCGTCGCTGGTAGATGCGATTGTGCTCCTCAATGCAGTCCTGAGGGCCTTCCAGCGCCGCGATCGCCATCCGCTGGATCGCCTGCGGGACGCCAGAGTCGAGGTTCGACTTCACCCGCATGAGGGCATTGATCACCGTGGCGTTGCCGGCCGCCATCCCGATTCGCCAACCGGTCATGTTGTACGACTTCGAAAGCGAATGGAACTCGATTCCCACCTCCCGCGCGCCATCAGCTTGCAGAAAGCTGACGGGCCGGTAGCCGTCGAAGGCCACTTCCGAGTATGGCCCGTCGTGGAGCACGGCCAGGCCGTAACGCCGCGCGAAAGAGACGGCGCGCTCGAAGAACCGGAGGTCGGCGACGGCGCCGGTGGGGTTGTTCGGGTAGTTCAGCCAGAGCAGCTTCGCTTTGGTCGCGATCTGTTCGGGCACCGCATCCAGGTCCGGCAGGAAGTCGTTCTCGTCCGTCAGCGGCAGGTAATAGGGCTCCCCTCCAGCCAGCGCCGTCCCGACGGCGTACACTGGATAGCCCGGGTCCGGGACCAGGGCAACATCGCCGGGGTCGATGAAGCAGAGCGCGATGTGGCCGATCCCCTCCTTGGACCCGATGAGCGGCAGCAACTCCGTCTTCGGGTCCAGCTCTACGCCGAACCGCCGCGCGTACCAGCGCGCCATCGCCTCGCGCAGCTCCGGCAACCCCTCGCTTTCCGGGTAGCGGTGGTTGGCCGGGTCCCTCGCGGCCTCTGCCAGCGCATCGATGATGTGCTCGGGCGTCGGTAGGTCCGGGTCGCCGATGCCGAATGAGATGACGTCAACGCCTTGCGCGCGCTTCTCGGCGATCTTGCGAGAGATCTCGGCGAAGAGATAAGCCGGCAGCCGTTCGATGCGGCGGGCGAGGTTCATGG
>WNFV01015554.1_pt1 | contig 16818 bp, 12 predicted proteins | sample 5400101 | NCBI WGS metagenome assembly WNFV01 (sample SAMN13153361, study PRJNA577476) | soil metagenome | isolation source: 115 cm soil or saprolite under grassland replicate 1 | place: USA:California | collected 2016-06-15
GTCGTCTCTCAGGCTCTCAAGGTGGTGTTCCTGCCGGACTTCAACGTCAAGAGCAGCCAGCGCGTGTATCCCGCCGCCGATCTGTCGGAACAGATCTCCACGGCAGGCAAGGAGGCGTCGGGTACGGGTAACATGAAATTCGCCATGAATGGGGCGTTGACCATCGGCACGTTGGACGGTGCCAACATCGAGATCCGAGATGCGGTGGGCCACGAGAACTTCTTCTTGTTCGGGCTGACGGCTGATGAGGTCGCTCAACGCAAGGCTGAGGGCTACACGCCGCGCAGCATCTACGAGTCAAACCCGGAGCTGCGCGAGGCGATCGATCTCATCGATTCCGGATTCTTCTCGGGCGGTGATCGCGGGCTCTTTCACCCGCTCGTCGAATCGCTGCTCACCCGCGACGACTACATGCTCCTGGCAGACTATCAGGCCTATGTGGACTGCCAACAGCGTGTGAGCGACGCGTACTCCGATCAGAACAACTGGACGCGCATGTCGATTCTCAACAGCGCGCGGGTCGGTCGTTTCTCGTCCGACCGCTCGATCCGGGAGTATTGCCGCGACATCTGGAAGGTCACGCCGATCGTCCCTGACCAAAGACGAGCATGATGCGGACCGTGAGCACCCGCGATGTCACATCGGGTGCGAGCGCTCCTCTCGGCGCGACGGTCCTGCCGGGTGGCGTCAACTTCAGCGTGTTCTCGAAGAGTGCGGTCCTGATGGAACTGCTCCTGTTCGACGACGCGAATGCCCTCCAGCCCGCAAGGGTTATCCCTCTCAAAGCCGATCAGCACCGCACCTATCACTACTGGCATGTCTTTGTGCCAGACCTCCAGCCGGGCCAGGTGTATGCCTACCGGGCCCACGGGCCCTTCGCACCGGAACGTGGATCTCGGTTCGACGCCGAGAAGGTGCTCCTCGACCCTTACGGTCTCGCCGTAGCGGTCCCAGAGAGATACGACCGCTGGGCCGCCGCGCGGCCCGGTGACAATGCCACCGCGGCCATGAAAAGCGTGGTAGCCGATCCGGATCGGTACGATTGGCAAGGCGATCTGCCGCTCAAGCGGCCCTTTGCCGAGACGGTGATTTACGAGCTGCATGTGGCTGGGTTCACTCGCCATCCCAGCTCGGGTGTCCAGTCCGCAAAGCGCGGTACTTACGCTGGACTGATCCAGAAGATCCCCTACCTCAAAGATTTGGGCGTCACCACCCTGGAACTCTTGCCCGTGTTTCAGTTCGACCCTCAGGACGCTCCAGCAGGCCGCGTGAACTATTGGGGATACCAGCCGGTTTCATTCTTCGCGCCGCATCACGCGTACAGCTCGCAGAAGAACCCGCTCTCGATGTCGTCTTCAATCACACGACAGAAGGCGGCCTGACCGGGCCGACGTTGTGCTATCGCGGTCTGGCCAATGACGTCTATTACATTCTCGAGAAGGACAAGTCCCGTTACGCCGACTACACCGGTTGTGGCAACACGCTCAACGCCAACCAGCCGATCGTGCGCCGCCTGATCCAGGACAGCCTGCGTTATTGGGTGACTCAGATGCATGTGGACGGCTTCCGGTTCGATCTCGCGTCGATCCTGTCGCGCGACGAGGAGGGCCGCCCGTTGCCGAACCCGCCCGTTCTCTGGGATATCGAGACGGATCCCTTGCTGGCCGGTACCAAGCTGATTGCGGAGGCGTGGGATGCCGCAGGACTTTATCAGGTGGGGAGCTTCATCGGCGATAGGTGGCAGGAGTGGAACGGCCGGTTCCGCGACGATGTGCGGCGTTTCCTGAAAGGCGACAACGGCTCCGTGCCGGGCGTGGCCACACGGATGTTGGGCAGCCCGGACCTTTACGGTCACGAGGAGCGCGAGGCCGAACAAAGCATCAATTTCGTGACCTGCCACGACGGCTTCACCCTCAACGACCTGGTTTCGTACAACCACAAGCACAATGAGGCCAACGGCGAGAACAACCGCGACGGCTCCGATGACAATTTGAGTTGGAACTGCGGCGTGGAGGGGCCGACCGACGATCCAACGGTCGAAGCGTTGCGCAACCGCCAAGTCAAGAACTTCTTCGTATTGGAGCTGTTATCGGCCGGCACGCCGATGCTGCTCATGGGCGACGAGGTGCGCCGAACCCAAAGAGGCAACAACAACGGTTACTGCCAGGACTCCGATATCAGCTGGTTCGACTGGAGTCTCCTGGAGCGGCATGCCGACATCCATCGATTCGTGAAAGCGCTCAACAGATTTCACCAACGCCGTGATGTCGTGGCGGAAGCGACCGTACTCAGCCTCAATCAACTGCTTCGTCGGGCGCGCATCGAGTGGCACGGAGTTGCGCTCAAACATCCGGACTGGAGCGACCAGTCGCACTGCCTGGCCTTCACTCTGCGGAGTTTGCGCGCCCGTTTTCTGTTCCACGGGATGCTCAATGCCTATTGGGAACCGCTGACGTTCGAGTTACCACCGGTGCCCGCCGAGCGTCAGGAGGGGTGGCGGCGCTGTATCGATACCGCGCTCGACTCACCCGATGACATTTGCCCCTGGGAGACCGCAGTGGAATGATATCAATGACGATCCATCCGCTCGCCGGTAAGCCTCCTCCGAAGGACCTGCTCATAGATCCCGACAATCTCCGGCGGGAATACTACACACGCAAGCCTGACTTCACGGATCGCGCGCAACGAGTCAGTTTCGGCACCAGCGGCCATCGCGGATCTTCCCTGCGTGGCTCGTTTAATGAGTGGCACGTCCTAGCGATCACGCAGGCGATCTGCGATTACCGCAGCAGCCAGGGCATCAACGGCCCCCTGTACATCGGAAAAGACACGCACGCGCTGTCCGAGCCAGCGTTCACAACTGCCCTCGAGGTGCTCGCAGCAAATGGCGTAGAGACCATGATCGATAGCAATGGCGGCTATACGCCTACGCCGGCGGTCTCCCACGCCATCCTCACCTTTAACCTCGGGCGAACGACAGGTCTCGCGGACGGCATCGTTATCACGCCCTCGCACAATCCGCCGGAAGATGGCGGCTTCAAGTACAACCCGCCGAGCGGCGGACCCGCCGATACAGTCGTGACGAGCTGGATCGAGGACAGAGCCAACCACCTGATATCGAGTGATCTCAGAGCCATGGCCAGAATGGCCTACAACGAGGCTCATCGTGCAGCCACTACCCACGCGCACGACTATATCGGGACGTACGTGGCGGACCTGGGTTCGGTTGTAGACATGGAGGTCATCGCCGGCGCCCAGCTCAAGATCGGCGTCGATCCGCTTGGCGGAGCAAGCGTAGCGTTCTGGAGCCCGACCGCCGAGCGGTTCGGGCTTCACGTGGAGGTCGCGAACGACAGAGTGGATCCGACGTTCCGCTTCATGTCGTTGGACTGGGACGGCCAGATTCGTATGGACTGTTCGTCATCCTACGCCATGGCGAAGCTGATCGGGCTCAAAGATCGCTTTGATATCGCCTTTGGCAATGACACCGACGCCGACCGACACGGCATCGTGACGCGCAGCGCCGGCCTGATGAATCCCAACCATTACCTTGCGGCGGCGATTTTCTATCTCTGTACCCATCGTCCGGGCTGGCGACCCGAGGCAGCGATTGGCAAGACCATCGTGAGCAGCAGCATCATCGATCGCGTCGCCGCCAAGGTCGGGCGCACGCTGGTCGAGGTACCGGTCGGATTCAAGTGGTTCGGGCCGGGCCTCCTCGATGGATCACTCGGGTTCGGTGGCGAAGAGAGTGCGGGCGCGTCGCTTCTCCGGCGTAACGGCAGCGTCTGGACGACGGATAAGGACGGGATCATCATGGGCCTGCTGGCCGCGGAACTCATGGCGCGTATTGGCCGTGATCCGTCCGAGCTGTACGCCGAGTTGACCCGTGAGCTGGGCGCACCGGCTTACGCGCGTGTCGACGCGCCCGCCACCGCGCAAGAAAAGGCGGTTCTTCTCAACCTTTCGCCGGGAGCCGTCAGGGCCTCCGAGCTTGGCGGTTACCCAATCGAGGCTGTGCTGACGACGGCGCCGGGGAACGGCGCGCCTATCGGGGGCATTAAGGTCGTCACCGCTCAAGGATGGTTTGCGGTGCGTCCGTCCGGCACGGAAGACGTCTACAAGCTCTACGCGGAGAGCTTTCGTGGGAGCGATCACTTGCGGCGCATCCAGGAGGAAGCGCAAGCGATCACCAGCACGGCCTTGGCGGGAAGCATCGAATGAGAACTGCGTCAAGAATCCCAGTCGTCGACGAAAGACATTGATGTCGCCTTGTTGAAGACCGTCGGATGCGGCACGCTCATCGCCCGTCCCGACGAGTGATCGAATAATGCTGGCCGTTTCCGAAATAACCACTTCGATATCCTCCGATTCGGCGCTGCTTGATCGGAAACCGAATGCATTCCACGAACAATAATTAAGCGAACCTGATTCCATGAAACCCTCCATTCATTGGCTCTTCGTTTTCATTCCGATCACCCTGATTCTCGATCACGCCGGCACGGTGCCGCCCCCGGTGATCTTCTTTTCCGCGGCGTTGGCCATCGTACCGGTCGCGTCACTGATTGTGCGCTCAACCGAACAGCTCGCCACGCGGACCGGCGACGCCGTGGGCGGTTTGCTCAACGCCACCTTCGGCAATGCGCCGGAGCTGATCATCGCGCTGGTTGCTCTCAAGGCCGGTTATGCGGACATGGTGCGCGCTTCGATCATCGGCTCCATCCTCGCGAACCTGCTCCTGGCCTTGGGTATGGCGTTTTTTCTCGGCGGGCTTCGCCACCTGGACCAGAAATACAATCCGGCTGCCGCACGCCTATACAGCTCGATGATGCTATTGGCCGCGGCCAGTCTCGCCGTGCCGAGCGCGTTCAGCCGCTACTTCGCACCGGAAGGCACGATACGGCAAGAAGAGCTGCTCAATCTCGGAATCGCCGGCGTGTTGTTGCTGACGTACGGACTTTACCTGTTATTTTCCCTCAAGACGCATCGCGCCGCGTTCGCGAGCGTCGGGGGAGACGAGGACGAATCGCACGATGGCGGCAAACGCTGGAGCATGCCGCTCGCCATCTTCGCCCTCGCCGGCGCATCGGTACTGGCGGCTTGGATGAGCGAAATTCTGGTGGGCGTTGCCGAAGCCACGGGTAAAGCGCTGGGCATGTCGCAAATTTTCATCGGCATCGTGTTCCTGGCGATCATCGGCAGCGCCGCGGAGAGTGGATCTGCCATCGCCGTAGCGCGGAAGGACAAAATGGATTTGTCCGTGGGTATAGCACTTGGAAGCTCGATTCAGATTGCGTTGTTCGTTGCACCGGTGCTCGTGTTCGCGAGTTACCTGATTGGGCCGCAGCCGCTGGAACTTTCATTCGGCCGCGCGGAGGTAGGCTCGCTCTTCATCGGTGTATTCATCGGCACGATCGTTTGCGGGGACGGCCATTCCAATTGGTTTAAGGGCGTCCAGCTTGTGACGGTCTACATCATCATCGCGACGATGTTCTATTTCCTGCCGGAACTGCATCAGTGAGCTGAGGTGTCGGCGCTGCCATCAGGCTCGAACCGCATGCACTCGCGGCCACGCTCTTGACGCCTCGTCAGTACGTTTCCCGAACGAAATTTCTCCCCTTCAGCGTCGATTGATCGTCATACCTGCCTTTGCCCGATCGCTTGGGCAGCTTGACCTTGGTGTGCGGGACTCTCTTGTACGGAATCGACCTCAGGAGGTGCGAGATGCAATTGAGGCGTCCGCGCCGTTTTTCGTCGGACCGCACGATATGCCACGGCGTGCGCGGGAGAAATCGTACCACCGGCGGTACGATTCGAGGTCCATTGGACTCAACTTCCACTGCCGGATCTGATCGTCGATTCGCGCGGTAAACCGTCTCTCCTGCTCGTCCTTTCCGACCTCCAGCCAGATTTTGATCAACAAGATGCCGGCGTCGGTGATGTATTTCTCGATTTGCGGGCAGAGCTCCAGGAAACGTCGATGGTCCTGTTCGGTGCAAAAACCCATCACGTATTCGACGCCGGCGCGGTTGTACCAGCTGCGGTCAAAGATCACGATCTCGCCCGCTGCTGGAAATTGTCGAACGTAACGCTGCATGAACATCTGCGTTTTTTCCCGATCCGACGGCGCCGGAAGCGCTACCACTCGAAACACGCGTGGGCTCACGCGTTCGGTGATGGCCTTGATGGTTCCCCCCTTGCCGGCGGCGTCGCGTCCTTCGAACACGACGATGATTCGGGCTCCTGCGGCCTTAACCCAATCCTGCAGATGACAAAGCTCGACCTGAAGCTTGCGCAGCTCCCTCTCGTAAGTTTTGCGTTTCATTTTGGCGGTGTCGCCCGCCGCTCGGTTCGGTGCCATCAGTTCACCATTTCCTCGGAGTCGCGGAGTGGAAGCGATACCATTTCTCAAGTCGCCTCTTCAGGTCGACGTAGCTTTAGTCGATGATGTGGTAGCCGCCGTCGATGTAAAGCGTTTCGCCGGTGATGAGGCGGGCTGCGTCGTGCGCCAGGAAGGCAGTGGCGACGCCAACGTCCTCGATACTGACGAGGCTGCGCGCCGGCGCCTTCGCTTTGGCCTTGTCGAGCAATGCGTCAAACTCAGGTATGCCCGAAGCCGCCCGCGTCGCCAACGGTCCCGGAGAGATGGCATGCACACGGATGCCCTTCGGACCGAGCTCGGCGGCGATATAGCGGACCGCGCTCTCGAGCGCTGCCTTGGCGACGCCCATGATGTTGTAGTTCTTAACGACCATCTGGCTGCCGTAATAAGTCATTGTGAAGAGTGTCCCGCCTTTGCGCATCAGCGGCTCTGCCAGATGCGCCATGCGAATGAAGGTCCAGCACGAGACATCCATGGTGGTGAGAAAACCCTCGCGCGACACATCGACGACGCGGCCCTGCAGCGCGTCCTTCGGCGAGAAAGCAATGGAGTGCACGACAAAATCCAGTTTGCCCCAATCCCTGCGGACGCGTTCGAACACAGCTTCCATCTGGCCGGGTTCGCGCGCGTCGAGCGGCATCATGATCGGCGCCTCGAGCTCGCGGGCGAGCGGTTCGACGTATTTCTTTGCCTTGTCGTTGAGATAGGTCACGGCGAGCTCAGCTCCGAACGCCCGGAACGCCTTGGCGCAGCCCCAAGCGATTGAATTTTCATTGGCAATGCCGACGATGAGGCCTTTCTTGCCTTCGAGCAACTTGGCTTTTACGACAGGGATCATGGAGGGCTTCCTCTTGCTATCGGACTTCGAGGCAGTCCACCCCGCCGTCTTCGAGGCCAATCTGGCCAGCTACCAGCGGAACCCGCGAGCACCCTTGATCACGGAAGCCGCTCTACTGTCGCAGTCTAGTCGGTGCTGAATGGCCCGGCCGACACATAATCTCGTTCTTGCGGCGGCAAGGTCCTCACCGCCAGCTCCAGACGCCGCGTTCCAGTCCGATCCAGCGCAATTTGCGGATCAGTTTCGCCACTCCCGCGATGATCGTTGATTGACGCAAATCTTCCTGTCAGCTTGTTGCGTCCATTCGGGCAGTGGCTTCGATTTCAAGTGCTTGCGAGCGGCCGTCCGTTGGACGGTGGCCGCGTGATCGTTTGCATCACCTTTTGATAGTCATCGGAGAGTCGCTGCCAATCTTCCGCGGCCATTTGCATCCGCTGTGCGACGCATTCCTGATAAGCCCCCAGGGCTTCCGGAGCGGATTGGGTCCTTGCCAGCTTGGCGGCCAGCTCTGACCAGAGGTCTACTTCTGACTTGACGCGGGCAAGCCAAGCACGGCTCGCTTGCTCACACGCCTCAAGCAGCTCCTTTTGCATACCCAGCATAGCCTCTGTTTGCTCCTTCCCCAATTTGGGAAAAGGCGTCGAAGAGTCTGTCGGCTTAGCGGTCATGACATACCTCCCAATATGATTACTTATGTTGAACCTTCCCCGACAGGTCATCTATTATATCATCTTAGTTGCACCAGCGAGACATTGTGATCCACTGCGACGCAGACGTCCTATCTTGCGATGCGGAGGAGGATGGGACATGGCGAACAAGCCCGACGAGCTGCTGCCCAGCGCAAGCGATATCATGAAGAAGCTCGCGCTCGCGGAGGCTGAAGAAGCATCCAAGCAGGCGCGGCAGTTCGCCGAGGCGGAGGCCGAGAAGCAGGCGCTGCTCGACCGGTTCAAGAAGCCATCGGGCCTTTCCGACGAAGAGGCCATTCAGCGCGCCGTCAAGATCATCGAGCGCGCGGTGAGCAACGGGAAGACCGAGGTCCAGGTCCATCGCTTCCCCAATCAGCTGTGCACGGATAAGGGGCGCGCCATCAATCAGCAGGAGCCGGGCTGGGAAAACACGCTCACCGGCGTGCCAAAGGAGATCTATCAACTTTGGGCGAAGTACTTCCGTCCCCGCGGATACAAGCTCAAGGTCGAAATCATAAACTTTCCCGGCGGGATGCCGGGAGACATCGCAATGACATTGAAGTGGGGTTAAACCACTTCGGACACCGCCCCGAGGCGGTATGGCGGTAGCGGGACGAACCGCCCGGAACTTGACAAGAATCAAAACGGGCCCGTCGGGCATGTGGTGACTGGCTTCAGGCAGATGCTGCGAGGGCGCGCCATTCATGGGTGCGCCCGGGAACGAGACCATCGGGCCTGACGCAAGCGCCTGATGACGCCGTCGAGCACGTCGCGACAGGCGTTTTGTCCTTTGCGTGTCGAGCTGACGAGGAAGCAGGAGCATGACCATGCTACCGGACCAGAAGCAGCCGGCTTCGATCGGCGCATTTACAGCCCCGCTCGGCATATTTGCCCCGGCCATGGAATATATGGTCGATGCCGCGCAGCGCAGCGTGTTGTTCTGGGACGTCATGCGCCAGCGCGGCAATCAGTATCGCCAACATTTGGCCGAGACCGCCCCGCACGTGCTCGACTACGAGGTGGAGTTGGTGCTCGACGGCCGAACCTTCGATCGGCCGGTCAACTATGCTCTCGTAAGGGTCGTTCCGCCGCCGGGCATCGAACTCGACTCCACGCGACGGCCGTTCGTCATCGTCGACCCGCGCGCGGGGCACGGCCCTGGGATCGGCGGATTCAAGGCTGACAGCGAAATCGGCGTGGCGTTCAAAGCGGGACATCCCTGCTATTTCGTGGGATTCCTGCCCGATCCTATGCCCGGCCAGACCATCGAGGACATCGCGCGCGCCGAGGCGGTTTTTCTCGAGAAGGTTGCCGCGCTGCACCCCGGTGCGTCATCGGTAATTGCCAAGCGGGTTGGGCTGTCATGATGCTCGCCGCCGTTCGCCCCGAGCTGTTCGGGCCGATCATCATCGCCGGCTCGCCGCTGTCGTACTGGGCCGGCGTGCACGGCAAGAACCCGATGCGCTACAGCGGCGGGCTCCTCGGCGGCAGCTGGCTGACCGCGCTCACGAGCGACCTCGGCCACGGCAAGTTCGACGGCGCCTGGCTGGTGCAGAATTTCGAGAACCAGAACCCCGCCAACACGCTGTGGACCAAGCAGTACAACCTCTATTCCAAGATCGATACTGAAGCTCCTCGCTATCTGGGGTTCGAGCGCTGGTGGGGCGGCCACGTCAACCTGAACGCGGAGGAGATCCAGTTCATCGTCGACGAGCTGTTCATCGGCAACAACCTCGCCGCGGGACGGATCCAGACGTCGGACGGCACCGCCATCGACCTTCGCAACATCCGCTCCCCCATCGTCGCGTTCTGCTCGAAGGGCGACAACGTCACGCCGCCGCAGCAGGCGCTCGGGTGGATTCTCGACCTGTACGAGAGCGTCGACGAAATCAGGTCCTACGGGCAAACGATCGTCTATACGATCCACGAGACCGTCGGCCATCTCGGCATCTTCGTTTCCGGCGGCGTTGCCAAGAAAGAGCACGGCGAATTTTCCAGCAATATCGACCTGATCGATACGCTGCCGCCCGGCCTCTACGAGGCGGTGTTCGAAGCCAAGAGCGAAGAGACCGCTAATCCCGACCTCGCGAGCGGCGCCTGGGTGATGCGCTGCGAGGAACGCACCTTGGACGACATTCGGGCGCTCGGCGGCAACGACGCGGCCGACGAGCGGCGATTCGCAACCGCCGCCCGAGTGTCCGAGACCAACCTCGCGCTCTATCGCACGGACGTGCAGCCGATCGTTCGCGCGCTCGTCAGCTCTCCGCTGGCGGAATGGATGCAGCAGCTGCATCCATTGCGCCTGCAGTACGAGTTTTTCTCCAATGCCAATCCGATGATGGCGCCGGTCGCCGCCTGGGCCGAGCAGGTTCGCAAGGACCGAAGGCCCGCGGCCGCCGACAATCCGTTCCTCGCGCTGCAGGAGAACGCATCGCGCCAGATCGTCGCGGCGCTCGACGCGTGGCGGGATATGACCGAGACGCTGGCGGAGCGCACATTCCTGGCGGTGTACGGCCTGCCGACGCTCCAGGCCGCCGTCGGCGTCGATCCTGCCGGGACGCGTCCGTTGCGGAAGGCGGCGAAGAGCCCGCTGCATCGCGAGCTGCTGCAGGCCCGCATCGCCGAGCTCAAGTCGCGCGTCCCGGTCGGCGGCGTGCGCGAAGCCGTGATCCGCGGGATGCTCTATGTCGGCATGGCGCGGGCCGGCGTCGACGAGCGCGGCTTCGAGGCGGTGCGGTGCATTCGCCGCACGCACGGCGACATCCCGCTGTCGGTCTTCAAGGCGCTGGTGCGCGAGCAATTCAACATGCTGCTCATCGACACCGATGCTGCGCTCGCCGCGATCCCGTCCATGCTTCCGCCCGATGCTGAGACCCGGCGTGAGGCATTCGGCCTCATCAGGCAGGCGCTGGGCGCGATCGGCGAATTCTCCGCCGAGGACAAGAAGCGTTTGGATGCGGTCGCGCGCCTGTTCGGCGTCGATGAGGCATCGACCGCGGCGCCAAACCTGACGGTTATCGCGTCTGCTCGGCAGGAGCCACAGGCGAAAGCATCATGAGTGAGCGTCGCGGCCGGGAGATGTGTTTCTGCTGATCGAGGAAGGGTCATGTTGAAGGACAGCGAGATCGCTAACATCGCGGCGATCGGCCCGCTCGGCGATCCGCCCGCTTCGAAATACGAGCGGTTGATCGCCAGGGCCAAGCAGGTACCCGCGGCGACGACCGTCGTCGTTCACCCCTGCGAAGAGACGGCGCTACGCGGCCCCATCCAAGCGGCGGAAGCGGGCATCATCAAACCGATCCTCGTGGGACCGGCCGCCAAGATTGCCGGCGTCGCCCGCGAGCATGGTCTCGATATCGACCGCTTCGAGATCGTCGACGTGCCCCACAGCGACGCCGCGGCGGCAAAAGCGGTCGAGCTGATCCACGAGTCCAAAGGCGAGCTCCTGATGAAGGGCAGCCTGCACACGGACGAGCTCATGCGCGAGGTGACCTCGAGCAAGACCGGCCTGCGCACGGCGCGTCGGATCAGCCATGTCTTCATCATGGATGTGCCGGGCTATTCCGAGACGCTGTTCATCACCGATGCCGCGATCAACATCTTTCCCGACCTCGATGCCAAGCGCGATATCGTGCAGAACGCGATCGATTTGTTTACGCAGGTTGGTCTGGGCACGCCGCGCGTCGCAATCCTTTCCGCAGTGGAGACCGTAACTTCGAAGATACCCTCCACCATCGAGGCGGCCGCACTTTGCAAGATGGCCGAACGTGGGCAAATAACAGGCGGTATCCTCGATGGCCCTCTCGCTTTCGATAACGCGATCGATCCCGAAGCAGCGAGAATCAAGGGCATCAAGTCCGAGGTGGCGGGGCGCGCACAGATCCTGGTCGTTCCGGATCTGGAAGCGGGGAATATGCTGGCCAAGAATCTTGCATTTATGGCCAAGGCAGATACGGCAGGCCTCGTGCTTGGCGCGCGCGTGCCGATCATCCTGACATCGCGCGCGGATTCCGTGCGTTCGCGCATGGCCTCCTGCGCGGCAGCCGTCCTCTATGCCGACGCACGCCGACGTGCTGCGGCGTTGCCGAAGGCCTGATCGCGATGGATGCGATACTCGTCGTCAACGCTGGTTCTTCGAGCGTCAAGTTCCAAATATTCGGCAATGAGGAAGCCGGTGCGCTGCCGCGCCTGATCAAGGGCCAGATCGACGGCATCGGCACGCGGCCCCGCTTGTCCGCTGAGGGAAGCGATAGGTCATCGCTGATCGACAGAACCTATGCGTCGGACAAAGTCCCCGACGTTCCTGCGGCGATTGCTGTAGTCGCATCCTGGCTGCGCGAGACCCAGAGCTTCAACCTTGTCGCGGTCGGCCACCGGGTGGTTCATGGCGGGCCTAAATATGACCGGCCCGTCGTCATCGACCAAGCAGTGGTGGCGAATCTCGAGCAATACGTTTCACTCGCACCGCTGCACCAGCCAAACAATCTCGCGCCGATCCGTACCCTGATGAAGACTCGTCCCGAGGTGCTTCAGGTTGCCTGCTTCGACACCGCCTTTCATCGCGGCCACAGTGCCGTCGCGGACCATTTCGCGATTCCAGAGCGTTTCTACGCCGAGGGCGTCAGACGCTACGGGTTCCATGGGCTCTCCTATGAATATGTCGCCGCGCGCTTGCGCGAGATCGCTCCAACTGTGGCAGCGGGGCGAGTCATCGTCGCGCATCTCGGCAGCGGCGCGTCGATGTGCGCCATGGCAGACGGCCGCAGCGTGGAAAGCACGATGGGTTTCACAGCTCTCGACGGCGTACCTATGGGCACTCGTCCGGGCCAAATCGATCCCGGAGTCCTGCTTTACTTGCTCACCGAAAAAGGCATGGACCCGATGGCCGTCCAGGATCTGCTCTATCGTGACAGCGGTCTTAAAGGCCTGTCCGGCATCAGCAATGACATGCGAGATCTCCAATCGAGTTCTGATCCCCGCGCAAAACTCGCGGTCGATTATTTTGTCTACCGCGTCGGGCTGAACGCCGGGATGCTGGCAGCCGCGCTGGGCGGGCTCGATGCCTTCGTGTTCACGGCCGGCATTGGTGAGAATTCACCGTCGATTCGCGCCCGCATCGCCGAGAAGCTTGCATGGCTTGGCGTCGTTCTTGATCCGGCCGCTAATGCAGATGGGAAATCGCTCATCTCGCGGCCGGAGAGCCGGGTTGTACTCTTGGTCGTACCGACTGATGAGGAGTTGATGATCGCGCGGCATACCCTTGCGCTGCTGCCGAAAGATACCGCACGGAAAGTAGCTCGCGAAAGCCTTGGCGGTCTTCATGCTCGTGGCTAACTCGTCGAGTTTGGTCGGCTGCTAAACACGCATCGCCAAATCAGCACAAATCCTTCGCTGTCAAAATCATTGTAATTCTTAGCGCGGTCCACTCTCGGGCGGAACCGCGGCGGTCACCCGCCGCCAAGTGTTATCCGGGTCAAAACTCGTGATGCCCGAGGCGATCGCGGCCGTGCGCCAGCCGAGGTCCTTCTCGTAAATATTACCCTCATGATTGACGAGAAACGTCATCACCCCGGAATTGCCGTAATGCGCCGGATAAGCCACGAGCGCGAACCCGCCGACCATTTTGCCGCCCACCACGTAGTCGATTTGGCCGCCAGGCGCATTCGGCCCTTGCCGGATGAGAATCCTATAATAGTAACCCCGATAGGGACTGCGCTGAGGGCCGACGGGGTATCCCTGCGCCGCACGGGCGGCGGCGAACTCACCCAGCGGGCTCTCGTCCTCGTCGGATAGTACCGGCCAATAGAGGCCATCCTTTTCTCCCGATCGGCTGACGAAACGTTGTGCGTAGACGCCCTTACCCGCAGAACCCTTCTCGGCATATTCCTGCTGGGCGCCGACGTAGGTGAGACAGGTTTGGATCGCACTCAGCTCGTTGCGGCCTGTGCGGCGGCGGACGATCTCCCGGCGGCCGGCCTGTGCATCAAATCGCCAGGTATTGTTCTGGCGCACCAGCGGAATGGGGAACGGAACGTTTTCTTGCCCGATGACCAGCACAGCCAGGTCTTGGTGCTCGAGCATGATCTGATGTTGGGCGTTGTAGGCGTCGAGGACCTGCGTGCGCGTGGCTGCATCGGCAACCGGGTCACCGGACAACACGATCTCCTCGCTGCCTGGACCCAGCACCTGCATCAATTGCTCCGAAGAGCCAGCCCGCGCCGCGTCGATCAGGGCCGTGACCGCATCGTCGGGAGTGTTGTACCGCTTCTGTGCAAAGGCGCTATTCGCAATCGCGAGGAACGCCGTCGCCGCGGCCAGGCATGCGAACCACCACGGCAATGAGGGAAAGGAGAAGGGTCGGGAAAACGACCGACGTTTGATCATGATATCCTGGGTCATCTGAGTATCCCATCGCGACACTCACGAGTTTGCACGCACGTGCAAACTGGGTCCGGCGATCGCACTTTACTCCTGGCCGAACGGCCGTGTACATCGCGCCGGTGACACATCCGTGACGCGCACAAATACAGTTTCCTCGATGTCGGAGCTGGGTCAACAGTCGATTTCGCAATGTTAACGCATCCGAGACAAAGTCCAGGCTCCAACGCACGATAATAATCAGGGGCCTCTCGGAACGGGATTCCTCTCAACGGTGTTGTTGTCTTCGTGCACCCAGACGACAATCAGCGTCCAGGCAACCGCCAGAATGATCGGACCGACAAATAGCCCAGCGAGTCCATATGCTATTAAACCTCCCATGACGCCGATCAAGATTACCGGCATCGGCGTAGTGAGGCCACGCGCCATTACGATAGGTCTCAAAACGTTGTCCACCAGGTTGACCGGGACCATGTAGGCGGTGAACATCAGGGCGCTCGTCGCCTCCATGGTCATCCAGCTCCAGATTACAATTGGTACCAGCAGGAGCGTTGGTCCGACCTGAACAATTCCCAGCAGCAGCACAAGGAAGGTGAGGAGGCCAGCAGCGGGAATACCGGCGACTAGGAAACCTACCCCGGCGAGGAACGATTGCACCAGCGCGACGCCGATCACACCGTGCGACACGTTGCGTATGGTGCTACCCGCCAGCTGCACCATCTCCTCGCCGCGGTGGCTAACGATGATACGGCGCAGAAAAACCCTGATCGCATCGACCACTCGTGGGGCAGGGGTGTACAGGAATCCAGCGATCACAATCGACGCGACAAACTCTAGAAGGCCGAGTACCACGCTTTGGGTTGTCTCGAGCAGTTTACCACCGACGGGTTTGAGATTCGGCGCCAGTTCGAGTAGAAGCGCTTTCGTGTTGTTAGCGGCAAGGCTCCAAAGCTGATGCACGCGCTCGCCGATTAACGGCCAGTTTTTCACCGATTCAGCGGGCAACGGAATCGAAAGCAGCCCAGCGTCGAATGCCCTGACCAGGTGTCCAACGTCGCTGATTAGGACGAATCCGAGCCACGTCACTGGCCCGACGACGATCGTTAGGCACAGCAATGTGATCAGCGTCGCGGCCAGCCGGCGGTTGCCTAACCGACGCGCCAGCCAATCGAACAACGGATAGAGTGCGACCGTGAGTATTGCGCTCCACAGCGCGACGGTTAAGAAGGGACCGATCACCTTCCATGACAAGTATCCGATCAGAGCCAGAAGGCCGATACGGATCGCAATGTCGATGTTTGAAGGTTGAAGTGAAGCCGGAGTAGAAGCCTCGTTCATGCGGTGAATTCACAGTACCAATTCAAATAAATTAAGGCACACCCTCACGAGCCGTTCAGCGTCACGGCGTGCCGGTCGAGGGGCTTGAATTTAAGCTGGCCACAGGCCGATTTGAATTCGGGGAACGGCAATGGTTGAGATTTACCGTTGGATGGAGGCGATGCGCTTCGCCTCCTAGCGACTTCTTGCCGCCGTTTCAGTTGCTCGACGTCGATACAAACAACCCCACAGCTGCGGTCATGGTCATGCATTTTCGCCCGGTCCCGGGCGCGTAGCTTTGAGCAGTTTGCATTGGTCCCCGTTCCGGCGGTTGAGAGAGCTGTGCGAGATATGTTCGGCTCACGCCCAATTTCGTTCGGGGCCCCGCTTGTCTCGGATACCAGACGCACTTCATTAATTTGTGCAACGCGCTGGAACCTCGGACTGGAGAGTCCGTTGCCCGACAGAGGTCGCGGCGGCAGGTCACCAAGCGCCGCTTAAACAGCAATCCAATGCCGCTAACAGCACTCGAATACCGATAACCCCGCAGTCAAAGGGGGAGAGTGATATGGCCAAGGGTTCAACGACGAATTTCCCTGAGCAAAACGTCGAACGTGCAATGCTCGCAGCAAACTACGAAATGGACTGGATGCGGGAGATTGCAGAACAAGCCTCAACCAGGGTAGGACCATCTTCGAAGAATTTCTCACAACTGGCCGCACGACGGTCGACATTGTCGACCGCCAAGCATGCAAAATCCGCGAGCGGTCGATGTCGCTTGCAGCAGAAACGCTCTACCGCAATCATCTGAGAAGGGCGGCTGATTTCGCGGGCAGGTCGAGGCCGGCGCGGCGGGGCTGCGAGTGCCCCTCGCTGCCGGCACCGCGCGAAATCGTAATGGGAGACGAATTGGGAGACGGCCATGATGACCCGGTTCTCGCGACTGACCATGATTGCCCTGCTCTGGTCCGTCCCGCTCGGCGCGATGGCCCAGCAGCCTGCGACGGCGCCAACGCAGCCGCTGCTCAAGCCGGCGGAACTCGACCAGTTGCTGGCGCCGATCGCGCTTCATCCAGATCCGCTGTTGTCCGAAGTCCTGATCGCCTCGACCTATCCGCTCGAGGTCGTGCAGGCGGACCGCTGGGCCAAGTCCAACAAGGCTCTTAAGGGCGATGCGCTCACTGCCGCGCTTGCCAAACAGAGCTGGGACGACA
>WNFV01013617.1_pt1 | contig 16817 bp, 16 predicted proteins | sample 5400101 | NCBI WGS metagenome assembly WNFV01 (sample SAMN13153361, study PRJNA577476) | soil metagenome | isolation source: 115 cm soil or saprolite under grassland replicate 1 | place: USA:California | collected 2016-06-15
CCTACTTTCGAAATTGCGTCGCAGCCAACGTCGTCGGCGTGCCCGCGCTCAGCGTGCCCGCCGGCTTCACCAGGGACGGCCTGCCGATCGGCATGGCCCTGTGGGGGCGGCCCTTGCACGAAGCCACGCTCTTCCGCATTGGGCGCGCCTACGAGTCGGTCCATCCCTGGCATGGGCGTGAGCCGAAGCTCGAGGCGAGGACAGCCGTTCGGCGATGAGGGGCTACGCACAGACATCGAACGGGCAGGTCCACTATCGCTACGAAGGCAGCTCGGGTCCGGCCATCGCGTTCTTTCACGAGTCGCCGCTTTCCTCCGCCATCTATGCGCCGGCACTTCCGCTCCTCGGGCGCTCGTTCCGAGCCTACGCGTTCGACACGCCGGGCCACGGGTTCTCGGACCCGCCGCCGCGGCCGCCGTCGATCGAGGACTACGGGATGACCCTGCTGGAGGCGATCGACGACATCGGAATTGACACCTTCGTGCTGGCCGGGTGCCATACGGGGGTCGACATTGGGCTCGAAGTGGCCCGCCATGCCGGCCCAGGTCGCGTCACGCACGCGATCCTCACTGGCGTCCCGCTCTTGAAGCCGGGGGAGTGGGAGGGCTGGCTCGAGGGTGTGCTCGGCGGCGCCCGTGAGGGCGGTACAAGGCGGCGTTTGCCTACGATCCCGAGCCCGCGCTGCGCGAGCTCCGGTGCCCGACGCTGCTGCTCAACGCGGCGGGCGACCCGCTTGCCAACAAGGATGATGTCGTCGCGGGCCTCATGCACGACGCACGCGTCGTGCATTTCGAGGGAGTTCCCGGTCAGCTGCCGTGGCGTGTGCCGGAGCGCTTCGTGGCCGAGATCGAGAAGTTCGTCGGCGTTGGCGCGAAGGCGGCCGTCTAGCGTCATGGCGCCTCCCTCCCTGGAGCTCGAGCGACTCACCTGGACGGAGGTGCGAGACGCCCTGGCCGAGGGTTACGACACGGTCGTGGTCGTTGGCGGATCCCTGGAAGGCCATGGTCCTCATCTCCCGCTCGGCACCGACACAATCTGGGGCCACGAGTTTGGGCTTCGGATCGCCGAGCGCCTTGGCAAGTCACTCCTGGCGCCGGTGATCCCTTACGGGCCGGACGAAGGGCTGATGGCTTTTCCCGGCACCGTGCACGTCGACAACGAGACGACCGGCCGGTTACTGCAGGCGATCTGCGAGAGCCTGATCTCGCATGGCTTTCGGCGGGTCGTCGTCTGTACGAGCCACGAGGGCTACCTCATCCCGCTGTCGTCGCTCGTCCACCGCATGGTCTGGCACCGCAAGAACCTAGTCGTGATCTCCGACCTGACCGGGTGGTTCGACATGGTGCGCGACACCGGCGCCGTCGACGGCATCACGGTGGAGCAGCTGGGCGCCCACGCCGGCGAGTTCGAAACGTCGTTGATGCTGTACATCACACCGGAGGCCGTCCGCAAGCCGCTTCCGGCGGGCACGCCACTCGATCCGCGCGACCATCCGGACCTGTTTCGCTACGACCTCAGCGCGGTGGCGCCCGACGGAGCAGCCGGAGTGCCTCGCGTCGCGGATGGTCGCCGCGGCGACCGCTACATGGACGCGGTCGCCGGTTTCATAGTCGATGCCGTGAAGCGCGCGGAGGCGGCTCGCACGACCTCTTGAACGATCTCGGGCGCACCGCTGACGGCACCCCAGTCGGGCGCCTGGGCCTTGGCTGCTTCTCCTACGGTGCGCCGGATCGAGCGCAGTCGATCGAGGCCATCCGGCGCGCGATCGACCTCGGCGTGAACCTGCTCGACACTTCGGACGCTTACGGTGCGGGGGAGAACGAGCGGATGGTGGGGGAGGCGATCGCGGGGCGCCGGCAGCGTGTGTACCTGACGACCAAGTTCGGATGGGTGCTCGACGCGGACGGCAAGCCAACGCATCTTGACGCTTCCCCCAAGCACGTGCGCGAGAGCTGCGAGGCGAGCCTTCGCCGTCTCGGCACGGACTACATCGACCTTTACCTCGCGCACCGGATCGACCCTGGGGTCCCGATCGAGGAGACAGTGGGCGAGCTGTCGCGCCTGATCAAAGAGGGAAAGATAGGGGCCTACGGTCTGTCGGAGGCGGGTGCCCACACGATCGTGCGAGCACACCGGACCACACCGATGGCTGCTTTGCAAACCGAGTACTCACTGTGGTCGCGCGACCCGGAGCTGCAGCTGCTGCCGCTTTGCGCCCGCCTTGGCATCGCTTTCATCGCTTACAGCCCCCTGGGCCGTGGCTTCCTGGCCGGGGCGGTGCGGGCGGACAGGGATATGCGGCCGGACGACTTTCGTCGCACACACCCGCGGTTCCAGGGCTCGAACCTCGAGCACAACCGCGAGCTGGTCGACGGCCTGAGCCGGTTGGCCGACAATATGGGTCGCACGCCGGCGCAGCTCGCGCTCGCGTGGCTGCTGTCGCGGCCTGGTCACGTCTACGCCATTCCTGGCACGCGCAAATTGGCGCACCTGGAGGACAACGTGGTCGCGGCCGCCATGATTCTCACCCCAGCTCAGCTCCAGTCGATCGGCAACGCCGTCTCGCCTGAGCGCGTACGAGGCGAGCGACATCCGGCCGAGCACATGAAGACGATTGGACGGTAGCGCCTCGCTGCTCGCGGTCAAGCTCCTCGGCACGCCCGCGATCGTCGGCGGCGCCACGCTCGTGGGTCGCCGCTGGGGTCCGACCGTTGCCGGGTGGATCGGGGGGCTGCCGTTGGCATCGGGCCCCCTCACCTACTTCTTGGCCATCGAGCAGAGCCCGCGTTTCGCGGCGCTGTCTGCGACCGCGACCTTGTCGGGCATTCTCGGCGTCTGCGTCTTCGCCGTCGCGTTCTGCCGTCTGGCGCCGCGCAGCGCGTGGGCGCTTCCGGTCGGCGTCAGCCTGTCCCTATACCTGGCCGTGGCCTCAATGTTCTGGCTGGTGCCGCTGGCGGCGCCGGCTGCGTTCGCCGTCGCGGTGATGTCCCTGACGATCGCGCTTCGTTTGGTCGGTTCGCCGCGCGCGGTGGGGACGACCACCCGAGCGCCGGCGTGGGACCTGCCGGCTCGAATAGCCGCCGCCACAGCCGTGGTCGTGGGCCTTTCCGCGCTGGCTTCTACGCTTGGATCGCGGGTCGTCGGCTTGATCGCGCCGTTCCCGGTGTACGCGTCGATCATGGGCGGTTTCACGCACGCGCTTTATGGACCGGCAGCGTCGGTACGCCTGATCCGGGGGGTGCTGGCGGGTCTGTACGGGTTTGCCTGCTTCTACCTGTCGGTCGCGGTCCTAGCGACCACCAGCGTTCCGCTTGCGTTCGCAGTCGCGACGATCAGCGCGTTGGCCGTGAATGCTGCCTCGATGTGGGTTATCCGCCGCCTCGAGTGGTAAGCAAGCGGCTTGTACCATCGAGGGAAAGGGCTATGTCCGAAGGTTGCGACTGGATCCATGTCGCGCCTCCAGGGCAATATCAAATGCAGGCCGGTGCTGCCGGCCATCAAAGCCACTTGACTTGCTACGTCCGCGCAGATCCTTCACTCGAATCCCGTTTGAAAGCCAACTCTCCGGAGACCCCAGTTCGTCTTACTCGTTGCGATTTCGATAAACGAGCGCACAGTCGGCGACCTCTCGTCTCGGCGCCAGGCCAGGTACATCGGTAGCCACGGTGAGTCGGCCTTGAGCGGCCTGTACACCACGGCCGGGCCTCCCCAATGTCTGAGGTTTTCCGGCACTACTGCGATCCCAAGGCCTGCCCCCACCAACCCCACGATCGTGTGGCCTTGGTGACCCACCTGAACTATTCGTGGCGTGAAACCCGCCCGACGACAGATCCCACCCAAGTAGTCATGCAAGCCGGGTGACACCTCACGAGGGAACAGGATCCAGTCCTCAGGCTCGAGTTTGTCTATCGGCACCTCTGGCATTGCAGACAGCGAATGACCGGTTGGCATTGCCACAAGCAGCCGTTCACGCCCGATCTCATGAAACGCGAGCGGCGGCCCAGCACGCGCCCGTCTAAGCACACCAAGCTGTAGCTCGGACCGGTTCAGGGCTTCGACTTGCTGCCCAGAGGTCAACTCCTGCAGCGCAAATCGAGCTTCGGGCCGGCGAGTGCGGAATGCTCTTAAGAGCTGGGGGATGAAGCCATACAGCGCCGAATCGATGAAGGCCACCCGGACCAGTTCCGTTCCTTGCGCGCTAGCTACCGCGGCAACCCGCGCCGCCTGCTCCGCCTGAACCAGTGTCTTGCGAGCTTCCTCGAGAAAGGCCTGACCGGCCTCCGTCAGCTCGACATGGCGCTTGGTTCGCCAGAACAGGGGAGCGTGCAGTTCGGCCTCAAGTTGCTTGATCTGATGACTCAGCGCCGGCTGAGCGATGTGCAGCCGCACGGCCGCCCGGCTGAAGTGAAGCTCTTCGGCGACGGCGATGAAATAGCGAAGCTGGCGAAGCTCCATGACTTATTAGCCAGAAATATTACTGCGCGATGAATCATATATTGGACGCTGCCAGTCCCTCGGCCTAGACTTGGCGCCAGCGCCGCGGCTTTCCGTCCCGGCCGCGGCTTTTGGGGAGCGGAATGCGGGCAGCAGACGACTTGACTTCCGTGGTCGAGCGTGTCGTCCAAGCGCCGGCCATGGCCGATTACATCGACCGGCTGATCACGGTCGAGATGCGAAACCGGGGAATGCCCAACGGCAAGATCGCTCCTCTCTACGAGGCAGCGCGCGCTGAAGCCGCCAACCAGCCACTGGCGTTCGCAGCGGCCAGCGGGTTGGTGGCCCACGTTCACTCCCGGGATCGTGTCCTCATTGTCACTGGCGCCGGCTCCGGCTCACTCATCCCGAAAGGAGAGAATGACGGGCCGGTTGGCGCGGCGATCCTTGCGCGAGCCCTGTATTGGGGCCTCGGCTGTACACCGGTCCTGGTATGCGAGCAGCATCACGTCGACCCGATCGTCGCTTCATGCGAAGCGGCTGGGATCGGCATCCGAGACTTCGACCACGCAACCCGCTCGCGAGCGGGCGGCGCCCTGTTCGCCGCGCCGACACATCAGGAAGAGATCTCCGACTGGGCTGGATCCCTTCTATCGTCGGTTCAACCCGCGGCCATCATCGCGATCGAACGGTTGGGTCCGAACAGCAAGGGCATCGTGCACGGCGCGACTGGGCTATCGGGCTGGAATCCTCTTGTCGATCTCACGCCGCTCTTCACCGGGGCCGCCGAGCGCGGGATCTTTTCGGTCGGCATCGGCGACGCGGGCAACGAGATCGGGTTCGGCAGGATCGTCGACAAGGTCCGGGAGATCCAACCCTTTGGCGCCCGCTGCCAGTGTGAGTGCGGAGGCGGCATGGCCACCGTCGTTCCGACCGATGTGCTTGTTGTGGCCGCGGTTTCCAACTGGGGAGCGTATGGGATCGAGGCCTGCCTGGGGATGCTGCTCGAGCGCACTGATCTCCAGCACGCAGCTCACGAAGCGGAACGGATCATCATGCGCTGCCTCGAGGCGGGCGGACTCGAGGCCATGTACTGCACGCAGCGCTACTTCGTCGATGGCATCGCGGGCGAGGGGTCCGTGAGCATCGTCCAACTGCTGCGGGAGATGGTGCGAATCCATCTCGAAGCGCCGACCGCGGGTGTGATCCATTGAGTCCGGTAGCACGTCAGAAGAGTCTTGGGAGGAGGTTCAATGTATGGCTGAGCAGGCATCCGTAGCCCGACCTACGGGCGCATTCGCGGGGGCGATGGCCGGGGGCGGCGTCGGCCTGATCCTTGTCCAGGCCGGGTGGATATTCGCCGGCATGGACTACACGATCTACAGTTCCGCACTTCCGCTGATCCTCGATGACCTGAACATCAGCATCACGACCGGCGGGATCATCTTCTTCCTGTCCCTTCAGGGGACCTGGATTGGAAGCCTTCTGGTGCCGGTCCTCGCCGACTACTTCGGCAGGCGCCGCGCCATGATGGGCAACATCCTTCTGTACGCCCTGACGACGGGGGCCGTCGCCTTCGCCGCCAGCAACGTCTACCTGACGATCGCCCGATTCCTCGTCAACTTCGGCATCGGCGCCGAGCAACCAGTGGGGGCGACCTACATCGCCGAGAGATGGAACCCAAAGACTCGCGCGCGAGCGATGGGCTTCATGCAAAGCGGCTTTGCGATCGGGCTCCTGCTGGCGTCGATTCTTCTCGCCACCGTAGGTGCGACCTGGGGCTGGCGAGTGCTGTTCTTGATCGGTGCCCTTCCGGCGCTGCTGGTGGTCGGATTCCGTTTCTGGCTGCCTGAATCCAAGCAGTGGGAGGAGCACAAGGAGCGCATGCGGGCTGGAACGGCAAGCGAGGCCGAGAAGAAGTTCACGCTTGGCCAGTTGTTCACTCCGGAGCTGCGCTACGCGACGCTCATCGGCACCGTGCTTCTGCTGGCAGGAAATGCCGCCGGAGGCGGAATCTTGGCCTGGGCGCCCACTTACCTCAAGGTTGCCCGGGGTCTTGACATCGCTTCAGTCGGCTGGTTCGGCACCGCGTTGGCGTTCGGTCTGCTCTTCGGATACAACATGGCCGGGGTGGTATCTGACTGGACGAGCCGCCGCGTTTCGCTCATGATCGCGTTCGCACTCGGAATCGCTGCGCTAATCGCATTCGGAGTCGTCACCAACCTTGTCGCGCTTGCTATCGCGATCTTCCTGGTTGGCACGGCTCTCGGCGGCCAGTTCGGCAACTTCATCACCTACCTATCCGAGATGTTTCCGACCGCGGCTCGAGCCACCGGCGTCGGCTGGTGCATGGGCATTGGCCTTGTCGTGTGGTCGATCGTACCCCTGGTCCTCGGCATACTGGCACCGACAGGCGAATTTGGCACGCTGTTCGCCATCTTCGGCGCCACGGCGTGTCTGATCGGGATCATCGCCGCGTTCTTCGGGCCCGAGACCAAGGGCAAGGCGCTGGCGTGATCGGTTCGTCGTAGGTTACATGTCGCGGGGTCGCCGGAGCGGCGACCCCGCAAGTTCGGCAAAGGGATTGGTTTGACGATGAGCAAAGTGATCGAGCGGCAGAAGTCGGCTGAAACGGAAACCCACGCGAAGCCATCGGACGCAAAGAAGAAGCCGGGCACGGTTCGCGTGGCTTTGGTGCAAAGCCGCTCGGATCTCGGCACCGAGACGCACGACCCTCGTGACTCCAACATGGAACGCGCTCTGGACAGCATCAAGGAGGCCGCGGCCAGGGACGCCGAGCTGATCGTGTTCGGCGAGATGTATCTGTCGGGGTACCGAACCGACGAGTGGCTTCACAAATGGGCGACGACAATCGAGCCGCCCGACCGGCACGTGCAAATGTTGATCGACGCCGCCCGTGAGCGGCAGGTCCACATCATCATGGGCATGGGCACGTTCGGTGCGGTGATGCCGGGCGACGTGTACAACACGGCCTTGCTCGTGGGGCCGCAAGGCGTCATCGGCGCTTACCGGAAGGTGCACGTGGCGGCGTTCCCGTACAGCGAGGGCATCGCCAAGGAGCGGTGCTTCTACTCGCCGGGCAAGGACCTCCCGGTTTTCGAGACGCCGCTGGGAAAGATCGGGATCCACATCTGCTACGACATCAGCTTCCCGGAGGTCGCCCGCGTGCAGACCCTGAAGGGAGCCGACTTCCTTGTCAACGTGTCGGCATCTGCGGGTGGATTCGAGTCTTACTGGGACCATGGGCTGTACATACGAGCGGCCGAGAACTCAAGTTGGTACATGGTGTGCTCGGTCGTCGGCATGCAGCGCGGCGACCGTTTGTTTGGCGGCAGTCGGGTCGTGGATCCATCCGGCAACGTGGTCGCCGCCGGGAAGTTCGACGAGGAAGACCTGGTAATCGCGGACCTCGACCTGTCGTTGACCCGCGCATCGCGGTCCCAGTCCCACAACTTCAATCTCCGCCAGCCCGAGCTGTACAAGGTCATCAGCGATCCGGTCTCGTATCCGTAAAGGAGGTTTGCAGTGGCATTCGCGGTAGCGGAAAGGCCGGTCGAGAAGAAGGAAAGGGAACATGCTGGGCGGGTCGTTCGGGTCGCCCTGGTGCAGGCGAGCTCGGCCCTGGGGACCGAGTCCTTCGATCCTCGCGACGACAACCTGTCGAAGGCACTCGACGCCATCGACCGAGCGGCGTCGGAAGGCGCTCAGCTGGCGGTCTTTGGCGAGATGTATTTATCCGGCTACCGGACCGACGAGTGGCTGCACAAGTGGGCGACCACCGTCGACCCGCCGGACAGGCACATCCAGGCGCTGATCGACAAGGCGACAAACCGGAAGATCACGATCCTTATGGGCATGGGCACGTTCGGCGCCGTAATGCCGGGTGACGTGTACAACTCCACGGTCATCGTCTGTCCGGGCAAGCTGGCCGGCGTTTACCGGAAGTGCCATGTTGCCGGATTTCCGTACAGCGACGGCGTATCTCTGGAGCGGTGCTTCTACTCTCCAGGCAAGGAGTTGCCCGTCTACGAGACTCCGGTGGGCCGAATCGGCGTTCACATCTGCTACGACATGTCTTTTCCAGAGGTGCCACGGGTACAGACGCTGCGCGGCGCCGAGATGCTGATCAACACATCGGGATCCGCCGCGGGATTCGAGGAGTACTGGGACCACATCGCGTTCGCCTGATGCGAGGCCTCCGCGCGAGCACACATACATTGAGCACCCGCCAACCCGCGCTTTACTCGTTGATCGCCGAGCCCGTTCCGCACCCCTGACCGAAGGGCCCTGAACACCCCATGGTTGCCGCGCGGCCGCGTATCCGTCGGCGCGCCTTTGAAAGGAGACCGGCCATGAGCACGACCACGATGACCACATCTGCCGTCTTCGAGAACATCGATCGGGCGTCGCAGGTTGAGATGCGCACGCAGGGCCTCCCGATGGGCGTCGTCTCGCAGCTGTACGCGATCGCGAGACGAGATGGCCCGCCGCTCGCGATGACCGCGGCGTTGGCGCTGCGAGATGACGCGATCAAGCGAATTGCCTGCGTGACCGGCATCGTCGCCAAGCCTCTCCCGTTCGGCGAGGTCGACGGTCCGGTCGGAGCCGCGGCGCTCGCCCACGGCCTCGGACTGCTGGGACGGGAGGCCGACGTCGTGGTCCCCCGCAAGATGATGAAGATCGCGGAGGCGGTCCGGTCGGCCCTACGCAGCGATTTCCGGGTCGTGGCCGATGTCGAAGCGCGGCCTGAAGCGTATGACGCCGCCGTCACGGTCGAGAAGCTCGGACGTAACCGCAAGGGGGTGTTTCACTCGATCTTCGGTGCCGTGCTGGAAGACCAGGTGGCGACCGGCGACGAGTTCATCGAGGACATGAACCGGGCGGGCAAGCTGACGATCGGGATCGGCGACGGCGGGAACGAAATCGGCCACGGTGCCATCTTCGACGCGGCGCGGTCGATCGTCCCTCGCGGCGCGGATTGCGGATGCCCCTGCCGTGACGGCCTGGTCACGTCGACCGCCACCAAGATCCTGTATCCGGCGGTCGTTTCAAACTTCGGCGCCTACGCCATAACAACCGCGCTCGGCGTACTCGTCGAGCAGCCACTGCTGCTCGTTTCGGCGGAGCGTATCGCCGCCGCGGTGGAGGCGTGCGTCACGAACGGATGCCTCGATGGGGGGACCTTTGAGCCTGGGCGGGTCGCCGACGACGGCATCCCCATCGAAGGAGTCATGGCATACGTCACGCTCATGAGGACGGTGGCCTGCCAGCACTTCCGAACGACCCCGCGGCACGCCTAGTGGGGACGCCCCTCCGGGTCGCCTTCGTAGGGCTGGGGGCGATGGGCAGGCCGATGGCTCGGCGCCTGCTGGCGTCGGGCCACGCCGTCAGGGTGCACAACCGGTCGCGGGGACCCGTCGACATGCTCGCCGCCGACGGCGCAATCCCGGCGGCTTCTGTGACCGAGGCCATGGACGGCGCAGACCTGGTCCTGACGTGCCTGCCGACGGTGGAGTCGGTAAGGCAGGTCTACACCGAGCTGGCGCGGAGCGCCGAGGCCCAGCAGCTGTTCGCGGATCACTCGACCGTTGACGTGCCTACCAGCCGCTGGTGCGCCGAGATCCTGCCGGCGTTTCTCGACGCGCCGGTGTCGGGGCCGCCACCGGAGATGGCACCCGGGCAACTGACCGTCATGGTCGGCGGCAAGGTGGCCGATTTCGACCGCGCCGTGCCTGTTTTTCGATCCTACGGAGCCCTGATTCGTCTGTGCGGGCCGAGTGGGGCCGGAACGGCGGCCAAGCTGGTCAACCAGCTCCTGGGAGCCGTCAACTCGGCAGCCGCAGCCGAAGCCGCAGCAATGGGGGCTCGGCTGGGCGCCGATCCTGAGGTCTTGTTCGAGGTGATCTCAGCCTCGCTGGGGGCCTCGCGGATGTGGACCCGCCACATGCCAAGGTTCATCAGCCGGGACTTCTCCAACCCAACCCCGGTGGGTCTACTACTCAAAGACCTCAACATCGTGGCCGCCGTTGGTGGTCCGATGCCATTGGCAACGGTGGCGCAAGGGCTGTTCGAGCGCCTGGCCGAGGCCGAAGGCAGCGAGCAAGACATAAGCGCTGTCATCAAAGTCTTCGAGGGAGCGAGGGAAATTTGGCCCCCACCGACCGCGTGACCCCCACCAGAACGGTGGACCGAATGGTCGACGTGGCCGTGGGCGACAACCTCGACCAGCTGTCCACGCTGGACATGAGGGGCGACGAGATCGCGCGCGTCCTCTATCGTGCAGCCCGCCGCCGTCAGGGTGAGCCGCTTAGTCTGGCCGCAGCCACGTTGCTGCTGCGCAGCGTCCGCAAAGACGAACCTGTGCTGATTCTCACGGGCTTTCTGAGTCCGAAGCCGTACCCCGAGACAGACGGCCTCATTGGGAGTGCGGTGGTCGCTGTCGCGCTCGAACGCTCTACCGGCGCGATCCCGATCTTCGTCGCCGAGGCTGAAGTGCTGGGCCCGCTGGGGGCCGCCCTCCACGCGGCGGGCCTGAACCCGGTGCACCGGCTGTCCGACCAGGGAGCGCCTCACTGCGCGGTCGTCCTTGACTTCCCCGCGGAGCGCGGTCGCGCCGAGAGTGCCGCAGCAGACCTCAGCGAGCGGATCTCGCCCGCCGCCTGCATAGCGATCGAACGGCCGGGCGCCAACCCGCGCGGCGAGTACCACTTCGCGATGGGAAAGAACGTCACCGCGGACATCGCCCCGATCGACCTCCTCTACAAGGCGGTGGCGGCGAGGAACACCCCTACGGTCGGGGTGGGTGACTTCGGCAACGAGCTCGGGATGGGCGCGATCTACGACGAGATTCGCTCTGAGACACCGGCGGGCGCCGAGTGCGGGTGCGGATGCGGAGGCGGGACCGCCTGCGCAACGCCGGCCGATGTCACGGTCGTGGCAAGCGTCTCCGACTGGGGCGCCTACGCGATTGCGGCCTGCATCTCATACCTGAAGAAAGATCCCGGCGCGCTTGTCACCGCCGATGTCTACCGGCGCATCCTCGACGACACCGTTCGGGCCGGCGCCATCGATGGGCCGACGCGCTACTCGGCGCCGTTGATCGACGGTATCGACGACAGGTTCAACTCGGCGCTCCTCGAACTCATGCGGGGGGCAGTCCGCTACCCATCCCAGCCAACTGAGCACTCGGCTATCCGGCGATTCCGCGCCGGCCGGCCGGCTGAGGCCTGACCTCGTGGAACGGGAGCGAATCTACCGCCATCTCGACGAGCACCTCGAAGAGACATTGGGCAGGCTTCAGGAATATGTGCAACAGCCAAGCGTCAGTGTTGATGGCGCCGGGCTGCGCGAATGCGCGGAGCTCGTGGCCGAGCATTACCGGGGCCTCGGATGTGCCGAGGTCGAGCTTGTCGAGACCGAGACTTTCCCCGGAGTGTGGGCGTTCTTCGACGCCGGCGCTCCGTTGACGATCGTCAACTACAACATGTACGACGTCCGCTCAGGCGGCAAACGCAGCGATTGGGTGCACGATCCTTTTGCCGCCACGATTGAGCAACGTGGCGACTTTCCACGCGTGCTGTACGGTCGCGGCGCTCTAGTGCCCAAAGGCCCGGACACGGCGTGGCTCGGTGCGCTGGCATCGATTCGGGCGGTGACTGGGACGCTGCCCGTCAACGTGGCGTTCCTGGCTGAGGGAGACGAGATCCTGGGGAGCCAGTCTTATGCGGGCCTGATCGAGCGATACCGCGAGCGTCTCTGGCACGCGAACGCTTGCGTCTATCTCCGTGCGTCTCAAAACGCAGGCGGTGAGCTTCCGCTGATCCTCGGCTACAAGACTTTCATCACTCTCGAGCTCCGTGCATCCGGCAAGGCGTGGGGCCGTGGACCAGTGTCAGATGCCGCGCACAGCGCAACCCGACCGATCGTCGACAGCCCCGCGTTGAGGATCGCCCAGGTACTCGAGTCGCTCTACTCCAAGGGAGGCGAGATCGCGATCGACGGTTGGGGAGAGGCGATCGAGGCACCGACCATGCCAGAGGCCGACGCGGACATCGTGAAAGGCTTGCTCGAGCGGTTCCGGGGAAAGGGATGGACGGACGTCATCCCAGGGCTCGCGGGCACCGGTCTGACTCGGTTTGCGGGCGACCTGGCGGGCGACGAGGTCCTGACCAGGTACATCTACGGGTCGAGCTTGAACGTACAGGGACTTCGCGCCGGGTACACCGGTCCGGGGACGCGGACCTACACCATCCCCGAGGAGGCGACGGCGCGGCTCGACGCGCGCCTGGTTACGGAGACGCCGCCCGACAAACTGATCGCCGCCCTGAGGGCGCACCTCGACAGTCGCGGTTACAGCGATGTCGAGGTTGTAGTCCTGAGCGCCTATCCGGGTTCACGGACGTCACAAGATGCGCCCATCGTTAAGTCATTCATCCGCGCCGCCGAGAAGGCCGGCGGCAAAGTCACGATTTGGCCCCTGCAGGGCTATGGAGGTCCGTGGTCGATTTTCGTCCGCGATTTCGGGATGCCCCTCGTCTTCGCGAGCGGGATCGGACATGGCGGCGGAGTCGGCCAGCCCGACGAGTACCTGGTCATCGATGGTGGGGGCAAGGTTTCAGGGTTTCTTGACATGCAGCGGTTTTGCGTCGATTTCATCCTCGACTTTGCAGAGACCGCCTCAGTAGACAAGCTGAAAGGAGCAGTCGTGTGAGCAGCAAGCGCGCCCTCAGTGGTCCAAACCTTCCGGCCGGAACGGCTCCCTTGTCACCGGGCATAGTGGCAGGAGGCTTGGTCTTCCTCTCGGGTCAGGTACCGCGCGACGCGACCGGGAAGATCCCCGAGGGTATCCAGGCCCAGACACGGCTCGTGCTTCAGAATGTCGAGCTCGTCCTTGGCGCGGCAGGCTGCTCGCTTGCGGACATCGTAAAGGTGAGCGCCCATCTGTCCGACCTCGCGCAAAGGGATGCGTTCAACGCCATATATCGGGAGGTCATGCCGGAACCGTTCCCCGCAAGAACAACGGTCGGCTCGCAGCTTGGTGGTGTACTCGTCGAGATCGATGTGATCGCCATCAAGCCTGCGTAAGATCATCGCGGTTCGTACAGCAACACTGGTGGCAAACGGTGCGAAACGGCGGCAAGGAGCGGCACTCCGCGAACTCGGCCCGCGATTTCTGAACGGGCGTCGGCGATCTGTTAACCGCAAGGTTCGGGGTTCGAATCCCCGTCCCGGAGCCAAATTTCGAATACAGATCGGCCCGTCGGGCCAGCGTGAGCTTTTTCTTCGCCGGACCTTACGGCGATCTTACGGCAGTTAATTGCCGTAAGGGGTCGAGTCGTTAAGGGGGCTGGCGACGCACAATTCCGAAGAGCCGTGGACTGGGATTGGATCGTGGTCGTCGTTGCGTTCTTCGCGCTCGTCTTCGTACCGCGCTTCATCATCGAGTGGGCTTGGGCGCGTCGTGTCCGGGCCATACAGCAGTCGAGCGACATCCCTTCCACATCAGCAGTGCGGCCGCTGCCGTGGCTTGTCTTCGTCGCCTTGGGCCTCATCGGCGCCGGAGCTGCCGCGATCACCCTCGTGATCTCGCGGTCATAGACCAGCGGTCGGCCAGCAATTCCTGAATCCGGAGGGCCGCATCCTTGCGCAGATCTGGGATGACGTGGCTGTACGTATTCATCGTCAAGCCGATCTGTGAGTGGCCGAGCAGATCCATCACGGCGCGTGGCGACACGCCCTGAACAAGCAGAAGCGTCGCGCAGGAGTGCCGGAGGTCATGGAAGCGACGCTGAGGAAGCCCGGCTGTCTCTAGGGCGCGATGGAATGCTTTCGTGACAGCTGTTCCATCGAGCGGTGTCCCGATCGGAGTAGTGAAGACTAGACCGTGCTCAACCCATCGCTCGCCGGCATGGAATCGCTCCTTGTTTTGACGTAGGGCATGGTCTCGAAGCGCCTGTGTGATCATCGGAGGCATTGCAAGGGTTCGTCGACTGCGCTCAGTCTTGGGCTCGACAAACTGCGGCGAACCGCAGCTCGGCATCGGCACGCAGCTCGCGCCAGTGTTAGACACGCAGCCTGGCAGCGCGGAACCGCTGGCGTCGTCGCCTTCTCAATGAACTTCGTCCCTGGAGCGGGCGAGGGCGTGAATGCCGCGAAGTTCGGAATTACCAAACTACCCGAAGCCCTGACGATCGGAAAGAATGTCGAGGAAGGAATTCACGTATACCTGGGAATCAAGAACACCGTCGATGTCTATGCAGGCATCACAGGCAATGTCATGCGCCTGAGGCAGAACACGCTGGTCGCTTCGCGATCAAGGCGATCACACAAGGTTTGGGCGTCACACGCGGACAAGCCCGCGCCATCGAGGAAGCACTGATCAAGCGGGCAGGCGGCGTCGCGCGCGAAGGTGGTAATTATGAGAACGTGTATCACAGCATCAGCCCAGCTCACGAGTACTACGATCAGGCTGTCCGGTGGGGCGAGCAATGGCTCAAGAGCAACGGCATCTGAGTGTCGTCGCCCAAGACTAACCTGAAGGTACTACACCCTTCGCGACGCGGCCCCGTCGTCGGCGATGTGTTCGCGATGCTGCCGCCCGATGGGAGGTATCTGTTTGGCAGGGTCATATCTACGAATGCAAAGGCGGCATGGACGTTCACCGCGATTCTCATTTACGTGTACAAGTTTCGAAGTTCGAAAAAGGAAGTACCGCCTCAACACGTTTTCGCTGCGCGCGACCTTCTTCTGCCACCGCTGATGACGAATCGGCTGCCATGGTCAAAGGGCTACTTTGAGACACTGGGCAACGTCCCGTTGACGGCTGATCAGATGCTCAGGCAGCACTGTTTCCACAGTTTCAATGGCCGCTATGTAAATGAGTTTGGCGACGAGTTAATCAGGCCTTCCGAACCATGCGGGGAACTTGGATTGGAGAGCTACCGAACAATCGATGATGCGATCAGCAAGGCCTTGGGCATCGCGTTAGTGCTATAGCGCGGCGATCCCCCGCGTGGATGCATCAGCCTCAAGATTGCGTGACCATGAGCTGGTGATGGGTCTGCATGACAGCCAAGACCACGGACGGCTGCAAAAGCGCCCGTCCGTGGAAACCTGGATGGCGAGGTTCGAATCCGGGGGGACGCTAACGGAAGTCCGCGCGCAATAGACCCGGCGGCGTTCAAAACCATCTGCGGGGCGCTGCTGAGGCGTCCCGGGTGGGCTCGTCTGGCGCCGACGCCGATCACGGGCTCGGACCTGGGCGCATACCTCGGCAATGTGGCGCTCGATCTTCGAGACCCTGAGATGGGCGTTGTATGCCCTCACCGCCGTTGCAGTGTTCCTGTTGTTAGCGATCGTCGTTGGCAGGGATTGGCGAATGAGCGATCGCTGAGCCAGTAGACCCATTGCGTCCTGGTGCACGAAGGCGCGCCTATGCGTCTCAACGACGCGTGACAGCCGAGACGACAGCCATCATCGCGAACGTCGACGGATTCCGATGGACATCGGCGGAATCGCGACAGGCAGAGCTCAACTGCGGAGGACATTTGCGGACTGCCGCGGACGCGTAGAAGACGGTCTTCAAAACCGTCTGGAGCTTTGAAATCCCGAGGGACGCAGCTCAGGGCTGTTCTTCTCAAGTCAGCGGGTACCATGGTGACCGTGGCTGAGCGAAAAGCCGATCGCGATCCGATCGCAGAGGAAGGCGAGCGCATCTTGCGCGAGAACCCGGGCCTGCGTGCGCGCCTGCAGGAGTACCACCGCAAGCGGCGGGCCGGGGAGCGGATTCCGACGGTCGAGCACGAGGAGCTGCGCCGACAGCTCAAGGCCACGGGCATGCCCATCGACGAGGAGGATTGAGGCTCCGCTGGACCGAGGAGGCCAGCAGGGACCTCATCGAACTCGCTAGGCGCTCACCCAAACGCGCGGCCGCGGTGCTGGCGGCCATGGAGTGGATGGCCAGGGTGGGTTTCTCACTCGGAGGCTCGGTCGCCGACGACGTCGACGAACACTACTGGCCCGTGCCGCCGCTGGGCGTCTACTACCACCTCGAGGACGACCTGCTGGTCGTGAGCGCGGTGGTCGATACCCGCCGACGAAGGGAGGCCTGGTAGTCGTCGACCGGCTGATGCCAAGCCTGTCGGGCGCCATGGCATACAGCAACGCGCATGGCTAACCATGGCATTTGGCGGTAGTCGGCGGCACTCTACGAATTCGGCTCGCGATTTCTGAACGGGCTGCAGCGATCTGTTAACCGCAAGGTTCAGGGTTCGAGTCCCTGTCCCGGAGCCACTTCTCGAATTTGATGATGTCGCGTATCGCTTTACAGCGATGTCGCCCTACTGCAACCCGTACAGCAGCGC
>WNFV01004696.1_pt1 | contig 16807 bp, 15 predicted proteins | sample 5400101 | NCBI WGS metagenome assembly WNFV01 (sample SAMN13153361, study PRJNA577476) | soil metagenome | isolation source: 115 cm soil or saprolite under grassland replicate 1 | place: USA:California | collected 2016-06-15
AGATCGAGAACAACCGAACCGGTGGCCCGGAAGTGGCCGCGCAGATTCCACGCACCCCCTTCCTGAAAAAGACCCTCATGGCCATCGGCGACATAGGCGGCGCGAACATCGGCCCCGTATATCGTCAGTCCCGATTGCGACTCGAAGTGGCCGCGCCCCTCCAGCTGCGCCGCATCGCGTATCTGTTTCTCGGCGGCAGGATCCGGTTTCAGCGTTTCCGGCGTGCTCGGCAGATCGCCACGCTGCAAGACCTGTAGCTCTACCTGCGTTTGTTTGGTCAACAAATCGGTGCTTGCGACTGTGAAGACACCATCGGCAGGCGCCTGGTTGTGCGCCTGACCCGTAGCATCCAGCACAACCGTCTTAACCAGCGAAGGGCCAGGTTCCGGCTCCGGCGGCTCGCCCAAGACTACCGGTGTGCTGGGTGCAAGGCTGACCGGCAATAGCTCATCACCTACTAACAGCGCGGCAAATGGCTTTGGCGCAGCAGGTTTTTGCTCATAGCCAGGCAGAGTCGCCCGCACACCATAGATGTTACCTAAGGGTAGGGTCGCCGAGAAGCGTTTGCCCATAACATGTTGGATTGTCTCGAAGGTGGCCGTTTGTGGAATATTATGCAAAATATCAAGCTCGACGAGATCGGCAGCCTTGCCATCGGTACACACCGCCTCGACCGTCAGTGTGACCGATTGAGGTGGGGCAAGCGTAGCGATGACCTTTTCGCTCGACTCGGCAGTGCAGTCGGGGCTTTGGGCCGCCAACTGGAGCATATCGGTAATCAGCGGCAGTTGCTGCTCTAAATAGATTTTCAGGTAATTGGCGTAGAGCACCTGAGCGCCGGTATTGGTATCGATCTGGAGCAGCGCCTTCTTTGGCTTATCCGGAAGCTGGCCTAAGGGGTACTCTATCTGATCGGTCAACGCATAGAGCAAAATACTGGTAAAGACACCCTGCGAATTGACGGCACCCTCGTCAGATACCTCCTGTGCGGCATCACCGGTCAGGGCCGCAAAGAAACGATCAATCTGCGCTCGCTGGGGGTTGGGTGGCTTGTTTGGAAAGATCGAAGGAGTACCGTTCGCAACACCTATCTGCTTCCGGCCGGCGATCGTTCGGCACGCATCGGAGATGAACACAACATGGGGAATGCCACAATCACGGGCATTCTGCACGCTGGCATCGACATTTACAATTTCTGCTAAATCTTCGCTGCCGGCAGATAACAGCCAGAAGTCAGCCATCTTGCCGGTCGAGACGCCGTGCCCGGCAAAGTACACGACAAGCTGTTCAACATCGGCCGTGTCGACACAGCCTTTGATCGCCTGTGCGATATCCGAGCGCGTAACTGGGCTGGTGCGATCGGTAAACGTATGAACCTCGAACCCGCTCTGCTCAGCCCAATGCGCCACCATGTCCGCGCCAGTCCAAGCGCCGGGCAGCGGAATGAGACCCTCAGCGTTTTTAACACCGATGACAAGAGCGACTTTTCTGGGCACGGCTCACCTCATATAAATCGATTCAATGAATAAACGTCGAACACAATTGAATTAGGATATTTTCTGTGGAGATTTCGCCTTCCACGCCGCTCACACTAACGGCTCCTTGCGTAGCAGCATTGTCACTTGCGCATCACCGTCTTTCAGTATATAGTGAACAAAAGTCCCCAACATTCGCTCGATGACTGGCAGCGGCATGGCGCGCACGACTCCACAAGTGGAGCATGATCTGCTATTCGGCCACGGCGGCGCGGCGCCGATTGCGGTGGGCAGCCCAGCCTGGTTCGCCTGGCTTGATCAGGCGCGCCTATTCGCCTTCCGATCCGGCGCGGGTGGCTTCACCGCGCGGCGCGAGGGCCGGGCGCGCGGCGGCGGCTACTGGCGGGCCTACCGCACGGTCGCCGGCCGCCAGCGGCGGGCCTACCTCGGCCGCGCAGCCGACCTGACCATTGAGCGATTGCGTGCGGCGGCCATCCAGCTCGCCGGCGATGAACCCGAACCAGCGGCCAGCCAGGCATTGCCCCCACTGCCCGCGCCACTGCTCGCCACCAAGCTGTACCTGCCGCAGCCGCGCGACGCACTGGTGCTACGCCCGCGGCTGCTTGCCCGCCTCGACGCCGGCATACACCTGCCGCTAACTCTGATCGCTGCCCCGGCCGGCTTCGGCAAAACCACGCTGCTGGCCGACTGGCTGACTACCAGGACTGAGGGCCAAGAACTGAGGACTGAGTTAGTCTCCTCGTCTCTCAGTCCTCAGTCCTCAGTCCTCAGTCCTCAGGTCGCTTGGCTCTCCCTCGACGACGCCGACAACGACCCGAACACCTTTCTACGCTACCTGATCGCCGCGCTGCGCAGGGCCGTACCATCGGCGGGCGCGCTGGCGTTGGCGCTGCTCCAGGAGGCCCAGCCGCCGCCGCTCGCTACCTTGCTGACCACACTGATCAACGATCTGGCCGAGGCTCCACAGCCAGTGCTGTTGGCGCTCGACGACTACCATGTGATCAGGTCACCAGAGGCGCATGGCGCGCTCACGTTTCTGCTCGATCATCTGCCGCCGTCGCTCCACCTGGCGATCGGCAGCCGCGAAGATCCGCCGCTGGCGCTGGCGCGGCTGCGCGCGCACGGCCAGATCGCCGAGCTGCGCGCGGCCGACCTGCGCTTCACGCCCGAAGAGGCCGCCGCCTTCCTGTGCGATGTCATGGGGCTAACCTTGGATGCCAGCGCGATCGCGGCGCTGGAGGCGCGCACCGAGGGCTGGGTCGCCGGCTTGCAGCTGGCCGCGCTGGCCATGCAGGGTCGCGCCGATCAGGCCGGCTTCATCGCCGCGTTCGCCGGCAGCAATCGCTTCGTGATCGATTACCTCGCCAGTGAGGTGCTTGACCGCCTGCCCGAGCACATGCGCGCATTCATGCTACGAACGTCGATTCTGGAGCGCATGTGCGGGCCGCTGTGTGATGCGGTGTTGGACGAAAGACCAACGACCAAGGACGAAAGTGAAGCCCCTTTGGTCCTTCGTCCTTCGTCCTTCGTCCTGGAAGAACTGGAGCGCACCAACCTGTTCCTGATCGCGCTGGACGATCAGCGGCGCTGGTACCGCTACCACCAGCTGTTGGCAGGTGTGCTGCGCGAGCGATTGCGGCGCGAGCTAGCCGGCGAGGTGGCCGAGCTGCACCGGCGCGCAAGTAGCTGGTTCGAGCAGGCCGGGCTGCTGGACGAGGCCACCCAGCACGCGCTGGCCGCCCGTGATTTCGCGCGCGCGGCCGACCTGATCGAGCACAGCGCGCTGCCGATCGCACTGGAGGGCCGGCAAGCCACCGCAGCGAGCTGGCTGGCCGCGCTGCCTGACGTCCTGCGCCACAAACGGCCGCGCCTGATACTGGCGCAGGCTGGAATTGATGGGTTGAATGGCGATTTCGCCGCCGCTGCCGCCCAGCTTCAGCAGGCCGAGCGACTCGTTCAAGGCCAGGAGACTACTGAGGCGACAGCGATACAGGGCGAAATAGCGGCGTTACGCACAATGGCGCTCAGTATGATCGGCGATCAGCGCGCTATGGCGATTGGCCAGCAGGCGCTGGCCCAGCTGCCGGATCGCCACCCACTGCGTGAGATAACCGTGGCCGGCCTCTGCTACGCCGCTTTCTATGCCGGTGATCTCGCGATGCCTAGCCGAATGCTGGAGGATGCTTTGGCGGCGCGCGAGGTCGAGCAGCGCCCGATCGCCATTCGCACGGGCCTGATCGCGATGCTGGCTATGGTGCGCCGGGCGCAGGGGCGGCTGAAAGAGAGTCAGCGTATGGCCGAGCAATCCCTGGCGCTCGCAAGCCACGATGGCCGCGTACTGCCGTTGTCAGGCGCGTTTCTGGCCTATTTGCTGCTGGGCCTGGTCCAGTGCGAGCGGAACGAGCTGGATGCGGCCGAGCGCACCCTGCGACAGTGCGCCCAGCTGGCCGGCCAGTATCAGATGACAATGAACGAGATCCTGGCGCAGTTCTACCTTGGGCAGGTGCTTGCCGCGCGCGGCGACCTAAATGGCGCGCTTATTCTGGTCGAGCAGGCCGAGGCGGCGGCCCGGCGATACCTTTCACCGCGCAACCAGCGCGAGATCGCCGGCTACCGGGTGCTGCTGTGGCTCCAGCAAGGCAACCTGAGCGCCGCCGCAGAATGGGCCGCAACTTATACGCGCGAGGCTGGCCCTGGCCGGCCACGCCTGACCGCATATGATTACGATCGCTTCGCGCTTGCGCAAACGCTGATAGCACAAGGACAGCTCGAACCCGCGCGCGCCACCGTGAGGCAGCTGCTCGACGACGCGGAGGCGACCGGCCATGGCAGCTTTGTGATCTGGTCACTGATCTTGCACGCGCTGATCCTGTACGCCCAGGATGAACACGTGGCCGCGCTGGCCAGCCTCCAGCGCGCGCTGACCCTGGCCGAGCCACAGGGCTATCTGCGTACCATTGTCAACCACGGCGCGCCGATCGCCGCGCTGCTACGCGAGGCCTACGCGCGCGGCATCGCGCCGGCGTATATCGAAAGATTGTTGCACACCTTCCAAAGTGCAGAGTTACGAGGACTGAGGACTGAGCATAACGCACCTCAATCCTCAGTCCTCAGTCCTCAGTCCTCAATCCTGGTGGAGCCGCTATCCGCGCGCGAGCGCACTGTGCTGCGCCTGCTGGCAAATGGCATGGACAATGCCCAGATCGCGCGGGCGCTTGATATCGCCGTCAGCACTGTGAAAGCCCATAGTAACCACATCTTCGGCAAACTCGGCGTCCATAGCCGCCTGGAGGCGGTGCTGCGCGCCCAGGAGCTGAATTTGTTATAGCCTATCCATGTGCGAAAGTCCACAACACCTACCGCATTACCCCAACCTGATCTCGCCAATACTGATCAGAATATCAACCTGGGGTTGATGCAGATCCACCCGCGTCGATGCTATGCTATCGTTCGTACAACCAGCCAGCAGAAATCGCGCGGCCGGTCATTCGAGAGGAGGTGCGGGATGAGCACGCATCGAGCGAATAGCAACCAGGGCTGCTTTCAGCAAGAGCCGGCGAATCTGGTCACAATATTAGATTCTTATTATGTCGAGCTACCGCTGGAGGCGCTTGACGATCAGGGCAGCCTGCTCGACGCCCTGATCCACTACACCTTCGACACGCTGAATGTACAACGCCTGGATGTACGCATCGTCGTGGAAACTAATTGACCGCTAGTTCGATCCATATAAAGGAGAAAAACCAATGCAATCGATCGCCACGACCAGCGCTGACACGCCATCATTTGCCCTGCGCGAGCACAGTGCGCAGCTAACAGTTGAAAATATTCCGATCACGCTGATCGAGCAGGGCAGCGGCACGCCAACGCTGCTCCTGCACGGCCTGTTCGACTCGGCCGATACCTGGAGCGGCGTGGTCGAGCGCCTGCGCGGGCGCTACCGCCTGCTGGTGCCCGACCTGCCTGGCTTTGGGCGTTCCGGCGCGCCGGCCGACTACGATGCATCGCTGCCGCACCTGGCCCAGTTCATCGACAACCTGCTGGCTGCGGCTGGCATCAACGAGCCGATCAACCTGGTCGGCTACGACATCGGCGCGACCTACGGCCTGGCCTGGGCTACCACGCACCCCGAAAAAGTTCGTCGCCTGGGCATCCTGAACGGCAACTTCTTCTCGGATTACGAATGGCACTCCTGGGCCAAGCTCTGGCGCATCCCGGTGCTGGGCGAGCTGGTGATGTTGGTGTTGACCGAGTCGGCCTACGCGCGATCCATGGCGCAATCCGGGCCAGGCGTTTCGCCCGAGCAGGCCCGCGCTGCCGCCAAGATGGTGTCACCAGCGGCGAAGCGCATGGCCCTGCGCCACTACCGCGCGCTCGACTCAGCCAACTTCCGCGGATGGGAAGATCGCCTGCGCGAGCTGACCGCTCATGTGCCGACGTTGGTCTGTTGGGGCGACCGCGACCCGTTCATATCGCCAAGCTTCGCCGAGCGCTTTGGGGCGCGCGAGGTGTATCACTTCGCGAATTACGGCCACTGGCTGCCGCTCGAAGCGCCCGACGCGCTCGCCGAGCGCTTGAGCGCCTTCTTTGGCACGCAGGGCGAGTGATGGACATCCAGCGCTCGCCCGATGACGCGCCAGCGCGCTACCAGATCCAGGTGCGCGGCGCGCTCGACCCGCGCTGGTCGGTCTGGTTCGATCATCTGGCTATCTCGCACGACGCCGAGGGCAACACGCTACTGGCTGGGCCAGTGATCGATCAGGCGGCGCTGTATGGCCTGATCAATCGCCTGCGCGACCTGGGGCTGACGCTGCTGGCAGTGGCGCGGCTGCCGCCATAGTATCGGGACATGAGCTGGCGTAGATCGTGCATAAAAACATAGGACTTAGGCAAACCACGGATTTCTTCCCTTTGCAGGTCATTTTTTCGCCCGGCCGGGCGAAAAAATGACCTGCAAAAGAAGGAAAGTACCATGCTGCCGCAGGCGGAAGCTGCCTTTTGCGCAAGTCCTAAAAACATACAGGTGGTGGCAGGAGAACAGATCTCCTGCCACCACCTGCGTGCTTCAACAAACGCGATGATGATCTGGTACGGGAGGCGGGAATCGAACCCGCGACTGGAGCTTGGAAGGCTCTCGCGTTACCACTACGCCACTCCCGCACATAACACTGATTCTAACGGGCCAGCGCTGATTCGTCAAGTCGCATCGATTGACGATTTCCGATTTCCGATTTACGATTGAGGCGAAGCGTCACTCGTCACTCGTCACTCGTCACTCGTCACTCGTATGCTGCTCTGCTTCACCCCCAACCCAGCGATCGACCGGGTGCTGTTTGCGCCGGGCTTCCGCCATGCCGAAAGTGTACGTGTGGCCGAGGCGCGCGAGTCTGCCGGCGGCAAGGGCTTGAACGTGGCCCGTGTGGCGCGGGCGCTGGGGCTGCCGGCACGCGTCTGCGGCCCGCTGGCCGGAGCAAACGGCCGGCGGCTCGCCGCTCTGGCGGCGGACGAGGGCTTCGACACGCGGTGGTTCTGGCTAGAAGACGGCGAGTCGCGCATCTGCCTGTTGGTGATCGACCAGGGCGCGCCCGACACGCTGGTGATCAATGAGCGCGGCCCCGCCACAAGCGCCGCCGATTGGGATGCGCTGGCACGGCTCGTCGCCACAGAGGCCGAGCAGGCATCAGCCATCGCAGTCTCGGGCAGCCTGCCGCCCGGCATAGCCGCCAGCAAGCTAACCGCGCTGCTGCGCGAGCTATCCGGCCACGGCGCGGTCTACCTCGACACCAGCGGCGCGGCGCTGACCGAGGCGCTGGATCTGCCGCTGGCGCTGCTCAAGGTCAACGCCGAAGAGCTGGGCGAAGCGCTGGGAACCCCGATCGCAGCGCCAGCCGAGGCGCGCGCAGCCGCAGCCCATGTCCTGGCGCGTGGCCCGGCAGCCGTGATCGTATCCTTAGGCCGGGCTGGAGCGGTAGCTGTTGACACGGGCGGCGCGTGGTTGGCGCGCTCGCCCGAGATCACAGCGATCAGCGCGGTGGGCAGCGGCGATGCAATGCTGGCCGGCGTGGCTGCGGCACTGGCGGAGCGGCGCGGGCTGGCCGAAGCGCTGCGGCTAGGCGTGGCCTGCGGCGCAGCCAACACCCTAACGGTGGGCGCCGGCATTGTGCGCACCGACGATGTCATACGGCTGCGCGCCACGACGACACTCGTTGAGGTCTAATGCATACAAATGACGGCCTAAGTTGGCTTCTCACCGGGCCAGAATGAATGGATTGTTATTACGAGTGCATGTCGTTACGTTATTTATTCGTGGCGGTCGTAATTGGGCTCGATCTCATCTTGTAATCTGTGTGTAATCTTGGCACACAACAAGTAGCGCTCAAAAAAAGTTGTGCTAGCTTTGCCAAAACACATATTTTCCGCCGAGAAGGATTTCACTCAGGGCTGGTTTAGCTCATTCTAATGGCATATACGGTGTATATCAACCGTACGCCGTCATCCTACATCGCCCTCGCGCACCCCCATCTCATAACGAGACCACTAGCTACGCCGCGCTCCAACTGCAAGCGTTGCGGCGTGCATATCAGCGACTGTTAATCACTTCCCATTCATCTCGCGACTCTATACTCACTACATAAGAAACGGGCCTCCAATAGCATTTTACAGCTCCCGCCCGTCCGCAGATCGACTCCACCCCAGGCCGGTTGGATTCGACCGCCGTAGTGAGGCAGACAGATGCTACCACAACTCAACGCAATGCTGTCCGATGAAGCCAGCGAGCCGATCCGCGCGATCGAGCCGGAGTCCTCGCTGATCGCACGCGCCAAATCCGGCGATGCCGATGCGATCAGCGCGCTGTACGAGCGCTACGCGCCACAGATCCAACGCTATATCGCGTCGCGGCTGAGCGACCCCGTGCAGGCCGAGGATGTCTGCGCGGATGTGTTCGTCAAGGTGCTGGAGAGCCTGAGCCGCTATGAAGACCGCGGCTGGCCCTTCTCGGCCTGGCTGTACCGGATCGCCTACGCTCGCACGGTCGATGTGCTGCGCCAATCCCGCCGCCGGCATTCCATCCCGCTCGATGAGACTCAGCTCGGCGCGCTGGAGCCGCCGGATGAGGCGGTGATGACCCGGATCGCCTACCTCGAGATCAAGGGCGCCATGAACATGTTGACCAGCGAGCAGCGCCAGGTGCTGTGCCTGCGCTTCGACGAGGATCGCAGCCTGGCCGAGATCGCCCAGTCGCTCGGCCGCAGCGTCGGCTCGATCAAGGCGCTCCAGCATCGTGGCCTGTCCCGGCTGGCCCAGGCGCTCGGCCCATCGGCAGCTACGGCGGTGGCCGCCGTCTGATCAAGTTCATAGTTCAAAGTTAAGAGTTCAAAGTTACCAGTCGGATAACTTTGAACTCTTAACTCTGAACTCTAAACTCTCCCAACTGTCTACCCCTTCCCCTCGATTTCCCTCACATCTCTGGCATGATCGGTGCCAAAACCCTTGACACCTTGCTATCTAAGCGCGTATAATGGCGCCCAAGAGGCGTAAGCTATGGACGCGGATACATTCGAGTCGATCGTGATCGAAGCGCTGAATACGTTACCGCCGGAGTTCGCGCGCTATCTTGAGAATGTCGAGATTCAGATCGAGCCCCGTCCGACACACGAGCACCGCCGCGCGGTCGGGCTCAAGCCCTGGCAGACGCTCTACGGCCTGTATGAGGGCGTGCCGCTCACGGTGCGTAGCAGCAGCGCCCTGGTGATGCCGGATCTAATCACGCTGTTTCAAGAGCCATTGGAGCACGATTTCCCCGGCCTCGAACAGCTGCGCGTGCAGGTGCGCCGAACATTGATGCACGAGATCGCGCACTTCTTTGGAATTAGCGATGCGCGGTTGCGCGAGCTGAATGCATATTAGCGCGCTTTCAGCGCCGGGGTTAGGGTTTGGGGGTCGGGGATCGCAATGCCAGACAGCGAGCTATCAAGCCCAAACAGATGCTTGATGTTGTACTAGATCTATGACATACGCCGTAGCCTCATCGTATACCGAGATTAAAGATCGGAGACCGGAGCTAGTCGTCGTCGCTCCCGATCTCCCGTCTCTCATCTCCCATCCCCTATCATGATGCGACGAAGCCGCTCCGCCGTGCGTAAAGCCGTCCTCGGCGCGATCTACACGCTGTCCCTGCTGGTCTGGGTGGGCCTGGTGGCCGACACGGCCGGGCTTGCGCAGCGAGCGGCCACGCCGCCGGTGTTCCCCACCAGCATGCCGCCAGTGCTGCCGACACTCAGCCCGCCGCCGCCACGGATAGTTGCGGCGCCGCCGGCCCCGCTGCTGCAAAATATCGCGCCCGAGGCCGACCAGCGTGTCGCTGCCTTCCACCCTAAGACTGGCCGCTACATCGCGGCCTGGTTGCCGGATTCGTTCGACTCAATCAATCGCACCTCATTCGAGGCCAACGCCGATATTCTCGACGAGGTCAGCCCATTCTGGTACTCTACCAACGGGCGCGGCAACCTGCTGCCCGGCCGCGATGCGCGCGACGAAACCTTGATCGAGCTAGCGCACAGCAAGAACGTTCTGGTGCTGCCGACAATCCACAATGTGGTGAATGGAGTCGATCCAGTGCCGGCGATCCTGAGCAATGCTGACCGGCGCAGCCAGCATGTGCGCAACATCGTCGAAGAGGTGCTAAACAACAACTACGACGGCATTGATATCGATTATGAGGCGATCGATAGCAGCCTGCGCGAGCAATACTCGGCGTTCATAACCGAGCTAGCCAAGTCGCTGCATGCGCAGGGCAAGCAGCTGACGATCGCTGTCCACGCCAAGGACTGCGACTACTGCGGGCTAGGCGGCTTTCAGGATTGGCCAGTGCTGGGCCAGGCGGTCGATCGACTGCGGATCATGACCTACGACTACCACTGGCGCGGCGGCGGCGCAGGGCCGGTTGCGCCGCTCTACTGGGTGAACTCAGTCGCCGAATACGCGAAATCGGTGGTCGACCCCGCCAAGGTGGTGATCGGGGTGCAGTTCTATGGCTACGATTGGGTAGCCGGCGGCGGCGACGCGAGCGCCTTCACCTGGGAGGATTTTAAGAGCATCATCGACACATATAAGCCGGAGGTTAACCTAGTCGAGACCGACTCGAGCGGCCGGCCGGTTCAGGAGAACAAGATCTCCTACAGCACACGCCAGGGTCGCCACACCGCCTACTTTGCCACCAGCCGCAGCCTGCAGGCCAAGCTGGCATTAGTCCAACGCGTCGATCTGGCCGGCATCGCGATCTGGCGGCTCGGCGGCGAGGATCCGCAGAACTGGGATGTCATTCGCGGCAAGCTGGTCGAAGACCCATTCGAGTCGCAGCGGATGTTGAATCAGGTATTGCCGGAACACTAGCCATTTGAGATTTTAGATTTTGGATTGCGGAACCTCAATCTAAAATCTAAAATCTAAAATCCAAAATCGATATGACTGAATCAGCCATTAAATCCAATCAGCGCGAGGCAGCGCGGCTGTTCGAGCGCGGCGTTGCGGCAGCCAGCAGCGGGCAGCGGCGCGTGGCGGCCGTGCTGCTGGCGCGCGTGGTGCAGATCGACCCACGCCACGAGATGGGCTGGCTGTGGCTCTCGGGCGTGCTGGATGAACCGAATGAGATAGCGTTCTGCCTGCGCTCAGTGCTGACAGTTAACCCACATAACGAGCGCGCCCAGCAGGGATTGATCTGGCTGGAAGAGCGTGGGCAGATCGTGCCGCAGCCGACTCTAGCCAGGGAAATCGCCCCGCCGCCGGCTGAAAACGAGCACGCCGATGAGCAGCGCGCGCGCCACGAGGGCGAATCCTGGTGGGTCAACTGGCGCCGATCGCGCCGCGAGATGGGCCGCGCGCGATTGGTCTTCTGGAGCGTGCCGATCTTGCTGTTGGCGCTGACGCTCAGCTTAAATCTGGCGCTGCGCGACGCGATCAGCCGCAACACGGCGGCGGCCATCATAGTCGTGCCAACACCGGCGGCCACCGCCCGCCCGGCGCTGCCCGCGCTGATTCGCGCCGAGCCGCCGTCCAGCGCCGACTCACAGGCTCTGGCCTACCTGAGTGTGTTGGGCAATAGTCGTGCCCTACTGCGCGACGCGATCAAGGCTTACCGCAGCTCGACCAGCCAGCCGGGCGGATCTTCGATCACCCACGCCGCCGCGGCGCGCAAGCTGCGCGAACAGATCGACGCGACCCACGGCACAATCGAGGCGATCACGCCGCCGGCCGCGCTGGCACAGGCGCACAACAGCTACCTTACCGGCCTGGAGATCGAGCGCCTGGCGCTCGATGATATACTTGAGTTCTACAATGGCTTCCGCGTCCAGTTTGCCAACCGCGCCACCCTGCGCATGGTCGACGCCGGCCGCCAACTGGAGCGTGCGCGCGCCCTGTTCGATAAGCGCGAGAGCCAGGCGACCGGCCCCTCCATCCCGATTCAGACAGCGCGGTGATCAATTGTTCACAGCTTTAGCTCGTCTACACGTTTTTCAATTTGTCCAATCGATCGAGCATCACGCGTTCAAGAGCGGTTGGGTAAGATATGCCGTGTGTCCGTGTCAGGAGCAGCGCCAATTCCTGGAAGAATCGGACGATCGCGAGCACAGCCTGAAGCATTGCACCTCGCTCCAGCGAGCAATATGTCGCCTGTAATGGCGACAGCTGCGCTCCTGGTAGCGCTTGCTCCAGCTTAAAATAGCCCTCCGCTCCCACATCACCATCTAAGAAGTTCTGTCGCAGGCGGGCCAGGTTCACACAATACAGGCGCAGTGCCTCGAGCTGGCCGTGTGCCCACCAAAGCTGCCCGCGCCCGATCGCAGTGGTGAAATGGGAAAGGTCATGCCAGAACCAGACGATCAGGCGTCGTAATGTCTCGATCTGCTCGGCCTGCGTAGGTTCGTGCGGCGGGAAAACGGCTCCCGCCAGGATACCCTTCTTATCGAGCAGAACTTGGTAAGGTCCACTGTGAATATGATTTAAGTGGCTCTCGCTACCAAACCAAAGTTCACCTTCGGTATCATCCGAAAAAATGAAGAACGCAATGTTCGGCAGGCCAAAGTCTTCCAGGAACACCGGCTCACCCAGCAATCTTAAAAAAGCCGCGCGCCCGGCGAAGAAATCCTCGTACGCCGCATCGGTGGTGATTAGGGAGAGATCGATGTCGGAGTATGTATCAGCCGTGCCCTTGGCATATGAACCGCCGAGAAAAGCGGCTACCACACGTGCATCTGCCTGGCAAGCCCCGACAAAGCGGTTCATGAAGACCTGGTGTTTCATGTTCATCTCCTGTGCTGATCAGCGATGACAACCTGTCATCATAAATTGTTGTTTATCAACCAGTTATATGAATAGTACACCATGCCCGCGCTGTGTACAGGAGGTATCAAAGGTGTACAATACGGGGGATAAAAACGGGTATTCCTCCTTTGCCTAGTGGTGGTCGCGATGGATAACCGGCTCTCGTTCGGGCGCGTGCTTAAGGACTGCCGCAGAGCATGCGATCTCACGCAGGAACAGCTCGCCGAACAGGTCAGCTGCGAAGTGTGGGGCTCGACCGGGCCGCTCCGGGTACGCATGGCCCTACATACAGGTGTAGTTGAGCTCTGCGATGGCGACTACATCGGGATTCCGCTCAACCGCGTCGCGCGCTTGATAACCATCGGGCATGGTGCACAAACAATCGTATCACAGGTTACGGCAGATCTGCTACAAGATCATCTGCCGCCGGATGTGCGCTTGCGCGATCTCGGCGAACACCGCCTGAAAGATCTGACCCGCCCAGAGCACATCTTTCAGCTCGGGGCTCCCGATCTGCCTGCTGACTTCCCATTACTCAAGAATCTTGATGCCCACCCCACCAACTTGCCGACGCAGCCAACGCGACTGATCGGCCGCGACCATGAGGTAGCAACGTTGCGTCAGCGCTTACGACGTGGCGACGCGCGACTGCTCACGCTGACCGGGCCTGGCGGCGTGGGAAAAACCCGGCTTGCGCTTCACGTAGCGGCGGAGATGCTGGATGACTTCATCGGCTGAAAGTGCTCGTTACCAGCCGCGCGGCACTGCACGTTCGTGGAGAGCGCGCGGCTGTTGCACGTGCTGGGGGCTGGCCAGGGCGTCGCGCTGAATCTCGTCGGCCTGGCCGCTGTGATGATCCAACGACAGGAACTGGCCCAGGCCGCGCGGCTATTGAGAGTGGCTGAGGCGCGGCATTGGGTCGCCTCCAGCTCCTGGTGGGTAGCCGCCGATCGTGCCACCTATGACCACACCGTCGCGGTCGTCCGCACGCAACTCGACCCGGCAACCTTCGCGACGGCATGGGCGGAAGCAGGCGCGATCACGCTGGAGCAGGCGCTCACCGCAGCGTTGGACTACTGATACAAAATTCGGATGAATACGTATACTCCGGTATTGGTATGAATCACTTCGCTGCTTCCTATGCTATAATTCGCGCTCGTCTGCCAAATCGGCGCTCCCCAGCATGGTATAGCTAGCTGATCGGAACATACGAATGAACACTATCTCGCTCGATTTTCTAAAACGCCTGCTGGCCACCCCCGGCCCATCCGGCGATGAGGCGGCCGCCGCGCGGCTGTGGCGCGAGTATGCTGCCGGCTTCGCCGACCGCGTCTGGGCCGATGTGCGTGGCAGCTCATTCGCATCGCTGGATGCCGGCCCCTCGACCCATTCGACAGGCTCAGGGCAGGTAGGCTCGGGACAGAGCGCGCCGCGCGTGCTGCTGGCCGGCCATATCGACGAGATCGGCGTGATGATCACCTACATCGACGGCGATGGCTTTCTGTTCTTCACCGGCGTGGGCGGCTGGGATGCGCAGGTGCTGGTCGGCCAGCGTGTCCGGCTGTTGGGCAAAGCCGGCGATGTGATCGGGGTGATCGGCAAACGCCCGATCCACCTGATCAAGAGCGATGAGCGTGATCGGGCCAGCAAGATCGAGGATCTGTGGATCGATATCGGCGCCAGCAACGGCGCGGAAGCCCAGGAGCGCTTGCGCATCGGCAGCGTGGGCGTGATCGACGGCCCAATCCATGAGCTGCCGAACCGCCGGCTGGTCTCGCGCGGGCTGGATAACCGCATCGGCGCGTTCGCCGTGCTGGAGGCGCTGCGACTGCTTGCCGAGGATCGGCCGCATGCCACCGTCGCTGCGGTCGCCACCAGCCAGGAGGAGGTCGGCGATTTCGTGGGCGCGCGGACAGCAGCATGGAGCTTCGAGCCGCAAGCCGCGATCGTCGTCGATGTCACGCACGCGACCGACCAGCCCGACTCGAACAAGAAGCGTCACGGCGATGTGCGGCTGGGCGGCGGGCCGGTGATCGAGCGCGGGTCATCGAACAGCCCGATGATCTATGAAATGCTGCTGGAGATCGCCGAGCGCGAGGGCATCCCCTACAGCGTCGCGGCCAGCCCAAGCTCCACCGGCACCGATGCCGATGCGATTCACCTCTCGCGCGGCGGCGTAGCTACGGCGGTGATCTCGGTGCCGAACCGCTACATGCACTCGCCAAACGAAATGATCCAGCTGGACGATGTCGAGAACACCGCCCGGCTGATCGCCGCGTTCGTGCGCTCGATAACGGCTGATACGGATTTTGTGCCGCGCTAACCGGCCTCGAATATTCACGGCTTCGAAACAATGCTGTATTATTATGAAATCGTGGTTCGCAGCGATGGCCGAGATCGTGTCGTGCGGCGTGTGCCGACCCGGCGTGCCGCCGACAGGGTTATCGCGGAGCTGATCCGCGCTGATCTGGTCAGCAGCAAAGCCATCCGCTATGAACGTCGACGTGGAATACACCCCTGGTCGGTCGCGCTACTCTGCGGCGGGCTGAGCTTGCTGGCGCTGTTTGTACCCTTCGTATGGATCCGCATGGGCCTGGCGCTGGTGCTGATCGCGCTCACAATCGGCTTTTCGACCTCCGGCCGGCGCTGGATCGCCGGCGGCCGCGACGATCGGTGATCGGTCGCGGAGCTAACCAGTACGCCGGCGATCACTAGCACTCCCAAAACTTACTCAGCCGTTTACAGCATACATCCAATCTGCGGCGGTCAACGTATTACTTGATAGAGGATGCAGTAGTGAACTCGCGCGTTTGGCTGTCAGTTAGGCTGTCAAAAGCACAAAGCCCGTCGACTATTCGACCGGTCTTGGACTTCTAATGCTGTAGAAGTGGCGCGGACGGCGGGGCTCGAACCCACAACCTACGGTTTAGAAGGACTTCCCCACAATTTGCCACTCCTTGCCAGCGACTGAATACCGCATTCCAATGCGGGTGCTGGGACATCCGTTCTAGCCAGTCACTGCCCCTCATTGCCACCCAACGACACACAGCACAACCCACGGCTGGAGGTGCGGCATGACGCAGTACCTCAACGGCAAAGCACCTGCGGCGGCCGCTATCCGGCGCACCCTCGATCTGCTCTTCGATCCCGAGCAGGTGATCGAACTCCGCGTCCTGGTTTCTAAGAAACAGATCGACGCCGGCTACTTCACCGACCACGAGAAGCTCATCGCCGCGGCGCTGGGCTACGAGGGCAAGGCGCCGCAATACGTCACCGCCAATGCCATCGACCCGCGCCTACTGGCCCGCTACAACAATCGGGTGGAGCGCTACGCGCCAGCCACAACCACCGATGACCAGGTGATCGCGCGGCGCTGGCTGCCGATCGAATTTGACCCTGATCGGCCGGCCGGTATTCCGGCGTCTGATGCTGAGCACCAGGAAGCGCACAGAAGGGCTCAGGATTGCCGGGCGTGGCTCGCTGCCTATGACTGGCCAGCGCCGATCTACGCCGACAGTGGCAACGGCGCCTGGCTGCTCTACCGACTGCCGGACCTGCCGAACACCGGCGAGTTGACCGCGAAGATCAAGCGCTGTCTGGCGATCGTGAGTCTGCTCTATCAGGGGCAGCAATCCCAGGGCGGTATTGCGGTCAAGGTCGATGCGACGGTGTTCAATGCGGCGCGAATCGTGCGCCTGTTCGGAACCGCCAACCTCAAGGGCGACGGCGACGCCGCGAGCGAACGCCGCAACCGCAGTTCATGCATCGTCGAAGCGCCCGAGCCGGTGTCGATACTCACCATGGACGCGATCGATCGACTGCTGGCGGCGTTCCCCGAGGAGCAGCACGAGCTGCGGCCGCATGGGCACGCCTTGAATGGCACGGCGTGGAACAACGCGCGCGTCGAGCTGTTCATCACACAACACCAGATCCAGGTTGCCTACGATGATAGCTATCAGGGTGGTCACAAATGGGTACTGGCTGAGTGC
>WNFV01004697.1_pt1 | contig 16806 bp, 14 predicted proteins | sample 5400101 | NCBI WGS metagenome assembly WNFV01 (sample SAMN13153361, study PRJNA577476) | soil metagenome | isolation source: 115 cm soil or saprolite under grassland replicate 1 | place: USA:California | collected 2016-06-15
GGCGCGCCGTCGTACCACATGGAGTGGTACACGACGAGCTCGTCGCGACCCTGGAACAGGTCGAGGAACGGGACCGGGCCATTCGCGCCGGTGACCTCGGCGGTGCCATCGATCTCGACCATCGGCAGTCGCCGCCGCGCCGCGGCGATCGCGTCGCCCTCACGGGTGTGCGCTTTCTCGCGGACTAGCAGGTCGTCGCGCGCCGCCTGCCACGTGGCCCGGTCGACGATGGGCGGCTTGCCCGAAATATTGCTACTCGCGTTGCTGGGAGTGGTCGTCATGCTGTCCTCCGCTGTCTCGTGTCGTACGCTCGCGGACTTCCTGCGAGCCGTTGCTTAACTATGAACGACTCTCGGGGCCGAGCCTCATCGATCCGAGTGCCAGTACGTCTTGTCGCTGGGTCGGACGACCCGGTAAGCCAGTGCCTCGGCAAGCGAACCTAGCTGGACGCCAGGCGGCGGGACGTGGAATCGCTCAATGTGGGTAGGGGTCGGCGTCAGGATCGGGATCGCGCCACGGCGCGATGACGCTGCGCCCCACGAGTTCCAGGTAGCACGCGGGCGCAGACTGGCCGTGGATCCGCATATGAGCGGAGACGCGTGAGCATTTCGGCTTCCTCGTCGCTGCGCAGCAGTGGCACAATTCGCCGGGGGCCAAGAGCCGTCTCCGACAGTTCAATCCCGTCCTGCTCAGCTTGAACTTGCCACTCTGCAGCGGAGGTGGCAATCCCACCGATCCGAAAGTGATGATTGGCGGCCGGAGGCTCGCTGGATGCAGCCAGCAGCGCCACCGTGTATTGTGGGTGGGTATCGAAAATCCACAATCGCCGGTTGACGAGAAAATCAACTCGGTCAAACGTCATCTCTTCAAAGAGCCATTTGCGGAATCCAGCCGAACCGTCAGTTAGAAAAGCACTGCGCGGAAGGACGACACCAAGCATGCCACTTTCCCGCAGCAACACGCGGTACCGCACGCAAAAGTACTTACAGATCCGGATCGCCGGGCATCGACGGATAGTCCCCGGCCGAGAAGTAGTGACGCTCGCGCTCGGCTGCCTCTTTAGCAGCTTCCAGCCTCTCGGTCAGCTCAGGGCGGCTGGACAGTAGGCGCGCAATTGCTTCCGTTCGTGCGGGCTCCGGCAGTCCTCGAAGCCCAGGCGAGAATAGCGCGTAGAACGCTAGCGTCTCCACGGTAACTTCGTTCCAGGGCGGGTTGCCCACCACGACGTCGAAACCGGGCGTTTCACGCGCAAACACGAGAGGAAATGCGATTGGCCAGTGTAGGAAGCGGTATGGTCGCGTGCCGCAGCATCAGCCTGCGATTGCAGCTTCGATTCTCGGCCGGCGAGCAAATCAGTGCCGTGAAGCTCTACCTCGTGACGAGCGCCTCCGACTCCGAACCCCTCAGCCGTCCAGAGATTGAATAGTCGCTCCAGAGCTGCCGATGCAGTGCGCGCCTCGGCTGCAGCCTCCTCACTTGCAGCCACCTCATCCGGAGTCCGGTCCTCTATGGCTGCGACCCGCGCGGCAGCCGTAGCCGCACTGTCGATCGCACTAGTGAGAGGATGGGTGAGTAGTGGTGCGCCCGGTGAAACTACATAGGCTCTTCGGGCGACGCCGATGAGTGAGTTGCCAATCCGCACGTTCGCGCCGAGGTAAGCCAGACTGAGTCCTGGTACAAACGAAGCGAGCCACAGAGAGACTTTCGCGACCTCAGTCCGCATTTGGCTGGCATCTACCCCAAAGACGCAGCGCTTGAGGACGAGGCGCCTGATTAGTGTCACGTCATCAATGGGAATGCCGGGGGAGCTCGCTGCGCGGAGTCGTCCGACGGCGTCCGCGATCGCTGGCAGCGGTGTGGCGCCAAGGAAGGTCACGGTCATGTCGGCGAGTTCGTTGAGGACTTCGACCAAGAAATGCGCGCTGCCGCAGGCGGGATCAATCACTGCGAAATCGAACAGACGTTGTGCAGCCAGCTCTGGATTTCCCTCAACTACCGAGCGAACATCGCTGAGGTGACGCTTGAACGTAGGGACCACCGTTTCCCGAACGAGGTGGCGCACCAATGGTGCAGGCGTGTAATACACGCCTCCACCCTTGCGGCCACCCTCATTAGTCATCCACACCAAATCACCTGGCCGGTACTCAGCCTCCTCGCCAGGCTCAACGGCCTGAAAGGCGTCGGTTTGTCGGTTGTATCTGAGCGGCGTAGCAGTACGGACCAGTCGAAGCGACAGCAAGGCTTCGTAAATGTGCCCGAGGTGACCAATCTCCAGGCTGGAGTAGTCAATGCCGGCATTCGACTCCCGATCGCGTCCGAGGCCGATGAGAACGGTCGCAAAGTCGGGGTCGGGAAGCGACATTTGCTCCAGCGTGTCAGCCCCATCAAATCCGTCTGGGGCAAACAGTGCTCCGTTATATGCAGGTACACCCCAAGCGGGATTTCCTGTACGCATGGCCCTTACGAGCAACACATACCGGTCCCAGAGTGATGTTGACCTCAGACCCAACCGGTCTCGTGTCTCGACCGCTTCGCTTACTAGGGATGAGAGGGACGCATGGCTGTAGGAACGGTTGTCTCGCGGCAGGTAATTCGAGCTCTCAGCATAGAGGAGGAAAAGGAGGCGGAACAGTAGAGTGAGCGTTGCTCGCTCCAGTTCAGCAAGCGTATCTTCCGAGGAGAGGTCTAAACCTTGCTTTTCCGCCCATCCCGCGAGCGCGTGTCCCAGGGCTGGGAAGACACTGTCGCGAATGGTTTCGTCGAGCCGTCGCCGCAGCGCCGCCCCAAAAGCTTCCGCCTCCGCGCGTAAAACCTCGAAGCCGCCTTCGTGGAGGTACTGCGGGCCGAGAACGGCAAGCAGCGGGCGGTCCTTATCCTGCAAATATGCGTTGTCTAGGTCGAGGTAGCGCGACGTGGAGCCCGCAGGTGCGCCCGCATCAAAGAGTCGAATGCGGCCACCGCTCGCCAGCATCGCGAAGCGCACGCCCTCCTCGGCAGAGTCGTTCGCGAGTAGGCCCTCGGGCGGTCGACCGTCTGGTCCCAACCGCGAAAAGTCGGCGGGGTCCGCTTTTGGGTGTACGACGGCAACCGGTCGTCCGTCATAACGAAGCAAGTATCCGCGTATCGGTCGGCGCTCAAGCTGATACCGAAAGCCGGCCAATACCGCCCGCCAATCGGCGGAGCGAGGGATCGCAGCGACCGCCCTCTCAGCGGCACGCCAGCGGACAGAGTCGCCTCGGAGACGTGAATCAACTGTGTGAACCGTGAGCAGGTCGCGGAGCTTCAACCCCGGAATCCCGGCCTGATTGAGGCGGTCCAGTTCTGCGGAGAGCTCGCGAGTAGCTTCCAGTCGAGTCTGGGTAGATACCCTTCGAAGCAGTTGCGCGAGAGCATTCGCATCAACGGGGCGCACCGGCCCGTCTGCATCCGTAACACCCAATGTCAAGACCGAACTGGATGCGGCATCGTCAGCAATCAGGAGCAGGGGAGCTGCGCCTCCGCGTTGGCGCTCGCGCCAAATTCTCCTGAGTGAGGTTTCTATCGACTCCCCGGTGGAAGCGACCTCTATGCCGGCTATCAGAACAGATGCGTTGATAGGGGAGGCAGACGCAAGTCTGCGGACCCCAGGCAATCCCGCTAAGGTAGACAGTACTTGCTCGGCCGTCACTGGAGCACCCAAAGTGCTATGTCTTGGCTAGTCAACAAGCAGCCTCGCCCGAGAATCATAGGATCTGGTCGCGACGTCGCAAGGCGGATCGCTGTCGTCTCGATCACGTCTGTACGTGGGTTGGCTACTGGCTGGACCAAGCGGCCGAACATCATGCCTGAAATAGTCGCCTCAGCTCATTCTTGCTGATCAGCGTTTTGCCTCGAACGATCATGACCGCGATGCTGCCAGCTTTAATACGCCTTCGAAGCGTCGTGGGCGAGATGCCCAACAAGGAAGCAGCGGCATCGACATCGACGCTGTCGCGAATAGCCTCGTTTTCGCGGCGGGTAATTTCTGTTCTAATTTCGCGGTGAAGTTCGCCATTGGGATCTCTTGGCCGGGTCACGACTGAACCTTTCTGCCGCTTCGATCGCTATTCCTCGTTGAAGTAATCGGAATCGACGCGCTTGATCTGATATGACGAGGCAACCGTCACACCCACGTCGTGTTCGATCAACAACCGCGCTAGCATCGGGCCATCGATCAACACAATGCGTTTGTCGATGCGATCGACATACTCGTGTGCCTCCCTGCTGAATGTGCCAGTGGTGATGAAAACACCCTTGCGAGCTCGAAATCCGTCGAGGCTGCCAGCGAAGCCTTGGACAACAGGTCTCCCGACTGTGTTGTCCCACTTCTTGGCCTGAACATAGATCGTGTCTAGGCCAAGTCTGTCCTCTTTTATGACGCCATCAATCCCGCCGTCGCCCGTTTGACCGACCACCTGCGCCGCGTCTTGGAGTGTGCCGCCGTACCCCATCGCTACCAACAGTTGGAGTACAAGTTTTTCGAAGAAGCGTGGTGACTGGGTCTTAATCCTTGTCAGCAGCTCGTCGGCAAGGGTTGCTTGCAGTTGACGGTGAGCTTGCTCGATCAGTTCTTCTGGCGTTTGGGAACCGACGCCTTCGCCTCTCTACTCCATCGGCACAGCGCCGTCGCGCGCAGCGGTCGGCGTCGTCCGCTCGCGGAAGGCGGCGAACTCGGGATAGCGGTTGAGGAGGCGGATGTCGATGCGCGATGGGTGTTCATGCAACAGCGCCCGACCACGGTCGGTGATGTGAATGCTGCCCCGCCCGACGGTTTCGAGTAGGCCAGCCTTCCCCAGATATGTGCGAGCCCAACCCACACGGTTGAGCAGGCGCCGCTGGCCCGAAGGGAGTAACTCGCCGCGTTCAGTTTCAGTTAGCTTGAACTCGTCGGCAATAACGTCGATGAGGTCCGACACTCGATGGATCTGCCCGTCGTCCAACAACCTCATCAGAGGCAACATGACGGTCTGGAAGTCAGGTACCGGCACTAATCAGGGCTCCACTTAGAAGTGGATCGGGCCGCCGCGGCCGGGTTGTTGCGGGCTCCGTCCTGGACGCGCGCGTAGCACGAGGTGGGGCGGGGGTCGGGGCAACCGAGTAGATGTTGGACCGCCCCCAGATCGCGCGTGTACTTGTACGCAAGCGTCGTCCCGGTGTGTCGTAGCGGGTCGCTTGATACGCCCGCGTTTTCTGATCGAGCTTACCAAGGTCGGCGTCGACGATCGTGCGCACGCGACAGCGGCTCAGACGGCGGCAGCCGGCGCGGTTGCCGGTGGCGGCCGTCGACGGCGTACCCGCCCCGTCGGTAACGCTGGTCCCCAGTGGTCGAGAGGCGTGCAGCGCGCCTGCGATGTCGTCGCGCAAGAACCCGACCGTGCGCAGCACCTGCAGGCTGAGGAGCCCTAGGCGAGCCTTCTCGCACAGGTCTTGCATCAGGGGGTTGGCCTTGCGTGTCGACGCGCTGGGGGCGCAGCACGCAGCAGCAGCGCCAGCTCGTCTTCGCCCAAATACCCGAATCCTCGGCGCCAGACCTGGCGGCGTGAATTGGCGCAGGCGGCGTGTCCGCTCGCGAATTTGCTGCCAAACCGGAAAAACGGGGGCCAGCGCGGCCCAGGCAGGAGCACGGAACGCCGACATTTCAACTCAAGGGCACCCACCCGGGGCGCCCTGGAGCAGGACTGAGCAGGCATTCGATCGTCTTCAAAACGGTGAGCGTGGCGTCTCGGCCAAGGACAGTGAGATGCACGTGACTGTCGCTGACCATCCCGACATGCCCGAACGTCCCAGTTCGGACCTCGTTCTCGCGAATGGGTGTCAAGTGGGTGTCAAAGCACCACAATGGCCGTCCAAGATTAGGACGGCCGTTCGGAAATTGAACTTGATTTTGAGGTGAGCCCCCTCGGACTCGAACCGAGAACCGGCTGATTAAGAGTCAGCTGCTCTGCCATTGAGCTAGAGGCCCGTGGTGTTGCTGCGGCGCTCGTCATTATACGGGTGGATGGGCGGCTGAGCACTGGTTCGTTCGGGCAGTGGGCCCAGGGGGCATGATGACTAGCTAGGGTTGCTAGTGGGGTCGATGGGCGGCGGGCTTGACGTCCTGGATGCCCCGTTGGATCTGGTCGACGTCGCTCGCGCCGGCGGCGTCGGTGACGGGAAGTCGTAGGTGGCTGCTCTGGTGGGCGTGCCGGACAGGACAGCTGAGTCCACGCCGAGTTTGAGGCCTGGCAGGTCTTGGCCGCCGCCTAGCGACCACTTGTATGGCTGGCGGCCGCCTGTGGCCTGGACCTGCAGGTCGTACGTCTCGCCGACCTTACCCCTGTCCGGGGCCGAGCGAGTGCTGATCTTGGGCTTGGCGGCGTGCGCGGTCTCGACGGCTTCCTGGGCGAGCTTGGCGCCGCGCGCGGTGGACGCGGTGCCGAAGTAGAAGCCTGAGACGGCGACGACCAGCGCGCGCACCGTCATCAGCAGCTAGTTGGGCCAGGCCTGCGCGTCCTTCGAGACGTCGGTGCCTACCGAGTTGATCGAGTGGAACAGGTAGACGCCGATGATCATGACAGCACGATCAAGAAGAACGCGATCAGCGCGCGACCGACGAGCCTGCAACCCGAGCGCTTGACGCTGGGCGGCCAGGCCCATGCGCTGGAAGGCGGCGGCCAGTTGCACCGCCCGCTAGCTATTCGGCAAGAGAAGCGTGGCATCCAGGCGATGAGGAGGACGGCACTCAGCCCGACCGCAGCGACGATCCGGCCGCGGAAGCTTGGATACGCTTCGGGCTGCCTCGAGGTCCTCGGCGGTTGAGACGTGCCCACGACTTTTCTCCGAGAGTAAACGCCAGCGTACGCGCGATTTCAGAGGCGGGGGTCGACGGGTTCGCTTTCTAGGGCCAGGATGGCGAAGACGGACTCGTGGACCTTTCTGAGTGGGGCTTGGGCCACGAAGAGCTCCAGGGCTTGGTGGCCCAGGGCGAATTCTCTGGCGGCTAGCGCGCGTTTGCGGCCGACGCCGCGGTGTTTGAGTTTTGCGAGGTGGTCGGGGAGGGTGTATTCGGGGCCGTAGATGAGGCGCAGATACTCGGGGCCGCGTACCTTCAGGGCAGGCTGGACGAGGTGGCAGCGGGCAGTGCGGGCGATGAAGCTCAGGGGTTTGACGACCATGCCTTCGCCGCCGCGACGCACCAGGGCTTGCCACCACTCCACGGCTGCGGCTGTGTCGGCGTGGTCGGCGAGCGTGACCACCCTGAAAGGGGTAGGCATGAATAGTGGGTCATGCTCGGCGAGGCGGGCGAGGGTCTGCATGTGCCACAGGTGATCGCGGTCGGTGTGGACATGGCCCTCGCTGGCGAGCACGTGGAACGGCGCCAATCTGAGGTCGTCGATGGATGTGACGGGCCAGCAGTAGTGGCGGTACGCCTGGGTGTAGCGTTGGACGAGGTCGAGGCGGGCAGTCAGGGACTCGGCGAGGGCTTCGACGGGCATGCCGCGCCTGGTGGCGGATCCGAGCACCGATATAGAGCTGGCGAAGGAGGCTGAAGCGGCGGCGCCTACGGCGGCGTATTGTTGACGCAGCAACTCCTGGGCTTTGGCGCTCCAGGGCATGAGCTCGGCGTCGAGGATGAGCCAGTCCGTGTCCAGCTCGGCCCACAGGTCCGAGGCGGAGATGGCGCTGCGCAGGCGGTCCAGGAACGCGTGCTCGAGGGCGTGGTCTTCGAAGAAGCGGCGGCCGGTGCGGGTGTACACACTGCCCGCGGCGGGTGAGGCGGCGAAGCGTTGGGCGGCGACCGCGCGATCGCGGCAGACGACGACGACGGCTCTGGAGCCCATGTGTTTTTCTTCGCACATGACCTGGTTGACGCCTTCGGCCTCGAAGTAGGCGAAGGCTTCAGCCGGATGCTCCAGCAGGTCGGGCAACGAAGAGGTTTCGGTGGGCGACATTGTTGGTGGAAGGTAGACGAGCCATCTGGGGTCGACAGCCCAGCGGCTCATGGCTTCCAGGGCGGCGGCGGCGTTTTCCTCGGCGATCAGGACGTTGCCGCTCAGCGAGGTGGTGACGATGCGTCGGCCGGAGACGTCTTCGATGTCCAGCAGGTCGTCAGCATCAGGCGGCGGAGTGGCTACGAGGGGTTGAACGGGCGCGTAGTACTCGCGCACGGCGGCTACGCTGACCAGCTCTTTTTCGGGGTAGCGGAGCGCCGTCAGGGAGCCGCCGAAGACGCAGCCGGTGTCTATGCACAGCGTGTTGTTCAGCCATAGCGGGGGATAGGGCACCGGCGTGTGGCCATAGACGACCATCGCATCGCCGCGGTAGTCCTTGGCCCACTGGTAGCGCACGGGCAACCCGTATTCGTCCGTTTCGCCGGTCGTCTCGGCATACAGAGCGAAGTCGCGCACGCGGCGCGAGCCGCGGCCCTGCATCTCCTGTTTCAGGCCGGCGTGGGCGACGACCAGGCGCGCCTCGTCGAGGACATAGTGGCTGGTCAGGCCGTCGAGAAAGATCTTGACGGAGTTGACGAACGAAGGGGGTTCCAGTGACAGCTGGGCAAGCGACTCCGGAAGCCCGTGGGTGAGCTGGACTGTGCGACCTTGCAGCGCGCGCAGGAGTTTGCTCTCGTGGTTGCCGGGCACGCACAGTGCGACTCCATCGTGGACCATGCGCATGACCAGGCGCAGCACGTCGGGCACGCGTGGGCCGCGGTCGACCAGGTCGCCGAGGAAGACCGCCTTCCGGCCAGGCGGCGCAACAACGGAGAAGTCCGGGCCGACGACGTAGCCGAGGCGGTCCAGGAGTATGACGAGCTCGTCGAAACAACCGTGCACATCGCCGATCAGGTCGAACGGACCGTGGTCGTGGTGCTTGTGGCTATAGAGCGGCTCGCGCACGATGCGCTCGATCGCGTCGACCTCCGCCGCGGAGTGCAGGACGTGGACGTTGCGGAAGCCTTCCTTCTGCAGACCGCGCAGCGAGCGGCGCAGGTCCAGGAGCTGTCTGCGGACGACGTGTGGACCGAAGTTACGCTCCGGACGTTCAGCATTCCGGGCATGGCTGACGTGCTCCGGCAGGTCGAACACGATAGCGATGGGCAGCATGTGGTACTTGCGCGCGAGCTCCACGAGCTGCTTGCGCGCGAGGGGTTGCACATTGGTCGCGTCGACTACGGTCAACCGCCCGAGTGACAGACGCTTGGCCAGAATGAAGTGGAGGACTTCGAAGGCGTCTTTGGTCGCGGACTGGTCGTTTTCGTCGTCGGCGACCAGGCCGCGCGTGTAGTCGGAGGACAGGACTTCGGTCGGTTTGAAGTGTTTTCGGGCGAAGGTGCTCTTGCCGGAACCGGAGGCGCCGATAAGCACGACGAGCGACATGTTGGGGATGGTCAGCTCAGGCACGGGTGAACACTGCCATCTGGGTTGGCGGACCGAGGTTCGAATCTTCGGTGCCGATGGACTGGAATGCCACGCCGTAGCCAAAGCGAATTGCGACGTCGTTACACCACGACTGGAACTCGGAGCGGATCCATTCGAAGCGGTGGTCGCGGTGGCGGAACTTTCCTGCTGGCAGACTGGTCCAGATGGCGTTGGATTCGGCGTTCGGAGTGGTCATGACCACAGTTGACGGGCGGGCGTACTGAAAGACGACGCGCGCCAGCGCATCGAGGCGGGGCGGGTCGAGGTGCTCGATCACTTCGACCAGCGCGGCGGCGTCGAAGTCCTCGAAGCGGCGATCGCGATAGGTGAGCGAGCCGTGAACAAGGCTCACCCGCGCTCGTTCGCGATCGGACATGCGCTCCAAGCGGAGGCGTTCGGCGGCGACCTCGAGCGAACGATGTGAGACGTCGACACCAAGCACGAACGAGAATTGGCGCTGCCGGAGCAGGGCGCGGATCAGATTGCCTTCGCCGCAGCCAAGATCAAGCACGCGTGAGGCGCCACTTGCCCGCAATTGCTCCACGACGGAGGCGAGACGCTGATCGTTCAGGCGCAGCGGAGCTTCGACGGCGGCTTCCTCGGCATTGCCCGTCGACTCGGACTCCTCCGGATCCGGCTCTTCGTCGAGGGTCAGGCGCGCCAGTGCTTCGCGCGCGAGGCCGCGGCGATGCTTCAGGTAACGTCGCGCGATGGCTTCGCGAGCGGGGTGGCCGCGCAGCCATCCCTCGCCGTGGCGCAGCAGCTTGTCCAGTTCGTCGTCGCCCACCCAGTAATGCTTCTGATCGTCGAGGACGGGTATGAGCACGTACAGGTGACCGAGCAGCTCATGCAAGGGGAGCGTGGCGTCGAGGGTCACGGCAAAGTACGGGCTGTCGCCCCACTCCGGAAACGTGGAGTCGAGTGGATGGCGCTTCGCCGTAACGGAGTAGCCGAGCGGTTCGAAGAGTGCGCGCAGGAAGTCCTCGCCGCCGCGACAGGGCAGACACGGCAAGTGTGCACTCAACGAGATAGGAGTTTCGACAAGCTCGGGGCGTTCCTTGCAGCGGCCGGCCAGGGCGGTGCCGAAGACCTGGGCGATGGCGACGCTCATGAAGCTCGAGGCGGCATATGGGCGATCGTTGACGTATGGCTCGAGAGGGCCGCCGCCGGGTTGTTTACCGCGACTGAGCGCGATGGGGTCAACCTCCAGGAGCAGGGCGGCCGTGCAGCGCTCCAGCTCGGCCTCCGGGTAGAAGACGTGGGCGTCGCCGAAGGACAGGCTGAAGCGCTGCACTCGATCGGGGTGCTTGGCCAGCAAGTACCCCAGATCGGTGGCCGGGCGGTGGGTGGTGGTGATGGTGAGGAGCACGCTCTCAGATACGTTGAGATGCTATTCGTCCACGTCGACGCCTTGGGTGCGGACGTGCTTCGGGAAACCGGTGAAGATGCGCGCGTTGGCGACCTTGGCCAGATCCCGCAGGGTCTCCAACTCACGCAGGCGCAACAGCGCCGGACTGGTGCTGAAGAGCTGTGCGACCTGCTCGCGCTGGCGGACGGCGTCGACCGCGGCGGCGGTGCGGATGCGCTCGGTCGGGAGCACGCGATTCATGATCTCCTGCAGGTTGCCTGGGAAGATCAGATCCTTGACGTCGGCGCGGAGGATCTCGACGCCGGTACGTGGCGGCTGCAGCCAGGACGTCGGCCAGGATGTCCTCGGACAGACGCGTCCGGGTTGGTCAAGATCTCTTCGAGGTTCATGCGGGCCAGTGAGCGCCGCGCGGCGAGCTGCGCATTCTAGTACAGGCGGTCCTCGTAGTTGGAGACGCGGCTGTACCGCGGCGGCGGCTCGGTTACCCGGAACTCGACGAGGATGCTGACGCGAATGGCGACCTTATCGGCAGTCAGGATCTCCTGGCCCTTGATGGTCAGCTCACGCTCGCGGACGTCGACGAGCTCGATCTCGTCGCGCGTGCGACGGATGAACGGCAGACCGGCGCGCGTCAGCACGCCGTCCTCGAACCAGAGACCGCGGTGGGTGTCCTTGATGATGACCTCGCCGCGGCCGAGGACGTGGTCGTTCGTGATGCTCATGCGGTTCACCTCCTTTACTGACCAGAGTGTTAAGGGCGTCTTGCGGCGGGGGCTGTGGATTGGACGGTAGCGCCTCGCGGTACCAGGCGGCACCAGGCCGTGCAACGGGTGACGCACAATCCGGAACATGCACGTCCGAAACTACATGGCCGAGGATGAAGGCTGGGCGGAGGACCTGCTCAAGCGGAGACTGGGTGGTCGACTCCAGGCGCGACGCGGGGAGCTCGTCGACATGCTGGCGCTGCCGGGGCTGGTAGCGGAGGAAGACCAGGACCGAGCGGGGATCCTCGTGTACGACGTGCGCGGCGAGGCGTGCGAGCTGGCGGCGATCGCGACGGCGATCGGGCAGCGCGGAGTGGGTACGCACCTGGTCGAGGCGCTCAAGACAAAGGTCAGCGGACGCATCTGGCTGGTCACCACCAACGACAACCTGGACGCGCTGCGCTTCTACCAGCGCCGTGGGTTCGTGTTGGCGGCGCTGCGGCCGGGTGCTGTGCTCCAGGCTCGGCAGCGGCTCAAGCCGACCATCCCCGAGACTGGCGCGTACGGAATTCCCCTGCGCGACGAGATCGAGCTGGAATACGTCCCAGCATCAACCACATCTCACTAAGCGCTCAACGCAAATTCGATGTGTGCGGAGCGTTACTACTACCGATCGCGCCGCGCCGGAGGGCAGCCGGGGGAGCGGTGGACGCCTAAAAGGGTCCCTATTCCAGAAGACGCCCGGCGCGGCGCGATCGCTGTCAAAACGTTTGGCATGAATGTTGCTGTGGCCCGGCCGCGCGCACGTCGCGCCGCGGAAGGGGCCGACCATCCACACCAACGGGACGTCGACGAGTTCGAGTTCGCACCCACATGCACACGAGCTCGTCTTCGTGCTCGTCTCGTTCGAAGGACCCGATCGCTACGCTCAGATCGGCGGCTTGGCGACGCGCGTCTCGGGCCTGGCCGAAGCACTGGCCACGCTTGGCCACGAGACTCACCTGGTGTTCGTTGGCGACCCGAGCGCGCCCGGCGAGGAGCATCGACTCGAGGGCAAGCTGGTCATTCATCGGTGGTGCCAATGGCTGAGTCGCGCCTTCCCCGGCGGCGTCTATGACGGCGAGGACTACAAACGCGCTGACCTGACGCAATCGGCGCCGCCCTATATCGTCGAGCATATTGCCCGCCCCGCGATCGAGGCCGACAAGCGACTCGTCGTCATTTCCGAGGAGTGGCAGACCGCGCAGGCCGCGATCGAGCTTTCGGACCAGCTGCATGCCGCGGGCATGCGCGATCGCGCCGACCTGCTGTGGAACGCGAACCACACGTACGGACTGGATCGCGTCGATTGGCCACGCCTCCGATTCACCAATCGCATCGTTACGGTCAGTCGATTCATGCGCGCCGAACTCCTGCGCCTGGGCATCACCGCCGAGGTCTTGCCGAACGGCATTCCGCGGCGGCTGTTGAAGCGGCTCGATGCGAGCGAGCCCACGCGCGTGCGCTCGGCGGTGCAGAAGGACCTGTTGTTCTTCAAGATGGCGCGCTGGGCCGAAGACAAAGGCTGGCCCGAGTCGCTCGAAGCGGTTGCGCAGCTGCGGGCGGCGGGCTACAACGTCGGACTGCTCGCGCGCGGCAGCGGCGATCCGGCGGTCGGTGCCGAGGTGATTCGGACCGCCGAAGGCCTTGGGCTGCGTGTGAAGGACGCACCTGCGACGCCTCAAACTGAGACGGCCCACAGTGGGATCCTCGAGTCTGCGCGTGACGCCGATGTCCTGTTTATGCGCTCGTTCGTCGACGAGCAGTTCGCGCGCTCGCTGTACGCGGCCGCCGATGGCGTGCTGGCCAATTCGAATTTCGAGCCGTTCGGGCTGGTCGGCCTCGAGGCGATGGCCGCGGGCGGCATCGCCTATACCGGCGGGACCGGCGAAGACTATGCCCTGCCCGGCTACAACGCCGTCGTGCTGGAGACCGACGACCCGCGCGAGATCGTCGAGCACGTCGAGCGCTTGGCCAGCGAGCCGACCAAGGAACGAGCGCTGCGCCGCGCGGGGCAGCGTACGGCGGCGGCGTTCACCTGGGACCTCGCCGCGGAGCGGCTGTCGCGGAGTGTTCGTTTCAAAGGCGCCCCTCACCGAGTGCGCGGGGCGCGCGGGTTGACCAATGGCCACGTGTCCGCGGACACGCGCGGGCCGCCGATCGGGCTAGAGGTCAGGGTGCAGCAGCCTGGCCAGGCGCTCGAGGCCGTCAGCCAGCCGCGGACCTGGCCGCCCGAATAAGTCTTCGGCGAACACCGCGACGCGTCGCTCGCGGACCGCGGGCGTGCTCTGCCAGCCCGGCCGATCGAGGATGCGCTGCACGGTCGGGAGCTTGCGCGCGCCGCACCAGCAGGCCACGACGACCTGAGGCTGTCGGGCGATCGCGTCTTCGGGGGTGACGCGGGTGCTCTCCAGGTCGAGATCGAGGTAGGCGTTTTCGCCGCCGGCCATATGCAGCATCTCGGTTATCCAGGATCGGCGCGCGGCCACGACCGGTCGGGCAGACCATTCCCAGTGCACGGTCGGGCGGTTCTGGAGTGAGCCGTAGCGGGCTTGGACGTGGGCCATGCGGGCGTGCGTTTTGGCGATCAGCGCCTCGGCACGCTCGGCGCGGCCGAGGTAGTGGCCGAGTGTGCGCATGTCCTGCCATACGCCCGCTAGCCCGCTGCCGCCGACCGCCAGGTAGGGCACACCACAGGCTTCGAAGGCCGGCAGATTGTCTTCCATGCCGGGTACGTGGAGCGAGGCGACGATGATGTCTGGTTCGAGCGCGGTGACCTGGTCTATATCGATGTGAAGGTCGCTGCCGACCGACGGCAGGCTGCGCACGCGCGGCGGGTAATCGGACCAGCGGTCGACGCCGACGATGCGCCGACCGAGACCAAGCGCGTGCAGGATTTCGGTGTTGGAGGGGGCGATGGTGACGATGCGGCGTGGGTCGCGGACGGGCGCGGTGAGGTTGGTGCGCGTGCCGACGATGCGCATGCCGGATTTAGTGGCCATTGTGCCCTGCCTTGACTAGTAAGCATTTGCTTACGTATTCTGTGGGAATGGCACACATCTCTCACGTGCAGGTGGTTTCCATCCCCGTCAGCAACCAGGATCGGGCCAAAGCCTGGTATCGCGACATCCTCGGCTTCCAGGAGCTCGCCGACGAGCCGATGGGGCCCGAGTCACGCTGGGTCCAGCTTGGCCTGGCCGGCGGCAACACCTCGATCACGCTGGTCACCTGGTTCGACTCCATGCCCGCCGGCTCGCTAAAAGGCGTCGTCCTGGCAACCGACGATGTTGACGCGGCCGCCGCTGAGCTCGCCAGGAAGGGCGTGGCGGTCACGCCGATCGACTCGCAGCCCTGGGGCCGCTTCACCACCTTCAGCGATCCCGACGGGAACGGCTTCGTCTTGCAATCGGCGCCCGCCTGAGGCGCCCGGGTTTTCGGGCCGTTTTCAGGGTTGCTGCGCTGGCCCTGCAGCGGCCTATCAGGCTCGCGCGGTCAAGGTCTGGGGTATGAAGAGAATCCTGACTCCAGTCACGGCGCTGCTCGGCAGCCTGGCGCTGGTCGTGGTTGCCAACGTCTCGCTCGCGAGCGCCGCCGACGACACGGCCGTGACCATCGAAAACTTTGCCTTCGCACCCGCCGAGATGACCGTCGAGGCCGGCAGCACCGTCACCTGGACGAATGTGCAGAGCGCCCGACACACCACTACTGCCGATGGCGGCGCTTGGGACTCGGGCGTTATGAGCACGGGCACGGCGTTCGCCTTCACGTTCAATGAGGTGGGCGACTTCAGCTACCACTGCGACATTCATGAGGAGATGGTGGCGGTTGTTCATGTGGTCGCTCCTGCGACTGAGCCGGCGACCGTCGTCGTCGCCGAAGAGCCTGTGGCCGAGGCGGCAGCGCCGGCCGCTGAGGTGGTCGAAGTCACCCCAACGCCCACCCCGAGCACGTACGGGTACTGACAGTTCCGCCTGGCGGCGGCCTTTGCAAGGTGCGGAAGGGTTGGGCGACGGCGTCGAGCATGTACAGGTTGATGCGGTTGTTGATGGCCCACGTCTCGCCGAGCTGGTCTTCCACGACTGGCAGCGTACTCAGCTTTAAGATGTAGCGATCGTGCCAGCCCAGCGAGTCGCAACCAGCGTTCCGACTCGATTGGGGCCGCAGCGACTACCGGCCGCGCTTCAGTCGCTGCGCCATCGCAATTACCGCTTGCTGTGGATCGGCACAATCGTCTCGAACTCAGGCGACTGGATGGACCAGATCGCGCTGAACTGGTTGGTCTACCTGCTCAGCGGCTCTGCAGTCCAGCTGGCGCTGCTGAATCTGTGTCGCCTGGCGCCGATTTTCGTGTTCACCCTGGTCGGTGGCGTGGTCGCCGACCGCATGGAGCGGCGTCGCCTGCTGTTCGTGACGCAGGTGGTGGCGATGGTCCTGGCCGTGGTACTGGCCACGCTGACCATCCTGAACTTGGTCCAGATCTGGATGGTGCTGGTGATTGCCGTCGGGCGGGGGATCGTGCTGTCGTTCAATCAGCCGGCGCGGCAGTCGCTGATCTCAGAGCTGGTGCCACGTGAGGACCTCAGAAACGCGATCGCGCTCAACTCGGCCACGCTCAACCTGACGCGCGTGCTCGGGCCGACAATCGGCGGCCTGCTGATCGCGACCGTTGGTGTGGCTGGGGCCTTCTATCTGAACGCGGCGAGCTTCGTGGCCGTGCTCTACGCCCTGGCGCTGATGCGCTTCCTGGAACGAGCGACGAAGGTCCGCAAGGGCAGCATGCTGTCTGAGTTGAGCGGCGGATTCAAGTACCTCGCCGCGCACAGCACGTTGCGCACGCTCGTCGTGCTGGCGCTCGTGCCGTTCGTGCTGGGCATGCCGTACATGACCATGCTGACGGTCTTCGCCAGTGACGTACTCCAGGTCGGCGGCGGTGGCTTGGGCCTGCTCACGGCATGTTCGGGCGTCGGCGCGGTCACGGGTGCGCTGTGGGTGGCGAGCCAGGCGCATCGCGTCAAGCTCGGACGGCTCATGCTCGTGGGCATGCTGAGCTTCGGCGCGTCACTGGTGATCTTCTCGCTGTCGGGCTGGTTCTGGCTGTCCTTCGCAGCGCTGCTGTGGGTCGGCGCCAGCCAGCAGATCTACATGGCCTCGAACAACGCGCTGATCCAGACCTCGGTGGAAGAGGAGTACCGTGGGCGCGTGTTGAGCACGCTGTTCCTCAATCGCGGGATGGTGCCGCTAGGGACGATGGTCGCGGGCTTCGGCACGTCGCTGTTCG
>WNFV01009965.1_pt1 | contig 16788 bp, 12 predicted proteins | sample 5400101 | NCBI WGS metagenome assembly WNFV01 (sample SAMN13153361, study PRJNA577476) | soil metagenome | isolation source: 115 cm soil or saprolite under grassland replicate 1 | place: USA:California | collected 2016-06-15
GCCACGGGCGGCGTGCGATCGGCGCGTGGACCAAAGGCTCGGTCCGCGATGTCCTGTGCAATCCCAAGTACACCGGGCACATGGTTTACAACCGGCGCAAGAACCCCCGCAAAGACCGCGGCGTGCCCGGACGAGTCAACCCGCCGGCCGAGTGGATCTGGTCCACCAAACCCACTCACGAGCCCCTGACAACCCGAGCCCAGTTCGAGGCCGGTACCCCCATCGGCAAGGCGAAGAAGGGCTCCCGGCCAGGCTCCGACCGCAACACCCACCCGGCCACCCGGCGCACCTACCGGATGCGCTCCTACGTCATCTGCGACCTGTGCGGCCGGCGCCTGTACGGCAAGACCCGCTACGTCGGCGACGTCTACAGCTACTACGCCTGCGAACCCGTACCCGCCCACCACGCCGGCAAAGACTGGTTCCCCACTCACCCCAAGAGCCTGTGGGTCCGCGAAGACAAACTCCTCACCGCCGTCCGCGGCTTCTTCACCCGGCGCATCTTCGGCCCCGACCGCAAGCTCCTCCTCGCCGCTGCGGACGAGCGGCCCGCCGACGACCCAGCCGCCGCCCGCGCCGCTACCCTTCGAGCCAAGATCAAGGAATTGGACCGCGAGCAGGCCAACATTGTCGCCGAACTCCGCGCCTACACCCCGATCGGCGACACCGATATCGACCGGCAATGGCGGGATCAGCTCCGCAACGCCTTCGCCCAGATCGCCACCCAGCGCAGGACCCTTGAGAGACAGCTCGCCAGCATCACCAAACAGGCCGAGTCTCCCAAACCGCATGACCCGGCACTCCTCGACCGACTGCCCGTCATCGAGGGCGACCTGGCCAACCTTCCCGAAGACCTCGAACGCGACCTATGGGCCAGATTCCACCTACAGGTTCGCTACCACCAACCCACCCGCCGGGCCACCATCCGGGCCACCATCGACGACCGCACGGTCCAACATCTCACCGCAGCCCACCATTCGATCATGGCCTACGCCTCGCCGACCGCCCAAGCCGCACGCCCGACGCATGTGCCGGCGAGTGCGGCGGACGGCGACTTCTTTTCCCTTGCAGGTGGTGCCCCCGGCGGGCCTCGTACCACATGGGAACGCGCCGCCGCCAGCGGCGAACCCCTGTTCGTCGTGATCGCCGGCACGTGGCCGTTGCCGACGCGGCCGTAGCCTGCCCGAGCTCACCCGTCACGTGAACCACCAGGCCGAACGACTTCACCGGCGCTCAACGTTCGTCCTCAGAACCGACGCGTCGATCCGCCGCGGGGTGGGCCGCCCGGGCGCTACGGCCGAGTTCGTCCCAGGCGGCGCGCAGGTCCGCTTCGGCGAGCTGGTCCGGTACCGCGGCTCGCAAGCTGGTGGCGGCCTCCAGGTGCTGGCGGGCGATGTCGACGTCGCCGGCCCGCAGGTGGGCCAGCCCGAGATCGGTGAGGACCGCCGCGGCCTGGTGGCGGTTGCCGGTGCGCTGGGCCAGCGACAGGGCCTCGCCGAGGTGGGCCAGGGCCGACCGGTGGTCGCCGCGCTTGATGTCGACCTGACCGAGCATGTGTAGGGTGTCGCCTTCGATCTCGCGGTACTCCAGCTCGCGGGCCAACCCGAAGCCGGCGTGCAGCGCCTCACCCGCCGCGTCCAGGTCGCCTCGGCGCAGGTGCAGCTCGCCGAGGCAGAACAGGGTGCGGGCCTGGCCGCGCTGGTCTGCGATGAGCCGCCAGTGCGACAGCGCCCGCGTCAGCCATTCGAAGCTGCGGTCGAGGTCGCCGGACCAGGAGTACCCAACGCCGATGTTGTTGAGCGCCATGCCGACGTTGACGGGTTGGTCAGCCGCGGTGAACAAGGGCAGCGCGTGCTGGTAGGCGTCGACCGCCTCGGCGAACCGGCCCAGCTGGCGCAGGGCGCGGCCCATGGTGTTGTACGCGACGGCCTCGGCCCGCTGGTTGCCCGCCCGGTGGGCCTGGTCGACCACGCCGTGCAGGTGGTCGAGCGCCTCGAGCGGGCGGCGCGCGAACACACACATGGCGGCATGGACCGACCGCAGGACCCATTCGGTCGGCGGGTCACCCAGCCGGGTCGCTGCGGTCAGGCCCCAGCGACTGGTCTCCACGGCGTCGTTGACGTGGCCGGCGTGGTCGAAGAACCCGGCGAGCAGGTAGGTCAGGCAGGCGGCCGAGGCGTGGTGGCCCTGCTCGGTGGCGAACCGGGCGACGCCGGGCAGGTTGGCCGCCTCCGCGTCGAGGAACGCCCGCACCCGCTGCGGTACGGGCGGGAACGGCAGCTCGACCGGGCGCCACTTGACCACGGCGGTGAGGGCCTGGTGGTGTGGCGTGAGGACTTCGTTGGCGGCTTCGGCGACGGCCAGGTACCAGTCGACGAGCCGCTCGACCGCGTCCGCCCGGCGCCGATGCGGCTCTTCGGCGGCGAGCCGCTCCGCCGCGTACAACCGGATCAGGTCGTGGAAGGTGTACCGGTCCGGCCCGCAACGCTCCAGCAGGTGCGCCTCTGCAAGGGCCTCGACCAGCGGTACGGCGTCCGCGGTCGGCAGGTCGGCCAGTGCGGCGGCGGCACCCAGGCTGACGGCGTGTCCGGGCGCGAGGCTCATCAGCCGGAACAGCCGCCGCGCCGGGGCGCTCTGCCGGCCGTACGACAGGTCGAACGACGCTCGTACCGCGGCCCGGTCGTCGCCCTGCACCTGAAGCTCGGTGAGCCTGCTGGCGGTCAACAGCTCGACGTAGCCGGCGATGCTCTGGTCGGGTTGCTCGGCGAGGTTGGCGCCGGCGATGCGGAGCGCCAGCGGCAGGCGGCCGCATGCGTCGACCAACGCGGCGACCGCATCCGGCTCGGCGTCGAGGCGGCCGGCGCCGATGACCCGGCCCAGCAGGGCGACCGCCTCGTCGGCGGTCAGGCCGTCGAGACTGACCCGCTGGGCGCCCTCGATCGCGACGAGACCGCTGAGCCGGTCGCGGCTGGTGACCACGGCAAGGCAGCTGCGACTGCCGGGCAGCAACGGGCGGACCTGGTCGGCGGTGTGGGCGTTGTCGAGCACGACGAGCATCCGCTTGTCGGCGAGCATCGTTCGGTACAGGCCGGCGGCTTCGTCGGGGTCGGCGGGTACCCGTTCGCCCGGCACGCCCAGCGCCCGCAGGAACCGCGCGAGGACGTCCTGCGGCCGGGCCGGCTCGGCCGGTGCATAGCCCTGCAGGTCCACGTACAGCTGGCCGTCGGGGAAGCGGTCGCGGACGCGGTGCGCCCAGTGCACCGCCAGCGCGGTCTTGCCGACACCGCCGGCGCCGGACAGCGCTGAGATCGCCACAGTCGGGGCACGGGCGTCCGTCTCGATCATCCGGTCGAGCTGGGCGATCTGCTCGTCGCGGCCGGTGAAGTACGCCGGCTCGGCCGGCAGCTGGGCCGGATGTGGGACCAGCGGTTCAGCGGGCGGTGACGTTTCGGCCGGCGCTGGCGTTTCGGCCGGCGCGTCATCGCGCAGGATCGACTCGTGCAACCGGCGTAGCTGTGGTCCCGGGTCGAGCCCGAGCTCGTCGGCGAGGCGGGCGCGCACCCGGTGGTACGCGGCAAGGGCATCCGGTTGGCGACCGGCACGGTGCAGGGCGAGCATCAACGCCCCGGCAAGCCGCTGCCGGTGTGGGTGCTCCGCCACCAGATCGGTCAGCTCGGGCAGCAGCGCGTGGTGCGCGCCGGCGGCCAGCTCGGCTTCCACACAGGTTTCCAGCGCGGCTAGCCGCTCCTCCATCAGGCCGGAGCAGACCCGGTCCCGGAGCCGTTCGGATGCGACGTCGGCCAGCGGCGCGCCGCGCCACAACGCGAGCGCGCGGCGCAACCCGGCCGCCCGATCGACCGGCTCCGGTAGCCGGCGGGCGGCGTCGACCAGGCGGCGGAACCGGTGCACGTCGACGCGGTCGGGGTCGGTCTCGACCAGGTACCCGTCGCCGCGCGAGACCAGCCGTACCCCGTATCGACCCTGCCGGCCCGGGTCCAGGCGGGCCCGCAGCCGCGAGACATGGGTCTGCAACGTGGCCCGGGCATGGTCGGGTGGCTCGTCATCCCAGAGCAGCGCGGCCAGCCGGTCCACCGGCAGGACCCGGCCAGCCTCAAGCAGGAGCAGCCCCAGCAGGCACCGCTCACCGCGCCGGCGCCCGAGATCGACCGGCACGCCGTTGTGGTACGCCTCCATCGGCCCGAGCAACAGGAACTCCACGGCGCAGCCAGCCTAACCAACCGGCGCACCCGGTCGAGGACCCGGCGTGTCAAGCCGATGTCAAGCCGTCCCGGGGCAGCATCGGCCCGCACTGTTGCGCGCCGTCAGTCACACGAACGGGGGAGGCGCCATGTTCACCGTGCCAAGGCGACCGGGAAGCACCAGGCATCCACGCACGCGGTTGGTTGGTGCTTCCAGCGCCACCCCGCCTCGGCAGGACGGAAGCCTTCGGCGGCCTGGCCGGGGGTATCGCGCTCGTGCTCGTCGCGGGTCTGCTGACCACGCCGGCCCTGGCAGCTCCCGGTGGTCCCGGCCCCGCCGGGGACGTACCGGCCGCGCTGGCCGCTGCGCGGCGGTCGCACCGGCCGGTCGAGGTCACCGACCTGCTGTCGGAGACTTCACAGACGTTCGTCCACCCGAACGGGTCGCTGACGCTCAGGCAGAGCGTCCTTCCCACGCGGGTGCTAAGTGCGCCCGAGCGCATCGGCGGTGCCAAGGGGTGTCAACGACGTGTGTTGCAGAGCAGCGCGTGCGACGGCGCGGCTGTGCAAGATCGTGTGCGATCTAAGCTAAGTCCCGCGGAGTGCTGTCGAATCCGGCCGGCCACGTTCGTCGGGGTGGCAGAGGACAACACCGATCCGAGGAGGACCCGATGGCTCAGTACGGAATCCTGATCTACTCGCCGGCGCCGGCCGACCCGACTGACCTCCCGCCGGACTACCTGGAGCTGCTCGACCGGTACCCGGCGCAGGTCGAGGAGCTGGGCGGGCGGATCGTCACCGGCTTCGCGCTGCAACCCAGTACGACGGCCACGACGATCCGCGGTGGCGTCGTCACCGACGGTCCGTTCGTGGAGGCCAAGGAGGTGGTCGCGGGGTTCTTCGTCCTGGAGGCACCCGACCTGGACGTGGCCCTGCGCATCGCCAAGCTGAACCCGGCCACCCGCAACGGCGCCGTCGAGGTACGGCCGCTGTTCGTCCCGCCGGCCGAATGAGTACCGCCGGCGGAGTGAGTACCACCGCTGTCGAACGCGCCGTCGTGGACGCGCACCGTCGCGAGTGGGCCTTTGTGCTCGCCGCGACGGCGCGCGTCGCCGGCGACTTCGACCTCGCCGAGGAATGCGTGCAGGAGGCGTACGTGTCGGCCCTGGACGCCTGGGCCCGCGACGGCATCCCCCGTAAACCCGGCGCGTGGCTTACCGCCACCGCCAAACGCAAGGCGCTGGACGTGCTGCGCCGCGAGCGGGTCTTCCGGACGAAGCTCCCGCTGCTCGTAGAGCGGGAGGGGGCCGAGATGGACGAGGCGGACGAGGACGCCGTACCCGACGACCGGCTCCGGCTGGTCTTCACCTGCTGCCACCCCGCGCTGGCGCAGGAGGCGCAGGTCGCATTGACTATGCGGCTGGTCTGCGGGATCAGCACCGGCGACATCGCCAAGGCATTCCTCGTCTCCGAGCACACGATGGCCGCCCGGTTGACCCGGGCCAAGAAGAAGATCTCCGCCGCCCGGATCCCGTACCGGGTACCGGGCGCCAGCGAGCTGCCCGAGCGGCTGGACGCGGTGCTGACCGTCATCCACCTGCTCTACACGACCGGGCACACCGCGCCGTCCGGTACCGACCTCGTCCGTGCCGACCTCGTCGACCGGGCGCTGAGCCTGACCCGCATGCTGCTGTCGCTGATGCCCGACGAACCCGAGGTTCGCGGGCTGCTCGCGTTGCTGCTGGTCACCGACGCCCGCCGGGCCACCCGGACCGACCCGGCCGGGCGGCTGCTGGTACTCGAGGAACAGGACCGCACCGCCTGGGACCGGGCTGCCATCGAGGAGGGGCGGCGCCTGGTGGTCGGCGCGTTCCGGACCGGGCGCGTCGGCCGGTACGCCCTGCAGGCCGCCATCGCCTCGCTGCATGCCGAGGCGGAGAGCTATGCGGACACCGACTGGCGGCAGGTGCTGGGCCTCTACGACGAGCTGCTGAAGGTCTGGCCCTCGCCGGTCGTGGCGCTCAACCGGACGGTGGCGCTGTCTATGGTCCGGGGACCCCAGGCGGCCCTCGACGAGCTCGAGCTGCTCGCCCGGGACGACCGCCTCGCCGGGTACCGCTATCTGCCGGCCATCCGGGCGGACTTGCTGCGCCGTCTCGGCCGCCACGACGAAGCGGCGGCCGCGTACCGCGCGGCGCTGGACCTCACGGACAACGCGGCCGAGCGGGAGTTCCTCGCGGCCCGGCTGGCCGCCGCTGTCGATTCCGGGTCGGGTCGTTCGTCGGGGGGGTAACGACGACGAACGACCCACCCGGAGGCATCCGATGAACAGCTCGACCGACACCCCCCGCGCGACCCGGCGGCAATGGCTGGGACTGGCGGTACTCGCCCTGCCCACCCTGCTGCTGTCCCTGGACATCAGCGTCCTGTACCTGGCTCTGCCGCACCTCTCCGCCGACCTGGGCGCTAATAGCACCGAGCAGCTGTGGATCCTGGACATCTACTCGTTCATGTTGGCCGGTTTCCTGGTCACGATGGGTACGCTCGGCGACCGCATCGGCCGCCGCCGGCTGCTGCTGATCGGGGCCGCCGCGTTCGGCGCCACCTCGGTACTGGCCGCCTACGCGACCAGCCCGGCGATGCTGATCGCGACCCGGGCGCTGCTCGGGATCTCCGGCGCCACGCTGATGCCCTCGACGATGGCGCTGATCCGCAACATGTTCCCCGACCCGAAGCAGATGGCCGCCGCGATCGGCGTCTGGTTCGCCTGCTTCATGGGCGGCATGACGCTGGGCCCGCTGGTCGGCGGCGCGCTGCTGTCCACGTTCTGGTGGGGCTCGGCGTTCCTGCTCGGCGTACCGTTCATGGTGCTGCTGCTCGTGGCCGGGCCGGTGCTGCTGCCCGAGTACCGCGACACCGCCGCCGGCCGGCTCGACCTGACCAGCGTGGCGCTGTCGCTGGGCGCGATCCTGCCGGTCATCTACGGGCTCAAGGAGATCGCCCGCACCGGCTGGCGTCCCACCCCCGTCGTCGCGGTCGTGGCCGGCACCGTGATCGGCGTGCTCTTCGTCCGCCGGCAGCGGAGGCTGGCCGACCCGCTGCTCGACCTGCGGCTGTTCGCCAACCGCTCGTTCCGCAGCGCGCTCGCGACGATGCTGGCGACCGGGATCGTGATGGCCGGGGCCACCCTCATGTCAACGCTGTACCTGCAGGCCGTGCGCGGGCTGTCCCCGCTGCACGCCGGGCTGTGGCTGGTTCCGCAGAACGTCGCGATGGCGGCCGGTTCGATGGTCGCGCCGGCGCTGGCCCGCCAGATCCGCCCGGCGTACGTGATGGCGGCCGGCCTCGTGGTCGCCGGCTTCGGGCTGCTCGTGCAGACCCAGGCAGGCCCGACGGGTGGCATCCCCGCGGTGGTGGTCGGGCTCACCCTGGCCGGCGTGGGCATTTCCCCCGCCATGGCGCTGACCATGAACCTGATCATGGGCGCCACCCCGCCCGAGAGGGCCGGGTCGGCCGCATCGCTGTCGGAGACCAGCGGGGAGTTCGGGGTCGCGCTCGGCGTGGCGGCGCTGGGCAGCCTGGCCACCGTGGTGTACCGCTCCCACCTCGCCGTGCCCGCTGGTGCTCCCGACGCCGCGGACCACGCCGCCCGCCAGGGGATCACCGCCGCCCTCACCACCGCCCAGCACCTGCCCGGCCCCCTCGGCGCCGATCTGCTCGACGCGGCCCGTACCGCGTTCACCGCCGGGCTGGACACGGTCGCGGGCGTCGGTGCGGTCGTCTTCACGGCCCTCGCCGTGCTGGCCGCGGTCGCGTTCCGGCACGTGCCCGCGACCGGCACACCCGGAGCCGGGGCCGGCGAGCCGGCGCACGCGCCGGCCGCAACTGATCCGACCCCGCAGCCTGTGCAGGTTGCCGCCTGATCATGCCGCGCCGCGCGGGGTCCGGGGTTTGCCGCCCCGGACCCCGCGGTCGCTACGCCCGCGGTGGCAGCGGGACGAACGGGATGATGGGGCCTATGCGTTTGGTGTCGTTGCTGCCCTCCGCGACGGAGATCGTGTACGCGCTCGGCTTGGGCGACGAGCTGGTCGGGGTGACGTTCGAGTGTGACCAGCCGCCCTGGACTACCTCGGCTGCCAGGCCGATGTGCTGTCCCTCGACCCGCACACCCTGGAGGAGGTCCTGGAAACCGTCCTCGCCGTCGGCGAGCGCACCGGCGTGCCCAATCGGGCCCAGCAGCTGGTGGCCAGCCTCCGCGCCCGGCTCGCGGCGATCGCCGCAGCGGTCGCGCACCGGCCCAGGCCACGGGTGGTCGTGCTGGAATGGGTCGACCCACCCTTCACCGCCGGGCACTGGGTACCGGACCTGGTCTACGCCGCCGGTGGCGAACCGGTAGCCGCCCGCCCCGGTACCCGGTCGGAGCAGCGCTGACGATGCAGTACGTGCGCAATGTACTCGTCAACGATCCAACCGGAGCAGCGAGCAGCGCGCGGCAGCGTCGGCGGACACGGCATCCCGCAAGCTGCAGGAGATCCGGTACGCCGTGGCGCTGGAACAGCGACTGTCCAAAGAGGACGTCCTCGACCGGCGCCTGAACATCGCCTACTTCGGCGCCGGCGCCTACGGCATCGACGCGGCCAGCGGGTCCAGTCGCCGGACACGGACAACCCGATCAGCGGAGACCGCGCCGGCGCCTTGGCCCGCCGCGGGTACGTCCTTGACGCGATGGCCAGGATGGGAGCCCTCTCCGGCGCGCAGGCGGCGGCCGCGGGCGCCGAACCGTTGGTGCTGCACCCGATCCGCCAGCCGGACAACTGCACGGCCGTGGCGAGTGGGCACAACGGCTGGGGCTTCTTCTGTGACTATCTGCGGCAATGGTGGGATACCCAGCCGCAGTTCGGCGCGACCGTCGCGGACCGGGACCAGGCGCTGGCCACCGGCGGGTACACGATCGTGACCTCGCTGGACCCCGCGATTCAGGCAGCGGCGCTAACACGCTCGTTGGCGGTTTACGGGTACGGCAGCCGGCGCGTCCTGCCGATGGCTGTCGTGCAGCCCGGTACCGGCCGGGTCCTGGCCATGGCGGTCAACCGGCGCTACAGCCTCGACCCCCAACCCGGCCGGCCGGACGTACCCGAACACCGTCGACCAGCTGGTGGCCGGCGGCGGCGGGATCGACGGCTACCCGGCCGGTTCGACCTTCAAGCTGTTCACCATGCTCGCCGCGCTGTCGGCGGGACGGCCGCTGGACACCGACTTCGACGCACCGTCCCGGCTGGTGACCCGATGGCCGGCGACCGGTCCGGAAAGCTGCGACGGGTACTGGTGCCCGGCCAACGCCAACCCGTCCTGGATGGACGGACACCGGACCATGTGGACCGGGTACGGGCGCTCGGTCAACACATACTTCGTCTGGCTGGAGCAGCGGACCGGGCCGGCGCACGCGGTCGCCATGGCCCAGCGGCTGGGCATCACCTTCCGCGCCAGCAGCGACGCGGCAATGGCCACCCGGGCCGACGCGTGGGGCTCCTTCACCCTCGGCGTGTCGGACACCACACCACTGGACCTGGCCAACGCGTACGCGACCATCGCCGCGCGGGGCATCTACTGCAGCCCACTGCCCGTCATCTCGATCACCGACGCGTCCGGACACCCCGTCCCCGCCGCGAACCCGACCTGCCACCAGGCGGTCAGCGCCGACATCGCCGCCGCGGCGACCGACGCCGCCCGCTGCCCGGTCGGCCAGCAGTCCACCGACGACGAACGCGACGGCGGCACCGCACCGCAGGTCTCCGCGATCCTCGACGGCCGACCCATCGCCGGCAAGACCGGCAGCACGGAAGACAACGCCACGGAAACATTCATCGGGTTCACCCCGCAAATGGCGGCGGCCGCTATCGCCGCCAACCCGGACAACCCCAACGACCACGTCGGCGCTGACGTCTCACCAATGGTCGACGCCGCCGTCGCCGGCACGCTCGCCGCCGCCCTACGCGGCCAGCCGGAAGAAGACTTCGCGGCCGGCTCGGACCAGGTCGTCGCGTCCAGTCGGGGCGGGCGAACCGGGCCACCGGCGTGCGCAGCGCCAGCTCGGGAGCCGTCGGTGGCGAGCCGCAGCTCCGGACGGTCGAGCGCGCCGAGGGTCTCGGCCGGGGCGCGTGGGGACACGATCCCCTCGCCGGGCACGTGGACGATCGCGGGCACGTGGATGCGCGCCGAGACCATACGCGGACGAAGCGCGACTACGACGCCTTCTTCGGCCGTGGCAAGCCGCTGCCGTTCGGCCAGGTGTACTCCACGCTTGCCCGCCTGGCTCGCGACGGCAAGATCGCAGTCTGCGACGTTGAGCCGGGCGAGGGCCCGGACCGCAAGCGGTACGTCATCACGGACGTCGGCGTCACCGAGTTCGAGACCTGGCTGCGGCAGCCGGTGGAGGCCGAGCCGCACCTGCAGACCGTCCTGTTCACCAAGGTCGTGCTGGCGCTGATGCTGGGCCGTCCGGCGGAGGAGTACCTCGACACGCAGCGGGCCGCCCACCTCCAGCGGATGCGCGAACTGACCGAGCTCAAGCACCGGGGCGGCCTCATCGACGGCATGCTCGCCGACCACGGGCTGTACCACCTGGAGGCCGACCTGCGCTGGATCGAGCAGACCGCGGCCCGCCTCGAGCAGCTCGCACAGGCGGTGCGGTCGTGAACGCCGGGGCACTGCTCGAAGCCCGCGACGTCGTGTTGTCCTTCGGCAGCACGCCGGCGTTGCGCGGCGCCAACCTGGCGGCACGCCCCGGCGAGATCCTCGCCGTGATGGGACCCAGCGGGTCGGGAAAGTCGACGCTGCTGCACTGCCTGGCCGGCATTCTCGTACCGGACGCCGGCGAGGTGCACTTCGACGGCCGGCGGGTTGACACCCGCACGGAGACCGAGCGCAGCGCGCTGCGCCGGGACACCTTCGGCTTCGTGTTCCAGTTCGGCCAGCTCGTGCCGGAGCTGACCGCCGTCGAGAACGTGGCCCTGCCGCTGCTGCTTTCAGGTGTACGCCGAGCAGCCGCCCTGAACGAAGCCGCACCCTGGTTCGGCCGGCTGGACCTCGGCGGGCTGGAGCAGCGCCGCTCCGGTGAGCTGTCCGGCGGCCAGGCGCAGCGGGTCGCGCTCGCCCGCGGCCTGGTCGCCCGGCCGCGCGTCCTGTTCGCCGACGAGCCGACCGGCTCGCTCGACTCGCTCACCGGCGAGCAGGTCATGCACCTGATGGTCACCGCCGCCCGGGAGCACGGCACGACGGTGGTGCTGGTCACCCACGAGCCACGGGTCGCGGCCTACGCCGACCGGGAGGTCATCGTCCGCGACGGCAAGGCGCACGCACTCACCGTCGAGCAGGTGGCGCCGTGATCGGCCTCGGCCTCCGCCTCGCGCTCGCCGGCGGCCGGGAAGCCGTCACCCGGCTGGTGGTCATCATGGTCGCCGTCGCGATCGGCGGCACGATGCTGCTCACCACGCTCGCCGGCGTCAACGCGATCGGCGCCCTGGAATCGCGGTACGCCTGGCTCAACACGAAGGCGAGCACGACGGCGGCCGCAGGCACCGACTCGGTCCTGTGGCTGCTGCGCGAGGACTACTTCCACGGCAACACGATCGGCCGGCTCGACATCGCCGCGACCGGTCCGGCCGCGCCGGTGCCGCCCGGTGTCCCGAAGCTGCCGGGCCCCGGGGAGTACTACGTCTCGCCGGCCCTCGCCGACCTGCTGCGCAGCACGCCGGCGGACCAGCTCGGCGACCGCTTCCCAGGGCACCAGATCGGCACGATCGGCGACGCCGCGCTGCCCGCGCCGACCTCGCTGCTCATCATCATCGGCCACCGGCCCGACGAGATGGCCGGCGCGGGGCGGGTCACCGCGATCAACACGATCGACCCGGGACACTGCAGCGGCTGCGAGGTCGGCATCCGTACCGCTGGCCTCGACCTCGTCCTGGCCGTCATCGTCGGCGCCATGCTGTTCCCACTGGCCATCTTCATCGGCGCCGCGACCCGGCTCTCCGCGACCCGACGGGAGGAACGGTTCGCCGCCATGCGGCTGGTCGGCGCAACGCCCCGGCAGGTGGCCGCCGTCGCGGCGGTCGAGGCGGCGATCGCCGCGGTCGCCGGCGTGCTGCTGGCCTTCGGGCTGTTCGCCGCGGTCCGCCGGCCGGTGGCGGCGATCCCGTTCACCGGCGCGCCCTTCTTCCCGTCGGACCTGTCGCTGAACCTGACCGACGCGCTGCTGGTCGGCATCGGCGTGCCGGTCGTCGCCGCGGTCGCCGCCCTCCTTGCCCTGCGCCGGGTGCAAATCTCGCCGCTGGGTGTCAGCCGGCGGGTGACGCCGCCTCCGCCGCGGGCATGGCGGTTGGTACCGCTCGGGCTCGGCCTCGCCGAACTGGCGTTGATGCTCGTCGTGCGCAAGCCCACCACCTCCACCGGCCAGGTCGCGGTGTTCCTGCCCGGCTTCCTCGTGGCGATGGCCGGCCTGGTGATCGCCGGACCGTGGCTGACGATGGTCGGCGCACGCCTGGTCGCCCGCCGGACCAGCCGGGCCGCGACCCTCATCGCCGCACGCCGGCTGGCGGACAACCCGAAGGCCGGCTTCCGGGCGGTCAGCGGCCTGATCCTCGCGCTGTTCGTGACCACGGTCGCGGTCGGCGTAATGACCACCATCAACGACCACCGGGGCACGCGGGTCACCGGACCCATGGCCAACAACCTCCGGCAGGACACCACCACGCCGCTGCCTGAGGCGATGCTGGCCCAGCTGCGCGCGACACCCGGCGTGCAGAAGGTTGCGACGGTGTACGAGGCGCCGCGCGACTCTCTCGTGCCGACCACGGTCAGGGTCAGGCGGGGCGTGGCCCAGAACAGTGCCGGCTGGGTACTGCCCAACCTGGTCTCCTGCGCCGAGATCGCCGATCATCCCGACTTCGGCCGCTGTGCGCCCGGCGCGCAGGTCGCCAGCGTCGAGCCTGGGCTCTACTTCAGCGACGACCACCCTGGACCGAAGGACGTCTGGCCGACCGCCGACTTCACCGTGGAGCAGTTGTCCGCACTTCCGGTGTCGAACATCGTCGTGGGTACCGACGGGTCGCCGGCGGCCATCGAGCGCGCCAGGACGGTGCTCGCCCGCGCGAATTCCGGCGGCCGGTTCGCCAGCACCGAAGTGGACTGGCGCCACGACTCGGCGCGGCTGCTCAACCAGTGGCAGCAGTTGGCGAACGTGATCGTGCTGGTCAGCCTGGCGATCGCCGGCTGCAGCCTGGCGGTCAGCGTGGCCGGCGGGCTCACCGAGCGCAAGCGCCCGTTCAGCCTGCTGCGCCTGACCGGGGCGCCGCTCGGCCTGCTGCGCCGGGTGGTCGCGCTGGAGAGCACGGTACCGCTGCTGCTCTCCGCCGCCGTGGCGATCGCGGCCGGCCTGCTGGGTGCGCACCTGTTCCTGCGGGCGCAGATGCAGTACTCGCTGCGGCCGCTCGGCATCACGTACGTCGTGACGGTCCTCGCCGGGCTCGCCGGCTCGATCGCGGTCATCGCCTCCACGATGCCGCTGCTGCGCCGGATCACCGGCCCGGAGACCGCCCGCAACGAGTGAGCGTGACAGGCCCGGGTGGCTGACACACCACCCGGGCCGGTACGCGGTTCACGCCCGTTCCCGCGGCTCCAGCCGGACCGACAGCGCGAGTTGACGCAGTGGCGGGTGTTCTTCGGCGTCATCCGCTCACCTCTCGGAACACGTGGCCCAGGTGCGAGTCGCACCGGGCACAACGAATCTCGATACGCACCATGCCGTACGAGCGATCCTCGATCCCCTTGAAGTGCCACCCCAAGCAACCCCCGAACCACCGGGCTGACCCGTCCAGCGGTCGACCGCAGTGGTTGGTCGGACGGTCGTAGTCCTCGATCCCCGCGCGGCTCGCGGCAAATCCGTGTGCCTCCCCGGTGTGGCGGAGCGCCGGTGTGGTCCGCCCTGAGGCGACGCAAATCGGTGGCGGTGGTTTGGCTGTCAGCCGATGATCGGTTGCTATGGCCGCGGTTTACGTCGCCCTTGGCGACTCGATGTCGATCGACGACTACGCGGGTGGCGTCGGTCGGGGCGCGGCGAGCCTGTTGTTCCGCAACCGCGACACGGACTTTCCTGACTGGGCGGGCCGCGACCAAGCCACCGCCGGGTACACCGCGCAGATCCTGGCCCGAGACGGCGCGGTCAGCACCGATGTGCTGGAGCGCCAGCTTCCACTGATCGACCGGCGCCCAGCGCTGGTGACCATCACGATGGGCGGCAACGACCTGCTCGCCGCTTACGGCGACAGCACGGCCGCCCAGTCCGTCATCGACCGGGTGGCGGCGACCGGCGAGGCGATCCTGAGTCGGCTGCGCGCGCTCGCCGCCGACTGCCGCATCATCGTCACCACCGTGTACGACCCCAGCGACGGCGCCGGCGAAGTCCCTACCGCGGGCCTGCCGGCATGGCCCGACGCTCCAGGATTGGTCGCCGAGCTCAACCAAGCGTTGACCGCGCTCGCCCGACGCCACGGCGCCGCGGTGGCCGACGTCCACCGCCGGTTCCTCGGCCACGGCACCGCCGCCGGCGACCCGGCACAGAGCGACCCTCGACCCGCCAACCGCGACCTGTGGTACTGCGGCGTGATCGAACCCAACGCTTGGGGCGCCGCCGAGATCCGCCACGCCTGGTGGCACTCGCTCGCCGACACCACCAGCCCAGTTCCCACCTGATCGCCGGCAATCACACCCGCGCCAATCGCGGCAGAAGCGGGACACGCCGCATGGCCGGCGGTCCGACGTACGCCTGCGACCGCCTGAGTCAGTGTCGTATCGATCTCCACGCAGAGGGCTACCCGCAACGGGCGATCATGGCGCGCCTGCACCGTCCGCCCGAACCATTCGGTCCGTGGTGAACGGCCGCCGTCACTGTGAGCCCTGCTGACCGCGAACGCCCGCTCGCGCTTCACCGGCTGCTGAACCGCCGTCCGGGCGGCTCAGGCCGAATGCTCGCCGATTGAGCGCTGTTCATACTCTCCGCACCCTTGGGGCATCGTCCCCATCGATGGGACCGGTCAAGACATCTCCGTCCGCGTCCGTAGTGACCATGGACCGGATGCCAGCCGCCAACTGCCTGGCGCAGCTCCTCGTCGGAGGTGGCGCCGGGGTTCACCACCGCGATTTACGCGGTCTTGCCGTACGCGTCGTGGTAGTTCCACCACCCGTACGGCGGGGTCTGCGGATAGCCCTCCGGCGAGTCCTCCCACTCCTCCTGGCGGCCGAGCGCCGTGATATCCAGGTAACAAGGCGTTGGTACCGTGCCACTCGTCCACGCCGAAGTCTTTGTCAAAGTCGTCGGTGATGGTGTACCACGGGATCAGCTCCCAGCCCATGCGCTCCTTCAGGCCCTGGATCTCGGCCTGGGGGGCGCGCGAAACGAACGCGAGCGTCGTGTCCCGCGCGTTCAGGTGGGCCGGGTGCGCGACCTGGTCGGCGACGAATGAGCAGCCCACGCAGGCACGCTCGGGGTACGCTGCGCCTCCCTCTGGGTACGTGGTGACGTCCGGCGCGTAGAAGGCGCGGTAGACGATCAGCTGGCGGCGACCCTCGAACAGGTCGACAAGGCCCACCGGGCCCTCCGGGCCGTCGAAGCGGTACTCCTTCTCCACCGCCATCCACGGCATCCGGCGGCGCTTGGCAGCCAGCGCATCGCGGGCGCGGGTCAGCTGCTTCTCCTCGACCAGCAGCTCCTCGCGGGCGGCATCCCATTCCTGCGGTGACACGATCGGCGGAGTCTTCATCGTGGCCTGGCCTCCCTTAGGTACTCGTTGACCACGTCGAACAGGCGCCCCCACAGGCGCGCTTGCGATCCAGTCCGCCTATGGGGAGCCCAGTAGGCTAGTTCGTCATGTGGTCATGGTCGCACGCCGCATGTTCGTTCCCACCGAACCTTGTTGGCTAACCCTTCTCGCCCGAGGGCCCCCGGTGTCAACTGCCACGGAAACCCGTGGCAGTTGACACTCCGGCGATGTCGGCGCCGCCCGGCAAGCCGCCAGCGGTCGCAGCAGCTTCGGGAAAGCCTGGACGATCGAGGGCAACGCCTGCGCCGGGCCGATGCACGCCGCTGATCGGCATGATCGGACGCCGCCTTGCGAGAGACGCCTTGACGGCGAGCACGCAGAGTGTTGAAGCGCTCACCCCGTCCCGCGCCACGTCAGCGGCAGAAGAGTGCACGACCGATGAGATCGCCGCCGCGGTCCGGTCATACTGAACGACGCCGCAAGCGCGAAGGGACCTGTGACCATGAAATTGACGACCGTCACGAACGTTTCCCTCGACGGAGTGACGCAGGGGCATCGACGGATTGATGCAGGGACACGACGCGAAGCCGGCGCGCCGGACGAGGAGCGCAGCGGCGGATTCGAGCGCTTCGGATGGGCCCCGCCGCTGCTCGACGACGAGGCCTCGACGTTCATCAGCCAGGCTTTCCAGCGCGCCGACGCGTTCCTGTTCGGCCGGCGGACCTACGAGATCTTCGCCGGCTCCTGGGGAGCAGGCATGGATCCCGGAAACC
>WNFV01005758.1_pt1 | contig 16775 bp, 13 predicted proteins | sample 5400101 | NCBI WGS metagenome assembly WNFV01 (sample SAMN13153361, study PRJNA577476) | soil metagenome | isolation source: 115 cm soil or saprolite under grassland replicate 1 | place: USA:California | collected 2016-06-15
ACCGAGGTCACGGTGCTGCTGCCACGGCGCGCCTACGCCGGCCTGCTCGACCGGCTGCGGCGCGGCCGTCGCACCGACGCCCTGCTGGCGGCGCTCGGCGGCATGCAGGGGGTGCACGTGACGGCCGTGCCCCGTGTCGGGCCCCGCGACCAGCGACGCCATCGGCTGCTGCGCGCGGCGGGCAACGGCGACGGGCAGAGTGCCGCTGCCCTGGACGAGCTGGTTGCCGAGGCCGCCCCGGCGCTTGCGTCCCCCAAGCCGCGCCACGAGGTGGTGGTGCTCGTCGAGGGGCTCGACCGCGCCTCGCTGGGGGCGTTGCAGTACGCCACCGAACTGCATCCGCTGTCGATCACCGCGGTGCACGTGGCGGTCGACCCCGACGCGGCCAGGCGGCTTGCCCAACTGTGGGCCAAGGTGCGCATCCCCATCCCGCTGGAGGTCGTCGACTGCCCTGACCGCAACCTGCTCGCCACGACCGAGCGGGACCTGCACGAGCGCATCCGCGACGACACCGAGCTCACCGTGCTGGTCCCGCGGCGCCGGTTCGCCCGACAATGGCACCAGCTCGTGCTCCACGACCGCACCTCCGCCGGCCTGGTTCGGGTGCTCGGCGAGCTCGACAACCTCAACGTCACCATTGTGCCGTTCCAGCTGGGCCGCAGCACCCACACCCGCCCGTCTGTCGGACCGGAACCGACGGCCAGCCAAGCGAGGGCCTGATGAGCGGGCGCGCGGCACCCTCTGGGCCCCCGAACACCTCTGTAACCTGCGGTAACAGCGCAGACTACGGCCTGCGGTTCACTACGGGGTCGTCGCGTCGCTGTGGTGACCGGGGGGCCAGGTTTCCACGCATGCCCACGCCTCGGCACGGACGGTGCCCTCCCTGGCGCCATCCGAGGACCCGGCCGTGGGGCTACCCCGCTCATTGCCGCACCCGGGCGGCGGCAGGTCCGACCGGATCACCTCCACCTGGTTGGCCGGAGGTGGGGTGACGTGGACGCCGACGCCGAAGTCGTACAGCTCCATCGTGGTCTCGACCGTCACCCGGACGGCGGCCGCTTCACCCGGCACGTTCATGGTCACCACATAGTGGATCTTTCGCAGGCGGCCCTGCTGATCGATCCAGACATCGGCCGGCGCGGCAAACCTCAGGCCCGACTCCTTGAAGAAACCGCTGAGCTTCTCTGGGAGCTGGGCGGCCAGCCTGGCCGCATCGAAGGTGACCGCGTAGCGGGTGCTCGGCACGCCGCGGACCTGCTCCTGTCCGATGCGGTTGACCTTGCTGGCGGCGGCCTTCAGGTACTGGAGCGCCTCGGTCGGGCCGCCGGGACCCGCACCAGGCCCTGGGCCGAAGCTCGACCCGAACCCGTTGTAGCCGGCCAGCTCCTTGGGCAGCTCAAGCTTGCTCCAGGGCTTGTGGCGTTCCTGCGGGAACGGGGAGGGTGCGGGCCCGCCATCCGAAAGGTCCGGCGGCTCCGGCGGCTCCGGCAGCTTCATGTAGACGGCCGCGCCGATCACGAGCATGCGCTGGGCGAACCGGAACGGGATGCCCGCCGTCTTGACGGTCGTGTCCATCTGACCCTTGTGAGCGGCGTAGTCGTACACGCCCACGGTCGTCGCCGTGCCGGCCGGGACCTGTTCGCCGGCGAAGATGGTGCGGACGGTCATCGAGAACCTGGCGCTTCTGGCCTCGGTGACCTTGGCGGCGGCGCCTTGGACGCGCGCGAGGGAATCCTCCGGCGGGGCAGGGCGGTGCAGCACGGCGGCGTTCGCGCAGCCCGCGAGCACCAGACCGGCCAGTGCGGTACCGATCGCGACGACGCGGAGCCTGGTCCGTGCCCCCATGCGAGGCTCCTTCCCTGAGGCGATGCGCCGATGGGCCGGTTGGAGCGTGACAGGCGAAGTCTACTGTTTCGCGAACAGTGCAAGGAAGCCCCTCCAGGATCGATCGATCCCGGAGGGGCTGTCCATCCGCATGCCAGGATGGCGTTGCTGCTTACTGGAACTGGATGTCGAAGACGTGGAACTGGCCTCCGCTGACAGTGGCGGGCAGGGTGATGCTGGTCACGGTCTTGCCCGCGGTCAGGGTGGCGTTGAGGGCGAACACGTAGGTCTTCACGTTGTCGTGCACGCCGCACACGCAGTTGCGGTATGCCGTGGTGACCGCCGTGGTGTTGCCGAACGCGGGCCCGAACGCTCCCGCGCCCAGCGTCCAGTCACTGAAGCCCACGGTCACCGGCTGGCTGGTCCCGTCGCTGTAGTGGACGACCATCGTCCCCTGGGAGCCGCCGCTGCCGACGTTGGTCGCGCTGCCCAGCAGACCGACCCTGGTCTTCCCCGACGTGGGATTGAGCTGGATCGTCTGACCGCCGGCCTCGATGTTGTCGAGCTGGCCAGCCGGGAAGTCCGGCCACGTGTAGCTGAAGCCGTCCGCGTTCACGGTGCTGCCCGGCGTGACGCCGGCGGCCGCCAGCGCCTGGGCGGAGTACGAGAACCCGACCCCGTCGTAGTTGGCCGCCGCCATGTCGGTGTCATCGGAGATGCCGCTGTTGTTGTAGTAGGGCCAGAGCGCACCGGGCCTGGCCACCGCCAGACCGAGGACCACGTCGCCGGTCTTCACCCCGGTCGACGAGGTGAGGTGGAAGGTCACGGTGCCGCGGCCCTCGGTGGTGCCCGCGGTGACCGTCACCGGCACGGTTCTCCGCCCGCCCTGGTTGACGACGAGGGAGCCGCTGCTGGGGCTGACGGAGACCCCATCGGACGGTGTCGCCGTCCAGTTGATCGTCTGTGGAGTGTCCCAGGTGGACTGGACCCCGAGGTTGGTCGCTGTCGTGGCGCCGGGGCTCACGATCGCCTGGCTGTCCGGGGAGACGAAGCCGATAGCGGCGACGTGCTGAGTTCCGTACGAGGGTGGCGTGTCCAGAGGGGACACTCCCCATGAGGTATTGGGGCTGGAGCCCATCGCGTAGTCGAGCGTGCCCCCGCTGGTGATGAGCGACGGGTCGAGCCACAGCCGGCTGGAGGGATGCCCGTTGAGCTCGAGCGACTGGATGTAGGGGCTGGTCGGCGAGGCGCCGGGGGCGTTGATGGTGATCGCGTTGCCGCTGGCCAGGTGGACGACCGCCAGCGGGAACGCCGGACCGTTGATCACCAGCTGGGCGCTTCCCGGGATCTCCGGATACATGCCCAGTGCCGACCAGACGTACATGGACGACAGCGCGCCGAGGTCGTCGTTGTTCCTCAACCCGGTCGGAGTGAGCTTGTAGTTCTCGTTCCGCATCCGGTTGACGACGGCCTGGGTCTTCCAGGGCTGGCGGGTGTAGTCGTACATCATCTGCACGCCGAGCTCGAACTCGTTGGCCAGGAAGGCGCCCGTGGGACTCGAGCCGTCGAGGGTCGTGAAGAAGCTGTCCAGCAGCGGGTTCACCACCTCGTTCCCGCCCAGCGCCGCGATCAGGCTGGCGTGATTGAAGGGAACCACCCAGCGGTACTGCGCGGCGGTACCTTCCACCATGCCCTGCGAGCTGTTCGGGCCGATGCCACTGACGAACTGGCCGTCCAGCAGCTTGGGCTGCATCAGGTTGGTGTTCGGGTTGAAGACGTTCTGCCAGTTCTGCGCCCGCTGGACCAGCATGGCGGCATCGGCGGTATCTCCCAAGGCGCTGGCGTACTGCGCCAAGGCGAAATCAGCCTGATTGTCCTCGAGCAGCGTGCCCACTGAGCCGTAGAAGTTGCAGCAGCCGTAGTGGCCGTCCTCTGGCAGGTAGCCAAACTGGTCTTCCAGCGCCTGCCCGGGACGCACGTTGTTGACTGTGGTGGCCTCCTTCATCATCACCTTGAGAGCGGTGGCGGTGTCGAAATTGCGCGCCCCGAAGGCGTAGTAGCCGGTGAGAAGGGCCGTGCCGGGGTCGCCGACCATGACGTAGTTGGCACTGTTGGCGAAGCCCCATGGGGGAATCACGCCGTCGGGGGACTCGGCGGCGTCGTTGAGCAGCGACTGCGCCTGGTCGCTCGACTCCTCGGGGGCCAGCAGGGAGCTGAGCTGGACCTGGCTGTGATAGGTGTCCCAGCCGGAGAAGTTGGCGTACTGGGCCTTCTGCGGAGCTTTCACGGTGTGGATCTTCTGGTCGAAGCCGATGTACTCGCCGTTGGCGTCGCTCCAGACGTTGGGATGGAGGAGCACGCGATAGAGCATCGTGTAGAACAGTGCCTGCTCGTCCGTCGTGCCGCCGCCGACCTGGATCTTGGAGAGCAGGGTGTTCCAGGTGGCGTGCGCCGCTGACCGCACCGCGTCGAAGTCCCAGTTGGGATTGTCGGTCTCCCGGTTCAGCTTGGCGTTGGCCGCGCTGACGAAGGAGATGCCGACCTTCGCCTGGAGGACTTGGCTGGCGGTGGTGTCGAAGGTCAGGAAGACCGAGTTCGGGCCCGGCTGACCGGCCACGCGGATCACCTTCGATGCCGTGAACGGGTGGTCGAAAGTGATGTCGAAGAAGAGGTTGTACCGGTCGGGCGCGCCACAGAAGCCGCCGCTCCTGGCCATGCCCTGGACCTCGTTGCTGCCGACGATCTTCGCGTCGCTGGCCACCGTTCCGTTCTGGCTGTCCAGCAGCTTGAGCAGCACGTTGGCGTCGGTGGTGGCCGGGTACGTGAAGCGGCCCATGGCGCTGCGCAGCGTCGAGGTCAGTTCCGCGGTGATCGCGGGCGAGCCGACCTTCACCGAGTAGTAGCCGGCCGTGGCCACCTCACCGGTGTGGGTGAAGGACTCCATGAACGAGCCGGGGTCGCCGGCGGGCAGGCCGCCGGTCAGTGGCAGGATGGGGACGTCCTGGTAGGCGCCGCAACCCGGCCCGCTGATGTGGGTCAGGCTGAAGCCCCGCAGTTGGGTCTGGTCGAATCTGTAGCCGCCGCCGTCCGTGCGTCTGCGGGTGTCGGGACTCCACTGGATCATGCCGAACGGCACATCGGGGCCGGGGAAGACGTTGCCGCCGCCAGTCGTGGCAACCAGCGTGTTCACCAGCGACGCCGGATCGCTCACCAGCGGAGGGCTCGCGGCGGCGTGCGCCGGTGCGCTGGCCATGAGGCCGGTGGCGGCGAGGATGGCTGCGCTCACCGCAAGAAGAAGGATCGATGGCCTTCGCTTCACTGTCACGGGTTGCTCCTTTCGCCTTGGCCAGCCTGTGCCGCGATCCTGACGATGGCGGATGGCGGACACGTGCTCGGGCATCGCCGTGGGTGAACGCCGTAGCTTCCTGCAGGCTGAACGCGGCCTCTCTGAGCGCCTCGGCACCTTCGCGATCGCCTGAGTGGTGTGACAACGTTGTCAAGACCATGAGTGACCTTCATCACAAGTGTACTGACTTGTCAATTCTCTCTGATAAGTAGGTCAATAGCCTCTGAGGATGGGAAAGCCGGATTCGCACCGTGAACAGGCCATATGGTTCAGCGACTCGGCCGTATGTGCTGGGTCTCGCTCTGTCATGCGCAGGGTCGAGAATGTCCATCAGGCAGGGCGCGCCGTATCGCGTCGGCCCAGGGACGATCGGAGCGGGAGCGCGTGGATGGTGCAGCCGAACGGGCGCGAGCGCCGGGTGGCCAACGGGTTCGGTCTTGAGCTGCAGGCGCTGCGGGAGCAGGCCGGCCTGACCCAGGAGCGGCTCGCGGGGCGCGCTGGGCTGAGCGTGCGCACGATCCGTGCCCTGGAGCACGGCCAGGCCCGCCCGCGGACGGTGACCGCCCGTCTGCTCGGTGAGGCGCTCGGGCTGGACGGGCCGGCTCGCGCCCGGTTCGACGCCGCCGCCCACCACCCCGACCATGGCGCCGGACCGGTCCAGCCCGCGGCGGTGGCCTGGTCGGCGGCTGGCCTGGTGGTGCCCGCGCAACTGCCCGCCGACGTCGCCGGCTTCACCGGTCGTGGCCGGCAGCTGCGGGCGCTGGACGCGTTGCTGTGGCAGGCCGGCGATGGCCAGCCGCGGCGCGGGCGGGGCCGCGAGGTGGTGATCTCGGCGATCGCGGGGGCCGCCGGGGTCGGCAAGACCGCGTTGGCGGTCCATTGGGCGCACCGGGTCCGTGGCCGGTTCGACGGGCAGTTGTATGTTGACTTGCACGGGTATACGCCCGGCTCGCCGCTGAGCCCGTTGCAGGCGCTGGCGGGGTTGCTCGGCGCGTTGGGGGTGGCGGCCGACCGGATTCCCGTGGAGGTGGAGCAGGCTGCTGGGCTGTACCGGTCGTTGCTCGCTGAGCGGCGGGTGCTGGTGGTGTTGGACAACGCCCGCAGTGCCGAGCAGGTCCGCCCGTTGGTGCCGGGCAGTCCGGGTTGTGTGGTGGTGGTGACCAGCCGTGACCGGCTTGGTGGGTTGGTCGCCAGCCATGGCGCTCGGCGGCTCACGCTGGAGGTGCTGGCGCCGGAGGAGGCGGTCGGCCTGTTGGCGCAGATTGTCGGGCTGGACCGTGTCCGGGCTGAGCCTGAGGCGGCCGCGCGGCTTGCGGAGGTGTGTGGGTTGTTGCCGTTGGCGTTGCGGGTCGCCGCGGCCAACCTGACCGGCCAGCCGTCTGACCATCCGATCGCGGGGTATCTGGCGCGGCTGGGTGCTGGTGACCGGCTGGCCGAATTGGCGGTCGACGGTGATCCGCAGGCCGCGGTCCGGACTGCGTTCGACTGCTCCTATGGCGTGTTGGACGCTGACGCGCGGCGGCTGTTTGGGCTGTTGGGTCTGTTGCCGGGTCCGGATTTCACGTCGGAGGCCGCTGCCGCGCTTGCTGGGGTGCTGGTTGGGCGGGCGCGGGGGGTGTTGGAGCGGTTGGCGGGCGCGCATCTGGTGGAGCCGCGCGGGGCGGGTCGGTTCGGCTTGCATGATCTGCTGCGCTTGTACGCCCGCCAGCGTAGCGAGCAGGAGGAGGGGGTGCTGGAGCGGCGACAGGCCCTTGACCGGCTGCTGGGCTGGTACCTGCAGACAGCGGACGCGGCAGACCGGCTGGTGTCCCCAGAGATGCTGCGCCTTCCCCTTCCCACCGCGGACCCAGGGTTGCCACCAGCCAGCTTCGACCGGCGTGCCGACGCGCTCGGGTGGCTGGATGCCGAGCGGCCCAACCTGGTCTCCGCCACCCGGCACGCCGCAGCGCACGGGCCACGACTGGCGGCGTGGCTGCTGGCCGACGTGCTCCGCGGCTACTTCTGGGGGGGCCGGCACATGGTGGACTGGCTGGCGGTCGCCAACGCCGCCCTCTGCGCCGCCGACGCCGACGGCGACCCGCAAGCCCGAGCCGCCGCCCGGCGCAACCTCGGCCTGGCCTACTACTTTCTGGGCGACTACGTGCGCGCGGCTGAGCACCACACCGGCGCGCTGGCGTTGGCGCGGCAGGCCGGCTGGGTGGAGGGCGAGGCGGCAACCCTCGGCAACCTCGCGATGGTGCACACAGAGCTGGGCCATCTCCGGCAGGCCGCCGACCACCACGCCCGGGCGCTGGCCCTGAACCGGCAGATCGGCTCGAAGGCGGGCCAGGCCATCGCCCTGGGCAATCTGGGTCGCGCCAGCCTGCGGATGGGAACGCTCCAGCGGGCCGTCGACCAGCTGACCCAGGCGCTGGCCCTGGCGCGGGAGATCGCTAGCAAGGGCGGCCAAGCCACCGTTCTGGGTACGCTCGGCGAGGCCTACCGCGACCTCGGGCGGCTCGATGACGCCCGCGTGTGCCTCACCCAAGCGCTGGCCCTGGCACGGGCGGCGGGCTACCGCTACGAGGAGACCTCAGACCTGTACGTCCTTGCCACGGTGCACCGGGAAACCGGCCAGTTCACGCTCGCGCTGGAGCTGGCCAAGGCCGCCCTGGCCTTGGCACGCGAGATCGGCGACCCGCGGAAGGAGGCTGATGCCCTGAACACGCTGGGCAGCGTCCAGGCGTGCCTCGGCCATCACCGGCAGGCCACAGCGCACCACCACGCCGCGCTCGACCTCGCCCGCCGATCCGGCGCCCGCCAGCCCCAGGCCGAGGCGCTGCTCGGCCTGGCCGCCGTCCACCTCGACCTGGATCACGACGACGAGGCGGTCGGGCACGCCAGGCAGGCTGTGGCCCTCCACCGTGAGACCGGTCACCGGCTCGGCCATGCCCGCGCCCTGGTGGCGCTGGGCCACGGCCTGCACCGCGCCGGGGACGCCACCGCCGCCCGGTCGTGCTGGCAGGAGGCCCTTGCGCTGCTCGCCGACATCGGCGCTCCCGACGCCGCCCAGGTCCGCACCCTCCTCGACACGACATAGGCAGCTCCGACGTCCGTCTCGACGCCGCCCTGGCGCGCAAACGCTCGGGTTCCTTGCGCGAACGTGCTTGCAAATGTTATACGTGGGAGTGCAATAGTAAGCATCCCCTCTCCAGGGAGTGTCCAGATGGCAACCACCACAACCAAGAACAAGCCCGGCACCCGGCGTTCGCTGCCTGGGCTCCTCGTCGACTCCGCCTACGCCTCCGTCGGCCTCGGCGGCGCCTGGGTCGAGCTCGTGCGGTCGATCGAGCGCCTGCGCGTGCAAGCGCCGCGGCAGGCCCGCACCATCGCCGGCCAGGTCCCAAGGCAGCTCCGCGACACGCGTGACCGCAGCGTCACCAGCGTGCGGCACCTGGTCGACCAGAGCGTGCAGACCACTCGGGACCTGCCTGTCCGGGCCGGCCACGAGTTCGACGACCTCGCCCGCCGCGGCCGTGACCTGGTCGGCACGATCCGCGGCAATGCGGCCACGCGTGAGGTGGTCGACCGCGCCCGCACCGCCCGCAGTCGCGTGAAGGCGGCCAGCACCAGCGTCAGCCGTGCGGCCGAGGGTGCGGTGGAGGCGGCCGAGCAGGTCGCAACCGATGCGACGACCACCGCCAAGACCGCACCCGGTCAGGCCAGACGCCGCGACACCCGCCCCTACGAGGAGCGCACCATCGAGGAGCTGCAGGAGCGGGCCAGGGAGCTCGGCATCGAGGGTCGTTCCTCGATGACCAAGGAGGAGCTCATCGACGCTCTCCGCAACCAGCGCTGACGCGAAGGGCGCGGTGAGGTCGACTCGGGAAGCTGGCCGAGTCCCTGAGGTCGGCCACCAGGTCAGACGTGTGCGAGGGACTCGGCCAGCTTGTCGAAGGAGCTCGACCAGCCGGCGAGGGCGTCGTCTCCGCCGGTCTCGCCGACCACGCGGCAGGTCATCTCGGTCCTGTCGCCGAGGTCCCTGAACGTGATGGTCACCACCAGGTCGACGTCGCGATCCCGGAAGACCAGCCGCTCGGGTGCCACCACCTCGAGGTAGGTGCCGCCGTTGGGGTATTCGCTGCCGTCCTCGTCGGAGACCATGACGAACTCGCAGGTGCCACCCGGTCGGAGATCCATGGTGATCTTGGACAACGGCGTGGTGAAGCCGCGCGGAGCAAACCAGCTTGCGAACCGCTCCGGTTCCGTCCAGGCCTGCCAGACCAGGTGGCGCGGTGCGTCGAACACGCGGGTGATCGTGAACTCCCGGTCGGTCCCACCCTTGCTGGGCGGGGTCTCAGCCATCGTCGCTCTCCTTGTCCTGGATCGTCCGCAGGTGCTCTCCGAGGCGGTCGAAGCTGTCTTCGAAGAACTGCTGGTAGCGCGCCAGCCAGTCGGCGGCGTCGGCGAGCGGGCGCCCCCGCAGCCGCGCCGGCCGCTGCTGCGCCACACGATCACGCGTGATGAGTCCGGCGCGCTCCAGGACCTTCAGGTGCTTGGAGACCGCCTGCAGGGTCACCGGGAACGGCTCGGCCAGCTGGTTGACCGTTGCCTCCCCTTCCGCGAGCCGCTCGAGGATCGCACGGCGGGTGGGGTCCGCCAGGGCCGCGAACGTGCCGCTCAGCCGATCGAGGCTCAGCGTGCCGGCTCGTAGACGACAGCGACGACTCCCGAGCTGAACGTCACCGTGTCGGTGAGCTTCAGCGCAGGGGCAGCGCTCACGCCGTCGAAGAGACGCTTCCCGCTCCCCACGACCACCGGATGGACCATCAGCCGGTATTCGTCGATGAGCGTGTGCTCGGTCAGCGTGCGGACGAGCTCGCCGCTGCCGTAGATCAGGATGTCCTGACCGGGCTGCTGCTTCAGCGTGGTGACCGCCTCCGGAACGTCCCCCTCGATCGGGCTGGCGTTCCACTCGAGCTCTTGCAGCGTGGTCGAGGCGACGTACTTGGGGAGCGTGTTCATCCGAACGGCAAAGTCGCCCTCCTCCTCTTCCATGGAAGGCCAGGAACCGGCAAATTCCTGGTAGGTCACCCGCCCGAGCAGCAGAGCGTCCGACCTGAACAGCTGGTCGCGCTGATACTTCGCCAGCTCGTCGTTCCAGAACGGCGTGGTCCACGACGGCTCTCCCATGACGCCATCCAGTGACACGTACTCGGCCAGGACCACTCTTCTCATGGGAGCCTCCTCGTTCTGGTGTCCGGAGCTGTTCACCTGGACGGTTGATCAACCTAGCGGTTGAATATACCAGTCGCCGGCACGGAGTCAACCGGAACGTCGAGCGCTCGAGGTCCGGGCTGGTCAGGTCCATGCCCCCCGAGGCGCATTGATCTCGTCGTCGGTGCGGGCGGGGGACACGCCGGCCACCATGAGCGCTTGACTGCCCTCGATATGGCGGCGCATCGCTTCGGCAGCCCTGGTCGAGTCGCCGGCACGCAGCGCCGTGGCTGAGGCATCGGGGAACCGGGTTGCCGTCCGGGCCTCCGGTCACTGCTCGGTCTCGGCAGGCCGCGGCGCGGGATTGTCCGGCTGATTCCCTGTGATCGAGCGGGACCTCGTGAGCCGTCTGATCGCCCACTCTCCGTCACCGGAGCGCTGGAATCTCCCTCTGTTTGCTCCACTCGTGGTCGAACCAGTTTCTGACGAAGTCGATGAACTCCCTTGCCTCTCGTCGACGACGGGACAGGTAGATATAGGAGCCATTCTGGTTGTGAAGCTGGATTCCCTCTGGCTCCTCGGACCACGTCATGAAACCAAAGAAGAGGTACGTCTGATCGAGGAGCACGGCGCGGATCATTGGAGGAGACTCGTATGCCCGCCAGGTGAGGGTGAAGTTCTTCCTATTGATGTAGCGGTCTCGTATGGCCTTGAGCCGCCTGCAGCTCTCCCTTACCTCCTCTGCCCAGTCCTCATGCCCACAGTCACGGATCATAGGAGAGTCAGGGTCGATCATCAGTATACGAACATCGAGATGGGCCTTGGGTCGCAGAATGTCGAAGAACCGCTCGAAGTACTTCTGCTTGTTGATTATGGTATCGCCCGTCGCCAACCAGACCCTGATGATATGCTCATGCCCTGGCTCGCCATTTGCCAGCTCCTTGAGGCCCTTTCTGAGCTTTCTGTCGGCCTTTTCGGGAAACCATGATGAGAGCTCGTCCTGTGTGTCGTCCTCGCCCGGCGGCTCTGGCATATCGATGTGACGCAACGACGTGGTCGGGAGCCCTCTGCCGATCTCCAAATAGAACCAGCGTAATAACAGCACGACGATCAGGGCGACCATCAGCGCGTAGCGATGTTGTAAGATCAGCACAGTCCAATCACCGAGAGCAGCAAGCCATTGCTTTGGCCCCAGAGCGAACACAGCCAGTGCAATTTGCAGAGCCGCCGATAGTACCGACAGCACCACTCGTAGCTTGCGAAGCATCGGAGCCTTCTCTCGTTAGAGCTATTTAGGGAATTTAAGAGGACTGGGCTAGCTTGTCGCCAAGAGGCGCTCTCGGCAAGTCGGCAGATCTGTGTAGCTCGAGCGCTACAGGTTTTCGCCCGAGGGATCTCCTCCGGTGTCCGCGCAGGGTGCGTTCCTCTGATTCGCGTCCCCGACCGGCGCTGTCAGTCCGCGATTGGTCCACCGCGCCACGTCGGCGGGGCTCGATGGCCGACGGCAACGTCGAAGGCGGCGCGAGCCAGGAGGCGGGTCGAGTCCAGCGTGGGGAGAGGAGAGGCGTCGGGCGTCACCAGGAGCGGGATCTCCGTGCACACGAGGGCGACTGCGTCACAGCCCCGTGCCGCCAGCTGCTCGATGATGCGAACGTATTCCTGACGCGAGCTTCCCGCGAGCACGCCGTTCAGCAGCTCTTCGAAGATGATCTTATTGACGATCTGGCGATCGTCCGCTTCTGGCACTTCGGTGGCTATCCCACGGGCGGCGAATGCCTTGGGATAGACCGGACCGTCCATCAGGTACCTGGTGCCGAGCACGCCGACGCGCGTGCGGCCATCGCGAGCGGCACGGTCGGCGACCACCTCGGCGATGTGCAGGCCCGGAAGGGCAAGCTCCTCTCCCGGTTGTTCGAGAGCCATGTGGGCGGTGTTGTCCGGGCAGACGAAGAAGTCCGCGCCCGCACGGGCGAGCCGCCGCACGCTCACGGACAGCGTGGCTCGGATCGAGCTGTAGTCCCCTCCGTCCCACGCGGGCATGCTGCGTGCCAGGGCGATGCAGTCCAGGGTCACATCCGGGTGCTCATGGGGGCCGAGCTCACCGAACCCCTCCTGGCAGAAGGCCCGGAAGCAGAGCGCGGCCCCTTCCGTGCTGTGCGCGAGAATGCCAAGGTGCTTCATGCCGGGCTCCAGCGGTCCTAGAGGCCACATCCTACCGGCTCGGAACGGAGACCACGTCCGCCGGACTGGCCGAAGCAAGGGGCGGAAACGTTTGCCGGTGGCGTGAGCCGCTGAGCGCGCGGGAGGCGGTCGCGATGGAGACGCCGGCGCGGCCTGCCGTCAGCGCCCGGTCAGGATGTGGTCAGCGCCCGGGCGCAAGGTGGTCCCACTGGTACCCGACGAAGGAGGCGACAAGGCAATGACCGATGCCGTGGTCCTCACCGAGGGCCTCGCCAAGCGGTACGGCCGCCAGCAGGCCCTGTACCGGCTGGACCTGGCCGTCCAACCGGATGAGGTGTTCGGCTTCCTCGGCCCCAATGGCGCCGGCAAACCACCACCATCCGCCTGTTGCTCGACCTGATCCGCTCCAGCGGCGGCGCGAACTGATCCAGATAGATCACCCTCTTGGGAAGCCCGGGGCAGATCGAAGCTTTCCTGATGGCCGCAGCGATCGTACTTCCCGGGTGTAGGAGCGCGAATCGAAGGTTCCTCATCGTTGAGGTCCCCACCAAGGCTCCATCTCAACCAATAGCGGTATCGGCTGGGTCGGCTGGAGCAAAGCGGCGACCTGCGACATCCGCCCGGGCCGAAGGCCTCGTGGGCCCGCCTTGCTCGAGCTGGTCGAGTCCTACCGGGCCCGCGCCGGCACCGGGCTGCGGAGCTTGACCGTTGAGCGACGGCCCGGCCGCCAACCGGGCCGACCGGCGGGCAATGCGTCACGGCGCCGTAGCCGCTGTTGCTCATCCTCACCTGGACGTGGGGAAAGCATGCGAGGACGATCCGCGCAGTAATGGAGCAATGACGAAGACACGTAGAAGCTAATTCTTTTGGGAAGTCGCCGCTAGAAGCCTCGGGGGTAGTTGACATGCCGGTCCCCGACGAGGATGCTCGCGGGTCACGGGCAGAGTTGCGGACGGCTGGCAGTGACCAGCGCCGGCTCAAAACGGAGCTATGGCCGGGATTGCGCCAAAGAGGGGGGCCTCTTGAGGTTTATTCGAAGATTGACAAAGCCGGTTCGCTCCCGTCCCGCAATGGTGGGCTCTTCGCTAGTTCGTGTGGGTGGGTGAGAAGTCAAGTCGGCCGGCGATGAGGTAGATCATCGCGATCAGGTTCTTCTTGTTACGGTAGCCGCGGGCTCGGCGCTTGCTGGCTTGGACCAGCGAGTTGATGCCCTCCAGGACCCCGTTGTTGATCCTGGTCCAGTGCCAACGCAGCACCCCCTCCCAGTGCTCGCCGATCATGCGGGCGAAGGCCACGATGGGCTCCAGGCGGCTGCGGACCGCGCCGTCATACCAGCGCTCCAGGTAGTCCCCGGCCAGCTCGCGAGGCTGCTCGAAGAACGCGTCGAACCCAAGCCGCCACCGGTAGGCACCGGCGGTGCCAAGCCCCACCGACGCCGGGGTCAGCCCCGCCAGCGTGGCCGCCTGCTTGACGGTCAGGTGCTCGGGTCGCTTCAGCCAGGCATAGCGGGTGCCCTTCAGCTCCGGGCGGGCCTTGGCCTCGGCGCGGCGGACCTCGTCGACCGCCTTGGTGGCATGGCTGGCCAGGTGGTAGCGGTCCCAGGTGAGGTAGGCCTTGGGCAGGCTGGCGCGCACACCCCGCTCGAACGCCTGGCTCATGTCGGCGCTCACGTCCCGGACCCGCATGGGGTCGCCACCGTGGGCCGCCAGGTCGGTGGCGAACCGCGCCACGGTGGTGTGGTCGCGGCCCTCGGTGGCAAACAGCACCCTGGGCTTGGGGGCGTCCAGGTCCACAAACAGCGAGACGTAGTCCTGCCCCCGCTTGGCGGAGGTCTCATCCACGCCGACCCGGGTGACCTCGGCCATCGACACCTTCGCCCGTGCCTGGTCGACGTGGTGGTGCAGCAGCCGCCACAGCCGGGTGTCGTGCTCGCCGACCAGCTCGGCGACCGCCTTGACCGGCATCTGGGCCAGCAACGCCATCAGCAGCGCCTCGAACAGCAGCGTGAACCCGCTACCTGGCCGCGCCCACGGCAGCGCCACCTGGCGGGTCCCGTGCATTGGGCAGGTCACCCGCGGCACGCGGGCGTGCAGGTAGGCCTGATGCTGGAAGAAGTCCAGGTGCCGCCAGCGCTTGGGCTCGGTGTCGTGGACCGGGCAGGCGGGCTGGTCGCCCTCCGGGCAGGGGAAGCGGGCGCCCTTGGGGAAGTCCAGGTACAGGTCCAGCCGGCGGGCCGTGGCGTCGAACTCGGTGCGCACCACCTGCCAGGGCTCGGCAAGGCCAAGAGCAGCCTGGAACAGGTCGTCGATCTCCGCCATCAACGGTCCTCCAGCATCGGGAGTTGGAGGACGGACCCTACCGCCTTGACGCAGACCCTACCCACACGATTCAGCGAGGAGCCCTAACAGCTATACTCGGCACACAGACAGGGCAGCCAGCCAGAAAGGAAGTCGAGTTGCCACGCAGGGTTTTTGTTAGCTTCGATTACGAGAATGACCGCAGGTACAAATATCTGCTTGAGGCTTGGAACGCGAACCCTGAATTTACATTCGTGTTCCAGGATATATTGCCAGAGGAGATCAACAGCTACAACGTCGGCCGCGTAAAAGCCGCGCTGACAGCGAAGATCAACACGGCGACGCACACCTTCGTCATCGTCGGCAGGTACGCCAACGCCCCGCACAAGGACGCCTATCTGATCGGCTCGAAGAACTGGATCAACTTCGAGATTAAGCAGAGCAAGGTCAACGGCAACAAGCTTGTTGCGATCAAGCTCGACCGAAACTACGAGTCGCCGGATGAGCTGATCGGAGCCAGGGCGAGCTGGGCCATGAGCTTCACCGAGGACGCGATCTTGGAGGCGCTCAGAAGAGCGTAAGGTGTCCCTATGAACCAGTCCGATGACAAGAAGCTGGAGCTGCTATATAGCCACTACGGCGATACGTTCTCTGTCATCCAGTCGCTCGTAAAGACGCGGGACAGGTTCTTTATCAGTATCCTTGTGCTGCTCGCGGTCATGTCCTTTCAGATTGCGCAACCCACCGAGTCGGGCAGCGTCATACTAGAGTTCGCCCGAACGAAGCTGGGCGTTCACGGCACCGTAAGTATCAGCTTCCTAGGCAGTGTGCTATGGGCGGCCTTGCTCTTTGTGATCGTGCGGTACTTCCAGGTGACGGTGTACCTGGAGCGCCAGTATCGCTACATCCACGCACTGGAAGCAGAGCTAAGCCCGTTCTACTCGGGCGTACCTTTCACCCGCGAGGGGAAGTTCTATTTGGCAGACTACCCCTGGTTCTCCGCCTGGGTGGCACGGCTCTACGCTTGGGCTTTCCCGGCTGGACTGGTCTTCGCTGCGAGCTTGAAGATTGCCAGTGAGGCCCGGCTCCCGCACGCCTCTCCGCTCCCTATGGCAGCCGACGCCGTGATCTACGGACTGCTGGTGGTTGCGACCGTCCTCTACGTCTTGCACGTGCTGTTGAAGAAGTAGGCTACGTAGCGCAGCCAGACTACTTAGCTCGTCGCCCGTGTATCACCGCCCACTCCACTTCAACGAAGCGCTCGTGGTAGTCACGCACCTCAAGAAGGTCACGGTAGCGGTCGCTGAGTACGCGGTCCAACTCAGCCGCGCGCCAGATATTCGACGGAACCAACCGTCCCGATTCGAGCGCCAGGTTCCCAAGGTGACTGGCCTCCTCTGGCCGCTCTTCTTGGGCCACCACCAGCGCCAAGTCAATACGCGCCGTCGCCAGCCGTCGCGGCGCCTCGTCCGGGCCGGCTTCCTCCTCGTAGTAGCGAATAACCTCTCGCGCATAGGGCTCAGCCTCCTGGCTGTCGCCAAGCCAAGCCAGCGTCGTAGCGGCATATGAGGTGAGCTTGTGCGGGTCGAACACGAAGTGATGATGCGGCTGCGTTGGTGGCGGCAGGTGTCCCACCATCCCGGCCGACCGGTCTAGCGTTGCGTGCGTCTGCTTGGCGTCACCCAACCGCGCCCACGCTCGCGCTTCCTGCGCCGTCAGCTGTACCGCTGCTGAAGTATGACTATCCGCCACCTTCAGCCCCGCCTGACACAACTCGACCGCCTCGCGGTACTTCCCGTCCAGAAGCGCTTGCCAAGCCTGGACCTCAAAAGTCCACGCTTCTAGCTCGCTGTGTTCTGTGTGGCGCCCGAGCTGCCGGGCCGTCCCGCGATTGGCCGCCGCACCTCGGCGGTGCCCGAGGTCGACATGCA
>WNFV01005516.1_pt1 | contig 16774 bp, 18 predicted proteins | sample 5400101 | NCBI WGS metagenome assembly WNFV01 (sample SAMN13153361, study PRJNA577476) | soil metagenome | isolation source: 115 cm soil or saprolite under grassland replicate 1 | place: USA:California | collected 2016-06-15
CCTCGAGCGGAACGTCGGGAAGGTTCACCAGCGCCTCGCCCGGGAGCCGGGCCTCCGCGACCGTGTAGTGCTTGAAATGGAGCTCCGGGGCGAGCTCGAGCAGCTCCGGCCAGTCGGGGCAGCTGCGGGTGCTCATGGCGTGGTCATTGCCGGAGGAAAGGCCGTCTCCTGGGTCACGAGGGATGCCAGCACGCGGATGAAGGCCGGGTCGTCGTTCAGGGAGTCTGTGCGCTCGAGCTCGAGGCCGAGCGCGGCGGCCTTCTCCCGGGCCTCGACGTCGATGTCCCAGTAGATCTCCAGATGGTCGGCGACAAAGCCGATCGGCGCGACGAGCGCCTTGCGCACGCCCTCGCCATGGAGGCGGTCAAGCTCGTCCAGAATGTCCGGGCCGAGCCACGGCTCGCCGGTCGGGCTCTCGCTCTGGAAGGCGAACGACCAGCTCTCGATTCCGGCTCTCTCGGCGACCAGGCTAGAGGTCTTGAGCAGCTGCTCCTTGTAGGGATCGCCGTCGGCCAGGATCCGCTCCGGAAGGCTGTGCGCGGTGAACACGACATGCGCATCCCCATCGCCGACGCGCTCGGCGAGCAGCTCGATGAACGGCTCGAAGGCGTGGTAGCTCGCGATGAACGCGAGCTCGGCGCGACCGGCGAGCGCCTCCTCGAGCTGGCGGTGGTAGCTGCCGACGGACATGCGCGAGAAGTGGGGGGCGAGGACGAGCCCGACGACGCGTTCGGCTCCCTCCGCCAACGCCCGGTCCGCCGCCTCCGCGATGCGGGGCGTCCAGTGCTTCATGCCCACGTAGACGGGAATCCCCAGCTCCCCCTCCAGCGCTGCACGCTGGCGCTCGGTGATCTCGTTCAGCGGCGAGGTGCCGCCGATGCGCCGGTAGCGCTCGGTCAGCTCCTCGACCGCTTCCGGGCTGGCCGGGCGGCCGCCGCGGATATCGGCGAAGTAGGCAGGAATCTCCTCCGGGCGGGAAGGGCTGCCGTAGGCCATCAGGACGACTGCGGTCTTCAGGCCCAGACCTCCACCGAGGTTTTCTCGTGGACGAGCTCCACGAGCTGCCCGAGCACGGCCGGTTCGGTGTCGGGCAAGACGCCGTGGCCGAGGTTGAAGATGTGCCCGTGGCGGCCTGCGACTGCTTCGAGGATCCCGAGCGTCGCGGCCTCAGCCCGCTCCCAGGGGCCGAGCAGGAGGGCGGGATCGAGATTCCCTTGGACGGCGCGGTCCGGGCCGACGATCTCCCAGCCGCGCTCGATCGGGACCCGCCAGTCGAGGCCGATGACGTCGCCGCCGACGGCGGCCATGTCGCCGAGGAGATGGAGCGTGCCGGTGCCGAAGTGGATCGTGGGCACGTCCACGCCCGCCAGCACTCGCTTGGAGTAAGGGGCGACGAACTCGCGGTAGTCGTCCGCGGAGAGAGCACCGACCCAGGAGTCGAAGAGCTGGACGACGTCCGCGCCCGCGTCGACCTTCGCCGCGAGGTAGGGGACGAACGTCTCCGCAAGCTTGTCCATGAGGCCGTGCCAGACTTCGGGACTTCCATACATGCAGGCCTTGGTCTTCGCGAACTCGCGCGTCGGCTTCCCCTCGATCAGGTAGCCGGCGACGGTGAAGGGGCCGCCTGGAACGGCACCGACTCCTCCGGATCCGGAACGCTGAGCCGCTGGACGTCCCCGAGAGACTCGATCGGGCGGTCGACGACCGGCCCGACGCCCTCGACGAGCTCGACGTCGATTCCCATGCCGAGGACGGGAAGCATGATGTCGGCGAACATCACCGCGGCATCGACACCGTGCGCGCGGACCGGCTGGAGAGTCACCTCCGCGCAGAGCTCCGGCTGCCGGCAGACGTCGAAGAGCGAGTGGTGCTTGCGGAGCTCGCGGTATTCGGGCAGCGAGCGGCCGGCCTGGCGCATGAACCAGACGGGTGTCCGCTCGACCGGCTCTCGTCGGCACGCGTGCGTCAGCAGCGGCTCAGCCACGCTGGAAGCCTAGTCGTCTGAAGGGGGTCTACCCGCCGATGATGAGCGCGAGGTGCGCGCCCTGGAGGTCTCGGAGCTTGAGGCCGTCAAGCGGGGTGACCCGACGGATGTGGAGGTCGTGCGCCAGGCGGATCGCCTCTCCCTCGTAGCCCTTGCGGTACATGACCAGCGAGCGGCGGAAGTCAGTGCGTGGCGCGTTGCCGGTCGCGGAGATGATGTAGTGGAAGTGCCGCATGCGCTCGGCGCTGACTGCGGCGGCGCCAGGCAGTCCGTTCCCGTTCAGCACGACGATGGAAGTTCTGCTGCGTGGGAGCTCTGCCACGGGCGTCGACTTCCTCGTGCTCGCCTTCTTCGCCGCCGGCTCGCTCTTCGCCGGCGGAGCAGTGGCGGCGGTCTTCGCCCCCGTCGCTGTGACGATCGCCTTCTCGGCGTGGTCGGTCAGGAGCTTGGCGCCGAAGACGACGCCTACGAGAACGAGCACGAAGAGCTCGACGGCCGCGACGGCTGCCGCGACGATCGCGGCCGTGCGCCAGGGGGTGTCAACTGTCTGTCGGCGGACGTAGACGTGATCCACGGGGCGCTCTAGTTCGGCGGGACCACGCCCTCTCCTTCTGCCTCCCGAACGAATTCCCATGTTGCCGCGAGGCCGTCCTCGAGCGAGGTCCCGGCGCGAAACCCGAGCTCCCGTTCAGCACGTCCGGGATTCACCACGCTGCGCTGGAGCTCGCCCGCGCGGGCGGGCGCGTGCTCGATCTCGACGGAGATGCCTGCCGCTCGCTGACAGGCTTCCGCCAGCTCGAGGACCGAGGTCTCCGTGCCAGTCCCTACGTTGAACACGCCTGTATGACCCGGGGCGCCGAGCGTCGCGGTCGCGACGTCCCCGACATAGGCGTAGTCCCGGGTCTGGCGGCCGTCTCCGTAGATGCGGAGCGGTTCGCCGCGCGCGAGCCGTCCCAGAAAGATGGCGACGACGCCCGCCTCCCCGTGCGGATCCTGGCGCGGGCCGTAGACGTTCGCGTAGCGCAGCGCGACGTGGTTGGTCTCGTAGAGGCGGTTGTACGTCTCCAGGTACTCCTCGCCAGCGAGCTTGGAGGCGCCGTACGGCGCGAGCGGAAGGAGCGGAGCGTCCTCGGCGGCAGGGCCGTCGCATTCGCCGTAGATCGCTCCTCCGCTCGAGGCAAAGACAACCTGCACGCCGTGCCCGCGGGCGGCCTCGAGCACGTGAATCGTCCCGAGCAGGTTGACCTCGGCGTCGAAGTCCGGCCTCTCGACGGAAACGCGCACGTCCACCTGCGCGGCGAGATGGAAGCAGATCTCCGGACGGGCGTCTGCGAAGACTCCCGCGGCAGCGGCGAGGTCGGCCTCGACCAGCCTGGCGCCTTCGTTGACGTTCTCGTGGCGGCCCGTGGAGAGGTTGTCGAGGACGGTGACGTCGTCCCCACGCGCGACGAGCGCATCTACAACGTGCGAGCCGATGAAGCCCGCTCCCCCTGTCACGATCGCCCGCACGGCGCACTATCCTAGAGCCCGCCTCGATGTTCATAACGTTTGAAGGGGTCGACGGGTCCGGGAAGTCCACGCAGGCGCGCCTCCTCGCCGAGCACCTCGGAGGCGAGGGCAGGGACGTTGTCGCCACGCGAGAGCCGGGCGGAACCGAGCTCGGAGAGCGAGTGCGCGAGATCCTGCTGGGAGGGGACGCCGTGGCGCCGTGGACAGAGGCCGCCCTCTTCGCGGCCGCCCGGGCGCAGCTCGTCAATGAGGTGATCCGGCCGGCTCTCGACCGCGGCGCTGACGTCGTCTGCGACCGCTACCTCGATTCTTCGCTCGCGTACCAGGGACTCGCACGCGGCCTCGGTGTCGAGCGGGTGCTGGAGCTGAACCTACTCGCCATCGACGGCTTGCTGCCCGACCGCACCTTCCTGTTGCTCGTCCCCCTCGATCAGGCGGCTGTCCGTCGCGGGTCGGATCCCGACCGCATCGAGCGCGAAGGAGACGAGTTTGTCGCCCGCGTCGACAGCGCGTACCGCGAGCTGGCGGGTATCTTCGCCCAGCGAATCGTGACGGTGGACGCTACGCAGCCGCCGCAGGAAGTCGCCGAGCTCATCCGTGGACACATTCGAGACCTTTCCTGAGCAGGACGAGGCGAAGGCCCTCCTCCGCTCCGCCCTGGCGGAGGGTCCGGCGCACGCCTATCTCTTCCATGGTCCGCGGGGTGTCGGGAAGCGGCGGGCCGCGCTCGCGTTCGCCGGCGAGCTCCTCGGCGATGCGGGCCGCGTAGCGCGTCGCGCGCATCCCGACCTCTATCTGCTCGAGCCGCTCGGCGACCAGATTCGGATCGACCCGATTCGCGACCTCCGCCGCGACCTGCACATGCGCCCGTTCGAGGCGGCGCGGCGCGTCTATCTCCTCTTCGGCGCTCATCTCATGAACGAGGACGCGGCCGACGCGCTCCTGAAGGATCTCGAGGAGCCGCCCGACTACGCAGTTGTCGTCCTCGTCGCCGACGATCTGGGACCGCTGCCGCCGACGATCCGCTCGCGCTGCCAGCTCGTTACGTTTCGGCGGCTTTCCCAGCGGGCCGTGAAGGCCTACCTCTCCTCGCGCGGGCTGGCGGGTGAGCAGCTCGAAGCGCTGGCGCGCGTCGCCGGAGGGCGGCTCGACCGCGCCGACCGGCTTCTCGACGCGGAGGCGGGGAAGCGCCGCTCGGTCCTGATCGAGCTCGCCCGCTCCGTCTATCTCGATGCCCGCTTCGACCCGGGAGCGGCGTCCAAGCGGGTGCACGACCTCGCCCAGCAGCGAGCTGCCGAGGCGAAGGCGCAGGCCGAGGCCGATCCCCCTGCGGACGAGACCCCGCGAGAGGCGGAGCAGCGCATCCGGCGCGCCGCGCGCGGGGCCGAGCGCGACGAGGTTCTCGACGCCCTGGACATCCTCACGAGCTGGTACCGGGACCTGGTCGTGATCGCGGCGGGAGCAGAGCCGGCGGTCGTCAACTCCGACCGGCTCGCGGAGCTCTCGGAGGACGGCGGTCCCGACCGCTCGCCGGCGGCGGAGCGGGCGGCGGAAGCCGTGCGCGAGACCTGGCGGTCGTTCGAGTTCCAGGTTCAGCCCGGGCTCGCGCTCGAGGCGCTGTTCGCGCGCCTGCGTCGCGAGCTTGCTGCGCCGGCCCAGGCGGCGCGCTAGCGTTTCACGCTCATGGCTACCGCGGTCGGCGTCGTCTTCTCACCTGGCGGGAAGGTCTACTCCTTCGATCCGGGTGGGCTCGAGCTCGCCTGGAACACCCGGGTCATCTGCCAGACCTCGCGCGGCCTCGAGCTCGGACGTGTCGTGAAGCCGAACCACGCGCTCGAGTCGGAGCCCTCGCCCCCGCTGAAGAGGGTACTGCGCCGGGTCACCCCCACCGACGAGGAGACGAACGAGACCAACCGTGTGGAGGCCAAGCGCGCAATGGGGGTCTTCCGCGAGGTGCTGCGCCAGACCGGCCTCGAGATGAAGCCCGTCTCCGCCGAGCTGGTCTTTGACGGCTCCCGCCTGGTCTTCGCCTACGAAGCCGAAGGCCGGCCGGACCTGACGACGTTCCGCGACGAGCTTCGCCGCCGCCTGGCACGCCGCGTCGAGCTTCGCTCGGTGGGGCCACGCGAGTGCGCGCGCCTGTGCGGCGATCACGGGCTGTGCGGCGGGCAGCACTGCTGTCGGCGTTTCCCTTCCCACGAGCAGCCGATCACGCTGCGGATGGCGAAGGACCAGGACCTGCCGATGAGCTCCGGCCGGATCACGGGGCTCTGCGGACGCCTGCGCTGCTGCCTCGCCTTCGAGCATCCGACGTACAAGAGCTTCCGCGACCGCGCTCCGAGGGTGGGGCGGCGCGTCGAGACGCCTCGCGGGCCGGGCGTTGTCACCGCTTACCAAGTCGTGGAGGACACCTGCACGGTCGAGTTCGAGGACGCCGACATGGTCGATCTGCCCATCGACGACTGCCGCGAGCTGTCCGAAGAGCGCATGTAAAGACTCTGTTCGGCCTCAAACGGGGGATGATCTAGCGGGCGCTACCCCTCAGACTCAGTCCATGAGCGCTGCGCCCGACCGCGCGGAGGAGCTCTTCACCGAGCACTCCCGGCGGATTTACGCGTATTGCCTCCGCCAGCTCGGCTCGCGCGAGGAGGCGGAGGACGCCGTCCAGGCCACGTATTTGAACGCCTGCCGCAGTCTGCTGAGCGGCTTCGAGCCTGACGTCGCCCAGGCCTGGCTCTACAAGGTGGCGCAGAACGTCTGTCTCACGAAGCAGCGCTCGAGCTGGCGTCGGCGGCGCGTGGAGCGTCCCGGGAACCTGCAGGAGATCGAGGAGTTCGCCGCCGCTCCGCCTGATCCGGGCGACGAGCTGCTCGGCATCGACGACGCCCTGGCCTCGCTTCCCGAACAGCAGCGCCGCGCGATTCTCTTGCGGGAATGGAAAGGGCTCTCGTACCGCGAGGTCGCGGCCGAGATGGAGCTTTCCCAGGGAGCCGTCGAGACCCTGATCTTTCGTGCGCGCCGCTCGTTGGCGGCCGCGCTCGACGAGCCCGAGACCCCGACGCGCCGCGCCCGCCTCGCTCACGCATTCGACGGCGGGGCGCTCGTCGTCTCTCTCAAGGCCGCTCTCAGCGGGAGCCTCAGCGGCAGCCTTGCCACCGGTCTCGCGGTGGCAGCCTCCGCGACGGCGATCGCCACGAGCCCCGTCGGCCACCTCGACTGGATCCGCCCGACGGCCCAAAACCCTGCCGCGAAGGTTGCGCACACTTCGGCGACGCTGACGGTCAGGACTGCAGGCGCGGATCGCGACCCATCGTCCGTGGCGCGTTCGAACGCGGGTCACGGGAATGGCAAGGGCCACGTGAAGTCAGGACCTGCCGGCAAAGCTCACCGGAAGAGTGCCCACGGCGGCGGCAAGCCCGCTTGGGCCGGCGGCGGGTCGTCCCAGCATTCACACGCCGGCGGCAACGGCAACTTCAGCGGCAAGGGCCACAACTAGCCCTCCTCCGGGTCGTGTAGGTTGGGCGACCGGTGTCGCTCCACGACTGGCTGTTGTTCCTGCACGTCCTCTTGGCGTTCATCCTTGTGGCCGCCGAAGTGCTCTTCAGCTTCCTGATCGCTTGGCTGTGGAAGCGGGATGCGCCGAGTGACATCGCCCGCCTTTCGGGTATCTCTCGCTTCGGCAATGTTCTCGTCGGAGTCGGCGCGGGGGGCGTGCTGATCCTTGGGATCCTGCTTGCATTCGAAGCCGACAGCTATGCGATCTGGGATCCCTGGATCGTGGCGGCCATCGTCCTCTGGCTCGCGTACGCGGAGCTGGGCCGGCGCACCGGGAAGGTGTACGACGCTGCCGGCGCCCGCGCCCGCACGCTTGTCAGTGAGGGCCGCGACGAGCCGAATCCGGAGCTCAGGGCGATGTTCCGCTCGCGGGCCGGTCTCGGGTTCCACCTGGCGTCGGTCGCCGTCCTCCTGCTCCTCCTCCTCGACATGATCTTCAAGCCGGGAGCGTGACCGTGCTCGCAGCCATCCGACCGACAGGCTGGGACTTTCCTCTCTTCCTCCACGTCCTCGGTGCGATGATCCTCGTCGGCGGGCTCGTGGTCGCGGTGAGCATGCAGCTCCTCGCCTGGCGACGGCGCGATTCCGCGGACGTGGCGGCCTTCAGCCGTGGAGCCTTCTGGGCGCTCCTGACCGTGGCGCTGCCCGGCTGGGTTCTGATGCGCGTCGGCGGCGAGTGGATCCGCTCGAAGGAGGGCTATAGCGGCGAGAATGACCCCTCCTGGCTCGGGTTCGGCTACTTCGCCGCGGACGTCGGGTTTCTCGTGCTTCTCGTCACCGTGCTGCTCGCAGGTCTCGGGGTGCGGCAGCTGCGGCGCTCCGGAGGCGGAGCGAGCATGCTCGGACGCGTGGCGACTCCGCTCGCCACGATCCTGCTGATCGTGTACCTCGTCGCCGTCTGGGCGATGACCACGAAGCCCGATTGACCGCGGCTAAAATGGTTTTCCCCTGCCGACGTAGCTCAGCTGGTAGAGCACTTCACTCGTAATGAAGGGGTCCCCGGTTCGAGTCCGGGCGTCGGCTTCTAAAAGTCCTGGAAATTAGCCACTTGCGTTGTCTTGGCGGGCGACGTCGCCGCCTTCGCGGGTACATGAGCTCACGATGCGTCCGAGTCGGCTAGGTTCCGCGGGGGCAGCGCGCGGCGCTCGACCGGATGAGCAACGAGCTGCCTGAGCTAGCGCCCGCTGCCCAGCGGGCACCCAGCCAGCCCCGGCGACCGCGAGCAGGCCAAGTGCTCATTCAGGTTCGGCGTCTCCTGAGGATTACCCGGCGGGCGGCGCCGGGCGACCGGCGACTGCACTCGCGACGAGGGTGACCTCCCGTTTGGCCGTAACCTTTCCTGCTCGCGCCGCAACGAGCATTCAGTGCATACCAATCCTCCGGATGCCCAACTAGTCGCTGCTGGACTTAGCGGCGACCATGAGGCATTCGCCGCTCTCGCGGACCGCCACCGCCAGCGGGCGGGTGCCGTCGTCCTGGCGATGCTCGGTGATCCGGCCGAGGCTGAGGATGTGGTCCAGGAAGCGCTTCTTCGCGCCTACACCGACCTTCGGCGCCTGCGAGATCCACATCGCTTTGGCGGCTGGCTCTGCGGAATCGCGGTCAATCTGGCCAAGATGCAGCTCCGGCGGAGGAACGGCCTCCTCTCACTCGAGGAGTTCGCCGACCGCCTCGACCTTCACGAGTTGCGGGCCGATTCGCCCGAGCACGAGCTGGAAGGGGCGGAACTGTTACTCGTCATCCGGAGTGCGCTGGCCACCCTGCCGGCCGGGCAGCGGGACGTTCTCCTCATGCACTACTCGGACGGCCTTTCCTGCGCGGAAATCGGAGCACGCGTGGGACGGTCGACCGGGGCAGTCCGCGTCCGCCTATACCGCGCGCGGCGACGGCTGCGTGCGGAGCTCGCCGAACTGGCCCCGCGAATGAGAAAGGAGACGGACACGATGATCGAATTCGAGCTCTACGACGTTCTCGTCCATGCTGTGCCGGGAGAGGATGCACGGCCGCGGTTGACGAACGAGCGCCTGCGGATCATGGTTCTAGGGGAGAAGCACGGCGAGCGGGTACTACCGATCTGGATCGGTGCGCCCGAGGGCGATGCCCTCGCCTGGCATCGCGGTGGAGAGGCGACACCGCGGCCCCTCACCTCCGATCTGATGGCCAGCCTGCTCGAGACGACCGGCGGCAGGATCGAGAGCGTGACGATCAGCAGTCTGCGCGAAAGGACCTTCTACGCGCTTGTACGCGTCGGCGTCGACGGCCGCTCCCAGGAGCTCGACGCGCGTCCGAGCGACGCGCTCAATCTCGCCGTCCGAGTCGGCGCGCCCATCTTTGTGGATGAAGACGTCGTGGCAGAAGCTGGCTTCGGAGCGAGTGAGCTGCCTCAGCGGCTCGACGAGGACCAGGAAAAGCTCTTCGGCGAGCGGCCCGAGAAGCCGGGCGAGTGGCGCTCGCTCACACCCGAGCTCGTCCGGCTCCTGTGGGAGCCGCCGTCCCGCCGCAGGTAAGAGGCTCACCTCCAAGCTGGGGCGCAGGGCCACTTCCTCGTGTCCGGCCCCCTTCTATCTGGTCCAGGGCCGTTGTGGGTCCTATTGAGAGCCAGGCGGAGATGATCGCCGCAGGCAAGTGCTATGTGGAGCAAACCCTGGCCGGGTCGCGTCAGAGTTCGCCGCCTGCTGTTCGGTGGCGTCGCGGGTACGAAACGGGTACGTGAGCTCGGGCACGGACGGGCACGCGCGTCCACGGTAGTAGTCGCGACAGAGCCTGATTTCCGGCGAGATCGTGCCCGCGCGTGCCCGTGCGTGGACGCCCGTCCCCTAGTCGTCGTTCTCTCGTAATGAAGGGGTCCCCGGTTCGAGTCCGGGCGTCGGCTTGAAAAGTCCTGCTCAGAGGCTACTTTTGGGAGCCGCTGAGCACTTTCACGAGTACTGAAAGGGTTCCGGCGCCGGCTCTCTGCTTGTGTTTGCAGGGATTTCTGGCCCGTTGTGCTGACTCGCTTCGCTCCATGGCCTCCGAAAACGTCCACCAGCCCGTGGGGTACGTAAATCCATGCGTCATGCCGCTCGGGTGTATTCGTGTATGAGTCCGCCGAGGTGTTCGCGTCGCTGGATCGGGTCGGGCGGATTCGAGCCAACGAGGTGTAGCTGACGCTCGGGCGCGGGTGGTCTCAGACCGAGCCCGCGATGAGGCCTGTGGATGTTGTAGTGCTCGACGTAGACGCGCAGGACACGCTCGAGCTGTCTGCGGCTCGCGATCAGGAGCCAGTCGAGGCACTCGCGGCGAAGGGTGCCGACCCAGCGCTCGGCGAACGCGTTCGCGTTCGGCGCCCGAAACGGTGTGAGGATGATCTCGACGCCTTCGTTCTTGAAGACGTCATCGAAAGCGTGGCTGAACTTGCTGTCGCGGTCGTGGATCAGGAACCGGATCGGCCTCGGGCGCTCCGGGAGTGACCAGGCGAGCTGCCGGGCCTTCTGGGTTGTCCAGCGCCCGTCCGGGTTCGCGCTGCAGCCCGCGAGGTGTACGCGCCGCGTGCTGAGCTCGAGGAAGAAGAGTACGTACAGACATCGGAGCCAGAGCGTCTCGACGGTGAAGAAGTCGCACGCGATGATCGACGCGGCGTGCGTCCGCAGGAACTCGCGCCAGCTGAGCCGAGCCCGCGCATCGGCGGGTGGCAGGCCGGCCTCGCGGAGAATCTTGGCGACGCTCGTCGCCGAGACCCGCACGCCCACGCCTGCCAGCTCACCGACAATCCGCTGGTAGCCCCAGCGCGGGTTCTCGCGGGCAAGACGCAGCACCAGCTCGCGGATCGCATCCGACACCGACGGCCGACCCGGTCGCCGTCGGGCATACGTCCACCGTCTCCGTACGAGCTGGCGATGCCAGCCCAGGAGCGTGTCCGGCCGCACGAAGAACGACAGCCGGCTCGCTCTGCTCAGCAGCCTGCTGGCCGCCGCCAGGAACACCCGGTCTCTCTCGTCCAGCCGCGGACGAGCGACCTGGCGGCGAAGAACCGCGAGCTCGTGGCGCAGCACCACGATCTCGAGCTCCTTGAACTCACGCGAGCGCAACCGCAGCGCCGCCACCGCCAGCACACGCCGAAACAGCAGGTACAGCAAAGACACGACCACGCAGCGGCCTCCTTCCACCCGAATCCGAAGAAGCCGACTTTATGGTCGCGAACCGAGCTCGGAAGGCCCGTCTCGGCGCCTGACGGATTTACGCACCCCACGCCGTGATCAGGGGGAAACGCGACCGGTCGGATCCTCCTTCAGGCCATGATTCCGTGGGCTACCCCTTGGGGGCGCTCCGATCGGCCCCCCGCGCCCCCGTTTCACCCCCTGGTTTCCCCTCCCTGAGTTCGCAACTATGCTTCGCGACAGGTATGGCGGCTCATACCGATCGTCGGCTTTGGATTCGACTGGGGATCTTGTCGGCCGTCGCGGGCATTGCTCTCGTGTTGGTCATCCTCGCCTCAGTGCGGTGACGTGTGAGAAAGCGGACGTACACGATCAAGGAAGCGGCGGAGCTCACAGGGCTCAGCCAAAAGGCAATCGCGCGCCGCGTTGAACGGGGGTCTCTCCGGTCGCTCGTTCGCGGCGGTCGCCGTTTGATCCCCCGCGCAGAGCTCGTACGGGCGGAGCTAGTCCCCGCAGAAGGGGACAGAGGGGATTCTGGCTTTGATCCGATCGAGCTTCTCCCTCCTCGCGACTCCGCGCTCCCTGTTGACGAGTCTGTGTTCGCCGCCCTCGTCCGAGAGCTTGTGAATCGGCTCGAGCGACAAGCAGGTGAGATCGCGCACTACCGGGCGCTGACGGCGCAGGCAGAAAGCTTGCGTCTGGAGCGAGAACTTGCGGAACTTCGCGCGCGCCTGAGCCACCTCGAGCGCCAGCCTTCATCACTGGCCTTAGGAGCCGGACCAATTGAGCCCGGTCCCTCAGAGCAGTCATCTGGGATGCTGGGACGACTACCCTCAAGTCAGCAGCGCTCCGCTCAGGGGATCTGGTTACCTCCCTCGGCGATCGGTTCAGCCGGAAGGCTTGAAGGCCGTCGCCACACAGGCCACCTCCCCGCGTCAGTGCCGCGGGGCCCTGGACTGCATCCACTTGGCCGCCGCCTGCTCATCTTGACGGCGGAAGCTCTTTTCATTGTCTGCGTCGCGGTGCTCGTCTGGCTGGCGGAACTCAGGCCTGCGTTTGTGATCGCTATCGTCACGGCCACCTGGTTCCTTGTCGCCTTTATCGAATGGCGGGGCTGGAGGGTCGATCACGGCTCTACGTCGTCAGGCGCGTCCAGCTAGACGTGCCCCATCCCGTGGTGCCGGCGAATTCGACGGGGATTGCTTCGAGGCGGGCGGCAACGTTGACAGCATCGCCGCTCGCGTAGAACTGGCCCCCAGTGCGGTCGCCCGTAACGACCTCGCCCGTGTTGATGCCGGTGCCGGAGGGCCGGGGTGACACCGCGCTCGCGTTTGAGCTCCTCGTTCAGCTCCGTCAGGCGCGCACGCATCTGGACGGCCGCTTTGACGGTGCGGAGGGCGTCGTCTTCGTGCGCAACCGGGATCCCGAAAGCGGCCATGACCGCGTCGCGGATGAACTTGTCGACCGTGCCGCCGTGGCGCTCGAGCACCGAATGCATTTCCTCGAAGTAGCGCTCCATGACGCGGCGAACCGCTTCAGGATCCAGTTGCTCGCCCAGGCTCGTGGAGCCCGCGACGTCCGAGAAGACGACGGCGACGGTTTTCCTCGCCTCGACCATAAGCCGAGTGTACGACTCGCCTAGTTTCCGGCAAACGAGCGATCGACGGTCGCCAGTCGCACCCTTTTCTGCTTACCCGGATTTCAAGCGGTTCACAAGGCGAACGGAGCCTTACGGACTTAGGGCCTTCTATTGCCCCGTCGACTCGCGCCCGGGCCGGAGTTCCTTCTCCCAGCGTGCGAAGCGCGGAAGTGCCCGCATGCCAACGCGCTCGTACATGCGGGTCGCGCCTGTGAGCGAGTCCGCATCGACGTGGAGGTCGCAACCGCGCTTTCCGCGCAGGAAGAGCGGCTGGAAGGCGTGCCGCAGGAACGCCTCTCCTACACCGCGGCGCCGGTAGGCGCGGCGGACACCGAGGAGGTCGACATACCCGCGCGCCGGATCCTCGACAGCTTCGTCTTGCGCTCCGAGGTAGCCCGCCAGTCCCTCTCCGTGCCAGGCGAGCAGCCACAGCTCGGGGTCGAACTCGGGCCGGTCGAGCAGGTGATGGCGGAAGTCCTCGTAGGTTTCCTCATCCTCGCCCCAGTGATCGGCGAACGCCTCTCGGTGGGCAGCGAAGACCTCCACCGCGTCTTCGGGGCGGAGCGGTCGCACCTCGATCCCGGCGAGGGCTGCGGGTGGCGCTGGCTTCTCCTCGAAGTCGATCCACATGAGCGTTGTTCGGCGCACCTCGCGGTAGCTGTGGGCGGCCAGGAGCGCGCTCACGCGGGGCTCGTCGGCGAGCGCCCCGGTATGGATGACGACGCGCAGCCGGGGATCGGCGAGGGCGACGAAGCACTGCGCCCGGCGCTCGTTCTCAGCCACGAGCGCCGCGCCGAGCCCACGCCCGTGGAAGGAAGGGCGACCATGCCGAGCGCGGCCGGCGAACAGTTGACGGACGCGCTCGCGTCAGTGCTTCGCTGCACTTGCGATTGCTGCGCGGCCGAGGAATCGACCCCGATTAGAAGCTTAGGCTCGCAACCATCGTGAACCCATTAGGCCCAGCTCTCCGATGGATCAAGGACTTCTGGCGCTACGGCACCAAGGGCCGGAGCTAGTTTGGACATCTCCGGCATAGACCCTCCTACGGGCGAGCGCTGGCACTACGGAGGAGAGTGAGGACGGACCCGGGGAGCTCAGCGAACGTGAGCGCGAGATCCTGCTGCGTGTTTTCCCTGAGGCACTAGAGGAGGAGCCGAGCGTCCTCCGCAGCCTCGTGTTCTGCCTTCGCTCTTAGGAAAGCAACTCGCCACCTAAGAGCACGACTCTTGAAGGAACGTCTCGTGGCTCCCGTCGTACTAGAACAAGATGCGGTGGGAGCCCGAAGTCGCTGTTTTGGTCGGCGTCCTGATTGGGCTCGCCTTTGCTCTCCTGCTCCTTAGGATCATCGGCGTTCTCTGAGCCGGAGCGGATTTTTCGGACGACGCACAAGATTGCGCCCTCGGTCACGTTGGCCGTCGTCGTCATTCTTCGGGAGTTCCTTGTCGGCGGCCCGCTCGGCGCGACCAAAAAGAACCTCTGCGCGACCGCATGCCAGCCTCGCCGCTTCGCTCGTTTCCTCTGCCAGCCGTTTCAACGCAGGATGCATTGTCCCAACTCCTTCCCATTCGAAATCGGACCGAGTGTAGGCTCGTGCGCCGCGCCGCACAAGTGGGGCGCTGGGGTGTGACAAGACACACTCCCCCAGAGGCGAGCGCGCGTGCGCCAACTCTTCGGCAAGAAGTAGAGAAGGGCCACCTCCCCAACCAAGAGCGGAGACGGCCCGCCCCAACAATTCGGCAAGGCGGGAGCGAGTACGTCCCCCGAAAGGAGTAAGCGGGCCTTCCTGCTTGGTCTCAGGACTGCCCGCTCACCACCCGCCGGACGCCAGTGGGGAAAGGGAGCTTAGTCCCGGACGTCCCTGGCTGAAACGTCACGGTTGCGGCCCCGTGACGCTCTAGAGAGAACGCTACCACTTGCACGGCTGTGAGCTAGCCCCTTCTCAGGCTCAACGGCCAGCGCTCACCCCCGCAAACCGCTGCGCGCCGTGATAGCGCGGCTGCTCTGCCGCAAGCCCTGAGCCGTTCTCGAGCGAGGCTTGCGGGAGGGCGGCGGCGGGCGAGGCTCGGAACTTCTCCGTCCATGGGGAGTCCAAGTTGGTGTGAACCAGTTTCGCCTTGCGCTGCCCCTGGCTCTCGCTGTTCTCGCGGGCTGCTCCTACTTCTACGACCAGGAGGAGGCGGTGAAGCGCGTGTGCGGGCCCGATGTCGAGCAGGTTCCGTGTGGGCCAAGAGTCGAGATCGGGCACACCTATTCCTTCGACCTGCTCACGCATTGCGGGATCGAGTGGGCCTACTTCAACGGTCACTACTGGGTGCCCCGGAAGAAAGTGGCCGTGCCCAGCACGTGGAATCCGATCGAGCGCGGGACGATGACTCTCACCGAGCCCGATGTGGCTCACTTCGAAGGTGCTTCTCCGGGGAAGGTCGATTTCGTACCGGCGCCCGCTGGCTACAAACCCACGCCCTGCCGCTAGCAAAGGGGCGTGGCGCCGCTTCGCCTTCGCGTTGCGGGCCCCACTGTTCGTGCTGGAGCCGTAGCTGGAACAGGAACGGTTGCGGGAGGGCGGCGGGCGGGAGGAGAGGGATGCGGCTCCGAGCGCTGCTGCGCCCGATAGACGCCTGACAGCTTCTACAGTAGCTTGGTCGTAGGGATGCGACGGTCGATCTTGCTCACGCTCGTCCTCATGGCGGCGGCCGCGACGGCCATTGGGGTGACTGCGGCGGTCACGCGTACCCAGGACTCAAGCGGCGTGTCCCGAGTCGAGCGCGTGATCGCGACGGGATGGGAAAGCAGCTGCGACCTCGACGACTGCGGGGCAGGCGTAACGCAGATCCCGTACACGACGCCGACGGCCCCCGAGGCGGTCGACGTGACGGTGACGATCACGCTCGATTACCGGACGACGCGCGGCGATGCTGCGCGGGCCTGGCTAACGCTCGACGACGGGACGCCACCGTTGCAGCCGATGCGGCCCGGCAGCTATCCGCTCCGGCCCACGGCCCGGCGTACGACGACAACCCTGACGTGGCTGAAGAAAGTCTCGTCGCTGCCGGGCAGGCATACACGTTCGAGTTCGCCGCCTCGCTCCGCTTCGGCGACCGGCACGCTGATGTCTCCGGGAGGAAGCTTACCGTCGTGATTGAGAGCTGGACGGCGGGCGACTAGCTAAGTAGGCGACCCGGTGAAGCGAAAGCAGACAGCTAGGTGCTTGCGGGAGGGTGGCGGCGGCTAGGTAAGGGGCGCCCTCGCTGGAACTTCTCGGCCTGGTCGCCGTCTGACTTCCTGGTAGCGAGAGATGAGGCGATGGGTGATCGTCGCAGGCCTCTTCGCGCTTGTCGCGGCGAGCATGGTAGGCGTCTAGTGGTATCGCCACGAAGACAGCATTGAACGAGCCGTACACGCACATCTCAAGACCCACGGGCTTGCAGGCGGATTGGGTCTCGTGCCACGAGGATCATTCGTACCGCGCAGGCGGATCGCTCATCACGTTCTACCGATGCGACGTCCACTGCGGCAGCGCGGGGGCGGTCTGCACGCCGTTCATAAACGGGCGCGGTCTGCACGCCGTTCATAAACGGGCGCGTGATCAACGAGGCTGAAGCGCGGCGAATCCCGTTGGAGAAGACATTCTGCGAAGGCTTCGGCTAGGTGCCGGAGCGGGGACGCGCTTGCGGAAGGGCGGCGGGCGACCCGCGTGAGGCGCTCACCAAGGAGTAGGGGTTGCGGGAGGGCGGAACGGAGTGGGAGCCGGGCGCGCTTGGGGGCTGGCGGCGCGGGCCCTGAATTCAGCGGGGTGCTTCCTGCATTGCCTCGCGGGCTAGCTGTAACTCCTAGCCAGGTTGTTCAGCTCGCGGAGACGAGCGCCGGGCGGCCTGTGGCTGAGGCTGCCGTGTGGTCGTCGCCAGTTGTAGTGGTCGAGCCAGGCGGAAAGCAAGCCCGTGCGCTCCGCGC
>WNFV01010580.1_pt1 | contig 16770 bp, 19 predicted proteins | sample 5400101 | NCBI WGS metagenome assembly WNFV01 (sample SAMN13153361, study PRJNA577476) | soil metagenome | isolation source: 115 cm soil or saprolite under grassland replicate 1 | place: USA:California | collected 2016-06-15
CTCGGCGACTTCATCGAGGACTCCGACGCCGTGGTCCCCATCGATGCCGCGTCGTTCATCCTGCTCCAGGAGCAGCTGGAGTCGGTGCTGCACACGCTGTCGGAACGGGAGAAGAAGGTCATCCAGCTCCGGTTCGGCCTGGTGGACGGGCATCCCAGGACGCTGGAGGAGGTCGGCCGCGAGTTCGGTGTGACCCGCGAGCGCATCCGCCAGATCGAGTCGAAGACGCTGTCGAAGCTCCGCCACCCCTCACGCTCGCAGAAGCTCCGCGACTACCTGGAGTAGCCGCCCCCTCCCCTGGCGGCGCCGCGACTCAGCCCGAGGGGGATTCCAGCGGGGGAGAGGAGGGCGGCGGGGGACAGCTCACTGTCACCGAGATCGCCCGGTCGTCGAACTCCTCGTCCCACCGGAGCGCGCCGGCGCCGCCCGTCGGGCCGGAGGCGAAGTGGTAGAGGTCGTTGCCGATGAGGATGTACGCGTCCTGCGAGCCGTACCGGAAGTCGAGGTCGGTGTTCTCGGTGTAGGAGGCCTCGAAGTACTGCCCGGCACATCCAAGGGGACCCGAGTAGTCGAGCGGGGTCCCGGTGCCGCTCACCGTGATCGAGCCCGACTGGGAGACCGAGATCGTGGAATCGTCGATGACGAACGTGGCGGCGTCGCCGGAGCCCGGCGCGCCGAAGGACGGGATCTTCGGTGACGGGATGTGGACGCACCCGGAGAGCAGGGCCAGGGTGACGATGGTCGCCAGGTTCGCGACGGCGAACGGCCGGATGCGACGTCTGTCGGAACCCCCTCGCGACATGCCCGCAACCTATCCGATCGGGTCGTGTCGAGCCAGGCAGGAGGTCGGGGTACGAGGCTCGTGAGCTCGCGTCGCCCGGCTACGTGCCGGTAGCGTAGCCGGAGGTGGCGTCGCCGTCGCCATCGCCGTTGCCCAGCCGGTTCTTGACCGAGCTCGAGACCTTCGACACGCCGTCCTGGACGGCCTCCAGTCCCTTGCGGCCGGCGTCCCCGGCGAGCTGCTTCGCGTCCCCGGCGACCCTCTGCACGGTGGGGTTGCCGGTGAAGCCCGCCCACCACGACCGGATCTGCTCGTACCGCTCCCGTCCGGCCTTGGCGCCGAGGACGTATCCCACGCCGAACCCGATGATGAGGCCGGTCTTGGTGCTCATGGCTCGATCCTCCCTTGCTCCGGGGACCAGCTTCCCCGTTCGTAGATTTCCGGGCCGGACCGAGCCTAAACGGTCCGCCGTGTGCGGGTGATGGACCGGCGTGGGCCCGAGGGGCCGCTGGTAAGGTGAGGGCCGCCCGATCCGGGGTAGCTCAACTGGCAGAGCGGCGGACTGTTAATCCGTAGGTTGTGGGTTCGAGTCCCACCCCCGGAGCTGCAAAGCTGCAGGTAGAAGCCGGTTTCTGGCGGACGGGCTCACGCTCCGACCAAATGTGTCCCGCGGTGGTCCCGCGGCGGTATGAGAACGGTTCTCACCGTGTCTCGTCGCGCGACTGTTCGCCTCTTCCGAGTTGTCATTTTTCATGCCAAGTCGAGTTGTCAGTTCTCGTGCCAACTTCCAAGGATGAGACCCGTCGATCGGATCTTGGCGTCGGATCCCGATGCGATACTGCCATCCATAGCGGCTCGGGGATGAACGAGAGAACGGGCGGCGCCAGGTACCCGCCCAGGAACAGGACGGAAGCGATCGCGCACATCACCACGATCCCCCCGAACTCCGCGAGCAGGATAGAACGCGAACTTAAGTCACGTGTACTCGGTCAGCGCCCCGAAGATGATCTCCGAGTCCGCGATCGGCATGTCGAACGGCGGTCCCGTGAGCTCGGTGAGCGATGCCGTCATGAACAGCAGGAACCCGACCAGGTCCTCTGGACAGGAAGTCGAAGGATTGTCCGCAGGTAGAAGGCCATGCCCTCCGTCTGAGCGCTCGACACACGAACCTCCGCCGCTCCGGCTATCGCAAGGACGTGGGCCGGTGAGGGCGAGGCGGACCCGCTCTGCGCCCGCGACTAGTGGGCGCGGCGGAAGATCGTCACCGACATCAGTCGACTTGCGGCTCTCGCACTCCATGATTCCTCCCCGTTCTCACCCCCGCAGGGGGGGACCCGAGGACGCGGGCAGGCGTTGCCGTGTGTCTGGTTCCGACGCCGTTGTGCTGCCACGCACGTGGTTCAACGGTCCGGGGGGTTAGCCCGTGGCGGCCGTGGGATCCAGCGCTGGACCGTTCGTCGGTACTCCTCGTACATCGGTCCGAACCGCCGCGAGAGCGTCGGCTCTTCGTAGACGATCACGAACAGATGGAAGACCACCGCCGCGACGCAGCCGTACACCAGCAAGAGCAGCGACTGGAACAGCCAAGCCTCCCCGGCCACGACGATCAACGCGGCGATGTAGATCGGGTTGCGGACCCACCGATATGGACCGACGGCGACCACGCGCCGCGGCGCGTCCCACGGGCCGGGCGTCCCTCTCCCGACGGCCGCGAACCGCCACAAACACCAGAAGTAGAGAGCGGCCCCCACGACGATCAGGCCGAGCGCTGGCCAGGCGACCGGCTCGGGCGTCGACCCACCCCGGGTCAGGAACCACCACGGGATCCACACGGCTCCCGAGCCGGGAACGACGATCGTGAAGAGGAGGCTCCGGATCGCCAGGCTCATCCCGCTGCGGTTCTCGCGTACGAGGCGGCGAACCCCTGCCGCCAGCTCGGGTAGCGGAGCGTCCATCCGAGCTCCCGCTTGGCCTTCGCGTTCGAGGCGCCTCGGCTCTCGGTCGCCAGCACGACGGGAGCCTCGCCGGCGACGACCCGCGCGAGCCAGACCGGAACGCGTCGGGGCGGCCTGCCGCCGATCACCCGTGCGAGCACCGGTAACCATTCGCGAATCGGTGCGGGCTCGTCGTCCACGACGTTGTAGATGCCGCGGGCGTTCTGCTCGAGGGCCAGCACGGTGGCCGCGGCCGCGTCCTCCAGGTGTACGAAGTCCCAGATGCCGCCGCCCTTGCCAACGATCGGGAAACGACGCTTCCTCACCGCGTCGACAAGCTCGTCGTCGGTCGAGCCGTAGAAGTTGCCGTACCGAAGCGCCACCCCGCCGGCCGCCGTGACGGCTCGATCCAGGTGCGTCATCGCCGCCTCGGTCTCGCGCATCGCGGGCACAGGGTCCGGATCGAGCGGGTCGTCCTCGGCCTTGACCGGGCCGCCTTCACGTGCGTACCGGTGGCCGGCGAAGCTCTGGGCCACGAACCGTGGGACGCGAGCTTCGCGCGCTGCGGCAAGGAGCGCGTCCGTCCCTTCGGTGCGGAGGCGGTTCGTCTGGGCGAAGCTCCGGTCGAAGTGCTTGAAATCGGTCACCCCGGCCAGCGCCGTCGCCTGATGGACGATGGCCTCGGGCTCGGCGGCGACGACGGCCTCGCGCACCGCGGGCGGGTCGAGCAGGTCGAGCACGACCGGCTCGGCCCCGAGCTCGCGCAGGCGCTCGGTCTTCTCCGGCGAGCGGCACGTACCGATTACCTCGTGGCCGCGGTCGACGAGCTGGCGAACCAGCCGGCTGCCGATGGCCCCGCTCGCTCCGGCCACGAAGACCCTCATGGCATCCTCCTCTCGAACGCACCGGTGGCGGCCACCGCCGTGCGACGACTGGGCGGTCGGAGTGCCCACGAAATCGTGGTCAGCGCGGTCAGGACGGCCAGCACCGGCACCTCGCCGAGGTCGTATCCGGTCGTCAGGTGGGAGACGATCGCCCCGGTGTAGACGAAGAAGGTGCCCGCGTAGGCCCATTCCTTGACCAGGGCGCGGCGCGGAACGAGCAGGGCGACTGCACCCAACACCTTCCAGGTCCCGAGCAGCACCAAGAAGTACGACGGGTACCCGAGCTGCGCCACGAGGTCACGGACGGATGGGATGCGCACGACGTCCCAGATGCCGCCGAGTGCCAGTTCGGTCACCACCAGGACGGTGGCGAGCCAGTAGGCGGCCGATCGCCAGCCGATGAGTCCGCGGCTCGAGACGGTTCCGTCGTGACGCGGTTCGATCGATACGTTCATCCCGGCATCCTCTTCCGGTCAGGTTGGTGTCCGAGCGGACCTCATCCGTCCCCCAGCTCGGCCAGGTCGAGCTGGGACAGGCGCGCCGGGTCCGCGAGGATGTCGATTTCGACGATCCTCCCGCGTGCGACCGTGAAGCCGAGCACCGCGGCCAACCGCCCACCGGGGGCGGCAACGATGCCCGCCGCTCCGTTCACCAGGGCCGGTCGTGCGAACGGACCGAGCCCGGCGAATGCGAGCGCCTGCTGTGCCACGGCCTCCGCGCCGCGGACCACCCTCGATGCGCCCGCAGGCACCGCACCGGCGTCGGCTCGGAGGACGACATCGGGGTCGAGCACGGCCACCAGCGCCTCGAAGTCACCGTCACGGGCCGCGGCCAGGAACGCTTCGACCACCTCTCGCTGACGGGTCAGATCGGCGTCCGGCACCGGAGCCGCCCCCTTGATGTGGCGCCGAGCGCGGCTCGCCAGCTGCCTCGCCGCGACGGGAGAGCGCCCAACGACGGGCCCGATCTCCTCGAAGGGCACGTCGAACATGTCGTGCAGCACGAAGGCGAGTCGCTCCGCCGGAGGCAAGGTGTCGAGGACCACGAGCAACGCCAAACCGACGGAGTCGGCGAGGAGCGCCTCCTCCTCGGGGTCGATCCCGCCCTCCGCGCTCACGATCGGGTCGGGCACGTGCCCGTCCAGCGGCTCCTCGCGTCGGGCCTTCCGCGACTGCAGCATGTTAAGGCACACGCGGGCGACGACCGTCGTCAGCCAGGCGTCCAGGTTCTCGATCCGGCCAGCATCCTGGCGGCTAAGCCGGAGCCAGGCTTCCTGCACGGCGTCCTCGGCCTCCGTAAGCGAACCGAGCATCCGGTAAGCCACCGCCCGAAGGCGAGCGCGATGGGCCTCGAACCGCTCCGCGAGCCATTCCGGCTCGTCCACAGGTCACACCCTTTCTCCGAACTCTGTCATATCTGTAGACCGGCGGGCACTCGATGATGTGACGCGCCGGGATCGGCGAGTGGTTACCCGTCCCGGTCTCCAACCCGCAATCAGACCGCGCCTCGGCCGAGCCGCAGCGAATCAACCAGCACGGACCCGAGGCGGACGACATGTCTGTGCCGTGACGGTAACCCCGCACCGTACGAAGGCGTGATGTGTCCCCGAGCGTGGGGGACAGGCATGACCCGGGAGCTCAGCGTGAGTTTCTGTTCAACCCGAACTGCTCGCCTCGACTACCAGCACGAACGCGCTCGCCTTCGCTGCACGCACCGTCCCGATCCAAGGGATTGGACAGGCTGGGTCTCGACGGCGTCCACCGGGCGCTGACCACCTGCTTCAGTTGCGGCATCCTCAGCCTCGGTCAGCAGACGCGAGTCGAGAGAGCGGGTATCCGAGGTGGCCTAGCTTGTCCGGATTGATGATCGAGCGAACCGTTTGAACGAGGCCATCGGCCACGTCGAGCGCGAAGACGTTGATCAACCGACCCTCCGAGTCGAAGAACAGAGCGCCCGGCTGACCGTTCACCTGTGCAAAGCGCATGTCAGCGTCGATCTGGCGGTATCGGACGAAGAAGCCTTGCAGGAGGCGGCTGACCCGAGTGACCCCATGCACGGGCTGTGGGAGACCGCGCCCCTTCCCGCCACCGTCGCCGTAGAAGATGACTTCCGCCGCAAGCAGATCGACAAGGGCCTCCGTGTCCCCCTCTCTGCAAGCGGCAAAGAATCGCCTGGCAAGTTCATCCCTTTGCGGGCGCGAGGACTCGAACCGCGGTCTGCGCTCCTCTAGGCGCTTGCGGGCACGGACGGCGAGCTGGCGACAGTTGTCTTCGCTCCTTTCGACGATCTCTGAAATATCGCCGTATCCGTAGTCGAAGACGTCACGAAGCAGGAAGACCGCTCGCTCGAGCGGAGACAGGTTCTCGAGCAGAACGAGGAAGGCGAGCGAGAGTGAGTCGACGGCGTCCGCGTCGTGACCCGCTTCCGGAACGACCTCAGTGAGGAGCGGCTCCGGGATCCAAGGACCCACGTACGTCTCCCGGCGGGCGCGCGCCGAGCGCAGGTAGTCGATAGCGAGCCTCGTAGTGACCGTGGATAGGTACGCCCGTGGCGACGTGATCTCGACCCTGTCTGACACACCCTGAAAGCGGATGAACGCCTCCTGCACGATATCCTCGGCCTCGCTGACGCTGCCCACCATCCGGTAGGCGATGGAGAACATGACGGCCCGCAGCTCCCGGAACTCGTCCCCTCCGGCGTCCTTGGCCCTCATCCACTCATCCGCTCATCCTCTAGGCGAACCGATGACGCTCTCGTGATCGTCGTCGGCGTGCGCCGTCTCACGTCCCGCGCTCCGTTCCCCGGTCGGAGGATACAGAGGTCGCTGTGGCCGGGTTGAGAGCGCCTCGAGATCTCGACCGAAGACTCCTCGGAGCAAGATCAGGGAGATCCGTGAATGGCTCGCAGGCTAACCCCGTTGCAGCTGTCACAGCCACGTGGGCCGCTTCGTCTTCCTGTAGAGGGGCGATCATCGACGTGGAAAGGAAGCGATGAGGGTATTCGTCGCGGGGGCCGCCGGTGTCGTGGGCAAGCCCCTCGTGCGCCAGCTCGTCGCCGCGGGTCACGACGTGGTTGGGATGACGCGCTCGCCCGAACAGGGGGGGACCGTTCGACAGGCGGGCGCCAAGCCGGTCTTCGCCGATGGCCTGGACCAGGCCGCGGTCACCGCGGCTGTGCTGGAGGCCAGGCCAGAGATCGTCGTGCATGAGATGACGGCTCTCAAGAACATGAGCAGCTTCAGGAGATTCGACGACGACTTCGCCCTCACGAACCGCCTGCGGACCGAGGGCCTCGACCATCTGATCGCCGCCGCCCGAGCCGCCGGTGCTCGCCGCATCATCGCGCAGAGCTATGGGAACTGGAACTACGAGCGGTCCGGCGGTCCCGTGAAGACGGAGGGTGACCCCCTCGACCCGGATCCTCCCCCCGTGATGAGCCGCACGCTTGAGGCGATCCGCTACCTCGAATCGACGTTGCTCGAGGCTCGCGACATCGAAGGGGTGGCGCTCCGCTACGGGAACCTCTACGGGCCTGGTACCGGCTTCAGCGAGAATGGCGCCCTGGTGGCATTGGTGCGACGGCGACGGCTCCCCATCATTGGGGACGGGGCCGGAGTGTGGTCGTTCGTGCACGTTGACGATGCGGCCGGTGCGGTGGTTGCGGCGATCACCCGAGGTGCGCCCGGGATCTACAACGCGGCCGATGACGAGCCCGCTCCGGTCTCGGTTTGGCTCCCCGAGCTGGCTACGGTACTCGGGGCCAAGCCTCCGAGGCGCGTTCCGGTGTGGCTGGGGAGGATTGCGGCGGGGGAAGCCGCGGTCTCGATGTTCACGAGGATTCGCGGCGCCAGCAACGAAAGGGCCAAGCATGAACTCGGGTTGCAGCTCGTCTATCCGAGCTGGCGGGACGGGTTCCGGCGCGGCCTTGCCGAGGGGCGAAGTGGATAGAGGAGCGAATCCGCACGAGCCAGCGGATGCTGAGCCGCGGATCTCTCAGTCGCAATTGGCCGAGCGCGCGGGCGTGACCGAGGCGGACGTCGATCGACTGGTCCGGCTTGGAATCCTCGTTCCTCGTAATAGCTCCGCTGCCTTCCTTGCAGGCGACCGGCATAAGGTCCGCCTGGCCAAGGCCTGTGAGGAGGCCGGCCTCCCCATGGACGGGATTGGCTCGGCCATCCGCGACGGGCGTCTCTCGTTCGCCTTCCTGGAGGCCCCTCCTTTTGAGCGATGGGCCGAGGACTCCGACCGAAGTTACCGGAGCGTCAGCGACGAGCTTGCTGTGCCCTTCGATGTGCTCCAGGGAGCCCTCGAGGCCATCGGATTCGCCCCCGCCCCTTCGGCGGACGACCGAATCCTGGATGTCGAGCTGGAGGTCATCCCGCTCTTGCGACTCGGTCTGTCCAGCGGCATGTTGGACGAAGCCTCGATCAGACGGGTCGGGCGCGCTTACGTCCAAGGACTGCGCATCATCGCCAAGGCGGAAAACGAGGTCTACCACGCGAGGTTCGAGGTCCCCATGTTCCAGTCCGGAGTGGACCGGCGTAAGGCCATGGAGTTGGCGGCGCAGGAGGCAGCGAACTACACGGCGCTCGTCGATCGGATGCTCATGGCCGCGTACCGTCGACAGCAGGAGCTGGCGTGGGTCGAGCATCTGGTGGAGCACGTCGAGGCAGAGCTGGACGTGGCGCTACCGCAGCAGCCGGACCGGGTACCTGCGATGTGCTTCCTCGACCTCGTCGGCTACGCGCGACTGACGGAATCGAGCGGGGACGAGGTGGCGGTCGAGCTTGCCTCGACGTTGGCCCGCTTGGTCGACCGGCTGGCTGGGCAACATCGCGGTTCCCCCGTGAAATGGGGGACTCCTCGGGTTCCCGTGGGTGAGCTGGAGCCCCCAGCAAGGCTCGGCACCATCCCTGAGCAGGGGACCTGAGTAACCTCGGGTCCTTCCCCTGACCTCCCAAGCTTGCACACATCCCACACCCCCATTTCTCCTTGGGCGCCGCTTCCGCCGTCGCCGAGGAGAGGGTCAACGTGGAGCGCCCGGAGCGAAGCGAGGACGAACGACGTTGACGCCGACGAGCGACGGTGCACGCTTCGGCCGAAGGGGAACGGGTCAGGACAGAGGGCGACGCGCACGCATGACCGCCCGGTAGGGTTCGGGGCTTGTCGACCAACCGAACCTGAAGGGAGGACGCGTGCGCGTCGCCACGGCATTGAACAAGATCCTGTCCATCCCCGGCGCCTGGGTGAGCGGGATCGCCTTCACCCCGGCCGGCGTGGTGGTCTCGCTTCGCCGGCGGAGGAAGCTCCTGCGGTGCCCCTGCGGGCGAAGCACCCGGGCCGCCTATGACCGCGCCGTGAGGCGGTGGCGGCACCTGGACCTGGCGGCCTGCCGCCTGTACCTGGAGGCCGAGATCCGCCGGGTGGACTGCCGGGGATGCGGCCGGGTCCGCACCGAGGAGGTGCCTTGGGCCCGGCCGGGGGCCCGGCACACCCGGGACCTCGACGACCTCATCGCCTACATGGCCCGGAGCATGGACAAGACCACCGTCACCAGGCTGCTGCGGGTGTCCTGGGAGGCGGTGGCCAACTCGGTCGGCCGGGTGGTGGCCGATGGCATCGACGACGCCCGTCTGAACGACCTGTACCGCATTGGGGTGGACGAGGTGTCGTACCGGAAAGGGCACCGCTACCTCACGGTTGTGGCCGACCACGACCGGGACGGCGCCGTGGTGTGGGCCGGCGAGGGACGGGACTCCGACACCCTGAAGCGGTTCTTCGTCCTGCTGGGGGAGGAGCGCCTGGGTCAGCTCGAGGCCATCTCCGCGGACATGGGGGCGGGCTACGCCAAGGCCATCGAGGAGGCCCGGGCCGAGGGCCTCCTCACCGCCGAGGTCTGCCTCGACCCGTTCCACATCATCAAGCTGGCCAACGAGGCCATCGACAAGACCAGGCGGTGGGCGTGGAACCTGGCCCGCACAGCCGGCGAGGAGGGCGCGGCCTGGGTCAAGGGGACCCGATGGGCGTTGGTGAAGGACCCCGGGGAGCTCACCGCCTCCCAGCGCCTCATCCTTCGGGAGCTCCGGTCGAGCCGGTCCGTCCTGTACCGGGCCTGGGAGATGAAGGAGACCCTCCGCGACGTCTACCGCCTCCGGGAGTTCGGAGCGGCCCACCAGTTCCTGGACCGGTGGCTGGCCCGGGCCTGCCGCAGCCGGATCCCGGCGTTCCTCAAGCTGTCGCGGACGCTGCGCAAGCACCGCAACAACATCCTCAACGCCGTGGAGCTGGGCCTGTCGAACTCGAAGCTCGAAGGGCTCAACAGCAAGATCCGCCTGATCAACCACCGCGGTTACGGACACCACTCAGCCGCCGCTCTCATCGCCATGATCTACCTCTGCTGCGGCGGGATCACGGTCCGGCTACCCACAGAAAGGTGAGGAGAACCGATCCTCGGGATGCCGTGACTTTCGCGCTTCGGATATCTCGCCAAGTCCCCGAGGCCAGGCTCCCACCCGCGCATCTCGGTGTTGCGGCCGGTAGCGTGGTCGCCTACGCGGGCGATTACTTCGGGCGGACGGTGAACCTCGCGGCCCGAATCGCAGCGTACGCAAGCTCCGGCAAACCTTGGTGAGCCAGAGCGTGGTCGAGGGAAGGCATCCTCCGGAGGGTGTCCGCTTCATCAACGCACAGAGTGTTCGCCTGAAGGGCTTCGCCGAGCCCGTGACCCTATTCGAGGCCATCGAGAGCGAGGGAGTCGCTTGAGCGGATCGCCGGGAAGAGAGGCCCTGCGGCGCAGCAGTCTGTTCGACGGGCTGAGAAGCAGCGATATCGACGACGTGCTCGGGATCGGTCGAGCCGCTCCTTCGAAGCCGGCGAGGTGATCGTCCAGGAGGGAGATACGCGAGAGGGCATGTTCATCGTGCTGGAGGTGAGGCGCAGGTGGATGTCGGGGGACGTTTCCAGCGGCTGAAGACCGGCGATTTCTCCGGCGAGATGGCCCCACTCGCACCGGACAAACGAATGGCCGCTGTGCGGGCGGTGCAGCCCGTCAGGGCTCTGAAGGTTCCCTCCGAGGCGTTCCAGTCGTTCCTCCTGGAGCACCCCAACGTCGCCGTTTCGATGCTGAAGACCCTCGTTCTTCGTCTCCGTGAGGTCGAGCAGCGAATGGACGCCTGGATGGCACCCTGGGCTTGCGACCCATTGGGCATCCAGCCCGCCGCATACAGCACGCCACGAACTCAACGCACTCGGTGTGTGGGGCGGGGCCGCATCGCACATTCAGCGAGAAGCGGGTGGAAGCCCGGCGCCTGTCACTGACGGCACCGCCGTTTCGTCTGAACGGGCAAAGGGTGATCACGGAAGGGAAGGCGGATACACACGGAGGGAGCATGAAGCAGGTCTTGATCCCCATCAGTGAAATCCCGCAGGTCGGGGCCGTCACGGTCCTCCTCATGGGGCGAGAAGTCCTCGTCGTGATGTTGGATGGAAAGCCCAGAGCCTTCGTCAATACGTGTATGCATCACGGCGGGCCGATGACGCTGGAGGGTGATCGGTTCACGTGTGAGTGGCATGGCTCACAGTTCGAAGCTCGCACAGGCAAAGCCCTCAGCGGGCCAGTCCGACTCGATGCCAGGTTGATGATGCTTCCCACACGCGTGGAGGGCGGCATGTTGACGTATGTGTACGGCGAGTAGGTGACATGGCGAACGCTCTCGTCGGGATCGCGTCCGCCTATCCGAGCCATGCCTACCAAACAGCGGCAACGAGCGGGGAACTCGCGACCGTTCACACGTACTGCATGACGGTTGGCTCCTTCGCAACGGTGTCGCCTCCTTGGCAGGTCGAGAGGCGTTGGCCAATTCGGATCGGCACCGTCGGGGCCGGGATCGTGTCGGCTCGTCTTGCTCGCAGCGGCCAAGAGCGCGAAGGCAAGGCGGCTCAAACGCGTGCCGACCTGAGACCGGTCATCGGCGCCGATAGGGCGCGAAGAGACCCCGGCGCTCTCCATTGCGTCTGCCTGCCCCGTTCTCTTCGTCTTGTACGCGATCACCAGCCCCCCGTGCATCAGCACGCCGGAACTCGATCTCGAACCACTTCTCGGCCGTCCGACCGTCAACGCAAGGTTCCCCCCCGAAGCCTGGAAGCCCTCCAGGGTGATCGTGTCCGCGGGCGTGAGCAGTCCCCCCAGGCGCGAGCTGCGTCGGACTCGCTACGCCGCGCGTGCAAGCACGCGCGGCATCCGCTCAAGGATCCAGCGGGTTGCAGCTTCTATCACAGAGAGATCAGCTCATCTGTATCCATCTTTACGAGCATCGGGTCCTCACCACGGAACAGCTGTACGAGCTTCACTTCTCGAGTCCTCGGCGAGCACGATCTCGGCTTGCTCGACTCCATGAGATGGGCGTCCTCTGGAGGAACCGACCCCGGGCACAGCTCCGGTCGCTTCCGTGGCACTACACGCTCGACGCGATCGGCGCAGATCGTTACCGAGCATCTTGGGATCGAGCTCAAGGCGGTCGGTTGCCTAGAGGACCGGCCGGTCCGGATCATGGCGATGCTTGACGACCCCCGTTTGTCGGTACCGGACGATATGTTGCCGCCGTGCAGTACTCGGTGAACGTTCCGAACTTCGGGGACTTCGCGGCGCCTGAGGTCTTCGCCGAGGTGGCCCGCCGGGCGGAGGAGGCCGGATGGGACGCGCTACTTGTATGGGACCACGTTGTCGATCAGAAGGACCTTCGCCGGCAGATCGCCGATCCCTGGATCCTGCTTGCCGCCGCGGCCCTGGCGACCCGCCGGATCCGGCTGGGCACCGCGATCACGCCGGTGGCTCGCCGCCGACCGGCCAAGCTGGCCAGGGAAGTGGCCACCCTGGACCGCCTGACCGGCGGCCGCATGGTCCTCGGTGCCGGCCTGGGCGCGCCCGTCGACGACGAGTACGGAAGCTTCGGTGATACGACCGACACGAGGGTGCTTGCCGAGCGCCTGGACGAGGGCCTGCACGCACTCGATCTGCTCTGGTCCGGTGAGCCGGTGACCTACCGGGGCAACCAGATCACGATCGACGATGTGGTCTTCCTGCCGACCCCGGTGCAGCGTCCGCGGGTGCCGGTCTGGGTTGGAGGGTTCTGGCCGAACAAAGCGCCGATGCGTCGGGCGGCACGGTGGGACGGGGCCATCCCGTGCGCTGCCGGGTTTGAGATTGCGCGCCCGCCTGACGTGAGCGAGGTCCGGGAACTAGTGATGTTCCTGCGCGACTGCCGGGCGGAGAACGGGCTCACGGACAGGCCGTTCGACATCGTCATCGGCGGCATGAGCCCCGCCGGGCCAGCGGCCGGCCAGGACCTTGTCGGCCCGCTAGCCGATCTCGGGATCACGTGGTGGGACGAGCGGATGCCTTGGGCTGATGCCCTGGAGCGTGCCGAGCCGATCCTGCGCCGGATCGACCAAGGCCCGCCTCGCATCTAACCGGGTACCGCCCAGGCGCGGTGAGCGAGCCACGCTGATGGACCAGCCCGGACCTGGTCTCCCGGCAGCTTCAGCCCGAAAGCGCTCTGTCCTTCCGAGGCGGGCAGTGTGCACACAGCACACGACGCCAGGCGAGCAAGATTCAGCGGCGATGACAATCTCGACCTTGCTGACTCTCCAGCCGCCGCGGGGCGTCCCCACAACATGCCACGTGCCGACGACTGGTGTCGAGAACGTCTGCACAGTGGCTGCTCGCGTGTTGGTTCGCGCGGTCGCCCCGAACATCCCGGTCAAGTCAAGGTGCGGACTGGCGCCCGATGCCGACGCGGCCCGGCGGTCGCCTGGAGGTGGGGGTCTCCGACAGCCGGTTCGTGATCGAGTCCGCGCCCATCCGGGACAGTGAGGGACGAGAACGTGGCGTCGTGGCTGAAGGTCCGGTCGGGACGAGATGGGCCGGACGCGTCCGGCTGATCCGCTAGGAAATCCGCCGATGGCGCGGAGGCTCGATCTCCGACGCTAACGAGGCCGTCTCGAGTCCGATCCGCGTCGCAAACGATCTCGCTTACGCGCAGCGTGTCCTTGATCTGGTGCCAGCCGTTCCGACCCGGGCGTCGGAGGGATACAACCACCCTTCTCTCGGCCTCTGCGGCAGTTCGCCGTGCGGGGATAGCAGGTCGAGGCCGCAGCGGGGCTCGTGGGGCCGATTTCGGGGTGTCGGCGGGGGCCCCTACCGTGGACTCATGGAGCATCCCCGAGGAGGTAGCCCAGCCAGGCTAGAGTCGGGCGCGAGCGGGCCGCGATTCGCCGGAGGAGGTGAGCTTGTGAGCAGCACGCGAACCGGCATCGAGTGGACCGAGGCGACCTGGAATCCCGTGACCGGGTGCGATCGCGTCTCAGAAGGGTGCGACCACTGCTACGCGGCCACGATGGCCGCGCGCCTCAAGGCGATGGGGAACCCGCGGTACCAGCGCGACGGGGACCCCAAGACGTCCGGCCCAGGGTTCGGATTGAGCGTGCACGAGGACAAGCTCGAGGAGCCGTTCGGCTGGCGGCGCCCTCGCGTCGTCTTCGTGAACTCGATGAGCGACCTGTTCCACAAGGAAGTCCCCGACGACTTCATCGCCGACGTGTTCTCTGTGATGGAGGCGACGCCGCAGCACACCTACCAGGTGCTCACGAAGCGGCCGGGAAGAATGGCATCACTGCTGCGCCGGTGGACGAAGGAGGGCATCGAGCCGGCGCCGAACGTGTGGCTCGGGACCTCCATCGAGACGCAGCACTGGGCCGCGATCCGGATCCCGAAGCTGCTCGCAACCCCGGCCACGGTGCGGTTCCTGTCCTGCGAGCCGCTCCTCGGCCCGATCGACCTCACCCGATGGGTGAACGCCGGCAACCTCGACTGGCTGATCGCCGGAGGCGAGTCGGGTCCGAGCGCGCGCCCGATGGACCCGGAGTGGGTCGTCAGCCTGCGCGACCAGTGCGCCGACGCGGGGGTCGCGTTCTTCTTCAAGCAGTGGGGCGGCCGCACCCCGAAGGCCGGAGGCCGCGAGCTCGACGGGCGGATCCACGACGAGCTGCCGCCGCTGGCTTCGGTGGCTGGCTAGGTAAACCGGATTGAGCAGGCTTCAGGTTAGGACTTCCCCCAGCGCTTCCGGTCTGCGGGCATCACGCACTCGATCGCGCCGTCGTCCTCAAGCGGCTGAAGCGTCCGCTTCTTGATGTGGCTGTCGTGGTAGTCGGTCTCGACCAACACCCAGCGCTCGAGGTCAGCGTAGGGGACCTCCTGACCCGCGAAGGTCTCGGCCATCGTCTTGCGGAGAGGCGTCGTGTCGAGCTGCTGGTCGAACAGCGTGACCTCTCGTAGATCGGGCGGTTGCCTTCATCGAGCATCCGGAAGGACCAGACGAACTCGGCGTGCTTGAACAGCTGGTCGGCGTAAAAGTCCCCGAGCGCCTCGATCCGGTTCTCTGCGTGCATGAGGTCGCGCCAGCCAAGATCGCCAAACAGCCCGTCGTAGTGGGCGGCGATCTTCTCGCTCGGGTGGTTGAGGAAGCGGTTCACGGGCTCAAGCATCACCGTGACCAGAACCTCGGAGCGCGGGTGCGCGAGGATCCGCCCGATTAGCTCCATCGGCGTGTCCGAGAAGCCGAACGGATCGACGAAGGCGAAGGCCGGCGCCAGGTTGTGCCCGGCGTCCTCGAGGCCGTCGAGGATTCCGCCCATCTCCGCGTCGAAGCTGCCGACCCCGCACTCCACGCGCACGTTCGAAGGCAGCTCGCCGAGGCGGGGGATCGCCACCTGCTCCAGGTACTCGATCCGGTCGCGGTCCTGGTCGATGAAGATGAAGACGAACTCGGTGCTGGACATCCGGTCGACGTAGGTGTGTTCGAGCAGCGACCGCAGGGCGATGATCGGTGAGCCCTCCTCGCCCCCGGCGTACTCCCCGGGTCCTGAGAACCCGTCGATGAACAGCACGCGCTTGTTCCAGCTGGAGATCACCGGGAGCCAACGCCGAGGTACTTCTGCAGGATGCGGTGCTTGGCGATGGTGTGGGGCTCGGCGTCCCAGATCGTTTCCCTCGGAGGCATGTCGCACCGATTGTCGGATCTGGAGGGCCGCGGCGTCCAGCGCGGTGGAGGTCGGGGCGATCCTGGGGCGGATGCAGTGGCCCGCCATGCAGCGGCACCTCGAGCAGATCGGGCCGGCGGCACGCGAGGAGCTGCTCGGCGTACTCACCTCCTCACCGGGAGGTCCGGGCGCACTCCATCGGTCGGTTGTGGCAGCGGGAGGACGTACCAACGCCGCCGAGCTCCTGATGTCAGCCCGGCGTGTAGCCTCGCGGTGGTGAAGCAACCTCAGGCAGCCACCATCGAGAGTCGGTTCGCCGCTTACTTCACGAACTGGAACCTCCGCCTACCGCGAAATGCTGCGGCACTGGAGGAGCCAGGCACGGTCGCGGACGACGGATGGGTAGTCCGATACGTCTTCGATAGCGACCGCGGGGAGCGCTACCTCGAGTTCTACGCCACGCACCGGATGACGGATGATCGTAGGGTCCGCATCTGGGGCTCCGGCAAGACGAGATCCCTCGAAACGCTCAGGACGATGTACGCGTACCGTCCCGAGATCCCCGGAGACCAGGAACGAGCTGCCCGGGAGCATCGGGAGCTGAACGTCCGGATCGCGAGCGAACTCGAGGAACTCGGGCTCCATCCCGTCGGGAACGTCAACGCTTACCTTGCCACCCACGACGTCCCGATCTCGACCCGCGGCGTCCTCGTAGAAGGCGAGGGTCCCGACGAGCACGTCGTGTCGTTCGCCGATCCCGCCGAGCTGATGGACGAGATCGACCGATTCCTGGCCAGATTGGAGTTGAAGGAGGGCATATGGCGTCCGGACGGTCCTCACCGACCCCAAGCCTGGCGGAGCAGCTCCGTGCGCTCGGGGTTCGAGGTGTGCTTGTCAAGATGGCCGAGCACGGACAGCTCCTTGAGCTGAAGTGCGAGATGCCGACATGCTACTGCCCGCAGGGATCTCGTCATTTCGAGGCTCGCCCAAAGACCACTGGACTGCGCCCGACCCTTTGACCGCTTTCCCGCGTGAAATTGCCACACGTCTCCCGGTCCCGTGACCACCCTCCGTCTCGTTCACGAACATGGTCCGATGACCTTCCTCTTGGCCGAGCGGCGAGCAACCGGCGTCTC
>WNFV01005248.1_pt1 | contig 16760 bp, 18 predicted proteins | sample 5400101 | NCBI WGS metagenome assembly WNFV01 (sample SAMN13153361, study PRJNA577476) | soil metagenome | isolation source: 115 cm soil or saprolite under grassland replicate 1 | place: USA:California | collected 2016-06-15
GGCGCGAGGACATCACCGACGTCTCGTTCACCTCGGCCACGATCCGGCTGTTCCAGGACCAGAATGCCGGCACCGGGGAGTTCGGCCGCTGGGAGACGCTGGTGCTGACCGTGAACTGCACCATCGACCCGGCGACGTCCGACGGGTCGGTGCCGAGCTCGGACTTCACCTGCACGACCGCCTAGCTCCAACCGCTCCTACCACGACCTGGGGGCACCGCTACCGTGCCCCCAGGTCGTGTCGTGGTGCTGGTGTCGCCGAGGTGACGGCAGGCTCGGTCGGCGGGCAAGCACAAGGGGGCGCCCCGGGTCGTGGCCATCGAGATGCTGGCCGGCTTCCGGCGGGCCAAGTGGCGGGAGGGCGACCAGCGGCCGTGACCTCGCTTCGGTACTCCGTGGTGGCAAGTGGCCCTCTGTCTCCCACATTGGTGCTGCCGCTACCCGGTCCTTGTGTCGCCGAGCCCGGCGAACTCGACTTCCTCTTCGGTGGGCACCCGGGAGACGGGGAACAGGGGATGGTCGTCCAAGGTGTTCCCACCAGCCACGTTCCCCGTCCCGCTCTCGCCGCTCATCGGGTACGGCGGCCCAGACGGTCACGTCGCCGGGCGAGTAGATGAGCGGCGCGCCACCAGACGATCACCGCGCCTGCTCGAGGGGCAGCCCGCTGCCGACGTGGTACAGGCGGTTGGCCAGGAAAGGGTCGGTGGGGGCCTCGATGTATTCGATCTTCTCGACTCGCCGGAAGCTCTCGGGCCGCTGGTCCTCATCTGGCACATGCGACACCACCTGGAGGTCGTCGCCAACGAGAAGCTCAGCGACCAGCTTCCGGGAGACCTTCACCGCTCCCTCCGAGCTGGTCAACAGGATCCAGCGATCTAGCACGCTGGTGCTCCAGCACTGCTGTGGTGGACTCTGTGCCTCAGCACAGCCAGGGAGGTGCCATGGCCGAGGACCAGCGGCGACTCGAGGATCAGCCCGTGACCCTCGACACCCTCATGGAGATCGAGCCCGGCAAGTACAGGCGGCTGGGGGACTGTACCGAAGAGGAGCTGATGCGGGCGGCCCTGCTGCGCATGGCGCGCCTGGAGGAAGAGGCGCAGCAGCAGATCAACAAGATGACCGCCGAGCCGAACCAGTAGGTGAGCGCCGGTGGCCTGCCCGTAGCCGCAAGTACCACCCGGGTTCCGCAGGATGTGGACACACGGACAACAGCAAGCCCCGGTCCGGTGCCGGGGCTTGCCTGGGGAGCGGAGCAGCCGAGGTCAGCGGTCCTCACGGTGGTTGTCGCGCTCCTCACCGTGCCAGCCGCGACCGGTCCGGTGGCACATCGTGCTCCCGGTCGTCGTTATGGCCCAGCGGCGGCCAGTTGGTGGCACGCGGCGGCGGCTGCGGCAGCGTCCACCCGTAGGTCTGCCGGATGTGGTCGGCGCGCTCCCGGTAGGCACGCCAACTGTCGCTGAAGTCGTCCTCGGACTCGTGGTCGCGTTCCTGGTCCTGCCGGTCGCGCTCCCGGTCGGCTGGCGGGTCCCCGTGCTCCTGGTGGCCGGCGGCCGGATCTTGGTCGGTGGCCTGGGTGCGCAGCGCCTCGGCCACCCGCCGCTCGGCCACCGCGCCCGCCCGGCGTCGGTCGGCGTGCAGGTCGGCCTGCTGCTGGCGGTCGGCGAGCCACTCGGCCAACCCTGAGGGTGGCGGGCCGGCGCGGTGGGCGGTGCGGGCGGCGCGGCGGTCGGCGACCACCTCCCGCAGCGAGCGGCGCCGCCCCTCGCCCGGGACGGGGTAGCCGGCGGGCGACAGCAGCTTGAAGGCGTCGGGCAGCCGCTCGTTCAGCGCGATCATGAGCACGCCGAGTTGCAGCGGCTGCTGGTGGTTGCTGGGCAGCTCGCCGAGCCGGTGGGCCAGCTCGTGGACGGGCAGGCTGTCGAGGTAGGCGACCGGGCCGGCGCGGAACCGCGCCGCGCCGGCGAGCTGGTCGGGGTGGGAGGGGTCAGCGGGCATCGGCAATCATCCCCCGCTCATCGGGTCGGTGGGGTCGGTGGGGTCGGTCGGTGCGGCTGGTGCGGTCGGCGTGGCGGCGGTCGGCGCGGGTGGTGCGCTCGCCGGCCAGCCGGTGGGCGCGCTCGGCGCGGCGGGTGATCGCCCAGGCGCGGGTGCTGGGCTTGGCGGCGTGGCTTTCGCTGTGCAGCTCCACCACCACCCGGGCGCCGAGGGCCGCGTAGTCCTCGGCGCGCCGCACCCGCTCGGCCAGCTCCCCACCCGACCGAGCCCGGACGGGGAGCTCGCTGTGGTTGAGCGCCACAAACCCCGGGTCCAGGCCCGGGGTGGCCGGCTTCCCGCTGCGCTGGCGGGCCGCCTCAAGCGCGCGGTGGCGGACGGCTTCGGGATTGCGGGTGGGCATGCCCAGCCCGTGGCGGGTGAAGGCCTTGTGCAGCGACGGCCAGGTGGTGCCCAGCTCGGCGGCGGCGGCGTTGACGCTGCCCAGCCGCTCGGCCAGCGCGAAGGCGCGCTCGGCCTCGGCCCGATCCGAGAGAAAGCGGCTGGGCTGCCAGCCCAGCGGGTGGGGTTAGGTCATCGCGGTCAGCAGCTGGGTGCAGGCCTGCTGGCAGCGCCGGCAGGCCTCGGCGCACACCCGGCAGTGCGCGTGCATCCCGGCGTGCCGCTGGCACTCGTCCCCACAGCTGTTGCAGGCCGCCACGCACGCCTGCAGCTGCGGCCGGGTGAGGTTGGCGTCGTAGTCGGTCTGGCGGCTGACGACCCGCAGCGAGGCGGTGCAGATGTCGGAGCAGTCCAGGCACAGCCGGATGCACTTGACCAGTTCGGCCACCTGCGGCTCGCTGAGGCAGTCGTCGGCGCAGGCGGTGCAGGCCTGCGCGCAGTCCGACAACGCGTCGATGGTGGCGGCCAGGACCTTGGCGTCGAGGTTGAAGTCGCGCGGGTCGCTGTCCAGCAGCTGGCGGGCGTAGCTCATGGCGCTCTCCCATCAAGGTGGCACGACGGGGAGTAGCCTCCAGGCACCCGCGTAACGGCCCGGCTCTGACCACCGGGCACCCAGCAGCTCGATCACCCGGTGGGCAGCTGGGTAGCCTGGTGCCCCACCCATCCACCAGCAGCGGGAGCGGGGCCAGTGGTGCAGCTCGGCGCCAACGCCTTCGGCGAGATCCTGGAGCCCGGCCGGGTGCGGGACTGCTACCTGGGCCTGCGCCTGGACCCTGCGGACGACGACCAAGCGGCCGGTGTGCTGGTGGTAGCGCCGGCCTCGCTGCTGGATCCCTGTGTCCCCCAGCCGGACGGCACCGTGCTGTATGCGCTGGTGACCGGCCACCCGGACCGGACACCCCGGGAGCTGGTGTTCCTCGCCGACCTCACCGTGGAGCTGCGCGCCTGGCCGGCGGACACCTGGAGCAAGGTCGGGATCGACCCGCAGGCGGCCGCCGGCGCGGTGGTGGCCGGCTGGCAGCGCGGCGACCTGCCGGGCCTGCGGCTGGGTGGGCTGACCGCCGAGGAGGCGCTGGCCTTGGAGCGGCCGGCCATGACCTACGTGCGCGCCCAGCTCGACGACCGGCTGCAGCGTCAGCTCGCCCGCGCCTACCGGCGGTGGCGGCAGCCGTCCAGCGGCCGCCGGCCAGGCGACCGGTTCCTGTAGCCGCCGACACCCGCAGGCGTGTGGCGGTGTCCGTGGTGGACACCCGACCGTCCGGACACCGGGCAACCGTCCGGGACCGGCCGCGGTTCCGGAAACAGCAGCGGACAGCGGACACTGCCGCAGCGTCCAGCCGGCAACCACCCGGACACCGCCGGCGGGCCGCGGTGTCCACGGCTGCCGCGGCCGCCTGCGGCAGGAATGCGGCGGACCCGCAGCCGCCGTTCCGGCACCACAGCAGCGCCGCGCAGGTTGCGCTTGCTCGTCTGCGCTGGTCACGTAGGCCAGGTCGACACGCAGCCGATGGAGACCGGCTGTCCGGACGCGCGGACACCGGAGGTGGCCTGCCGGACACCGGGAGCCCGCATGCCCCGGGCGCGGCGGACACCCGCGACCGAAGTAGGGCATGCGGACACTGCGGCAGCGGCCACGCTGGACAGCCGGCACCAGAGGCGTCGACCACCGCAGCCATGTCCGAGCGGAACGGGACCGCAATGTGCGGCATCGGCCAGCACCCCTGCCTGACCGCCAGATCCGTGGCCTGGTGCTCAGCGTCCACGGCGGTGATGGTGAGTGCTGTCTGTGCAGCTCAAATTCAGTCCGAGTCCAGCCGGTCACCAAATGTGTTGTCGGGTGACGACTGGCGGGCTGCCACGCGGACTACCACAAGCGCAACGGAGCCGGGGGGTCTTCCGGCCGCAACGCCGCTGGCGCCCACTGGGTCAGCGGGCATGCTCGGGCTGGCGCTGGATGAGCTGGCTGATTGTGGACTAGCGATCGGTCATGGGTGGTGCCTAAGCTGAGCGGTCGGTCGTCGCATCTGCCCGTTGGATGCGGGATCGGCTTGGCGAACGGGTAAGGCGTCCTCGCAGGGCAGCGGTCGCCGAGCAGCGGCGCGGGTCGCGAACCTGCGACGCGTCTGCCGGATGCACTACCGCTGTTGCGTCTGGTCGCCTGGGGTTGGGAGGCGTCATGGACGTGTCCGCAAACCAGCCAGCCAGGGCAGCTGAGCCGGGGGTTCAGCTCGGCCCTCCCGGGATCCGGCGCTCGCCTCGCCGCCGGCGTCCCTCCGGGCAGCCACCACCCCTGCCGCATCACCTGCAGACCACCGGGGTGGGATGGCTGACCGCCGCGGTGGTGCTGGTGGTGCTGTCCCTGGTGGTCTTCGCTGGTGATCTGGGTGGCCCTGCCGTGGCGGTCACGGTGGTCGACGACGCGGTGGTCGGGTGGCTGGCTGGGTTGCGCGCGCCCGGTCTGCTGCCGGCCATGGAGGGGCTGGCGGCGCTCGGCTCGTATCTGGCCATCACCGGGCTGCTGTGGGGGCTGCTGCTGGTCCTCCTGATCCGCCGACGCCTGCGGCATCTGCTGGTCGTGCTGCTCGCCTGGATTGTGCAGGCTGTGATGATCCAGATCCTGCTGGCGCCGCTGCTGCGTCGCCCACGGCCGTTCGGGGTGGAGCTCCGGATCGACTGGTATGCCTGGGCGCTGCCCTCCGAACAGATGGCCGCGCTGGTGGTGGTCCTGGTGGGGATCTTGTACACGCTGGTGCCGGAGGGCCGGTGGCGCCAGACCGGCAAGTGGGTGGCGACCGCGCTGGTGGCGCTCGTGGCTGTCGCTCACCTGTACCTGGGGGTGGAGGCGCCCACCGACATCCTGGTGGGGGTGGCGATCGGGGTGGCGATTCCGCTGCTCGGGTTTCGCTGGTTTGCCCCCAGCCAGGTCTTCCCGGTGACCTACCGGCAGGGGCGCAGCGCGCACCTGGATGTCGGTGGAGCCCGTGGGCAGGCGATCCGCCGGGCCCTGCAGGACCAGCTCGGCTTGGTGGTCGACGACGTACAGCCGTTCGGGCTGGCCGGGTCGGCCGGGTCCACCCCGCTGCGGATCAGGGTCAAGGGCGACCCTGACACTTGGCTGTTCGCCAAGCTCTACGCGAAAAGCCACCTGCGCGCCGACCGCTGGTACAAGCTCGGCCGGGAGTTGCTGTACGGCCGGCTGGAGGACGAGAAGCCCTTCAATACGGTGCGGCGGCTGGTGCAGCAGGAGGACTATGCGCTGCAGAAGCTGTACCTGGTCGGGCTGCCCACCCCGCGGCCTTACGGGGTGGTGGAGCTCACCCCCGAGCGCGAGTATCTGCTGGTCACTGAGTTCTTCGATGGCGCCACTGAGCTCGGCGAGGCCGAGGTCGACGACCAGGTCATCGACGACGGCCTTGGGATCATCCGAAAGCTGTGGGAGGCCGGGCTGGCCCACCGCGACGTCAAGCCGGCCAACCTGCTAGTCCGTGACGGCCGGCTGCTGCTGATCGACGTGGCGTTCGTGCAGGTCCGTCCCAGCCCCTGGCGGCAGGCGGTGGACCTGGCCAACATGATGCTGTGCCTGGCGTTGCGGTCCAGCCCCGAGCGGGTCTACCAGCGGGCGCTGCGGCAGTTCAGCGTGGAGGAGATCAGCGAGGGGTTCGCGGCCGCCCGTGGGCTGGCGCTGCCCTCCCAGCTGCGGCGGATGCTTCGCGAGCAGGGCCGCGACCTGCACGCGGAGTTCGTGCGGCTGCTGCCCGCACGGCCGCGCCCGATCGCGATCCAGCGGTGGAGCGCGCGGCGGATCGGCCTGCTGCTGCTGATGGTGCCGGTGGCAGCGCTGCTCGTCCCAAGCGTCCGGGTGGTGCTGTTCAACGATGACCCGAACACGACGCGGCTGGAGATCGTCAACCTGGATTGCAGCACCGATCTGGAACCGTTGTGGCTGCAAGCCCAGTCGGTGCCATCGGCCTCGCTGGTGCCCTGCGTGGAATTGTTGCCGGGCTGGACGGTGGCCGGCGCCAACGCCAGGAACGGCTGGTCATCATTCACCCTCAACCACGACCGGGCCGACGTACGGGCGGTGGTCGTGCGGCTGACCGCGGCCTGCGACCCGGCCGGGGCGACCGAGCTGCCGTCCAGGCAGACGGGCGTTCGGCACTATGAGCGGACCGAGCGCCTGCCCGGCAGGTTCATGGCCACCTGGTATGACCGGTTCCCTGGTGGCTGCGTGACCTCCCGGCTGCAGTCAACGACCGACATCGAAGGCAAGTTCGCCACCGAGGCGTCGTTCGTCCTTGGGTTCGCCACTCGCCAGGCGCTCCGGCAGGCCTTGGAGGAGCGCTCCAACGGGCGACTCCACCTCGACCCGGCAGGGGCTAGATGACCAGCACGGCAGTCCTGGACGAGCCTGGTCAGCCACCAGCTGTGTTCGTCCGACCCGCAGCTGGCCCCGGTACCAGGCCGGGCCTGCGGGTTGTGGCGGGCAGCAGGTCAGCCGTCGTCGCTGGCCAGCTTCAGCCGCTCAGCGGGCATCGGCCACCACCTCCCGGTTATGGGATGGCGGGTGGCTGGCACGGTCGGCGCGGCTGGCGCGGTCGGTCTGGCGGCGTTCGCCGCGGTGCTGGCGGTCGACCTGGCGGCGGTGGGCGCGCTGGGCGCGGCGGGTGATCGCCCACGCCCGAGTGGCCGGCCGCTTGCCGTAGGTCTCGCTGCCCATCTCCACCACCACCTCCGCGCCCAAGGTGGCGTACTCCTCCGCGCGGCGAACCCGAGCGGCCAGCTCCTGGTCCGAGCGTGCCCGGACCGGGAGCAGCTTGCGGTTGAGCGCCAGGAACGCCGCGTCCAGCCGGCGCGCGGCCGGCTGCCGGGTGGTGGGGCGGGGTGGCAGGCCCAGGCCGTGGCGCTGCCAGGCGGTCCGCAGCGCCCGGTCGGAGACGCCCAGCTCCTTGCGGGTCTGGTTGATCCCGACCTCGGCCGCGCGCCGCCACGCCTGCTCGGCGGCGTCACGGTCGTGGTAGAACCGAGTTCGTCGCGGGCCGCCTTGGAAAACCTGGGGCTGCGGCAGGCCGTGGTGGTCGAAGGCACGCCGCAGCGCCTGCTTGGAGACGCCCAGCTCGCGGGCGGCCCGGTCGATGCTCTGCTCGTTCGCCAACGCCAGCGCCTCCTCCGCCGCCGCCCGGTCGTGGACGAACCGGGTGCCCTCCGCGTAGGAGGCGCGGCCGCGCAGGGCCACGCGCTGGCGGGCGGTGGTGCCGGCGAAGATGCCGGTGTGGTCGTCGCGGGCCTGCGGGCCGTGCAACGCCGCCTGCAGACACGGGCCGCGGACCGTGCAGCCGGCGCACACTTGCTTGGCCGCCGCGGCCTGGGGGACCTGTCCCGTCTCGGGGAAGAACAGCTCCGGGTCGACCTCGGCGCAGGCGGCGTCCAGGCGCCAGTCCCGCTCCCCGTCGGCCCGCTCGACCGGTGGTGGTGGTGGGCTGGCGAGCTGCTGGTAGGTGGCGGCCAGCCGTTCCCCCAGCGGCGCCTGCCCCTCACGGGTGCGGAGCTGCCACGTGAGGTGCCGCACGTAGCTGTCGGACACGCCCAGCCGCCAGGCGAGCTGGCTGGAGCTGAGCGGCCGCGCGCCGGGATTCTGCTGCTGCTGGTGCCAGAGCTGCGCGATCCGCTCGCCGGCGGTCGACGGGCCGGCGCGCAGCTTGGCGAGCTGCTCGCTGATCTGCCGCTGGTCGCCGCCGACCTCCCGCGCGAGCTGGCTGGGGCGGAGCCGCTCGCCGGCGCGGGCCTCCCGGGTCCAGTAATGGCGTTCCACCGTGGCGGCCAGCCGCTCGGAGTCGGCAGGCCGACCTCTGACGGCGGCGTGCTGGTGGCCGCCGGCGGCGAAGTGCGCCTGCAACCCCGCGAGCTGCTCGGGGGTGGGGCGGCCGTGGCTTGCCGGCTCGGTCAGCACATCAAGGCCCTGCTGGCTGGTGTGTTGGGCGCGCAGCGACCCTAGCCACTGCCGGGTGATCGTGGCGGTGGTGCCGACCTCAGCCGCCAGCTCCGTGGGGTCAAGCCGCCCGCCACCTGCCAGCTCCCGCCGCAGGTAGGCGTCGGTGATCCGATCGCGCACCAGCCGCGCCCGCAGCTCCGAAAGGCCCGGGTCGCGGTCCCGCTGGACGCGAAGCAGCCGCAGCAGGTCACGGGCCAGCCCGGGCGCCACACTCACCTCACGGGCGAGGGTGGTCGGGTCGACCGGCTGGTCGGCGTCGACCTCACACGCCAGCCAGGTGTAGGCGATGCGCTCCCACGCCGGCCGCGGGTCGGTCGGCCGCTCGGGATCGGGCCGGTCGCCGGGGATGCCCGCAGGATGCACGTCGAGGGTCATCGCCGGCCCCCTTCCCGCTCCGGCCACACCACTCGCGCCGCCGCGGCCTGGCCCTGCTCACGCAGCCGCCGGCGCTGCATCCGGGTGAAGGCCCGCTCGGTCTTGCGGCCAAGGCGCCGCTGCGCCCGCGCCACCCGCCGAGCCGCTCGATCCTCGGCGCGCTGACGGCGGGCCTGCTCGCGCGGCTGGTAGAACGGCCGCAGCCGGATCGGGGTCGGCCGTAGGTGCCCGTACAGCAGCACCCCCTCCCCCGGCCGCAGCCGCCGCAGGTCCTCCACCGGCAGCAGCGGCCGATAGCTGGTCGACTCGTTGAGGGAGTGGCGGCCGTCGGAGCCCATCGACCGGTTGCGGTCGGTCAGCGCCTGGTCGCCGATCAGCCTCGCGCCAAGCTCCAACGCGGAGAGATCCGCCAGGCCACTGAGAAACAGCTTGGCGCGGTGGTTGTTGAGGATGGTCGAAGATTTGGTGCCGTAGCGGGCCTCAAGCTGGCTCTTGTCATGCCAGACGGTGACCAGCTGGATGCCCTGGCCCCTGGCGGTGGTGGCCAGCACATCCAGGTCCGACAGGGCGGCGCAGTTGCCCGCCTCGTCCAGGAACAGCCCCAGCCGCGGCGACAGCATCCCGTCAGGGCTGAGGGCGGCCTTCTCTTGGGCGGCGGCGACCACCTGCTGGGTGATCGTCTCGAACAGGGGCCTGAGCAGGCGTTGCTGGTGGGCGGGGGCGTACAGGTAGATCGTGTTGTCCCCGTCGAGGAACGAGTCGAGGTCCAGGTCGTGGCCGTCGGTTGACGCGCTGACGCGCTCGTTCCCGTAGACGTGCAAGACCTCCTCGGCGGTCGCATACAGGGAATCGACGGCCCGGTCGGTCCGGTACTGGCTGGACTCCCAGGCATCCAGGGCCGCCGGCACCCCCGCGGCCTCCAGGATGTCCTTGATCTCCTGGTCCTCGCGAGAGTCCAGCCAGTGCAGCACGTCGGCCATGCCGAGGCCCTTGGTGGCGGCCGCGTAGAGGATGGGGGCGAGGAACTTGGTGCCCATGGTCTTCCAGAAGCGGTGCTCGGGGCGCTGCTCTTCGGTGGGGGTCTGCTCGATCGCGTTGGCGAGCTGCACGGCGGTCTGCTGGGCGCCCGCCCACGTCGTGCAGGAGGCCAGCGGGCTCCACTTCGCGGCGGGCATGCCGGAGGCGCCGAGGGGGTCGATCACCACCACCTGCCCCAGCCGTGCCCGGTGGGCGATGGTGGCGCGCAGCAGGTCCGGCTTGACCGAGGTGGCGAGTAGCGGCCCGGACCATTCCAGTACCCCGGGCACGACTAGGCCCGAGGTCTTCCAGCTGCCGGTGGGCCCGAAGACAAGGACGGAGTGGCAGTCCTCGGCCGCCAGCAGCCGCCCGAGCAGGCCGGGGGTGCGGCCGAGGATGACCCGGCCGGGCTCGAGCTGGTGAACGGTGATCAGTCGCAGCTCGCGGTTGCCGGCCCAGACCGCGCCGGCATGCTTGGCCGACCGTGGGTGGCCGGGGCGGTGGCCGGCGGCCCGGCCGGGCAGGTGCCGCAGCACCGCGGCGGTCCCGCCGGAGAGGCCGCCGACCAGGCCGGCGAAGGCGGCGTACATGCCGGCTGGGCCGGGCAGCGGCTCGCGGACGTCGGCGGGCCAGGCCAGGGCGGGGTCGCTCCAGTGCTGTGGCAGGTTCCAGAGGACGTGGGCGACGTCGGCGGGGGACAGCTCCAGCCAGGTGTGCTCGAAGGCGAGGCCGGCGGCCTGGCCGCTGGCCCACACCAGCGCGCCGACGGCGCCGGCCGCGCCGAGCCCGAGAGCGAGGAGCTGGTCGCCGGGGCTGGTGAACGGCGGCGCGTCGGGTGGCCGATGTCCACCGGGAGGAAGAGGCGGCCAGGAGTCATGCCACATCCGACTCACCCCCCGTGATGCTGCTGTCGCCGTCGCGTCTGGTGCGCTGGGCGGCGAGGAGGGCGCGGTACTCGTCCATGTGGGCGGTGATGAGGAGCCGCAGGGCGGCGTGGCGGCGGCGGTTGTTCGCGCGGGTCTGTTGCCGGTGGCAGTCTCTGCACCTGCCGGTGAGGCGGCCTCGCCGGTCGGCGTAGAACTCGTCGACGGGCTTGATGGCCCGGCAGGCTGCGCAGCGCTTGCTGGTGGGCCGGCCGGGCACGCCGGAGTTGGTACGCTGGTCGCGCATCTGGGAGGGTCCTTTCAGGTGCTTGGCTCCCGGCGCAGGTCACGCTGCGCCGGGGCCGCTTCTTGCGGTCGGAGGTCGGCATCACCCCTTGTCGCTTGCGATGGCTGGTTGTGGATGGCTGACCGGAAGGTAGCAGTCTGTAACGCGCTACGCAACAGTGTGCCGTAAAGCGTTACTCGGTGAGACTGGCGACGAAGGGGCGATATGCTGCTGCTCGTCATGGAGCAACGCGAGGCAGCGACCTTCGGCCAGGTGCTCAAGTACTGGCGAACCCAGGCTGGCCGCTCACTTCGGGACATGGAGGCGGCCAGCGGGATGAGCGCCACCAACCTGTCTCGAATCGAGCGCGGATTGATCGGACCGCCGCCGAACTTCATCCTGGACAAGCTGGCGGCGGCCATCGGCGTGGCACGAGCTGAGCTCTACAACGCAGCGGGTCGGCTGCCGCCAGGTGACGAGGAGGGCAGGCGCGGCGTTGTTGAGGCGATCATGGCTGATCCGGAGCTGACCGAGGAGCAGAAGGCCTACCTCGTCCATGGGTTCAAGCTGCTGCGGGAGAAGAACCAACCGGCCCCCTGAGCCGTTGCAGTTAGCGTTACGGCGTGGCACCGTAGGCTACATGAGCCAGCAGCACCAGAACAGATCAAAGAGCGCGCAGGGAAGGCCGATGCTCAAGCCGGAAGAGGTGGCTGCGCGGCTCAACGTCAGCCTTCGCTTCATCCGCCGGCTCTGCCACGAGCGGCGCGTACCGTATACCAAGGTCGGCAAGTTCGTCCGCTTCGACGCTGACGAGCTGGAGGCCTGGATCGCAACACAGCGAGTCGCCCCTCGAGAGTAACGCGTGCTCAGCTCGTGAAGCGGGGGAGGACCTGCTGGGCAAACAGCTCGAGCGATCGTGAGCTGCTGGCGACCGACAGGCCGGGTGGTCGCGCCCAGAAGATCAGCCGGTCAAACGGCAACGCCCGCCGGAGCCGGCTGATCTCCAAGGCCACCATGTCGGGCGTGCCGACCAGGTAGTTTCCTCGCGACAGCTCGCCTGCATGCTTGAGCGGCCGGTTCGGGTGCTCCGCGTTCCCCGCGGCAGACCACTGGCGGTACCGGTTGGCCTGGTACAGGTAGTGCTCTTGGACCTCCCGCCAGCCGCGCTCGGGGTCCTCACACACGTAGATGGCCCGGGGGGTCGCGACGCGGAAGCGGGCCGGGTCGTGCCCGTTTCTGGCGAGTTGGGTGCGGTAGAGCTGGTACAGCTCGGCTGGCGCGTCGGCGTCGGGGAGGAAGTGGCAGCCGTGGTGGGCGGCCCGCTTGGCTGATGCTTGGCTGCTGCCGCCGACCCAGATGGGCGGATGAGGGCGCTGCAGCGGTGGGGGAGTGACGACCACATCCTCCAACCGGAAGCAGTTCCCACGGTAGGAGAACGGCTCGGCGCGCCACGCGGCCTTCAGGATCTCAATGGTCTCGTCGGTGCGGCGGCCACGCTCGGCCCGGCAGACGCCCAGCAGTGCGAACTCTTCGGCGCGGTACCCGGGAGCCACCCCAAGCTCAAGCCGGCCGCCCGACAGCACGTCCACGACGGCGGCGTCCTCGGCAAGCCGCAGCGGGTGATGCAACGGGGCAAGCAGCACGGCGGTTCCAAGCCGCATGTGGGAGGTGCGCATCGCCAGCGCCGCCAGCATGGGCAACAGCGCCGGGAGGTAGCCGTCGTCAGTGAAGTGATGCTCAGACAGCCACACCGAGTCGAAGCCGAGCGAGTCAGCCCACGTGACTTGCTCGACGGTTTCCTGGTAGAGGCGTTGCCACGGTCGCCGCCAGGGTGCGGGGTTTCGAAAGTCGTACCAGAGTCCGAAGCTCAGAGGCATGCCAGCTGCTCGGCCAGGTCGCGGGCCGCGGGGTTGGCCTGGTAGGGCTCCAGCCTTGCCAGCAGGTCGTGGCCCCGCTGCACGACCGGCCCGGTCCGATGCTCGGCGGGGATCTCCAGCGCCTGGGTGCCGAGCTGGCAGGCTCCGTCGACCTCCCGGCGCTGCAGGTACCAGGTGGCAAGGTCGAAGCGGACCAGCGTCGGGTCCATGTAGTGCGGTGACGCACCATACAGGTCAAGCGCCACCGAGGCAGCCTGGTGCGCGTCCGGCCGTTCGAGCCGGACATGGCAGGTGGTCCGGTAGAACGCCAGTTGGGCGTCCGAGAAGGCGAACAGCCGGCGGTCGTCGGCAGTTGCGTGGTCCAGTGCCCGCTCCGCCCGCTCGACCGCCTTTAGCGCGGCGGTCTCGTCTTTAAGGATCGCGTGCGCCCTGGCCTGGCTGGCGGCGACCATCGCGGTCACGACGCTGCCGCTGCGGCCGACCAGACCGGCGGCCCTGCCCAACAGCGCAAGGGCCTCCTTGGGGTCACCGCCGTAGGTCGGGATGAGGCTCTCCTTCACCACCGCCCACGCTTCCAAGATGTCGTCCTCGGCTTCCCGGGCGGCCCGTTGTGCGGTGTGGAACCAGGCACGCGACCGGGCTTGATCCTCATAGGCGAAGATCCCGACCAGCGTGGCAAGCTCCGCACCCACGCGACACAGCCGGCGCTGGTAGGCGATCGGCTGGCCGTCCTGGACCAGTTGGCGCACCGCATGGAAGCGTTCCAGGACCGGGGCGAACAGCAGCAGCGGCCCCGACGCCTCGTAGTCGATCATGTAGCCCGCGGCGGTCGCCTCGTGGTAGTCCAGCTCCTCGGCATCCACCGTCGCGGTTCGCAGCGCGCGGGTCATCGCCAGCGGTTCGGTGCCGAACAGCTCGAGCAGCTTGCCGCTGAGGACGGCGCCGGCAACGGTGGCGCCCGTGCGGAGCGCTTGGCGTCTGTCCCTGGTGACCACCCCTGGGGAAGTGGGCGTTGACGAGGAGGGGGCTGACTCTTGCCCGGCTTCGGGTGTCCTCAACTGTACAGGGGGCTTCGCCGGGCGCTCGGTGTTGTGTGCGCCGCGTCGCCTGGCCAGCTTGGCGTGCCGCTCGGCGGCCTCCTCCTGGACTACCAGTTCAAAGAGGGTGAAGAGAGCACCGTCGGCCGGCAGTGCGTGTTCGCAGGCAGCAACGAACTGGTGGGAGAGCTTGCCCTTGCCGTTCTCGACCTCCGAGACGCGGGTGGCCGAAAAGCCGAGCAGCCTGGCAAGGTCCTTGACTCTCAGCCCGGCAGCAAGCCGCAACTCTCGAAGCTCGACGCCGAAGCGGGCCGCCGCCGAGCTGGTCGGGTCCAGCCGGTTCGGTGGCCGTCCTCGCGGAAGGACTCCGCGACGACGGGGGAGGGAGCCGGGCTGCATTTGTTCGCTACCTGCCGAGGATTTCGCCGTTGGACGATCAACGACCGACCGAGTTTCTTGTCCCTTGCAGACCGCTAGATGCGACTCGAACACCCGAACAGTACCACCTGTCCGGACCGTTCCGTTCTGCGAGGGAGGGTCTATGCTCCGGGACGCCACGCACGAACCGCTAATCAAGCGCACGGTGATGCTGCAGCTTGACGACGATGGAGTGCTGCACCTTCACGAAGCGCTCCTGGCCGACCTCCTCGAGGGTGACGCGCTTGGCGTCCCCGGCCCACTGCCGACGTGTGAGTCCTGCTGGACCGAGGCGGCTGTCGCCATCCTTCTCTGCCCTGGCGACGTCGCAACCTTTAGGGGCGCCGCCTGCGTCGCTGACCATCGGCAGGCAGACGTTCGGCTTGTGCCCATCCGCTCGTGCTAAGTGGGTCGTACCCTCTTGCCAAGGGCGGCGCAGGAGGGGAGAAGTAGCGCGCGATGGCCCACATCGAGCGACGCGTGCGGAGCGGCAAGGTGAACTATCGTGCTCGCTACCGTGACCCAGCTGGCCGAGAGCGCTCCAAGAGCTTCAGTCGCAAGGTGGACGCCGAACGGTGGGTGGCGGAGATCGAGCACGCCAAGACGCGCGGAGCATGGACCGATCCTGCGCTCGGAAGGGTGCGGTTCTCTGATTGGCTCGCAGCGTGGTGGGCGACGACGACAAACCTGCGGCCGAGCACGCGAGCCCGGGACGAGACGCTGCTGCGCCTCTACGCCGTTCCGCGATTTGGCCAGATTCCGCTCGCGGCCATCAGCCAGCTCGAGGTCCGTGCCTGGGTCGCCGAGCTGTCCGCTCGCGGCTTCGCCCCTGCCACCGTCATCAAGGCGTACCAGCTCTTCGGCAAGGTTATGGCCGCGGCGGTTGATGCCGGCTACTTGGCCCAGACACCGTGCCGCAAGGTCCCGCTGCCCCGGGTCGAGCGTGAGGAGATGCGTTTCCTCACGCCAACTGAGATCGTCACCTTGGCTGAGGCCATCCGGCCCGCCTACCGGGCGCTGGTGTTCGTCGGCGCCTACGGCGGGCTGCGCATCGGGGAGCTCGCCGGGCTGCGTCGCAGCCGGGTTGATCTACTGCGGGGAACGGTCAGGGTCGCTGAGATCCTCACCGAGGTCGCCGGCCGGCTCCACTTCGGCCCGCCCAAGACGAGGGCGAGCCGACGGACGGTCAGTCTGCCGCGCGTCGTAACGGGCGAACTCGCGGCGCACCTGGCAAACGACGGCGAGCCCAACGATCACGTCTTCACCGCGCCCCAGGGTGGCACCTTGCGCATCGTCGCGTTCCGCAACCGGATCTGGCGGCCGGCCACCGACGCGGCCGGGCTTGCCGGCCTTCGCATTCATGACCTTCGCCACACGGCCGTGGCGCTTTGGATCGCCGCGGGCGCCTCCCCGAAGGAGGTTGCGGTGCGGGCCGGGCACACCTCGGTGGACCTGCGGTCCCAGCGCGGCGCGGACATGCAGTAATCGCCGGCCAGTGACACCTCCGTTCCGTCGCACGGCATGCCGGCCTCGAGGGGACGACTCCGGACAGTGATGGGATTTGAACCTCTGACTTCCTCCGTGCGAGTAAGTGGCAGCCTACCGCTGTGCGGACCTGCGTTTGCGCAGGTCGCGTCGGACCGTCAGGGGCGAAGTTAGGCGTTCTGACGCAGGGCCGTCGGAGTGACCCTACGGGTCACGCGTGGACGAGGACCACCTCGTACTGGTCGGCGGTGGGCGGGATGCCGGTGTCGAACTTGGCGTTGACCACCGCCAGGCGGCTGCCAAACCGCGCCGCGGTGGTGGGGGTCTGGAACAGGTCGCTGGTGATGACTTGCTCGACCGCCCCGGAGGCAAGGTCTGGGGCCAGCCGGATCCTGGTCACCTGGTTGGTGTTCTGCACCGCCCACAGCCGCCCGGCCGCCAGCACGATCCCGTCGACGTTGGGCACGCTGACCCCGGCGATGGTCGCGCTGGCGCCGGTGGTCGGATTGACCGTGTAGAGCTGGCCGGTGGTGGAGTGCGCCACGATCAGGGTCGTGCCGTTGGGGGTGGCCTGGATGCCGTTGAGATTGAACGCCCCGCTGGTGTCGGCGGCCGGGCCGCTGAGCGCCAGCGTGCGGAACGTTGGCGCCGGGACCCCGGCGCCGCTGACCGGTACGAAGTAGAGTCTGGCCTGCAGGGAGTCGGTGAACCACGCGCCGCGCTTGGTGACGGCCACGTCGTTGATGATCGAGGTGTCCGGGTCGCCGAGCTGGTAGCTGGCGACGGTGGCGCCGGTGCGGGTGTCGTAGGCGTAGGCCTGGCCGGTGAAGCCACCAGCCACAAACGGGTGCGGATCTTTGGGAGTGACTGGTTGGTCGGTGCTGTTCAGGAGGGGATGACGCCGCCGAGGTAGCGGGTGTGGTGGGTTCGTTGCTGCTCCTGGGCGAGGTGGTAGGTCCAGTAGGCGTCGAAGTCGCCGTTG
>WNFV01004719.1_pt1 | contig 16754 bp, 20 predicted proteins | sample 5400101 | NCBI WGS metagenome assembly WNFV01 (sample SAMN13153361, study PRJNA577476) | soil metagenome | isolation source: 115 cm soil or saprolite under grassland replicate 1 | place: USA:California | collected 2016-06-15
CTCGGCTCGGACCGTCACCCATCGCCACCACCGAGAAGCCGGGCCACTCCATCTGCAGACCTCACTGGCAATTGACCTGGGGTCCCCACACAGATAAGGCGCGGCCGCGCCGATCAATCAATCGCGCGAAGCGCACCACTCGGCGCGGCCGCTCCACTCCCCCGAGGGGGCCATTACCCCGCACGAGCGCTGGGCCTGCCCTTACTCCAGGTAGTCGCGGACTATGAGCGCGTGAGCGCTGTGCAAGCGGCAGGTGGCGCAGGTGACGGGCGAGCGTCAGGGCCGCAATATCCTGGACTCAGCATCGGCCGGGCCCATAGAGCCACCACGCTCCCAGCCTAGGCGGGGCCTAGCGCCATGGGCGCCGGAAGCGGGGCGAGAAGAGCACATAGGCGAACACCGTCACCAGGGCGAGCAGGGCGCCGAGCGCGAGCAGGCCGTAGCCGGCCCAGTAGATGGTCGGCGTGCCCGGGGCGGTGGGCTTCACCGCCCTGGGGGCGGTGACCAGCGGGGCGGCGCCGGCCGACGTGGTGGCGGTTGCGGTGCCCGGGGCGGCACCGTTGCCGCCGCTGGCGACGGTGATGGTGCCGACCATGCCCGCGGCGAAGTGCAAGGTGCAGAAGTACGGGTAGGTGCCCGCCTTCTGGAACCTGACCGTGCAGGAGGTGCCGTCCCCGCTGAGCTGGTCGATCTGGCAGCCCGCGGTGTCGAACTTGCCGTCGTCGTTGGGTGGCGCGGAACCCGACCCGACCGGGTGCGGCGTGGCGCCGACGATCTTGAAGGTAACCGTGCCGCCCGGCGCGACGGTGACGTTCGCCGGCTGCCACTTGAGCTGGGGGGTGCCGTCGATCGTGGCGCGCTTGGCGGGCTTGGTCGACTGCGCCGCGGCCGGGCCGGAGGGGAGCAGCAGCGCGGTCCCGAGCGCGGCGCTCGCCAGGCAGAGCACCGTGCCGCGACGCACCACCGCGGGTGGGGCCGGGCGGCGGCAGGCGAAGGCGAACATCGGCTGCTGGCGCTCCAAACCAGTGCATTCCAGAGGTTCACCATAGGCTGACAGCCAGAGCCGTGGGAAGGACCCTGCCTGGTTTCCCTCCCGGGAAGGAGCCGCTTCGCGGGACGGCGTGAAGCCGGCACAGCCGATGGTCCCCTCCCCGGTGGGCCGTCCGCCCCTGGTAGGCGGCGTGTTGTTGCCTAGCGTGGTGCCTAGCTTGCCTCCACCTACGAGAGGAGGCCTCGATGGACGCGCGCGGACGGTTGGCCATGAGGGGCGGGACGGTGCTTCTCATGGTGCTTGTTGCCGGCCTGGCCCTGGTGGCCTGTGGGGGCGAGGAGCCCACCGGGGCACCCACTACCCAGGCACCCACCACCACGGCACGCACCGCCGTGGCGGTGACCCTCCAGGAGTGGACCGTGCTCCCGGCCCCGGCGTCGGTTCCGGCCGGCCAGGTCACGTTCCAGGCGAAGAACACCGGACCCAAAGACCCCCATGAGCTGGTCGTCATCAAGACCGACCTGGACCCTGGAGCCCTGCCGACCACTCCGGAGGGCAAGGTCGATGAGGAAGGCGCGGGCGTCGAGCTCATCGGGGAGATCGAGGAGTTCAAGGTCGGGGAGACCCGCAGCAGCAGCTTCGATCTGACGGCGGGCAGCTACGCGCTCATCTGCAACATCGTGGAGAAGGAGGAAGGCAAGACCGAGGCCCACTACCAGCTCGGGATGCGCACGGCCTTCACCGTCCAGTAGCTCACCCGAGGCCAACCCCGGGCGTGGCCGTAGTGCTGCCGGCCTTGCGGTCGCCTAGACCGGGCTCCGATGCTGGCCGGGCCTTGTGACTCCCTGGCTCGGCCCCGATCGCTAGTACGCAGTCATGAGGCACCACCCTGCGTGGCAACCAGGCCAGGTTCAGACTGCCGCCGAAGGCGGCGCGGACCGAAGGTCCGCCAAGATCGCGGCTGCGCCGCATGGATCAATCGCGCGAAGCGCTCCTTGCGGTGCGGCCGCACCACTCCCCCGAGGGGGGCCATGCCCCCTGGGGAGCTGCATCGACGCATCGGAGCGCTTCGAGGAATTTGGTCCTCCCGATTGAGGCCCGTAGGCGCTCAGGGTCGATCGCCGGCAGTGCCGAGTGCTGACACGGCGCTCACACTTGTCTTGCCGCCGGCTGCAAACCATACTGATGCGTTCGCTAACCGCCTCAACCTCGCGGAACGGACAAGAGAGGGGAAGGCCATGAATCGCCGAGCGTTGGTCGGGGCATGCCTTACGCTGGTACTGCTCGTTGCAGTCGGGATGCCAGCCACGGCAAGCGCTGCCGCTCCCGCAAGGAACACGACGCTGGCGGCGGCCGCGGCTGTCAGGGTCAGGGCCACGATCCCAGTAAGCAGCGCGTTCGCAGTCGCGACCAACCCGCTGACCAACACCATCTACGTCACTAACCCACCCGAGAACACGGTGTCGGTGATCAGCGGGCGGACCAACACGGTGGTGGCGACGATCCCCGTGGGCATCACCCCGTCCAGGGTCGCGACCAACCCGGCGACCAACACCATCTATGTCGCCAACGCAACCGACAACACGGTGTCGGTGATCAGCGGGCAGACCAACACGGTGGTGGCCACGATCCCCGTGGGGGACTTCCCGCAGGGGGTCGCGGTCAACCCGGCGACCAACACTGTCTACGTCACCAACTCAAATGGCGGCACGGTGTCGGTGATCAGCGGGCAGACCAACACGGTGGTGGCCACGATCCCTGCCGCCAACCCGGTCGGGATCGCGGTCAACCCGGCGACCAACACCATCTATGTCAACAGCGCAAACCAGAACACGGTGTTGGTGATCAGCGGGCAGACGAACACGGTGGTGGCCACGATCGGCGTGAGTGGCTTCCCGCAGTTGGGGCTCGCGGTGAATCCGCGGACCAACACCATCTACGTGGGCAACTGGCTCAGCGATTCGGTCTCGGTGATCAGCGGGCGGACCAACACGGTGGTGGCCACGGTCGGCGTGGGTAACCTCCCGCAGGGGGTCGCGGTGAACCCGCGGACCAAGACCATCTACGTGGCAAACTCAGGCAGCAATACGGTGTCGGTCCTCCGCTGACGGGGCGCGAGCAGCCGCCCTCGGATCAGTGGCTCGCTAGCCGTGCATTCCGCACATGAAGGCCGTGACCTGCAGGAACGCCTAACCGGTGGTCCTGAGGCAGCACGCTGAGCAGGCACAACGCGCCATGTGCGGAGGACAGGGCTAGCGGTACGGATGATCCGAGAACGCCACGTGGCAGCCACGCCCGTAGGCGACCCGGCGACCTAGGCCAGGCCCGGAGCAGGTGGTGTCAGGCATCGGCCGCCAGCAGCTTGCTCCAGCGGCACCACCCTGCGTGGCAACTAGGGCGGGTCAGATTGCCGCCGCAGGCGGCGCGGGCCGAAGGTCCGCCAGAAGGCGCGGCCGCGCCGCATGGATCAATCGCGCGAAGCGCACCGCTCGGTGCGGCCGCACCACTCCCCCAAGGGGGGCCAGTCGGCCGCGGTTTTTGCGGCCGACTGGCCCCCCGAAGGGGCACTGAGCTGTACAGACACCCTCAGCCACCGAAGCCAGGGGTACGCACCCCCAGCGCGTAGGGAATGACGTAGGGGTTGACGTACCCATTGACGTAGGGGTCGCCGGCCACCACCAGCCGGGTGCGCCAGGTCGCCCGGTGGGCGGGGCAGGGCTGCGGAGCTTGCCAGCGAAGCAGCACGCGCCGAAGGCGCGTCCCACCACCCACCACCGCCAGTGGCCAGCCGGCGGGGTGCCGGGCAGGCGGTCAAGCGCGAATGGCTGCACCGCTTCGACCTGCGCTGCGGCGGGGAGCCGGACATTCGCGCTTGACCGCCGGGCATCGTGCCCCACCTGCACCACCAGCCTCGGGGCGATCCATGTGGCCAGTACGCCGGGGGGAGGGTCCTCCCCCCGGCACCCCCCTCCGCAGGGCTGCGGGAGCGCCGACGCCGGCGCATATAAGAAAAGGCCCCTCGGGGTCGAGGGGCCTTGGCGATCGGGAGCACAGGCGGTCGGTGCCTGGTCATGGGTGCGTCGGGGTCGCCGTGGACGGTGCAGCCTGGCCGGGTGGCGGCCCAGCCTGGCGGCCGCCCAGGTGCTGCTGGAGGTCGGCGGCGATGCGGCGGGCGACCTGGTGCAGGTCGGTCGCCTGGGCGAGCAGGCGGGCCAGGTGTTGCAGCTCTGGGGCGGGAAGCTGATCCAGGGCGCGGGCGACGTCGACCTCGGGCGTGTGCCGCAGCAGCAGGACGACCAGATCGCGGTTCCAGCGCTGGCGGTCGTCCAGCCAGGCGCGGCGGCGCTGGCTCGCTTCCTGGTCGCTGAGCTGGCGACGGTCGGGCATCGGGCTCACCTCCTCCTGCCGCTGCTGGTGCGGGTCAGGCGCAGCCGGGAGCGGCGCAGGATGCGCGCCCGGCCGCGGCGCTCCTGCCGCAGCTCGTAGGCCGGATCGTCCAGGCCAGAGCCAACCAGCCGGTCACCGACGATCCAGGCGCCACGCTCCCCACGGCCAGGCCGGCGAACACGAACCCGAGTGCTGGGGGTGAGGACGCGCAGACGAACACGCATGCGGGGTGCTCCTTCCAGGTGGCGGGGCGCCGTGGTCACGGCGCCGTGTCCTTCAGGTCGAGGGTGGGCTGGTGGCCGTTGCCGGCGGCCAGGCGGGCGCGTTCCTCCCGCAGCAGCGCATACGCACGGCTGCGGGACAGCCCGGTCTGGTCGGCCACGTCCTGCCAGGACACGGGCCGGTCCTGGGTCTCCCCGGCCAGCAGGACCCGAACCAGGGCGCGGGACGGCTCGCCGTCCTGCCCGTTGCTGGCCGGGCTGGCGCCGGCGGACTCGACCGCCACGGCGGGCTGGTCCTGCCGGCCGGCCGGGACGCCGGCGTCCTGGCCGCTGTCCTGGGTGTGCTGGCCAGCATCATCGCTGTCCTGGCTGTCGTCCTGGTGGCGGCGGTGGGCCAGACGCAGCAGGAACAGGTGCCAGGCGAACGGCGCGGTGACCGGGGGGACGCCGTAGACGCAGGCCACCAGCAGCCGCGGCGGCGGATCGAGGGGGATGTAGGGGTGGCCGAAGTTGAGCGCGATCGAGCTGCCCGCGGCCAGCGCGGTGAGCACCCACGGATACCAGGGGGTCTTGTGGGGTCGGGTGCGCTGCTCGGCCAGGACCGCCACGGCGGCGACGGCCATGAAGGTCTCGAACCCGAGGGGCCACAGCCACGCCAGGACAGGACTCAACCCAGCGGCCGAGGCGATGGTGTGGAGCACGTCGAAGCTGAGGGCGGCGCCGTAGGCGAACATGGCGAAGGCGCCCAGCCAGCTTGCGTGGTGGATGGCGCGGTCGATCCGGTCGCGGTCCTGGGCAGCACGGGCAGCCATGCGGGGTCTCCTTGGGGTGTACTGGACAGGATCTGGCCCCGGACGCGGCGGTCCGGGCCAGGTCGTCTCCTGGTTGACGCTTAAGCGTCAATTGCTGTCTTCGTCGGGGTCTGCGGGCTCGAAGGGTTGCTCGCAGGCGCCGCAGAGGATCGGCGCCTCCGCCAGGGTCGCCTTGGCGACCCGCAGGCGGCGCCCGCAGGCGCAGGTGCAGGCCAGCAGGTTCCGGGAGCGGGTGCCGGTGCCGATGCGGGCCTCTTGGCGGCGCCACAGCACCAACGCGGCCTGAAGCTCCTCGAGCTGGCCAGCGTAGCCGGCGGCGGTCGCTTCCGGCACCGTGGTGGCGGACCAGCCGATCGGGTCGAGGTGGGCGACGTCCAGGCCGAGCTCGCGGGCGAGCTGCGCGTAGCGGCGGTTGTGGTAGCGGCCCTGGCGGCTGGTGTCCTGCACGCCGCGGGCTTGCGCCAGGCCGTGGGCGGCCTCGTGCAGCAGCGTGCCCAGCACCTCCAGGGAGCCGCGGTGGAGGCCTTCGCCGCCGACCAGGACCTCGTGGCGGTCGGCGCCGTTGACCTGCCAGCGGTGAGGCGCGAAGTGGCCCAGGTTGAGCCGCTTGCCCTCCGACCCGGAGGCGACCACCAGCACCGCCTCCGGCACGTCGGGGTAGCGCTGGCGGATCGTCTGCCAGGTGCGTTCCAGGGCGGCCAGCAGCAGGCTGGCGGTCCCGTCCGAGCTGGGGCTGTGGTTGGATGGCTGCTGCATCAGGGCCTCGCTTCCTGGTGTGCGGGCCGGGTGCTCGCTGTGGCGGCGGCTGCCCGGCCCACCTGCTGCCGGTCGATGGTGGGCCGCCCGGGGACCGGGCCGGGCCGCCACCGGTGGGCGGGCTGGCTAGTCGTGCATTCCGCACATGAAGGCCGTGACCTGCAGGAACGCCTAACCGGTGGTCCTGAGGCAGCACGCTGAGCAGGCACAACGCGCCATGTGCGGAGGACAGGGCTAGTTGGCGGCGCTGGCCGACTCGGGCTCGGGCTCGGCCGGGTTGGGCCGGCTGGCGGGGTGGGTGGCTAGCTCGCGGCCGAGGCGGTCCAGCAGCTCGGCGAGCTGGGCGGTGGTGCCGCTGACCGAGATCCGCAGGTCGCCGTGGTCGTCCTCGACGACCAGGTAGACCAGCTCCGGCATGGTGTCGTGGCGGTGGCTGGAGATCCTGGGCGGGGTGGGGCTGTGCTTGAGCATCAGCAGGATGTTGGTGTTGTGGACCATCGGAACTCACTCCTTGGTGGGATGGCGAAGCGGGAGCTGGCAGTGGCGGGCGTTGGGGCGCCGCCGCGCCGGCTGGGTCAGGTGGGCTGGTGCCAGATGAGGCGGCGGGTGTAGGCGCCGTGGGTGCGGGCCTTGCGGGCGCGGGCGCACTCGACCTCGGCCGGGCTGTAGCCGGCCTGGCTGGCGAGGGCGTAGAGGACCTGGAGCACGTCGCCCAGCTCCTCCAGCAGCTCCGCGGGGCTTCGGGCGCCGGTGGCCTCGTGGGCTTCCTCCAGCAGCTTGTCGCGCAGCCTGCGGGCGAACTCGTCGGGGTCGGCGAGATGGAAGCTGACGGGCTGGCCGGTGCTGGCGGCCAGCTCGGGGATGCGGTCGCGCACCAGCTTCATGCCGGCTCCATGGTGGGCTCCTCCAGCAGCGCGGCCTGGCCGTCGACTGGGTGATGGCGCCGTCGTGGTGTCGGCGGGCTGGGTGGCTGGTGCTCCAGCGGAGCGGGCACGGTGTCCCACCGCAGCCGGTCAACGGCCCGGTGGAACTCCTCTACGGGGCCGTCCAGCCGCAGCCCGCGGTAGCGCGGGCCGGCCACCTCAGGCGACCTCGTGGCAGACCGGGCAGACCCGGCGGGCGCCGCGACGTTCCGCGCGGGCTTGGCTTCTGGCGGTGGCGAGCTGGAACCCGCACGAGGGGCAGGAGGCGACCCACAGGCCGTGCAGCAGGTGCAGCGCCGGCGGCCGCCGAGCGGGTGTGGTCGGGTAGGGTGCAGGGTGCATCGGGACCTCCACCGGGGTTGTGATGCGACGGAGGCCGGGGCGGGTCAGGACCGCCCCGGCCTCACTGCTGCTCGGGTTAGAACGGCGAGGGCTCGTTGAAGGCGTCGCCCTTGGGGCCGTTGCCGGCCTTGCTGGCGCGCTGCGGCTTGGCGGTCGCCCACTTCAGCGAGGGGCCGACCTCCTCGGCCTCGACCTCGACCACGCTGCGGCGCTCGCCGGTGTCCTTGTCCTCCCAGGAGCGGGCCTTGAGCCGGCCGATGACCAGCGCGCGGTCGCCCTTGGACAGCGACTCGGTCGTATGCTCCGCGAGCTGTCGCCAGCAGTTGACCCGGAAGAAGGAGGTCTCGCCGTCCTTCCAGGTGTCCCCCTCGCGCACGCGGGGGGTGACGGCCAGCCGGAAGTTCGCCACGGCCGCCCCACCGGGGGTGAAGCGCAGCTCGGGGTCGTCGGTGAGGTTGCCGGTCAGGGAAACGAACGTGTCAGGCATGCTGTCCCCTCCTTGGGGCTCGGGATGGGGCGGGGGCCGGCCCGACCTCTTGCGGCCGGCCTGCCGGCCCCCGAGCTCTTCTAGTGCTGGCTGGTGATGACCTGGACGGGCACGCCGGCCGCGCGGGCGCGGCGCACCATGTCAGCGGTCCCCCGGCTGTGCTGGAGCGGGCCGACGGTGAAGGCCACCACCAGGTCAGGGCGCCCTTCGCGCAGCATCCGGGCGTTCCGGCGGAACCCGGCCGCCCTGCCCTGGCGGGTCCAGTCGGCGGGATAGCGCTCCAGCCGCCAGCCACGCTCGCGGGCGAGCTGCCCAGCCAGCCGGTCGGCGCCGCAGGCGTCCCCCTCGACGACGGTGACCTCGCCGTCGCTGTGCTCACTGACGAGCTGCTCGAGGACCTGCCACAGCCGGGCCCGGTCGGTCCAGGTGCGGGAACCGCAGACAAGCAGCCGCATCGCATCACCTCCTTTCGGGTGTGCTCGTGGTGGATGTGGGTGACGGGTCCTGCCAGGGCTGTGCGTGTCAGGCCAAACCCGCGCCATCACCCCGCAGGGTGGCCGGTCCTGGCCCTGGTGCCCCCCGTCCGCTCTGGAGTTGTCAATGCGCTCGTGGCCGTGCTGGCCGGGCGTTGCCCGAAGGGCTCAGCCCCACCCGGGGCTGCCGCTGGCGCCGCGCCGACCCGGGCCGGGCGGGGTCAAGGGGCGCCGCAGGCGCTCCCGCAGGGACGCGAGGAACGCAGCGAAGCGAGTACCGCAGCGCCCTTGACGCCGGCCGGTCCGGGGTGGCACCCGCCCGGCCAGCACGATCGGCGGGCAGGTCGCGGGGTGCAGGGGCCCCCGCGAGCCCGCGCGCAGCGCGGCCGCCGATCCCCACCCTGGGGTTGCTCCCGGCCGTGAACGGGTTGTATGCCAGGGTGGGCGGCAGTAGCGTCTGCTTGGACTACTCCTGCGCCGACCAAGGAGGCCGCCATGTCGGGATGGTTGTGGGTGCTGATCGTCGTGGTCGTTGCGGTGGTGGTGTTTGGCGTGATGCGGAGCCGTCGCCGCTCCTGACGGCGCTGGTGGTCCGGCTGCTGGCGCTGCTGGGCCTGCTGGCGCTGATCGTCCGCACCACCCGGCGCCGCTGAGCCGGCGGAGAGGCGGACCGGTGCCCCTCCCGGCGGCCGATCGGCTCAGCCGCCCCGGCGGCGCTGCTCGCGGCAGATGGGGCAGTAGCGCGGCGCGCACTTGCGGTTCTTGAGCCGCCGCTCCAGACTCCGGGGACCCGGCCAGGTGGCTGCGACGAGGAAGCCGATGCCTTTGGCCTGGACGGCACGGACGATCGCGGCGCCACCGCCGGCGGTCTGGACCGAGATGCGGTCGGCGGCCTGAAGCGCCCAGCCGATGTAGTGCTGGGCCATCGCGTGCGGGTTGGCGGGGTTGCCGATCGGCTCCAGAAAGTGCAGCAGGTACACGGTTCCCTGGATGTTGCTGCGCATGGCCGGTCCTCCTTGGGTGTGGCCTGCCTGGTCCCTCCCCCGCCGTGCCGGGGTCCCCGGGGCCGGAGGGGCCGCCCGAAGGGCGTCGCGCAGCGACGGGAGTACCGGACCGCAGGGAGGAACGGACCGGCCTTGCAGGCGCCGGGGTGGCACGACGCTGGGGAGACCAGGCAGGCCCACCCCCGGTGCCCACCGGCAGGGACAGCGGCGAGGCCGGGATCACGGCGATCGCTCCTGCTCGGCCACGACAACCGTCCGGCGGCGGGGCCGGCGTGCCCACGCCCAGCGGGCGCAGCCGGCCGCCCACCGCTGGCTGGCCTGGCGGGCGCGGGTGCGAAGCCGGGGCTGGGGCCAGTGGCGGGCGGCCACCGCCAGCAGCACGGTGACGGCAAGGCCGCAGCGACGGCCCTCGCGAAGCAGCGCGACGGTGGCGGCCTGGTCGCCGTCACGGGCAGCCGCGGCCACCGCCAGCCGCAGCCGGTAGCCGACCACAAGCAGCGGCCCCTCCGCCGCCTCTGGCTCGGGCAGCGCGCCGTCGCTTCGGCCGCCCGGCAGCGGGCTGTCGTCCGGGGTGACCGGCAGGCTGTCGGGGGGCGGCTGGATCGCCAGATGCTCCGCGAGGCCGTGGAGGGCCTCCAGGCCGCCCGCTTGGGCCTCGGCCCAGGTGCGGGCACCTGGCATGACCTCTTGCGGGCGCCAGGAGCGCGCCAGCGCGACGATGGCGTGGGCGCGGGCGCGGTAGCCTTCGGAGATGGTGGTGCGGGCCACCATCAGGTGCTCGTAGCGGCCCCGGGCGATCAGCCAGGCCTCGCCCTCGCGGGCCTGTTGCACCTGACCGGCCTCGATGCGGGGCCGCTCCCCGATCCGGGCGGAGCTGTTGCCGGTCGGCCCGTCAGGGTCCAGCCGCCAGGTCTGCTCGATGACCTTGACCACGCCGGCGGCGGCCAGCAGCCCAGTGGGGTCGGGCATCGCGTGCAGCAGCAGGCCGCCGGAGCAGGCGCCGATCAGGCGGGCCTGCTGGCGCTCATCCCCAAGGCCGTCCGCGGACTGTGCTGAGAGGTAAACGGCGCAGCCGGCGTCCCGGACGCGTTCGGTGAGCTGGATGGCGGTCTCCCGCCCGCCGCTGATCGCCGAGAACTCGTCAAAGACGAGGGTGGCGTCTTCGCCCTTGCGGGGCTTTCGGAGGGTGGCGTAGTGGGCGAAGTCCTCCAGCAGCAGCCGCATGCAGGCGTCGGCGTCCTCGCGGCCGGCCAGGTAGGGGGCGCGCAGGTAGGCGAAGTCCACGTCCTCGAACGACCAGCCGGCCTCGCCGGCGTCGAAGCCGCCGGCGACGGCGGCGAAGAAGTTGGCGAACCGGCCGATCGCGCCCTTGACCGCATGGGCCTGGTCGCGGCCCACGAGGGACTCGGCTTCGCGTCTGCGGTCGGGATCGTGCTCGTAGAGGCGAACCAGCAGCTCGGGGTCCATCCGGGCCATAAGCGCCGTGGACGAGCGGACCGGCCCGTCCTCGCCGGGGGCGTTGAGCGCCAGGCGCAGCAGCAGAGAGGCGACGTCCTTGTAGTAGGGCTCGGTCCAGCCGAGCATCGCCACCAGCCGGTTGTGGATCGCCGCTGGGGTGCCGCGCCAGCCGTCCATGGGCAGCTCGGGCCACAGCGCGACGCGGGCGTGGGGGTTGCCCCACAGGTAGCCGGCCAGGGCGCGCTCGACGAAGCCGGGGTCGGTGCCCTTGCCGTCGATGACGAAGAACTTGCGCCCAGCTCGGGCGGCGATGAACGCCTCGCGTTCGATGTCGACGGTCTTGCCGGTGCCGGAGGTGCCGACGATCAGCCGCGATCGCCCCTGCATGGTGCGGGGCACCGTGACGAGGCCGCGTTTGTCGGCCCAGCCGAGGTCCCCGTCGACCTGGACGCCCAGGGCGACGGCGCCGAAGTGGTCGTCACGCACCAGGGCGGCTCGCTTCACGGCGGCGGTCATGCGCCGTGCCGCCTGGCGCTGGGTGCGGCGGACCTCGGCCGGGTCGATCGCCTGCCGCCGGCCCGCCAGGTTGAACGCGGCCGCCAGCAGGCCGACCGGGACCGCAAGGGGGAGCTGCGGCCATAGGAACGCGCCCGGCATCGGCAGATGGAGCTCGGCCGCGCCGTACTGGCGCACCCAGGCCGCGTAGCCGGAGAAGTGGTGCGCCAGCGCCGGCCCGGGGCCGCCCTGCACCATGACCACAGCGACGAGGGCGGCGAGCGAGGCCAGGGCGAGCTTCCACCAGCGCATGCCGGTCACGCGCAGCAACCCCTGGCCGGCTGCCCAGGCGAACAGGATGAGCGGGCTGAGCAGGAACAGGCCGAGGGCGACCACCATCGAAAGCTCGCCGCGGGCGGGTGGGCCGCCAGAGGGCAGGCGGTGGCCGAGTTGGTTGTCGTACAGCGGCCGGGCCGGGTAGCCCCAGCCCCACGCAGGCTGGTGGCGGCCCCAGCGCGGGTCGTGCGGCGCCCAGCCGCCCCAGCTCCGCGGATCGTCGGGATGCCAGCTCATGCGGCATCACCCCGCGTGTGCAGGTAGCCCAGGCCGGGCACCTGCGGCAGCGGCTCGACGGCGACCTGGGGGCGGCCGCCCAGCTCCCGCACCACCCTGGCGAGCTGCGCCGACAGCGCGGCATGCAACGCGAGGGGGACGTAGTAGGTGATGCGGGCGGTGTGCGGCGCCCGGGTCTTGAGCGCGGCCAGCAGCCGGGGGCGAGCCTTCTGGTGCAGCTCGACCTCGACCAGCTCCCACGCCTGGTCGATCCCCTGCCAGCCCGCGGGGACCGGCGCGGGCAGGGCGCCGTCGGCCAGATGCCAGCTCGCCTGGCCGCGGCGGCGCCACAGCTCCCGCTCACACACCCAGCGGCCCGCACCGGGGATCGGCTCGCGGGCCAGGCGCACCAGCGCGACCGCGTGATGGTGGGCAAGGCGCGACTCGGCCGGCTCCCAGCAGTCGAACTCCAGTCCCGCCAGGCGCAAGCCCACCCGGGTGGGCAGCACCCAGGTGTGGCCGAGCAGGCGGCGCCGCTCGACCCAGCCGGCTTGCTGCCAACGGCCAAGCCGCTGCCGCAGGGTCCGCACCCCGAGCATCCCGGGTGCCTGCGGCATGGCGGGTGACAGGCGGCCGAGCACCACTGCCAGCACGTCGGTGCGCACCGCGTAGTGCTCGCCGACGAACCGCAGTGCAGCCGCGTCCCGGGTGGTCAACGCCGGCTGGGCATCCCAGCGGCCGGCTCGGCCCTCGACCCGTCGGCGGCGTCGAATCCTTGGACGGTCGACGGTCGCAGGGGGCCCAAGGTTGCTACGCTCGTCGCGCATCAAAGGGGGCTCCTTCCCTTGGTGCCTGGCCCCGGGGCGCTGGCACGCCGCCGGGGCCGCTTCGCGTACAGGTGGGCTGACGGGCCTTGGGCGGCCCGCCAGGCGTGGATGGGGTTGGGCTAGGGCTGCTCGTCCAGCAGACGCAGCAGCGCCGCGCGGGGAACGAGCATTCGCCGGCCGATGCGGCAGACCGGCAGCTCACCGCGATGGGCTGCCTCGTAGGCGAGCCAGCGGGAGATGCCGAGCTGCTGTGCCGCCTCGGTGAGCGTGTAAGTCAGGCGGCCGTCGTCACGGGGACGCGTGGCCGCTCGGGTGCGGTCGCGCCGCCTCCCTTGTTCAGCCATGTGGGGGCTCCTTCCGTTGCTGCCTGGCCCCGGGAGGCGCTGGCACGCCCTGTCCGGTTGCCTCGGATGACGCCTTGTAGGGTGCCGTCCGGGCAGCACGGGCGGAACTTGACGACCCTTAACGGCACTTGACCCACGCGGGTCAAGTAGGCAAGCAGGGAAGGAGAATGGCGGCGGCCTGGGCCCTGTCAGGAAGCTCCCCGGTCGGGCAGACTGGAGACTCGTCCATAGGCAAAGGGAGCGCACGATGCAGTGGAGGGTCCATGGTGAGAGGCCGATCTACACCAGCAAGTGGGTGAGCCTCTGGCTGGTGGACGTGGAGCTGCCGGACGGCCAGCGCTTCGAGCATCACGTGGTCCGCATGGCGCCGGTTGCGGCGGCGGTCGTCGTTGACGATCAGGCGCGGGTGCTCATGCTGTGGCGCCACCGCTTCATCACCGACACGTGGGGCTGGGAGATCCCGACCGGCATCGTGGAAGATGGCGAGACACCCCAGGAAACCGCTGCTCGGGAGGTTGAGGAGGAGACCGGCTGGCGGCCTGGCCCGCTCCGGCCGATCGTCTACTCCCAACCGAGCAACGGTATCAGCAACTCCGAGCATCATCTCTTCCGCGCCGACGGGGCCACCTACCAGGGGCCGCCGACGGATACCACCGAGTCGGACCGCATCGAATGGGTCCCGCTCGCTGAGGTCCGCCGGCTCATCGACAAGCGCGAGATCGTGGACGGTCCGACGCTCACGGCGTTGCTCTACACCCTCGCCACCGAGGCAGATCGAGAGGCGAAGGTGGCGGGCAGTCTAGGCGGCGAACCAGTCGAGTAGCTCGTCTAGGTCCCTGACGGCCGTCGTGGCGTTCCAGGGCCGCAGGCGACGGCGCACTTCGATGATGCGCCGTTGGTTCTTGGTGGACTGTGTCTCGTTCGCCAAGCGGAAGGCCTGACCGAGTACGTTGCAGGTCGCGTCGATCTCGCCTTGCCGAAGGTGCAGCGTGGCCAGGTCGACCAGCGCTCCGGCTCGCGCCCGCACGAACGACGCATCAACGGAGTCGAGCGCCTCTTGGAGGACCGCCAAGGTGGTCTCGGGCTGCCCAACGAGCACAAGGCAGTGACCCTTCCACCGAACCAGGTGCGCCTGGTTGAAGTAGGACAGCCAGCTCGGGCCGCTGCCTGGCTCCACCTGCTGGAACGCCTCGTCGGCCTGGTCAAGCGCCCGGAGGGCATCGCCCGCGTTCCCCGCGATGGCAGATGCTTCCGCATGGGCGGCGGCGAGCCAGGCCCGCAGTCGCGGCGTTGCCGCTCGTGCCAGGTGGCGCGCCCGCTTGACCAGCGAGAGGGCTTCGCGGACCTGCCCGCCGAACAGCAGCACGTAGCTCGTCTCCGCCACGACGTAGGCGTGCAGCTCGCGGTGGCCCGCCTCGCGCGCCGCCCTAGTGGCGAGGCAGTAGTACGACCAGGCGGCGCCCGGCCGCCCAAGGTCGAGCGCCTGCCATGCCGCCAGCGACGCGACCTCGCCGGCGGCGGCCGCCAGGCGCCGGCGGTTCTCTGTCGCCATCGAGGCGCTCTTGAGCGTGGCGATGCGCTGAAGGTGATGGGTGCTGTCATCGAAGACGCTGGCGGCGCCAAGCTGGCGGTCGAGCCGCCGGTACCCTTCTGTCATCGCGTCCAGGGTGTCGAGCAGTTCCGTGCCGACCCTGCCCCGCCACAGTAGGGAACCTGAACTCGGCTCCTGCTGTGGACCTCGCCAGGACGCGCCGGACAGCAGCTCCGCGGTGGACAGGGTTGCGCTGTTCGCGCCGCCGACGCTCAAGAGCTGGCCCCATGCAGCGATGCCGTCCTCCACGAACCTGCTCGGGGGCGCGCTTTGCCCGGCGGGCTCAGGTGAGGCAACGAAGCCGAGCGCGCTGGGTTGACGGCCCAGCGCCGTGCTCAGGATGGACTGGTAGAACTGGCTGGGCCGCTCGTGGTCGTTGCACCACCGGCTCAGCATCACGACCAGGCTTTGGGTCGCGGGCAGCCGCACCTGCTCGCGAGCCGCCACGCGCCGCATCTCGGCGATCAGCCTCGTGTACGACCAGCCCTTGCTCTCCAGCGCTGTCTTGAGGTTGGCGCCGATCGGTCGTTCAGCCATGCTGTGCTGCTCCTCCCGCAAGCTCCTCTACCGGGAGTCCGTAGCAGCCGCCACTAATAGTTCATCCATGAACTCGGCGGCGTGGCGGTCCTGGGCCTGCTGGAAGTGCGCGTAGGTGCCCAGCGTCATGTGGCCGTCCGCGTGGCCGGCGCGACCCGAGACGGTCCGCAAGTCGACGCCGCCGGCCACGAGCTGGGTGACCATGAAGTGGCGCAGGTCGTGCAGGCGACAGCGCACGCCGAGGCGGGCCGCGAGGTCCTGAAGGCGGTGGGAGATCCACTCCGGGCTGATCGGCTTGCCGGCATCCGCGGCTCGGGAGAACACATAAGCATCCGGCGGCAGGCTCGCCCCGCAGGCCAGCGCCACCTCGGCCTGCCGCACCCGGTGCGCCCGCAGCAGCTTGACCGTCTCGCCGCCGACGGCGACGCGGCGCTTGGCGTGGGTCTTGGTGTCCTTGTCCACCAGCGGCCGGCCGGCGACCCGGGCGACGCTGCTGGCGATCAGCACCTCGCCGTCCTCCAGGTCCACGTCGCGCCACTTCAGTCCGCACAATTCGCCACGGCGGGCGCCCAGCACCACCGCAAGGCGCAGGAACAGCCCCAGCTCCGGGTCCTCGGCCATCGCCGCAGCCAGCAGCCGGGCCACGTCCCTAGCATTGGGTGGCGACACACCGCTCTTGCCCGCAGACGGCGGGGTCGCCAGCTTGGCCGGGTTGTGGCCGGCCCAGCCCCACGCCACCGCCTGCTTGAACGCGCCCGACAGCACGGTGTGCACCTCGCGGACGGCCGAGGCCGACAGCGGCCAGCCGCGGGCACAGTCCGGCTCGTGGACCTGCTCCTCGGCCTCAGGCTGAGGCCGGTAGCGCTCCCCTGCCCGCAACGGCGCCTCGCCCCGGCGGATGCGCTGCCAGCACACCCGGCACTTGCCGCCGTGCGCCCGGACCTGCGCGTACAGGGCGTCCAGGGTGGCGGCGTCGACCTCGCGGACCTTGGCTCGGCCGAGGGCCGGCAAGATGTAGCGGTCGATGGCGCCGCGGTAGTTGGCGACCGTGACAGGTGAGATGGGCTTGACCTGCTGGCGCCAGGTGAACCAGCGCTCCACCAGCTCGCCGACCGTGCGGGTGCGGCTGCCGCGCTGCTCGCCCCGGTCGACCTGCTCCAGCAGCTCCGCCTCGACCTTCTTGGCCTGGCGGTGCGACGCCTTGGTCTGCCCAGAAACCTGACGGCTGACCCAGCGCTTGCGGCCAGTAAGCGGGTCGCGGCCGGCGTAGACCTGCACCTGTAGGCCGTCTCCCCGCTTCCTGATCACCCTGCCTCCATGCCACCCTAGTCAGTCCATCAGCAAGCAGAAGAATGACAAGGGAATGACAGCCGAGCAAGCAAGGCAAGGAGCGGATGGCCGTTGAGCTGGTGTTCTGTGGCGCCCCTGGCAGGACTCGAACCTGCAGCCTGCTGTTTAGAAGACAGCTGCTCTATCCGTTGAGCTACAGGGGCAGACGGCGTCGATCATACCGAAGGCCGGCCCGGCCTCCGGACGACCGCGTGGTGCTCGCCA
>WNFV01022673.1_pt1 | contig 16749 bp, 14 predicted proteins | sample 5400101 | NCBI WGS metagenome assembly WNFV01 (sample SAMN13153361, study PRJNA577476) | soil metagenome | isolation source: 115 cm soil or saprolite under grassland replicate 1 | place: USA:California | collected 2016-06-15
ACAGTGATTCTGAAATCGCGTGCACTGCCTGGGTCGCGATGCTCGTTCCCACGATGCCGCGGACCTCAGGCCGCACAAGCGCGGTGATGTCGTCGACTGTCGGGCCAGCAATCCGATCGATGTAGCGAACCCCAAGGCGATCGAGCTGACTCGGTCCGATGTGCTCAATGACCGCTTCGGTGAGAAATCTGAGTCTGCCGAAGAAGTCCGACCTGCTGACGTACCGCGTGGTCTCAAGCGCCAAGAATTCAGATGTCAACGAGACACGCCAATCGCCAGTCGTGTCGCTGAAACGCCAAGCGATCCTTGGTTTCGCTTGGGCGACACCGCCTGGTCCCAGCAGAAACCCTTGCGTCTGCTCCTGCCGAAGCACGGGATATTTGCTTCGCGTTGCCTCCTGGAAGGAGGCCACGAAGTCTCGCTGCTCGACGGACAGAATCTCGGGAAACCGGAGCTGCGCGATGACGCGCACCAGGGGGGCGTCCTTGAGCGGCACCTCCTCGGGCGTCGGAGCTTCCAGCGGGTTGTCTGTGGCGCTCATACGGATACCATAAGCGGAATCGCCCTCTATGTGAAGTGGAATGTGAAGTCAGTACAAGTCTATACAGTTCATCACATTACCGAGGCCTTTGGCGCGTTCGAGAGTGTGGCCCTTGAGGCTCCGCTCTAGGAGGACACAGGGATCGCGTATGGCGGACGCTTCTGTCAGGTTTCGCCATAAACCTGCGTTCATACGAAGTAGAGGCTGGTGTGCTTTGCGGAAGAGCTTGGCTGGGAGGCAGGGATTCGAACCCCGATAACCTGGTCCAGAGCCAGGTGTCCTACCGTTGAACGACCTCCCAACGAGAATTCGCGCGAGACGAGGAACTTCAAATTATATCGGGCCGCCGTGACCGGCGGCAAGCGCGCTGAGGAGTCGGTAGTGGTCAGGTTTCAAAAACGACTGCATAAGTATACGGGCGGTACCGTGCGATACTGCCCGTATGCCAAAGCGGGTTAAGAAACGACGCGCCTCACGTGATGTCAACGAGATTGCCTTCGATTTGGGTCGCCAGACCGCGGCGCTGACGGAGGGCCCAGTAGCCGAACAACCGACGTTCAAAGCCCAGCTCTCGGCCTACATGTCGAAGCTCGGAGCGAAGGGCGGGAAGGTGAGCGGCGCGAGACGGCTTGAAAATCTCACGGCCGAACAACGCCGCAAGATCGCTTCCGATGCCGCTCGCGCCCGATGGGCGAAACGGAAGGCTGTCAAGAAACGCTAGAGAGGGCAGGCCAATGAGGAATCGACGTCAGGTGGTTTCGGGCGTTCTCGTTCTGGTGTCCGTGGGATTCATAGGCCTTTACAACGTCGCCAGCAAGCCCCGCTTCGAAACGTTTCACGCGGTTGACGTTGTCCAGTTGATCGCCACCGGAATGTGCTTCGGCGCCGCTCTCGGCATGCTGGTCATGTTCTTCCGCGGCCGTCGTTCAAACTGACCCACTACCTGGAGTCCGCCACGATGATAGGCTGTGCGCGCTGTGATTGCGCCGCCAGCCAGCTGGCGCCCGGAGCATGCGCTGTTGTGCCAGCTGACACGCAGTGGCGTGGCCGAATCGACGTGTGCCGCACTGCCGCTGCTCGCTCCGTCGATCGATTGGTCCTGCCTGCTCGACACGGCTGACGCGCACGGCGTCTCGGAGCTGCTGCTGGCGCCCTTGACCGCTGTCCGCAACGACATCCCTTCCGCTGTGCTCGATCGCGTCACGACTCGGGTCGCCAGCGTAACCGCCTCAAACCTCGCGCGAACGAAGCAGACAACAGAAGTACTCGCGATTCTGCATGCCCACGGCATTCAGGCGCTCACCTACAAGGGGCCGACGCTAGCCGCCAGCATGTACGGACACCTCGGGCTGCGGTCGTGCGCCGACATCGACATTCTGGTGCACCAACGCGATGCGGCCCGCGTGCGGCCGCTGCTGCTCGCGGAAGGCTACACGCTACCCGCGCGTCAACGGCATCGAGGTGGATCGCTTCTTTACGGTTTGTTTCCTGCGGCAGGACGCGACGATACGCTGCTGCCATCCCAACCGCATCTCGCGGCCGTCGACGTGCACGTCGCGTTCACGCTGTGGACGCAAGGCATTCGTCTCGACATCGGCGAGTTGTTTCGGCGCGCGGTCACGATCGAGATTGCCGGTTCCACCATCCCCACGCTCTGCGCTGATCATCTCCTCCTGGTGTTGTCCATTCACGGCATGATGCATGGCTGGAGCGTGCTCAGGCACATCCGGGACATCGACGCGGTCGCGGGCCGCATTGAGAACTGGGATGTGCTGGTCGATGGCGCGCGTTCGGCTGGGATGCTGCGCGTCCTCTTTGTCGCGCTTTTGATTGCTCACATGGTGCTCGAGACGAAGCTGCCACCGCGGGTCCTGAAGCTCGCGCAACGGGACGCGCGCGACGTGGCGCTCGCCAACGGCGTTCCGCCGCGGCTGTTCGATCCAAGCATCGTCGCTCTCGATTGGGACCCTCGACCCTGGTTCATGGGATTTCTGCAAGGCTCGCGCGACCGCATTCGCTTCCACGCGCGCGACCTCACGTACGAATGGTTTCTCAAATGGCCGTGGGACGAGTGGCTCCGTCGCCGCGCTTCACGCAGCGAAGATCGGGCGTGAAGCTCCTCATCGTCACTCCCTGGCCACTGTCGACGGCCGGCGGCGGACAGCGTCTGGCGCGCGGTGTTGGGCACGCGCTCGCCGCGTATCACGGTTTCGACGTCGTTGTGGCCGCCGGATCGGGATTGATGACGACCGAGACGCCGGTTGTCGACGCGCAGCGATGTTTTTGCGAAGTCCGCGTGCCGCTCATGCGTACCTCCGACGCGGCCGGCGGGGCTAACCCCGAATCATTCATAAACGCGGCAGTCGATCGAGACCGTTCGCGAAGAAAATCGTGCGGAGCACGCCGTCACAGTGCAGGAAAAACGCTGCGGAGCGCGAGTGATAGAGCGTGGGGATGGGGGTCCCCACGCGATTGGACAGCGTGGCGATACGCCGTAGCAGCGTTTTTCCGGCGTGCGCAGCCCGATTTTCGGAGCGAATGGTCTCGGTCGACAAGCCAGTTTATGACTCATCCTAGTAAAGCCCCGCCACTACATGCGTCGTCGTACCTCGAAGGGCTCGAGGCACTCGCAGATCAGATGCGACCCGACGCGATTCTTTACCTCCCTCACGACTCGCCGTGTGCGCGGCAAGCCGCCGCGCTCGCAGGCCGATTGGGAATTCCATTCGTGCTCTGGCCTGCCATTCACTTCGACGTACGTTCTCAGACGAACAGGGCTGCCCGGTGTTTCTATCGATCGGCGACGTGGCTCGCGTGTCTGTCCACGCGCGAGCGACGCTGGCTTGTCGAGCGTGCCGGTGTATCGGCCGATCGCACTCTCATGCTCGGCTGCGGATGGAACGCATCTGCCGCACGTCTTGTTCGCCGTCGCGCGGAAGGCGGAAGTCTCAGTCTTCTGACGGTGTCCGCGTACGCGGATCACAAGCAGATCGACCATCAAATCGAAGCCGTATCGATCCTGCGCCGCGAATTCGGCATCGACGCGCGATTGACCGTCGCTGGCGCGATCGGCGAACGTGTTGTCTACGATCGACTCGCCGGCTCGATTCATCGCGCACGGTTGAACGACTCGATCGAACTCGTGACGGATTGCAGTGACGCCGCGATCGGCGAGTTGCACTCGGCCGCGGACTACTTCCTCTTTACCAGCCGCTCGGAGAGCTACAGCCTTGCGCTATTCGAGGCGATTGCCATCGGGACATTCCCGATTGCATACCCGCACCCGGCGTACCGCGAGTTGATTGAGACATCGCGGTTTGGATTTGTCACGACGCGATCCGATTCGAGGAGCCTCGCGGAGGCGATTGCTCGTGTCTCGCAGCTGCCGCCACAGAAATCCGACGAGAGCCGGCTGCGCTGGCTTGCGGATCGTTCCTGGCAACGAGTGACGGAGCCGCTGGCGCGGGCGCTGCGTGAATGCAGCTTGATGCGTCCAGCCCCGCGTCTCGGTCAGCCCCGTTTCTCTCCGACCGCGACGATCAGGTAACCGTGTCGCCGGACAGACGGGAAGCGCGCATCGAAGAACGCGCAGGTCCGGACGAGCGCCGCGGTGAGCGGCGTGAGCGCAGAGACCCACACGTGACACGCAAGATCGAGCATCCGCAGCCAGCCTGGCATGAAGAGAATCGCCGTCTCCGCGACGACGTCGAAACCGCTGTCGGTCACGAGCGCGCGCAGGCTGCCCCGTGTGTATGACTTCTCGAAACCGTACGCGTAGAGGCGTACCGCGGATAACGCACGCACGAGCAGCGGCCGCAGAAACGGATCGAGCCTGTTCGGCACGCCGATGATCGCGCGTCCGCCCGGCTTCAAGACGCGCCACATTTCTCGCACGGCGGCAGGCGATTCGTCGAAGTGTTCGATCGTGCCCATCGAGTACACCGCGTCGAACGATCCGCTGCGGTACGGAATGTGGCGACAGTCGGCGACGAGGAACGTGCCCGAGCGATCGGGCGACTGCACTTTCGCGCGGGACGCAATCGGTCCGGAAATATCGATGCCGTGGATCTCCGCACCCTGTTGTGCCGCCCAGAAGAGAATCCGCGTGTTCTTTGCTTCGTCCCAAAGATCGGTTTTCAGAATGCGCCGGCCGTTCACGCTTCCGAGGTGCTCACGCAGCAGACGCTCTTCGTTGGCGCGATAGTAGGCGGTGGAGGCAGCGCCTCCTAGATCGGGAAAGGTGTCGCCGACCGCAGACCAGAAGTGGCGATACGCCGCGAGTCGTTCCGTCGCATCGGAACGATCCGACCGCGTCAACCCCGCACCAGCTCGCGAACGATCACCCGCGTGGCGCCGAGCAGCTCCGCCAGTTGGGGCTCCCAGGACCAGCGCGTGCGCCGGCGGCAGCAATAGAGGTTGAACGCCACGAATCCGGTTTCGGGGAAGGAATGGCAGGTGAAGTGCGATTCCGAGAGCAGGAGCAGGCCCGTCACGCCGCCACCCTCGAACGTACGCCACATCGGCGGCGCCATCGGGTGGAGATCCAGATCGCGGACGAGTCGATCGATCAGCGTGCCAAGCGTCTCAATCGAGCCCGACGCGTGAGCATCGCATCCGAAGGCGTCGATGACCCACTCGACGCCCGTGCAGATGCCATGCCCGAATGCCGGTTCAAACGCGGTCGGACTCGAGTCAGGCACGCGCCGCGCCGTCGAGACGACGATTGCCGAGATACCAGACGCCGACAACGCCCAGCAGCACAATCAGCGCTGCGAGCGCGACGTTGTTTGTCGCCGGCACGCCGAGCGCACCGAGACGCGGGCTGGTGTAGTACTGCGGATCGGGGATGCCGTCGCGGACCGCATCGGCCTTGTCGCGCGCCGAGCAGCGCTGCCTGCGATGCTGGAATGCTCACGTAGTTGCTGTCCGGCGTGAACACGAGTGAGACGACGCCACTTCCGTTCGTGCCGCCAAGCGACATGGCGTCCATCGCGCCGTCGCCGTTCATATCCATGAGCGCGCCGCTCCCGGATGCGAAAGTGGATCCCACTGCCGTCTCCATATAGGAGAACTGGCTCGCGCCGCCGCCGCTCGTGCCGGCGATGTTGATCGCCTGATCGCGGCCGTTGTTCGTGCGGCTGGCCGTACGGAACTTTCCCGAAGCATCGGGCGAGCCCAACGTGACGACGTTGTTTGGTTGAGTCCCGCAGGAAAACACCGTCGGCAGCTCCAGAGTATTCGCTCCCGATTGCCGCGGCAGGAGCTGTGTATCGCCGCCGCCGGGCCTGCCGTCGCCGTTGTCGACCAGGATGGGGAACTGCGGACCTACCATGTGAAGACCCGCCTGCGCCACACTGTCCGCGGTGAACGGTTTCGAAAAGAGCAGCGTGACGATCAGCGGCAATGCCAAACCACAGGTGAAGGCGGCCTGCTTCAGGTGCTGTCGCATAGCGAGACTCGCTTTGTTGAGGCCCAGGCGGGCGTCGTTGAGATTCGAGCGGTCGCAGTATAGCTCAATCACGGAAGTTCCCTTGCAGCGGTTCCGTCACGTACGTTCCTGACGAGGTTCACGGGAGTCTTTCACCCGCGTTTCGTCATCCTTGTGCGACGTGAGTGCGAGTAGAAACCCGACGAGGAACAGACTTGCGGCTACCGACCCGCCTGTCAATGCCAGCCCCGCCCACGGCTGCACCGGCTGAAGGCTCATGAAGCCGTTCATCCCCAGCATGAGCGTCGCCAAAAACAGTGTGACTGCCCCTGCACCAACGAGCGATTCGGCATGACGCGAATGGTGTCCCACTGCGTGGCGGCTGCTGAGCGAGAGTGATAGCAGCACGATCAGGATGGCCGCGTACAGTTCGAATGTCGCGACGAGCGTCTGTTGCCCGGCCACCGCACCAAGGAGCCGAACAACGCGCGCAGAGATCCACGGCGTGAAGGTGTCGACGCCGATTGCCCCGAGTATGACGGCTGTGCCGAGCAGCGCGAATCGCGCGCCTGCCCGCTCTGACCCGGCGTCTCTACGAATAGCGCATGCGGCGGCAAACATTGCGGCGGCAATGAGCTTCGTGCCCATCCACCGGCGTTGAAGGAGTCCAGCGACGGCCAGGCCTGCGATCGGCTGATCGATCAGAATGCAGCCGACGGACAGGATAATCGCGTCGAGCCACAACACAGGACGCGCGAGCGGTTGACCGACGACAGCTCGGCACACGTCGAGGAGCCGCTGAGCGCCGTGCCAACGTAAGGACAGGACGCTCGCCTGCAGCGCCGGCGTCAGAAGAAACAGAAACGCGGCCGCCTCGGTGAGATCGAAGCGTCTCGCGACAATGAGATCCACCATTGTGCTTGCCGCCAACAACGCAACCGCGAGAACGACCCACAGCACAAAGAACCATGCGACGCGGTCGCGGCTCGGTGCGGCACTTTGACGCTTGCGGATCATCTCGACGATTTCGAGCGCCGCAAGTTGCGTGGCGGGCACGACCAGCACCTTGACGATTGTCGTTCGATCGAGCGACGCGCGCCCCGTCCAGAGAACGTGAATCGTTTCGAGCGCGCTGAGATACGTCGCGGCGAGCAGCGTCCAGTGCAAGCCCCGTCTGCGCATGCAGCAGGCCGTCTTATTCCGCCGCGCGCTCGAGATCCGTCAGACGGCGTTCGTGCGCCGCCAGCCGGCGTTTGAACTCTGGAAGACTGTCGATCAGCGCGAGCGCCTTCTTCGCGCGTCGTGCCTCGACAGCCGGCGAACCGAGGACGACGCCGTCCTGAGGCACGTTTTTGGTCACGCCGGACTGCGCGCCGATGACCGCGCGAGCGCCGACGCGAACATGATCGACGAAGCCGGCCTGGCCTGCGACCGTCACGTAGTCGCCGAGCGTCGTCGAGCCGGAGAGACCCGCCTGCCCGATGATGATGCAGTGACGGCCGATCGTCGCGTTATGGCCGACCGTCACGAGGTTGTCGATCTTGGTGCCCCGGCCGATCCGTGTCGCGGCCAGAGTTGCGCGATCGATCGTGGTGTTGGCTCCGATCTCCACGTCGTCCTCGACGATGACCTGGCCTACCTGTCGGATCTTGCGATGACGCTCGGGCTCGTCCGGGGATTGAACGGCAGCCGGCAGCGGCTCGCGCGTATAGCCGAAGCCGTCGGCGCCAATCACGACGCCGCTGTGGAGGATCACGCGATTGCCGATCGTCATGTCAGGGTAGATGTGCACACCCGCGTAAATCACGCAGTCGCATCCGATCACCGTGCCTTCACCGATGGTCGACGAGGGGTGCACTTCGGTGCCTTCGCCAATCCGCACTCGCGCGCCTACGAAGACGAATGGGCCGATGCCCACGCCGCGACCCAACTCGGCACTCGGATCCACGAACGCTGCGGGCGAGATGCCTTCGAATCTGCGATGGACGGGAACAATCCACTCCACCACTGAAGCCATGGCCGCCGCGGGGTGGCGCACTCTGATCGCCGTGACGTCGGGCGGCACGTCCAGGACGAGCGGCACGAGGGCGGCGCCGGCGCGGCTCGCACCTGCGAGGTGCTTTGCCGATTCGATGAAGAATGGCACTCTACTGCCGGCTTGTGCATGAGCGCGTGCGTAACGTGCGGCTGCGGCCGTCAGCGCCAAGGGTATCGCGAGCGAGATTGCTCGTACGGCGGTGATTGGGACCTCGTGTGCGAGGCCGCCGCCGACTTCTCGCGCGACGACGAGCGTCACCACCTGCAGCACCGCGCCCGCCGGGACGAGTACAGTCAGCGCTGCTCCCGCGCGCCGGCCGAAAAGCGCGACGCACAGTCCGCACAAGAGCGCGAGTTGAAACACCGGCATGATTGAGATGGCGCCTTGAACGTCCGGCGCACTGGCGCTCGTGCTGAACGGCTTCGGATTGTCGCGGTCGAACAACTGCGATGCCGCGGTCACAGTGCGTCCGTACAACGGCCCGATGGCGAGAGCGACCACCAGTGAGACCAGAATGCCGTACGCGGCAACGCGAAGGGTGCTTCCCGCGCCCGTCCGTCTAACGCGCCATCGCGCGGTTCCCACCAGGAGAAGCAAGGCGCCTGCGAACTGATAGAAACCGTGGGTGAGGAACAGCGGCGGTCCGATGATGGCTGGTAACGCCACTGTCAGCAGTCGAAGGAGACCGAGTGTTGCAAACAGTGGAACCGCCATCACAAGCGCGGCTACGCGGAGCGCGGCGCGGCGTGGCCATACCAGGGCCCATGCGAAGTAAACGGGCATGAGCGGAGTCACGATGCATTCGGATGTGACGAGAAACGACTGCTGTCCGACGACGAGCGTGCTGCCGCCGACGAGCGCTGTGGTTCCCAGTGCACGAAGCGCGCCTGCTGCCGCAGTTGCAAGGAACATCGCGCCGCGCTGGAGCACCTGTGAACCGAGCAGCCACGGGGTCGCCGCGACATACGCTATGAGCAGCAACGCCGCCGCGATTGCGACATTGCGTTTGCGCACGAAGTCGTCGTCCTGTTCGCCCGCGGTGCGTTGGTCCATCCAGATCCAGCCCGCGAGAAACGCCGCTGCGCCGCCAATCATGAGCGCGGGCCAGATGTATGTGTGGAGCGGAATGAACAGTGGGGATCCCGCCGTGTTCACCAGAGTGAGGACGCGAAGGAGATTGAGTCCCGCCAGACCGGTGGCGACGAGGGCGACGCCTGCCACACGGCGCCGCCACCCGGTTGGGTAGGCGGCGATTGCCGCAATCGCCAGCGCGATCGCGTCGCTGCCGCTGCAGCTCAAGTCGACGCTCACAGGCGATCCGCCGACGCCCCCGGCAAACGCGCTCTGCCAGCGGACGAGCGGCTGTACGAGCAGACGCGTGCCGAGCGACGACCTCACGATCGCCAGCAAAACGAGGCTCCAACACACCAGCGCGATAAGAAAGCGGACGCGAATATCTGCGATGACTCTGGACATCGAACGCGCTACGTCGCAGGAATTATGCGCCGAATCAGTGATTCGATACTAAACCCCGCTCACTCGAGTTTCCATCGCCATCGACGCACGCGCACAGACAATGCTCGTGTGTCGGCGGCAGCGCCCTCACCGTTCGCGGGCACCAGCACACCGTCTGCGACAAAGCCGATGACATTCGCGCCTGGCGTCAGGACAACCGGACCAACGGAGTACCATTTTCGGATTGGCTGCACGGTCAGGGCGGAGAGCTCGTTGCCATTGACCGTCAGGCGGAGCAGACGTTCGACGCCGAAGGCTTCCAGTTCGAGGCCCAGCTCGCCAACGGCGCGATCGACGCTCGCGTTCATCGTTTTCATCGATCCTTCCGCGCCCATCCATCGCCACGTGTCGAGCCCCAGGTATTCCCGCGGGAAAAATCCTGAGAGCTCCGTTACATACACGGCTCGCTTCGGCGCGGTGATCTCGAAGACCGACGCGTCTGCCGCGACGTGGACAGCTTTCACGCCGTCGAGGGTTGCGCCCTCCGTCCACTCGCCACTCTTCGATGCGGTGCGCACAATGACATGCGAGAAACCAAACGCCGCGAGTTTCGAGCTGAACTCGGGCTCGGCGCAGTCGCTCAGTGGTCCGGCGGGGAAGGCCACCTCTCGATTCATCAACCTTGCCACGCCGGCGGTCGCGCCCGGCGTCGGCGCGACACAGTCGAATACGCGCGCGTTCTGCACACCTGCCAGCCATCTGTGAGCCGATGTCGGCAACACGTCACGCGAGGCGGGCCGCGGCAAGTACTCGAACGTCGCGCCCAGGAGCAGCACGGCCGCGAACATGATGCTCGCTCTCGTGCGGCGCTCGATCAACATCGCGAAGCCGGCGCCGGCGAGCGTTGTCAGCATGAGGCTGACGATCACCCCGAAGCGCGCATATGAGCGGAACATCGGCAGTGCCGCGTACACGGCGGCCGATGGCATCGGCCATCGAAAGGGGCCGAGCTGAATCGCTGGAGGAAGCGAGCACACAAACGCAACCAGCGCCGTAACGAGAAGAACCGGATACAGGACGGCAGTGCGGCGTTTGACTTTCATCCATGCAGCTGCCAGCGGCACCAGGGCGAGTGCGAGAACGGACGCGCCAATCGACACCTGCTGTTCGAGCAAGCCAACATCGATGCCTGCCGAGCGCCACACTGTCGACGCGCGTCGTCCCAGCCAAATGTGTCCTGCGGCCGGCATCAGATAACTCCACGCGCGCGCCGAATGTTGATCGAGCGCTTCGCTCGGAAACGCGAACGAAGACGGATTGCGCAAAACCGCGGGGTACTCTTCCCACGCGACGAATAGCGCCGCGCCGGCGGTGGCGCCAATCGCCGCTGCCGTCCAGCCCAGCACGCGGATCGCACGACCGGAGCGTTCCCTCGAACGTGCCAACGCGTACGCGAGTGCCGCCGCAGGTGCAATGATCGCAACGATCATCCCGAAGTAGAAGCTTGCAGCTCCGGCCAGCACGAGAGCCCCAGCGACGATTGCCGCGCGAAGCAGTGTCGGTCGCTCGATCAGACGCCAGAGAGCCAGAAAGAAGAGCGGCAGCCACTGCGTCTGGACAAGGTGCACGTGATAGGCGGCGTGCGCGAGACGGAAGGGCGCAAAAGCGAAGAGGAGCGCGGCCACAAGCGCACCGGCCGGCGAGCCGATGACATGACGGGCGTGCACGAACGCCAGTAACGCGGTCAGCGGAAACGTGATCAGCACCAGCGCGTTGTAGGCGGGAACGGCCGTCATGAAACGCGTCAGCACGACGCCCGGGATGTCCGTGGCAGGCTGCAGATACGGAGGCGGCACGTGGCCGCTCTCGTATTGCTCCATCATCGTGAAGGGATCGTGCTGACGGCCAACGAGCTCGACGCCAAACAGACGGGTTTCCGGATCGCGCAGCGTGGGCGCCGCGATCGCTGCTGTTATCGCGATCGACAGCACACCTGTGAGCGCAAGCGCCTGCGTCCAGGTGGTCCGTATCGATACCATCAGCGAGCGCCTCTTCGACTTGCTTGCATGCGCGAGAGATAGATAGCACACGGCTGTTGCCGCGCGGCAGGTGTATCATCCGCCTCACCGCGAATGCCCATCGGGCTCGACGTGGCGATCGTCAGCCACAACACGGATTATTACCTTTTCAATCTGTTGACCACCCTGCAGCCGCTGCATGCGCAGAACGCGATCCGCGACGTCTATGTCTGGGACAACGCGTCGACCGATCGCACCGAGGAGCTGCTCGATGCGTTGACAAACGTCCAGCCGTGGGTGCACGCGATCGAGTCACGCGTCAACGTGCACCACGGGCCCGCATTGGACGCCCTGCTCGCCAGCGCGTGCCGCTCCGAGTGGGTGCTCGTGCTCGATGCCGATACCGAGGTCCGTCGGCCGTTCGATGCGGCACTCACGCGCGAGCAGCTCGCCGACGCGACGTTCGTCGGTCAGATTCATCCGCAAGTGCCGCACCTCTACGCGTATCTCGCGCACCTGCTGGTGCACAGACCTCGATATTTCGAGCTGCCGCCCTTCCGGCATCATGGCGCCCCAGGCATCGACTATTTCCAGGCGATTGAGCGAGAGCGCCGGCCGTTTGTCCGGTTCCGTTGGTGCGATTACATCCACCATTACGGACAGGGATCGCTGCGGCAGATTGTCGAGCGCGAGGACCGCGCAAACGAGTTCTACGAGTTCGCGTGCCGCGAAGCGCGCCGCCAGCCGAAACCGGAGGCACGCATCGCGCGCGAAAACGTGCTCGCCGCCCATCTGCGAGCGTTCCTCGATCGACGGGCCGCGGCCGGCCGCGGGCGTGGCGCGCGTGCGAGGAGCGGCGAAGCGACTGCGATACTGGATCGAACAGCGGCGCCTCGTGATGTTCTCGGTGCCTCGTCGGAGCGCCTACTCGCGACACTCGACCGAGGCGTTGCCACCAAGGGCCTGCGAGAGTCACCACGCTGGATCGATCGCGCGCGCGACTGGATGCGCTCCCCGCGGTGTGCGCGCGCCTTGAGCGCCGCGCGGCGGATGGGTCTCACACAAATAGAGGCAGAGGCGCGGGGCCTGGTGCGTCTGGTCGAGACCCTGCGACCGCGGCGCGTGCTCGAAATCGGCACGGCCCACGGTGGATCGTTTCTGCTGTGGTCCCGTGCCTCCGCCAAGGACGCCGTGCTCGTGAGCGTCGACTTGCCGCCCTGGGAGCTGGACGACCCGGCCGAAGTCACCAAGCGTCGCGCAATCGAGCGTGTCGGGTTGCGTGGGCAGTCGGTGCATGTACTTCGCGGCGATTCTCACGATCCGATCGTTCAGCGACAAGCATGCGACTGCCTCGGCGGCGAGCCAATCGATTTCCTGTTCATCGACGGCGATCATTCCTACGAAGGGGTCAAACAGGATTTTGTCGAGTACGGGGCTTTCGTTCGCGGCGGTGGTATCGTCGCCTTTCGCGACATTCACCCGCACTCATGCGGGTGGGGCGGCGAGGTGCCGGTGTTCTGGCGCGAGATCCGGGATCGCTATCGTTCGGTGGAGGTGATCGCGCATGCGGAGCAGGACGGTTTCGGGATTGGCGTGATCTGGATGTAGAGGATCGGCACCGAGACCGGGCCAGAAGCGGACAAGATGCGCGCGCATGTGCGATCTGGTTCGGCAAGAGCCGACAACGTCATTTCTCGTGTTGTGCGCTCGCAGTCGCCGCGTGCTTCCTGCGCACCGCCGCTGCCGCCGCGCGCTCGTCACAGAGCTTGCTTTTGTTCTGTCCGTGTTCCCGCCGGAAGACATGCGGCCCCGGCAGCCGCGCGATACGCGCGCCGGCCTGCAACGCGCGAATCCAGAAGTCCCAGTCTTCGAAGTCGAGCGATTCATCGTAGCCTCCAAGTTGTCGGACAAGGGATCGCCGAATGAGGCTCGTCTGCACGATTGTGTTGCGGGCGAGGAGCTCATCCCAGTAGAGCGGGACTCGCGAACGAACCACGCGGCGGCGCTGATGCTCACGCACTATCGTCATGTCCGTCGTCAGTACATCCACGCCGGGCGCGACCTTCAGCCGCGCCTCCGCGCGCTCGACGAACCGCGGATCGAGCCAGTCATCGGCGTCGAGATAGACCACCCAGTCGGTTCTCGCTGCTGCAGCAGCCAGGTTGCGCACGCGGGCGAGGCCGATATTGCGCGGCAGTCTCTGGTGCGCAATGGCGGGATCCTGCGACTCGAGGGCCTCGATCACGTGTGGTGTCTCGTCAGTCGATGCGTCGTCGATGATCAATATGTGCGCGCGTTTGGTCTGCTGCACAACCGAGACGACCGCATCGCGCAGGAAGCGGCCGTAGTTGTGGCTGATGACGACAATGGTCGTCATCGCAGCGGACGCCATGCTCAGAACCCGTCGTCCTGATCGGCTTGCAATCGGCGGCTGCGCGGCCTGCAGAGTCCGCGTGTCGATGCGGTGATGGGCACGTCCTGACCCACTTGTGCTCCTCCGCTGATCATCGCGAGGTCGCCGATTTGAACGAACTGGTGGATGAGGACATTGCCGGAGATGAACACCTTGTTTCCCACGGAGACGCAGCCCGCGAGAAGCGCCCCGTTCGCGATCGTCACGCCCTCTCCGGTTCGGCAATCGTGCGCGACGTGACACGCTCCCATCAAGAAGTTGTCGCAGCCGATCAGCGTCTTGCCGCCTGCCCGGCTGGCGCGATGCACCGTTGCATACTCACGGACGATCGTGCGTGCGCCGATCACGGTGCCGCCGGTCGACGTGGTGTGCTCGCGAATCTGCGGCGTGTGCCCGACGACTGCGCCGAAATGGATTTCGCAGTCCGGCCCGACCTCGGTGCCCGCTGCGACGACCGCCGACGCCAGCAGGCGCGTGCGATCGCCGAGATGCGCTCGCGGCTCGACGATGGAGAACGGCCCGATCTCGACATCGGTGCCGAGTACGGCCGTCGCGTCGACGATGGCCGTGGGATGAATGCGGACACCAGACGCCGCGCGAACAGGAAACGAGAAAGTATTCGCCAATCTCACCCCGCGATTGAGACCTCGCGGATTATCTATCGCGCGGTCGAACGAAGGCAACCAACTCCAGTTGCTCGCCCCTTACGTAGTTCCATCCTCTTTTCCGAGCAAGCTCACGGAGCCCGAGCGACCCACGCGTGCGCTCGACGGCTTCGACAGCATCTCGAGGCGCCACGAGCAGCGCTGCTCCAGGACTCTTTGCCCACGCGATGAGTGCCGGCTCGCCCTGAACCGAAATCATCCGCCGGCCGCCGTAGAAGACGAGACTGGGCTCGTCGAATCCGTAGACGAAGAGCGGCCCGGTCACATCAGACTGTCGGACGGCCGAGGCGACTGAAGGCACGAGCTTCACGCGTTCGATCGTGGATGCGAGACCGGCGATCACGATCACCAGACCGACACTCACATAAATCATGCGTCTCAGAGGGCCTGTGAGGAGTGCCGTTTGCCGGCCCATATCCGTGAGCGCAGCTGCGACGAGCAATGCGAGGGCAGGCCAAATCGGCAGGATGTAGTGCGGAAGCTTGGTGGCGGCGAGCGAAAAGGCGACGAGCGGCACGGTAATCCATGCGATGAGGAGCGCACGCAGTCGCGGGTCACCGGCCGTGTCGACAAAGAATCTTCGAAACACGACCGGAAAGTGGCAGACCCACGGTGCGAAGCCGATTGCGATGACGGCGGGGTAGTAGAACGGCGCCACGGCCATCGGCGTGCCGTGGCTCTCCATCGGCTCGAGTGCCCGCCAGAGATTCTCCCGGATCAAACCCTGCGCAACCATCTGTCCCGATGTCGCAAGTGCTGCCGGCACCAACCAGACCGCGTAGATCGACACGGCAATCACACCGGCAGCGACGAGACAAATGGCGAAGCGCCACTTCGATGACACGTGTCGGCGCGCGCCCCAGCAAGCCAGCGCCGCAATCAGGGTCGGCAGCAGCAGCGCGACGGGTCCCTTCGTCAAAAGGCCCGCACCCATCGTTGCTCCGAGTGCCGCCGCGTCCCACCAGCGCGCACTGCGGGAAAGCATCGCGGAGACGATGGCAAGGCTGCCGGTGAACGAAGCAAGCAGAATCGCATCGGTTGTGGCCGCCACGCCCTCCATGACGGTGAGCGGAGTCAGCGCGAGCACGGCCATCGCGACGAGGCCCACACGCGCCGACCAGAAGCGACGGCCGATTGCGAAGGTTGCCAACGCCGCGATTGCGATTCCGATGGGCGACCACAGGCGGCAGGCGAGCTCCGTCGGACCAAGTACCGCGATCGATCGGGTCATCAGCCAGTACACCAACGGCGGCTTTTGCGCGCGGAGCTCACCATTGAACGTCGGCACGAGGTAATCGCGCGACGCCAGCATCTCGACGGCGGCTTGAGCAAACCGCGGCTCGTCGCGATCCCACAGCGTGGTCGTCTGCGCGAGCACGAGCAGGACCGCAACGATGAGGAGTGCAAGACCACCGGCCGTCCGCCAACCGACGTCCCGCGTCACTGCGTCAGTCCGATTCCCGAGCACCACCTGATCCCTGATCCCTGATCCCTGATCCCTGATCAGGCTTGGCGGAACAGCCAATCCGCGGTCGCACGAAAATGTCCGGCGTCGTCAAATTGCCGACCGAGCGCAGCAGCAGCCGCTCGCATACCGCCCCGCTTCGTTCGATCGATCACTGTCCTGATTGCATCCGCGAGCGCACCCGCGTCGTGTGGGTTGCGAATCACGATCCCTTCACGAGTGGTCATGATCTCCGCTGCACCGCAGCGTTCCGTCGTGATCACAGGACACCCGCTGGCGAGCGCTTCAATCACAACGCGTGGGAAGGGATCGTAGAAGGTCGGGTGGACGAGCATGTCCGACGCGCGATACAGCCGCGCGACATCGTGCTGGGAGAGCGCGCCGGCAAACGCGACGTGATGCGCGACGCCCAGAGCACTTGCAAGGCGGCGATACGGTGCCGTCGCGCCGCGTCCCGCAATCGTCAACACCGCATCTACACCGCTGCTGCGACCATGCGCCAGCGCGAGGATGGCCGCGCGCAGGCCCTTGAGCGCGAAATTATGACCGACGAACGCCAGCCGAACGGGTTCCTTGCCGCGTTCGAGGTCGCGTTCGTCCGACGGAGCAAACCGCCGCAAATCCACGCCGGGACGTGACAGCACCAATCGGCTGGGCGAGACTCCGTACTTGGTGACGAGCTCCCGCCGTACGCCCTCTGAAAACGTCATCAGTGCTGCGGACCCT